>Ga0209069_10000422_pt1 | contig 18992 bp, 17 predicted proteins | sample Str013_2_FD_187202 | JGI IMG/M metagenome (GOLD analysis project Ga0209069, IMG submission 187202) | Freshwater sediment microbial communities in response to fracking from Pennsylvania, USA - Straight Creek_MetaG_SC_2013 (SPAdes) (version 2) | ecosystem: Environmental > Aquatic > Freshwater >...
TCCCAGATGACCACTGATGCTCAATCCAGTCGTGCGCCTGGGACGCCTGATGTATTGGCCCGCGAATTGGCAAAGCTGCCGCTCGCCGCGCAGCCCCACAGCGGCGTAGCCGGCGAATTGAAAGAAAACAGCTATGTAAATTCTCTGGCGCAGCAAACCGCGCGGCAGGAGGCTGAAGCAGCCGCGGCGCGGCGTCGAATGGAATGGGAACGGCCCACGGTTGGAACCGACTATCCAAAGCATGCTGACCGTGCGACGAACGTCCTGTGGCCAGCTGCTGCAATCGGGTTGAGTTTGGCATTGCCAGTCCTCGGTTGGCTGGGATTTTCCATGTACGACCGTTTCACCGGAATCGACTCTCCCTCGCGGCCGACCGTCACTGCGTCAAAGGCTCTCGCCGCTCCTTCGGCAAGCCCTGTTGATGTGCTGGCACCGCGCCCGGCGACGACGAAGGTGGCGCCCGCTCCCGCAAACGCCCCATCGGTTCCCCGCGAGCGACGCCTTTCGGTCGGTAATGTTCTCGTGGAGAGAGGACAAGTGGCTGCGTTGCCGATCGCGATCGAGCCAACGACCGGTTTGAGTGTTCAGGACACAAGAATTGTGATCCGCGGGTTGCCGGCCGGTGCCAAAATCAATAAAGGGCAGCTGCAATCACCAGGCACATGGATGCTCGGTATTGATGAGCTCGACAATGTGAGTTTGAGCGTGCCGGAGGATGCGTCAAGTCCGTTCCAATTGATGATCGCGTTGACCATGCGACAGGGCGACGTGATTGCGTCGTCGACGTCCCGGGTAGACATCCGTCCGGGCGGAGAGCCGCAAGTGCGCGAGGAGCGACGGCAGACGCAAATCGACAAGGCGGCCGATCCGCTCGAACTGGAAGCCCGCGCCAGCATTTATATGCAACGTGGTCAAGACCTTCTGGCAAGTGGGAATGTCGCTTCGGCGCGGGCCTTCTTTCGGCGCGCGGCGGACGCCGGCGATGCGCAAGGCGCCATTGCGATGGGGGCCACCTATGACCCGAATTATTTTCAGCAGCTTGGCATCCAAGGCATGCTGGCCGATTCCGCCACCGCGCAACAATGGTATGAGAAGGCAGCGGAATTGGGCTCGAAGGATGCGCTTGACCGTATCAAGGCGCTTGAAAAGTGATCCCGGTCTATTGAGGGTGCCGGCCCGTTGGTTGCGTCCCGGTTCGGGTCCGGATCAGAGCTTGGTCGACGCGCGGGACAGAAGTTTCCAGTCCGCGCCCTGTTTTTGCCAGTTCATCAGGATGTGGAGATTGGTGGCGTTTTTCTTGCCATCGGCGACGGTCTGGCTTTCGGCAACCCAGTGGAACCGCACGATCGCGACATTGCCGACGATACGAATTACAGGATCCTGGTAGGACAGCGAGAGAACTTTCGATTTGCCGCTGGTGGCGTTGGCGATGAAGGCCGCCTTGTCCTCAACGCGGGCATCGGAGTGGCTGTAGCTGAGCTCCGGAGCGCAGAGCGCGTCGAATGCCTTGGCGTCGGCCGCGATCTGGGCTGCGCGGAACGCCTCGAGCTTCTTCGCGACGGCCTCTTCATCGGCCGATGCCGCGAAAGCCGGGGCGACACCGAGGAGTGCGATGGCAAGTGCCGGCAAGGCCAGCTGACGACGATCGATAAGCATTGTTTCCTCCGTTTTTTGTTCGGACTTAGTCTTTACAGTTCGGCTCGGTCTTGTCGAGCCTACGCGTCAGGGTGGCGAAAGACCCGGCATGGTTGATGTGTTGATGTCCGGGACCAACCAGCCCAGGCGATGGTGCGTGTTCGGCTCCTGGCAATTCCCTTCGCATCCGCAAAACTTTCGTGTATAACGCGGCCACCTCGCCACGGCCGCCATCGGCCCGACCGAGGCAAATCTGCGACCCGGCTGGACGACATCCCGGCTGTGGCCGCGCCAGGCTGACGGCGGCGGCGCTTGCCCCGCGGCGGCCAAATTCCCGAACAGAAAGGATGCTCGATGTCGCTGCAACGTCCCGAGAAGCGGGCGGCCAAGGCCGCCGTCATCAAAGCCAATGCCACCAAGGCCAACGATACCGGCTCACCCGAGGTTCAAATCGCGGTCCTCACCGAGCGGATCAACAGCCTCACCGACCATTTCAAGACCCACAAGAAAGACAACCATTCGCGCCGCGGCCTGCTGAAAATGGTCAGCACACGCCGCAGCCTGCTCGACTACGTCAAGTCGAAGGACGAGGCGCGCTACCAGAAGCTGTTGGAGCGGCACGGCATCCGCCGCTAGCTCGCTCCGCAAAGCCCGCCATTCCTGCAGGCGGCGCATCCCCTTTTTCCCATTGAAAGAGCCGAGGCGCCGCCCTTCTGGGGCCGGGCAGATACGCGTGCACCCAGGTGGGGGCGCGCTGAAGTGGCCATGACCATGGGGGTCATGGCCGGACGGCCGGGGAAGGCTCCGGCAAGGATTGAGAAAGCTCATGTTCAAGATCGCACGTGAAGAAATCGAATGGGGCGGGCGCAAGCTGAGGCTGGAGACCGGCCGCATGGCCCGCCAGGCCGACGGCTCGGTGCTGGCCAGCTACGGCGAGACCAGCGTGCTCGCCACCGTGGTCGGCGCCCGCGATTTGCGGCCCGGCCAGGATTTCTTTCCCCTCAGTGTGCATTACATCGAGAAGACCTATGCGGCCGGCAAGATCCCCGGCGGCTTCTTCAAGCGGGAGGGCCGACCGAGCGAGAAAGAGACGCTCACCTCGCGATTGATCGACCGGCCGATCCGGCCGCTGTTCGTCGAGGGCTTCAAGAACGAGGTGCAGGTGGTCATCCACGTGCTGTCGCACGACATGGAGAACGACCCCGACATCGTCGGCATGGTTGCCGCCTCGGCGGCACTCACCATCTCAGGTATCCCGTTCTTGGGCCCGATCGGTGCCGCGCGGGTCGGCTACATTGCCGGCCAGTTCGTGCTCAACCCGATGCTCGGCGAGATGGCCGAGACCGAGCTCGACCTCGTCGTCGCCGGCACCCATGATGCGGTGATGATGGTGGAGTCGGAGGCCAAGGAACTCCCCGAGGACAAGATGCTCGGCGCCGTCGTGTTCGGCCACAAGCAGATGCAATCGGTGATCGGCGCGATCATCCGCCTTGCCGAGAAATCCGCCAAGGAGCCGTGGGACATCCAGCTGCCCGACGCCGCCAAATACATGGACAAGGCCAAGGGCATTGCTGCCGACGGGCTCAGGTCCGCCTTCAAGGTCGCCGAGAAGCAGAAGCGAAACAACCTGGTCGGCGAGATCAAAGACAAGGTGATGAAGGAGCTGCTGCCGGCCGACGACAAGGGCACCGAGAAGGCGCTGATCGCCGAGGTTTTCAAGAAGCTCGAGTCGGACGTGGTGCGTGGCGACATCCTGAAGACCAAGAAGCGCATCGACGGGCGCGATCTGGTCACCGTGCGCCCGATCGTGTCGGAGGTCGGCGTGCTGCCGCGCACCCACGGCTCGGCGCTGTTCACCCGCGGCGAGACGCAGGCGCTGGTCATCGCCACGCTGGGCACCGGCGAGGACGAGCAGTACATCGACGCGCTCGAGGGAACGCGCAAGGAGACGTTCCTGCTGCACTACAACTTCCCGCCGTTCTCGGTCGGCGAGACCGGCCGCATGGGCTCCCCGGGCCGCCGCGAGATCGGCCACGGCAAGCTCGCCTGGCGCGCGGTGCATCCGATGCTGCCGAAAGCCGAGGACTTTCCCTACACGATCCGCGTCGTCTCGGAAATTACCGAATCGAACGGCTCATCCTCGATGGCAACCGTGTGCGGCGCCTCGCTGGCGCTGATGGATGCCGGCGTGCCGCTGAAGCATCCGGTGGCCGGCATTGCCATGGGGCTGATCAAGGAAGGTAACGAGTTCGCCGTGCTGTCCGACATCCTGGGCGATGAGGATCACCTCGGCGACATGGACTTCAAGGTGGCCGGCACCGAGCGCGGCATCACCGCGCTGCAGATGGACATCAAGATCACCGGCATCACCGAGGAGATCATGAAGGTGGCGCTGGCGCAGGCGAAAACCGGCCGCCTGCACATCCTGGGCGAGATGGCGAAGGCGCTGACTGGCGCACGCGCAGAGCTCGGCGAGTTCGCGCCCAGAATCGAAACGATCCACATTCCGACCGATAAAATCCGCGAAGTGATCGGCTCGGGTGGTTCAGTCATCCGCGAGATCGTGGCCCAAAGCGGCGCCAAGGTCGACATCGAGGATGACGGCACCATTAAAATCGCCGCCGCCAAGCGCGAGTCGATCGAGAAGGCCTTGAGTCTCATCCGCGCCATCACCTCCGAGCCCGAGGTCGGCACCATCTACAAGGGCAAGGTGGTGAAGATCATGGAGTTCGGCGCGTTCGTGAACTTCTTCGGGCCGAAGGACGGTCTCGTGCACATCTCGCAGCTGTCGCAGGGCCGCCCGGCCACGGTGGGCGAGGTGGTGAAGGAAGGTCAGGAAGTATTCGTCAAGCTGATGGGCCTGGATGACCGCGGCAAGGTGCGGCTGTCCATGAAGGTGGTGGACCAGGCGACGGGCAAGGAAATGCCGCGCGCAGAGGGCGAGCCGGAGGAGCAGGGGGGGCGCGAGGAGCGCGGCGAGCGGCGGGAGCGCCGCCCGCGCAGGAACTGATCCTTCTTGGCCAGTCATCGAGAGCCGGAGCAAGCCATCCGCGCGTGGATCGATTGCTCCGGTTCATTACGTCCGCTCAGCAGACTTCCACGACCAACCAATCGTGTTCAATCCGTGAAGCTCTGCTCAGCGGCTGCTACTTGTTGGCCGGCGCTGACGGTGCCGGTGCCGACGGCGTCGACGAGCCGCTGGTGCCCGAGGACGAGCCGGTGCCGCTGGTCGGGCCGGACGATCGGGTCATCGCAGGCCCGTTCACCCCGCTGCCGCTAGGCCCCGAGTTGGTATACCAGATCGCAGCGCCGAGCACGATCAGCAAGCCGGCGACAACGAGGATTGCATTGCGGTCCATGACCTTCTCCTGATTGGACGAAAAGTTCTGACGCGGCACGCCGCGCCGCGTCAGAACTCAGCCATTAGAATTCAGCTGTTGCGTCAGGCGTCAGCGCTTCGGCGCAGTCGTTCCGGACGAGCCCATTCCAGGCGTCGACGAGCCGGACGACGAGCCCGAGCTCGGCGAATTCGCGGAACCCGACGTTCCCGAGCTGGAGCCGGAGCTGGATGTATCGTGCACGATGCCCTTCGAGCAGGCGGCCTGGAATTCGGCCTTGGTCAGCTTGCCATTGCCCTTCGTGTCGGCAGCCTTGAAATCGCTGATGTAAGGCTTGGCCTGCTCAGCGCTCAACGAGCCCGACTTGCTCACGTCTGCCTTTTCCCAGATGGCGTCACATTGCGCCATGGTGAGCTTGACTGAGGCGCCCGACGATGCCGCCCCTGACGACGATGAACCGGAAGGGCTTGACTGAGCGGCGGCGGCGGTGACGCCCGCAATAAGTGCGATGCTGCTCGCAGCGATCAATTTGCGCATAAGTGAACTCCTATTCCTCTCGTTGGGCGAGACCGAATGCGTGCTTGGCTCACGCCAGTTGAGTGGGGTCTCGCAAGTCGGAGGAACGCCAGGGGGAGGTTAAGGTTCCGAAAAAGCGCGACGTACGCCGCGGGGCCCCTCCGACGAATTGCCTAGGACCGAACGGGTATTCTGCGACCAATTACCACCTCGGGCCTCTTAAATTGGCCCCGATACCCAGGCTACAAAAGCAGCCTTCGATCGCTCCGGCGAGCATCGGTTGGCGGTGCAGCCGTACGGGGTTGCATTCATACGACAATTGGGCGAGGGCCACGATTTTGGGGTGTATCAGGGGTTGGCGAATCCATGCGGTTGCCGTGATGTGCGTGGGGTGTGCGGGGGTCTGGAGCACGTCCGGGCTGACCCAGTCCTCGTCTGGGCGAATTGCAGGCGCGCCGCCTGCCGGCACGAGCAACGCACCGGTCGGCCAAGCGGTTTATGGCCCGTTCGGACCTCAGGGCCCCCGCATGCGCGAGCAGCTGTGGATCTTGCCGGGCGCCGATCCGCGGTTTCCCTTGCGGGCAACGGTATTTCGCCCCGATGACAACGTGGTGGCCGGCGCATCGCTGGAGACCGCCCCGCAAAGGCTGGGCCGCCGACCGATGATTGTAATCAATCACGGAACCTCCGAACCGACCCGCCAGTCCGTTGCCATGCCCATCTACTACTGGCTATCGCGATGGTTCGTCGAACGCGGCTATGTGGTTGTGCTGCCTCAACGCCGCGGGCACGGTGCGACCGGCGGTCCGCTCGCCGAATCGCGCGGGGACTGCACGGCGCCCGATCACTATGCCTCCGGGCAGATCGCGGCAGACGACCTGCAAGCCGCGATCGCGTTCATGTCCCAGGAAGCGTTTGTCGAGCCTGGCGAGACGATCGTGGCCGGGGTCTCGACGGGGGGCTGGGCGACACTTGCCCTGTCGTCGCGGCCCAACGCGGCCATTCGCGGCGTCATCAATATTGCCGGCGGGCGCGGTGGCCATGCGTGGGGCGAGCGATCCAAAGTTTGTGCCCCGGAGCGACTGATCGAAGCGGCGGGCCGGTACGCCCGAACCGCCACCGTGCCGGGCCTGTGGCTCTATGCACGTAATGACAGCTACTTCGGACCTGCCCTCGCCGAGGCGATGAAAGAGGCTTGGACCAACAATGGTGGCAGGGCTGAGCTGCACATTCTGCCCGCTTACGGATCGGAAGGACATGACATTGCCGACGACGCGGCCGGCTGGTCGATCTGGGGTCCAGCGGTGGATAGGTTTCTCGGCCAGCTGCTGTCGGCACCCAATACGGGCTCCAGGGTAAGCGATGCGGGCAGCATGACGGTTGAAGGGCCTGCGATGCTGCCGGCGGCATCGCGATAAACTCGCCCGCTGCCTTAGTTTCGGGGAACCATTCGCTGAATCGCAGGTTTTATCGGTGTCCCAGTGCGAGCGCGCCATTCTTAGCCACAACGTTAACCACAACGTTCGCGAGCAGGGAAATAAACAGAACAAGTCGAGACAGAAGCGTGGAACTTTTTTTGCTGATGACCGTTTAGCGTATACCGGCGGGTCTTCCGCACACCCCTCCCCCCAATGGACCCGTTGGTCAGGGGTCCGCAGTTCCCCCCGTACTGCGGACCCCGCTTTTCCTTAATAATCGCATCCCACCAGGGTTGTCACCTTGTGCCGGCGCGAGCCGGCTCGAGGCGTCAGCGCGCGCCCGACCCGGGAACCAAACCGGTACGCCAGCGTTTGCACTCAAACAGCGTTTTTGGGGCGCCTCGGCGGCCGTCGGCACGACGCCAGTTGTTTGATGGCTGACCCCATGCAAAACAAGGAAACCTTCATGAGCCGGGTGGTCATCGTTTCTAATCGCGTTGCGGATTTGGAAAAGACGGCTCAGGCCGGCGGCGTTGCCGTGGCCATTGCCGACATCCTGAAGCAGCAGTCGTGCCTGTGGTTCGGCTGGAACGGCAAACTGGTGTCGGAGCCGCAACCCCCACCCCGCATCGTCAAGCGGCGCCGCGGCGCGCCAGTCGTCACCGTGCCGCTGAGCGCGGCCGAGCACGAGGACTATTACCTCGGCTATGCCAACTCCGTGCTCTGGCCGGTATTTCATGGACGCCTCGATCTTGCAAAGTTCGAGGCGGGCTATTTCCGAGCCTATGCCGGCGTCAATACCCGATTTGCCCAAATCCTGAAACCGCAGCTGCGCCCCGACGATGTGATCTGGGTGCACGATTATCATTTCATTCCGTTCGCGCTCGAGTTGCGCAAACTCGGCGTCGAGAACCCCATTGGCTTCTTCCTGCACATACCCTTTCCGCCGGCGCAGTGGTTTCTGGCGGTGCCCGAGCACAAAGAGCTGGCACGGGCCCTGGCGGCCTACGATCTGGTCGGACTGCAGACCAAGGCGGACGTGCGGAACATGCTCGACTACCTGCAGAACCATGTGAATGCCCGCATCATTCCCGATGGGCGGGTACGCGCGTTCGATCGGATTGTTTCGATCGAAAGCCTGCCGGTCGGCATCAGCGTCGAGGATTTCGTCGGGACCGAGCCAAGGGCGCAGCGGGAGCTGGAAGCCGGCATGATGCAAATCGTCGGCGTCGATCGCCTCGACTACAGCAAGGGCTTGCCGCAGAAGTTTCGCGCGTTCGGCCAATTTCTCGACACGTTCCCCGAGTATCGCGGCAGGGCGGTTCTGACACAGATCGCACCGCCGAGCCGCGAGACGGTCGACGCCTACCACGACGTTCGCAAGCAGCTCGAGGAGTTATCGGGCTCTATTAATGGGCGGTATGGCGAATTGGACTGGGTGCCGATCCATTACATCCGCAGGTCGGTGCCGCGCAAGCGGCTGTCCAGCGTGTACCGCACGTCCCGGATCGGGCTGATAACGCCATTACGTGATGGAATGAATCTGGTGGCGAAGGAATATGTTGCATCCCAGTCGCCGGCCGACCCTGGCGTCCTGATCCTGTCGCAATTTGCCGGCGCGGCCGAGGACTTGCATCAGGCCCTCATCATCAATCCCTACAATATCGAGGAAACCGCGAAAGCCATCCACACCGCCGCAACCATGGGACTGGAGGAGCGGCGATCGCGCCACGATGCCTTGATGGCAACCATCACCCGGCAAAGCGCGGCGGCATGGGGACGCGCGTTCCTCAGCAAGCTGTCTCGGTCATCCGCGATGGATGATGCGATGGATATGTATTCCTATCACGCGCGGGCACGCAAGCTCCGTGCCGATGCGGTCGGGCCGCAGGCAGAGACAGGCCTCGCGCAAGTAGCGCGCGAGACGAAAAGCAAAGTGCGCCCGGTTGCGGCCAAATGCGTCCGGTCGCCGATTTCCTGATCGGCCCGGAAACCGGGAGCGACGGCCGGCGGTGGGCGCCGGAATATCTACCGCGGGACGGGGGGACAAGTCATGAGATGCGTCACGATTGGAAGTGCGATGATCGACACGATTGCGATCATCGCACGTGATCGCATCGAGCGCATGACGATGTTGAATGCCGATACCTCGTTCCTGCTGCTGGAGGAGGGCCGCAAGACCGAGGCGGCGGAGATCTCGACCCACTGCGGGGGTGGCGCCATCAATGCGGGCGTTGCGTTTGCGCGGCTCGGCTTCTCGGTTGCAACCCTCGTCAAGCTCGGCCTGGATGCGCGCGCCGGGCTCATCCTCGAGCGATTGGCAAACGAGGGGATCTCCGCTGATCTCGTGCTGCGGGACGGACGGGCTCCTACAGGCGCGTCCTTGATCATCGGCTCGCACGATCGCAATGCGGCGATCTTCACCGACCGCGGCACCAACGCGCTGCTGGAGCCCTCCGACATCCGCGCCGAAGCGCTGGCAGCGGACGTGGTTTACGTCGCCAGCTTGAGCAACAAGTCTGCCGAAAGTCTTCCCGATATCGTGGCGAAGGCCAAGGCGGGCGGCGCGATCGTCGCGGCAAATCCCGGTGTGCGCCAGCTTTCCGGGCGGGCCGAGACCTTCAAGAATAGCGTCCGGCGGCTGGACATATTGATTGTCAACCGTCACGAAGCCGATCTCCTGGTTCCATGGCTGGCTACCGAGATCGGCGAGGGAGCAGCGACTTCACCCACGTCCGTGGATGTTGAGCCGCCGGCGTTGATGCGACGGGGTCTCATCGGCGGCGGCTATGAAATGAGCCTGACCGGGGCGGTCCGTGCATTGATCCGGCTCGGGCTTGGATGCGTTGTCGTTACGGACGGACCGCGCGGGTCGTTTCTCGGCACCGCGGAAGCGATTGCCTTCTGCCCAGCTATCGACACCGTGGCGGTCAGCACGGCAGGCGCGGGCGATGCGTTCGGCGCGACGTTCACGTCATTCTGGGCGCGGGAACGAAACGCGGATCGGGCCTTGCGTGCTGCGACGATCAACGCGGCGAGCGTGGTGGCACGGATCGATACCCAGTCGGGCTTGTTATCGAAGGAAGAGATGAGCAAACGGATGGCCGCTGCAACCGAGCTACTGAGCATCAAGCGATGGCCGCTATGAGCGCGCGATGGCCAGCCGAACTCAATCGCGTGGGCGAGCAACACCGCCCGGCGTGGAGCGGGGAATTTTCCCGGCCGGCGGAGGCGATAGCGGCCGACATATGCGGTGCTCCAGACAAATGGGCGCTGTTCCTGGATATCGATGGCACGATGCTGGATTTTGCCGCGACCCCGGATAAGGTCCGCGTCCCCCCCGGACTTGGCGTTACACTCGGCCGGTTGACCCGATCTCTCGGCGGCGCACTCGCCATCGTGACGGGCCGGCGGATCCTCGAGGTCGATCGGCTGTTCATGCCGTTCGTGCCGGTGGCATCGGGAGTGCATGGCAGCGAGTTGCGGAGCGAGGCGGACGGCGTGATCGAATTTCTCGCGCAGCCGATCACGGACGCTTCGAGCCTGGCCATCCAGGCGATCGCCAAACGTCATCCCGGTGTGGTGGTGGAAACCAAGGGTGCCGGCGTGGCGGTCCACTATCGGGCGGCTCCACATGCGCGTGAAGCGCTCGATGCGCAATTGCAAAGCCTGGTGGACACATCCGGCCGGTCGCTGATCAAACTCGATGGGTGCTCCGTCATCGAGATCCTTCCGTGTGGTTTCAACAAGGGAACGGCGCTGGAAACTCTGGCGGCTTTGCCGTTGTTCAAGGCACGCCGGCCGATCATGATCGGGGACGATTTCGGCGACGATCCGGCATTTGCCGCCGCCGAGCGACTGGGCGGCTTCGGCCTTGCCGTCGGTCGCCCACGCGCGAACCGCTCGCGGATAGAATTCGAGGGGCCGGCCAACGTGCGCTCTTGGCTCGCCAACCTGGCGGATTGCCTCGACTGAGGCGCCGATGTCAGCCCTGCAATGCGTCGCTGCGGGTCAGCAGCGCGGCAGCCGTTGCGTCACCCGACAACTCGTCCGGAATTTCGATGTTGAGCACGCCGACCAGCTTGGCGCGGGCGCGATTGACCCGGCTTTTCACGGTACCCACCGCGCACCCGCAGATCTCGGCGACCTCCTCGTACGAGCAGCCGGCCGCGCCGACCAGGATCAACGCCTCCCGCTGCTCGTCGGGCAGCGATTTCAATGCGACGCGGAAATCGCGCATATCCACCATGCCGTGCTGCTCAGGGGGTACCGACAGCTGCGCCGCGCGTACGCCATCGGCGTCCTCGACCTCCCGCCGGCGTTTGCGGCATTCGGAAAAATACGTGTTCCGCAGGATCGCGAACAGCCAGGCCTTCAGGTTTGTCCCTTCCTGAAAATGGCTGGAGTGGTCCCAGGCTTTCACCAGCGTTTCCTGGACCAGGTCGTTGGCCCGATCGGAATCACCGGTCAGCGATACCGCGAATGCCCTCAGGTTCGGGATCATCTTGATAAGTGCGTCTTTGAATTTTTGCGACACGCTTAAACCTCGATCAGCCTGACGAAGGCATGCAATTCTGGTCATGAGGATTTGTCCCGATTTTCCAGTTGATCGAGCAAATCGAGGAATTCGCGAGGAATGGGAGCTTTTGCAACCTCGTCATAGACCTGTTTCAGGACGCGGCCGATCTGCCGTTGCACCTCCGGCTCCAATCCCTGGCCTGAAGCCGTTTCCTTCGGGTCATTAATTTCCTTCGGTTCATTATTTTCCATAATTGACATATCGTTTTCGTGGCCGGAGGGGGCAAGGGTCGCGGACGGCTGCCCCGGGTCTGCATCGGCAAACAACGAGTCACTCGCTGCAAGCTGGCTTTGTCCATTGAGGGTTGCCAAATGGAGGGAGGGTGACGTGGCTTCCTGGTCCTTGCGAACGTTCTTACACACGGCGCTGGGATCCACCGGCTCGGGTACCAATTTCTTGAGCCCCGCTTCGCGCTGGCTGCGCCAACCGCAAGGATCATCGCCAATTATTGCTGCCATTTCCCCGTGATCCTCCGTTCGAATTGAATGCTGACGGGTGGACCCTGCGACGCCCGGACAAATTTCGCAAGTTCAGTAATTCCGCCCGATTGCACACCGCACCTATCGCCCCGTGAGACAACAGGTAGATAGAACGTGGGCCGCTCAGAATGGTTCCCCGCACCGGAACCGAATTCTGATTAATGCGTTCATGTCCCGACAATCGTCGGAAGGTTTCACGTCCCAAGGAGGGGTGCCATGACATTCTCCGGCCCATTTGGTGCGCATTTACCCCAATTGCGGCGCTTCGCGCGGATCCTGACTGGCAGTCAGCGGTACGGCGACGAAAAAGTGACCGCCGCGCTGGAAGCAATGGTTGATGGCCGCACGAGTGCACGCCTTGCAGTTGTGAAGCCACGCGTAGGGTTGTATCGCTCTTTTCTCAAAGTGATCAACGCCGGCACCCTGAATTCCGATCCGACAGCACAGGTCCGGGAAGGTCCGGCAGCGGAGCGGCGAATCGCAGCGCTGACGCCACGGGCCCGGCAGGCCTTCCTGCTGATGGCGGTCGAGGATTTCGACATCAAGGAAGCGGCCACGATCCTCGAGACGAGCGAGGACGAGGTGAGGTTCCTGATCGATCAGGCCGGGCAGGAGATCGCCGGACAGGTCGCGACCAACGTCGTCATCATCGAGGATGAGCCGCTGATCGCTATGGATCTGCGGTACCATCTACAATCTCTCGGCCATCACGTCAGCCAGATTGCGCGAACCCACAAGCAGGCACTGGCCGCGGTCGAGATGCATCAGCCCGGGCTGGTGCTGGCGGACATCGAGCTGGCGGACGGCAGTTCGGGTCTTGTTGCTGTCAACGAGATCGTGAAGCGATTCTCCGTTCCGGTGATTTTCGTGACCGCCTATCCCGAGCGGCTGCTGACCGGGGACCGGCCCGAGCCGACCTTCCTCATCGCCAAGCCGTTTCAGCCCGAAGCTTTGAAAGCCGTCGTCAGCCAGGCCTTGTTCTTCGAGATCAACGCGCGGCCCGAAGGGCGGGATCGAGCCACGGCGTGATGTCATTCGACAAGGCGAAGCCGCGCTCATAGCCGATACCGACGTGCCGCGATTGCCGGGGGACCGGCCTTTCCGACTTCGATCAGGCGCGACCCGGATCAGGGGCCGTAATCTGCTCGAGCACCCGCCCCTTCGTTTCAATACCCACCAGAAGCAGCGCGAACGACGCGATCAGGAACGTCAGCGCGAACGTGTGCAGCACGTACGCGCCGTAGCCGTTATGCAGCATCAGGCCGACCACCGCGGGTGCCATGAACGAGCCGATGCGGCCGATGCCGAAGAACCAGCCAACGGCGGTGGCGCGCAGATGGGTCGGATACAGCTCACTGACGTACACTCCGTTGGCGCCATAAACGCCGGGGTTGACCCAGCCGACCGCGGCGATGGCAAAATAGATCCAGATGCCGGTCGCCTCGGCGAACCACAGATGGCAGAACGCGCCGACGAAATAGTACAGGAACAGCACCGGCCGCCGGCCGAACCGGTCGATCAGGAACCCGCAGGCAGTATAGCCGACAAACGCAGCGATCGCCTGCACGAACAGGAAAATGAAGATTTGCGATAGCGGAAAGCCCCGCTGCACCAGGATCTGTGGCAGCATGAAGATGATGCCGTTGGAAGCCCACAGGAAGCAGAACGAGACCAGCCACAACAGCAGCGTCCGCCGCCGCCGCTCGGGGGTGAGCAGCTCGAGCACAGTAACCCCCCGCTCCTCCTCGCCCGCCGATACCGGAGCGACCGGCGCCAGCGGCGCGGTTCGCGCGGCCTTGCTTTCGATCATGGCAACGGTGCGCTCGGCTTCCTCGATGCGACCGCGACTGATCAGGTAACGCACCGATTCCGGCATCACCATGCGCACCACGAACAGCAGCAGCGCCGGCGCGACCCCGATGAGGAATACGGCGCGCCAGCCGTAGGTCGGGATCACGAAATAGGCAAGCGCAGCGGCGAGCGCGAGGCCGAGCGGAAAAGCCGCCATCATGGAGCCGGTCATGCGACCGCGGATGCGGCTCGGGCTGTATTCCGCCGCCAGCGTGAGTGCGACCGGCACCTCGCCGCCGAGGCCGAAATTGGACACGAAACGGAACACCGACAGCGAGGCGACATTCCAGGACACCGCGACAAGGCCGGTGAACACGGAAAATATCCCAATAGTCGCGGCGAACGACGTGCGACGGCCGATATAGTCGGAGATCGTACCCCAGAATAGCGCCCCTAGAAACGCACCGACGAGGCCGACCGTCGCCAGCAGTCCGGCCTGCGCCTGATTGAGTCCGAACTCCTTGGCGACCGGCGGCAAGGCCATGCCGAACAGGGCAAAGTCGCAGGCATCGAACATAACGCCCAGAAAGCACAGTGCGAAAAACCTGCGGTGCCAGCCCGAGAACGGCAACCGATCGAGCCGGCCGACCAGTTCGGCCGATTTCACGGACGTGTCCGGCATGATATTTCCTCCCCGGGGCACGGAGGCTGGATTTGTTGCGTGCGCCGATGACAAATAGACACCACAATTCACCAGCCCGACAAGCCCGCTGTGCTCCGCTGGCCTGCCCGTTCGCCTTGCGTTGTGGCGGCCGGCCCGCTTACGCTCGGGCAGCAACCAAGGACAGTGCACGTGGACAAGATCGATATTTTTACGCATTTCATGCCCCTGCGTTACCTCGAGCGGCTTGGCGAGATGGTGCCGCGGCATATCGCGGTGACCGCATTTCCGCGGCTCAAGACGCTGTGGAACGAGGATGCGCGGCTGCATCTCATCGATCAGTTTGCGGGGCTCCGCCAAGTGCTGTCCTTGGCTAATCCGCCGCTCGAGGCCATCGCGGGGCCGGACGAGACGCCGGTCATCGCTCGGCTTGCCAACGACGGTCTTGCCGATGTCTGCCGCCGCCATCCGGACCATTTCCCGGCGTTCCTCGCCTCGTTGCCGATGAACAACGTGGACGCGGCGCTGGGCGAAATCGACCGCGCCATTGGCCTTGGCGCGCGCGGCATTCAGATTTTCAGTAACGTTGCCGGCGAGCCGCTGTCGCTGGCCAAATACCGGCCAATTTTCGCGGCGATGGCGCGGCATGACCTGCCGGTGTGGGTGCATCCCATGCGGACAGCGGAGTTTGCCGACTATCCGAGCGAGAGTGCCTCGGAAAGTGAGATCTGGTTCAGCTTCGGCTGGCCCTACGAGACCACAGCGAGCATGACCCGGCTGATCTATTCCGGCATTTTCGACGAGCTGCCGGATTTGAAGATCATCACTCACCACATGGGCGGCATGATCCCCTATTTCGCAGGCAAGATCGACCTCGGCTTCAAGCAGATCTTTTTCGGTACCAGAGAAAAGAATCCGCTGGCAGAAGGCCTGAAGCGCCGCCCGCGCGCCTACTACGAGATGCTGTACGGCGACACCGCGCTCAACGGCGAGGTGGCGGCGACGCGCTGCGGGCATGCGTTCTTCAAGACCGAGCACACCCTTTTTGCAACGGACGCGCCATTCGATGCCGAAGCGGGCCGCGGATTGATCGCGGGCACCATCGCGGCGGTCGAGGCGTTGGAGATTTCACCCGAGGAAAAGCATGCGATCTTCGCCGGCAATGCGCGGCGGCTGCTGAAGCTGTCCTGACCGGGCGCAAACCCTGATGTGCCGAGCCGATCGCCGTGCGCATGGGGTTTGGTGGTCCAGGCCAAGTCGTCGCGCTTTGAGCGCATCGAAGGCTTCAAGCTCGCTCACGCCCGACCTCCCATCCCAGAGCCCCAACATGTATGAATCCCGTAGCCCTCAAGGGGGGAGGGAAATGCGCTTGTTTTTCGACGTGCTGACAAGCTGGATATGAAGTCTCCACATGCCACTTCTGACAAGCGCGGCACTGCACCAGATAAAGCGCACCTCCCTCCCCCTCGAGGGGGGAGGGGCGGGGTGGGGGTGTGACAAGTTGCGATTCATATCAACTGGAAACCGCACTCATCCCATGCCCCCAACGCCTGTTACATAGCAAATGGAGAAAGTCAGCCATGGCGGAAATGAGCAGCGGCCGGCAGCAGCTGGCGTGGCTTCCAGCGGCGGGAACGCTTTTGTCGATCCTCTCCTGCAAGGGGACGCTTGCCATAATAACGGGTCTATCGCTGATGGGGGTCACGCTCCACATTAACGTGCACGTTTGGGCGACCGCGATCGTGGCTTTCTCTATACTGGCGGTATTTGGCCTTGCTCTCGGCTATCGGCAGCATCGAACGATTGGAACACTCTTCCTGGGCATCGCTGGCGCACTTGTTGTGATATTTTCCATATACGGGTCGCGGTTCATTCTACTCAGGGATATCCCAAGAAATGCATTCGAAATTGCCGGCTTTGCCGGTCTTGCAATCGCGGCCATTTGGGATTGGCGACTGAAGAAGGCTTGTCGACTGCCGGGTGTCGGGTGACGATAACCCTACCCTCGGTAAGTGAGCGTCAGCTATATTCTCCAACACCTGCCGTTGAGCAGGCTCCACTGTGCCGCTTATTTGATTTCCCGATTTCCGGCCCTGCCCGATCCCGGACGCAAACGTGCGCGGCGTCCTCATGGCCTGCAGCAGCGGCTTTCTCGCCGGTCGGTGGAACCGGTGACGGATCACGGGCCCCGCCAATCCCCTTTCCCCTTCCGCCCCGTTCGGCAATAACACCTGCGGGCGGACCGGCCCATCGGGGGGAGCATGGACCAGGCTTGGATCTTGTTGAGCGTCGGGGCGGCGCTGATGCAGGCGGTGCGGACCGCGGCGCAGCGCCAGCTCAACCGCACCATCTCGACCATGGGCACCACCTATGTGCGCTCGCTGTTCGGGGTGCCGCTGATGGCGCTCTATCTTGTGCTGGTGATGCGCTGGACGGGGGAGGGGGTTCCGCGCTTCTCGGTGCACTATCTCACCGACTGCTTTCTCGGCGGACTGACCCAGGTGCTGGCCACCGCATGCCTGATCTACCTGCTCCGGCTGCGCAATTTTGCCGTCGGCACCACCCTCACCAAAGCCGACGTGGTGATGACCGCGATCATCGGCTCGCTGTTTTTCGCCGAGGTGATCACGCCGCTCGGCTGGATCGCGCTCGGCCTGGTGCTGGTCGGCATGGCGCTGCTGTCGCTCGGGCGGGCCGGCGTCGCCGCGCTGACCGGGGAGGGGAGCGGTTTCCTCGGAGCGGTGTTGTCGAGGCCGACCCAGATCGGACTGCTGACCGGGCTGCTGTTCACGTTCTCCTATCTGTTCCTGCGCGATGCGACGCTGGCGATGGGCGGGGGCACCAGCGCCTGGCGTGGCGCCTGGACGGTTTTCATGACGACGCTGATGCAGGCGATCTTTCTCGGCATCTGGCTGATCATCGCCGAGCCGGCGGTGTTCCGGCAGCTGTGGCCGAACCGGTGGATCATCAGCTTCATCGCGATCACCAGCACGCTCGGCTCGATCGGCTGGTTCACGGCGTTTGCGTTGCAAAATGCCTCGTACGTGCGCTCGGTCGGGCAGATCGAGGCGGTGTTCACGCTGTCGATCTCGTATTTCTATTTCCGCGAGAAGGTCAATGCCCTGGAGCTGGCCGGAATCGTGGTGACGGTCGGTGCCGTGCTGCTGTTCCGGCTGCTGTGAGGAGCGAGCGCTGGCCAGCGTCTGGCGCGGAACATGCTTGATCAATCCCTAACTGGGCGGGCGGAGCGCCGGATTGTGGCGTAGCGCGCGGTTCTGACACAGGGGTTGATATGGCAGCGCGTCGTTTCGGTGCAATTGCAGCGGTAGTTGGTTTCTCCTCGGCCGGGTCGGTAGCGGCAAGCGAGCCGGTCAAATTCTCCGCTGCCTGCCATGGCGGCGAAAAGATCACCATCGCAGCCGTCGGCAATATTCGCTTGACTACGCCACTGCAAGTACATGCGCTTGCCAGAAGCGGCCGCTACAGCCAGTTCTGGCGGGCGGTTGCGCCGGTCTTTACGGCGTCCGATATCACGTTTGCAAACCTCGATGGAACGATCGCGCACGGCGTGGTGCCCGGAGGCCAGGAGACCGCCGACCCCGGCCGCATGGTCGATCAGCGTGTCTACGGCGCGCGGCAGTCCAGCTTTGCGGCCAATTCTCACCCCTCGCTCGCCGGCGATCTGGCCGCATCGGGTTTCGATGTCCTTGGTACGGCCGGTGCTCATGCACTTGATCGGGGTGCGATCGGTGTCGACCGGACCATCGAAAATCTGGAATCGGAAGGTATCGCCGTCACCGGCACGCGAAAACGTGGCGACACGGCCGGGTCGTGGAGCACCATCGTCAAGAAGCAGGGATTTGCCGTGGCCTGGCTCGCCTGCGGCGCAACCGGCAAACCGTCCAATGCCTCGATCAGCCAGGTGCTCGATTGCAGCAGGCAAAAGGAGCAGGTGCTGTCGGAGGTTCGCAGGCTCGCCGCCGATCCCGCGGTCGACGCCGTGATCGTGACGCCCAATTGGGGCGCGGAGAGCGGCCAGCAGCCGGCGAGCCGGACGCGGGAGCTGGCTCGGGATCTGATCGATGCGGGTGCGACCGCGGTCATCGGCACCCACCCGGCACTGATCCAGCCGTGGGAGAAGCTCACCACCGCGCACGGCCGCGAGGGATTGGTGGTCTACTCGCTGGGCAATTTCGTGTCGGCTCAGCGTCCGAGCGAGCAGCGGTCCGGCATCGTCGCCCTGCTGGAGCTCGGCCGGCTGCCCGGTGCCAAGGCCGAGATCCGCGCCGCCGGATTCGTGCCGACCTGGGTCGAGATCGCAGACGGCTACCGGGTAACGGAAAATACCGGGAGCGGCAAATTGCAGAAGGCTGCCCTTGCGGCGACGCTCGGGCTGCTGCCGGCGGCGAACCGCATGAGCCTCGCGGATGTTCGCCACCTGCCGAAAGATTGCCCCGCCGATGGCGGACGAATTGCGCAAGGGCTCGGCGAGCCGTCACGGGCGGCGCCAACGGCGGTCGAAGGCGTCGTCGCAGCTGCGGCGCCCGAAACAGCGAGGGCACAAGAAATTCCATC
>Ga0209069_10000423_pt1 | contig 18990 bp, 16 predicted proteins | sample Str013_2_FD_187202 | JGI IMG/M metagenome (GOLD analysis project Ga0209069, IMG submission 187202) | Freshwater sediment microbial communities in response to fracking from Pennsylvania, USA - Straight Creek_MetaG_SC_2013 (SPAdes) (version 2) | ecosystem: Environmental > Aquatic > Freshwater >...
CTTGTTATATTTGCTCTCTTTGGAGCCTTGGCGTTGTGTTGATTGTCATCGCTACCAGCCATCTTGTCAATGGCAACAGACTTGCTAGAACAGCCAAATGAAGCTCACCGCAAAACCGTTCAAACTTTCAAAGTCAGACATAGCTTGGGTTGAAAAGACCCGTGACGCGATGTCCACCGAAGATAAAATCCGCCAACTCTTTGTTCACATCTCCATTGGTGATGACCAAACGGCCATCGCAAACTTGGGCGCGATGAAGCCCGGCGGCTTGCATCGTTTCATGGGGCCAGAGCTGGAGCCAGCCTGGAAAGCCACGCGCAATTTCATGGCGGACTGTGAAGTGCCTCCTTTCATTACCGGAGATATTGAAGGCGGTGGCCACGGCTCTGCGGCCATGCTGCAATTTCCCAACAATCTGGGCCTCGCCGCCGCCAATGATCCGAAACTTTCCGCGCAATTGTTGCAGGCTGTGTGCGATGAGGCCCGCGCACTCGGGTTTAATTGGTCATTCACGCCGTGCATCGACATCAACCACGCCACGGAAAGCGCCATTGTCGGCACACGTTCTTATGGCTCAGACATGAAGCGCATCGCCGCACAAGCCAAAGCGCACATCGCCACGTTGCAAAAAAACGGCATCGCCGCAACAGCCAAACATTGGCCCGGTGAAGGATATGACTCGCGCGATCAACATTTGGTCACCACGTGCAATCCACTCACCATGAAGCAATGGCACAAAACTTTCGGCAAACTCTATGGTGATCTGATTGCGCAAGGCGTGCTCAGCATCATGTCCGCCCACATCGCTCTGCCCGCCTATATGAAGGGCAAAAGTGGCTTGGAAAAACTGCGCCCGGCCTCCATCAACCGCCAACTCAATCTCAAACTGTTGCGCAAGGACATGGGCTTTGAAGGGCTGATCATCTCAGACGCCACACCGATGGCGGGCCTCACTTCATATTCGGCGCGCGAAGAGCAAGTGCCTGAAGTGATCGAGAATGGCTGTGACGTGTTCCTCTTCTCACCAAACCCTGAGGCCGATCTCGGCTTCATGTTAAAGGGCCTGAAAGAAAAACGCCTGAGTGAAAAGCGTTTGGAGGATGCCGTCACCCGCATTCTCGCTTTGAAAGCTGCACTTGGCCTGCACAAAATGTCATTGGATGAGCGCATCAAACCCTTGGCCGAAGTGCGCGACATTGTGAAATCCACCAAGCACATCGCCATCGCCCAAAAGGCAGCGGAAAAATCAATCACCTTGGTGAAAGATGTGCAGAAGCTCTTGCCACTGTCTACTGCCAAACACAAACGCATAACCATCATCGATCGTGGTGCCCCCAACATGTTTGGCGGCCCACGCAAAGAGATGAAAATCTTTGCTGAAGAATTGCGTCAACGCGGATTTGAGTTGACAGCATACAATCCAGAAAAACCGCCCAGCAAAGAAAACACTGACTTGCTGGTCTATGTCATGTCAACGGAATCCTCTTTGGGCCTCAGCCACATTCACATTGAGTGGATGGCGGAACACAAAGGTTTTACCCACGGAATGGATCGCTTCTGGCATGATGTGCCCACCATGATGATCTCTTTCGGCCACGCCTATTATTTGCGTGATGCCCCGCGTGTGCCCACTTACGTGAATGCCTATTCAACCACCGAAGTGGTACAACGCGCCGCCGCCGCCGCCCTGTGCAGCAAGGCCAAAATGAAAGGCACAAGCCCTGTCGACGCTTTCGCTGGTGCACCCGATTCTCGTTATTGACGAGGCGATGGCTGCATCCTATATGCCAGCCAACCGTGGGGGCATAGCTCAGCGGTAGAGCACACCGTTCACATCGGTGTGGCCACAGGTTCGATCCCTGTTGCCCCCACCATTCATTTTACATCGCTGTAAACCACGCCCTGCCCCGGGCTCAGGCCATAAAGCTTATGGCCCACAAAACGCAGTTGCGTGATGAAGGGCCAATTGAGACCCCTGTTTTCTTGGTGCCAAGTCTTGCCACCATCACGGCTGATGAACGCGCCCATTGGCACCTCAGGCAAATAACCGCCTGCCACGCTGGCCACCGACGTGCCCACCACAATCATGTTTGGGTCAAGCGGGTTCACCGCTACCGTGCGCGCGAAATTGCGCTGCTTGTTGGCCGCTGCCCCAAAGCTGTCCACCTGCCGCCAGTTTTCGCCGCCATCATCTGATCGGTAGAGCCCGGCACGCGCCTCATTCTTGTCTGTGGTTGGCAGCAGCACTGTCATCCAGACGCGCGACGGGTTTGTTGAGTCAAATGCAATATCTGAAACACCGCGGGGTGTGCCATCAAATGGGCCCCACCAAACTGCGCGCGGCGCGCCCATGGATTCACTGGTTTTGACCACATGCCACGTGGCCCCATTGTCATGTGACAGGCAAACGCCACTGGTGCCGCCCGCCAACTTCATTGCACCCTGCTGCGCCAAAACCAGCAAGCCACCATCACAACCGGTGCGAACCTGCACCCATGATTTTGTCGCATGATCCAACTTATAAAGTCGTCCACCGGCAATGGCCCATAGGCGGCGATGGCCAACTGCGGGTGCATCAACCGCAAGCGCAACAATGGCGGCAGCTTGTGACAGTGAAGTGAGATTGAAAGTCACATTCTCAAAACTTGCAATGCCATCAGCGCTGCGCACAACCTTATAGAATCCAGAGGCAGCACTACCCTTTTCAAAACTATGCGGCGAATGCACCGCCCAAACCACATTCGCCTGCTCCGGGTCTAGCGCTATCGCGGTGACATTTCCGCCAAAGCCATGCCACCAGCCATTTAGGGCGGAGTTTTCATATTTGCCATCAGACTGCAAAACCGCGGGCGGGCCATTGCAACTGCGCCAGCCCACTTGCGCAGCCTGGGCAGCCTCCGTGCGAAAGCACCCTAAATCAAAATAACCAGCGTATAGAATGTCAGGATCAGCCGGGCTCGGTGCCAAAACCCCGGCCACCGCATTATCAATCCCGCGTGTGGCGAAGATGCCTCCGCCCAAATCTTTGCTCGCAACATTCTCGACGAGCCTGCCGCCGCCGGTAACCCGGTGAACGAATTGATCATCAACCCACCAGGCTTCATCGTCATTCACCGGAACAAAGCTCTGCAAATGTCCATTCAGCGAAGCTTGTGGCGCATGCAATGTGCTGCTCCATCCCATATCCCAATGTACATAATCTTCAGCACTGGTTGAAGGAACAAACTTGCGATGTTCGGCATCCCATTGCCAGAAACCATGCTCACCATTCCAAGGCCGTTGGCGGCGCAGATCCAACAGCCTGATCCCACCATGAGACAATGGCCAAATCTGTCCCGTCTGATCTGATGCAACCAAATTAGGCTGAGCATCGCCACCACGCTCATAAACTGCGCCATTGGCAGAAACATCATCCCTAGGCGGACGAAGTGTGATCCACAGTTTTGAAGTTTCTACCAAATCAAATTTCACATCTTCAATGTCACCAGCAAGATCGAGCCGCGTGAAGTGTTCCCCGCCATCCATGGACTCGAATGCGGCACAGGGCACCTTGTCCGGCCAATTCGCACCACAAGTCTCCGGCCCTGTGAACCGCTCTGGCGCAGAAATGGCGATCAAATGTTCTGGCTTTCCCGCCTGCGCACGAAGCGCCATGACATTCACCTGTTGTGGCAAGCCAATGGCTGAAGTCTTCTGCCAACTCTTGCCATGATCCAGAGAGCGCCACAGCAAAGCGCCCTGCTTGCAATAAGCGGCCACGCCGGCTGCATAAGCCACGCCGCGAGAGGCAAATTGCGCCATCGTCACTTGTGCTTCAAACTTGCGCCTGAAACTGCAAAGCGCATCCGCTGCCTTGCCGCAATCATCCGAAACATAAAGCCCATTGTCTGCACCAAGCAGAACCGTGCCCAGCAGATCAGGATCAACCGCAACCCCATCGACATGTGTGGATTGCAAGCCATTGGCTGAACCAAGCCCCCGCCAGGTCCAGCCCCCATCGGCAGAAAGATAGGCACCCGAAAGATCAGAGCCAACAAACACCACGCCTTCAGTGGAAATCGCTGCGCTTTCAAAAGCGCCGCCACCGCCGGGCCCGGCGCTGCGCCAGATCAACTCGGCATGGGCTGGCATCACAAATCCCATCAGCACGAGAACGAAGATGGCGATGCGCATCATTTTTGCTTGACCAAAAACCTGGCCATGGCACGCAAAGTTTCATCGCTCACGTGATGTTCAATCCCCTCTGCATCAACTTGCGCCACCTTTTCAGGTACACCCAAGGCCAACAAAAAATTCTCCACGATCATGTGCTTGCGTTTGCCGTCTTCGGCTATCTTCCAACCGTCAACAGTCAGAAAAATAGCACGGTAAGGCTCTTGTTCCACCAAGCCCTTCTCGGCCAGGCGCTTCATGGTTTTGGCAACAGTGGCATTGGCAACACCAAGCCGCAGCGCAATGTCAGTGCCGCGGGCCTCACCCTTTTCGTCGATCAGGTCGGCAATCAACTCACAATAATCATGGGCCAATTCATGCGAATGATCATGGCGCGTTCGGTTGAATGCCGCGCTGCGCGTTGGAATCTTGGCTTTTTTTCGCTCCATCACATGTGTGTTAGCCCAAGCGAGGCCGCAATTAAACAGTCCAAAGTGCAAAAATGCGCGCACCACCTGCTCTTCGGACAAGGGAACCAATCGCCCTATTAAGCTTCTTGCAATAAGTTTAGCCAGTGCTAAACTTTGCGAATGGATCAGCCTATTCAAGCTTGGCAGCAGCCGCGCGGCGAACCCTCCCTTGAGGATGTTTTCCAGTCCGTGCCCGTTCCCGCCGGTGCTGGCTGGTTGCGCAAGGCCTTTGCCTTCCTGGGGCCCGGCTTTTTGGTTTCGGTTGGCTATATGGATCCCGGCAATTGGGCCACCTCCATCGCGGCGGGTGCCAAATATGGCTATGCTCTACTTTGGATAGCGCTTCTCTCCAACATTATGGCGATTATCCTGCAACACTTGGCGGGTCGCCTTGCGGTGGCCTCAGGCCGAGATCTCGCCCAAGCATGCCGCGACGCTTATGGCAAATCGGCAGCCAGCGTGCTTTGGCTATTTGCTGAGATTGCGATCATCGCCACAGACATCGCCGAAGTGGTAGGCACCGCCATCGGCCTCAATCTATTGTTCAACATTCCGCTTGAATTGGGTGTAATTATAACAGCGCTTGATGTGTTCATCGTGCTGTTGCTGCAGCGCCTTGGATTTCGCAAGGTTGAAGCCTTTGTGCTGGCCTTGTTGGCGGTCATTTTCATCTGCTTCATTTTCCAGATGGTTTGGGCGCAGCCGAACTGGCTTGGCGTGGCGGGTGGATTTGTTCCGTCTACTGATATTTTGCACCAGCCCGGCATGCTCTATCTTTCGCTCGGCATCATAGGCGCAACGGTCATGCCGCATAATCTCTATTTGCATTCCGGCATCGTGCAGACCCGCACACTGGGCGAAACGGCGGCGGAGCGCAGAACCGCACTTTCTTACGTGACATTCGATTCTACTTTCGCGTTGATGCTGGCGCTTTTCGTCAACGCCGCAATCTTGATTCTCGCTGCCGCAACTTTCCATAAGGCGGGCCAAACTGGCGTGGTGGAAATTGGTGACGCGCAGCGCATGTTAGCGCCCTTGGTGGGTTCACTGCTTGCCCCTAAACTCTTCGCCGTGGCCTTGTTAGCATGCGGGCTTAATTCCGCTGTCACCGCCACTTTAGCCGGCCAGATTGTCATGGAAGGTTTTATCAATTTCCGCATGGCCCCCTGGGCACGCCGCCTGCTCACCCGCAGCATCGCCATACTGCCCGCCGTGGTTGTTACAATTTACTACGGTGCCAATGGCACTGCGTTTTTGTTGGTGTTCAGCCAAGTAGTGCTGGCCTTCCAACTGCCCTTCGCCATCGTGCCGCTCATCCAATTCACCGCAACCCGCGCCAAAATGGGGCCCCTGGTATCGCCCAATTGGCTAACGGCGCTCGCAGGCATAACCGCGGTCATCATCATAGCGCTCAATATCAAACTGGTCTGGGATATCTTATTTCAGGCCTAGAAATTTGAAGTCATAAGCTTCACGGCTGGCTCCCTGATCAGCCAATTTCTTGAGGCGTGACCAGCCATATTCAAGGCTGGGAGATGCCTCACCCGCATGTGGCCAGATCACATAGTTGGGCCCCACCCAAGGCTCAAACCACTCACTGCGACGACGCAGAAAACCACCATGAGCTGTTTTGTTGACGAAATGAAACAGCTCCGCTGCTGATGTCCAAACCGACATTGAAATAGCGATCCGCAAATCCTTTTCCAACGCCTGAAAGCTGACTCCATTTCCAACAGCAGCACTGTCATCAGTAAGCCGCCAGACAAAGCCCGGGCTGCGCTCGGCGATAGCATTCACCTTGGCCACATTGTCAATGAAACCGGCAACCCGCGTATCCCCAGGCTCATGCCGAAGCTTTGCAACATTAAAATGTGCAATTTGAAGGTTCTCGTTCAATGCGTTGATTCCTACACTTATGGGCAAGTATTGGCCAATTTCCGCCCCTAAACAAACTTCTTTCTGGGCATCTTGAAGACTCCGCCACTTTCCCTTAATCGCCTGCCATGCACAGCACAGTTTTGATTATTGATTTCGGCAGCCAAGTCACCCAACTCATCGCCAGGCGCGTGCGCGAAATGGGGGTCTATTCTGAAGTCATCCCCTATCAGTCAGCCGAAGCCGCATTTCACCGTCTGAAGCCAAAGGCCGTGATCCTTTCTGGCGGGCCAGACAGTGTGACACGTGACGGCAGCCCGCGTGCACCGCAAATTGTTTTTGATTCAGGCCTGCCAGTTATGTCGATATGCTACGGGCAGCAAACCACCGCCGTGCAATTGGGCGGCGTGGTTGAGGGTGGTCATGCGGCGGAATTTGGCCGCGCCGAAATCACCATCAAGGAAAAATCTGCGCTCTTTGAAGGGTTATGGAACGTGGGCCAGAATTATCCTGTCTGGATGAGCCACGGTGACCGTGTCACCAAACTGCCCGCAGGATTCACCGTAAAAGCCACCTCGGAAAACGCGCCCTTCGCCATCGCCTCAGATGAGGCGCGCAAGATTTACACCACCATGTTCCACCCCGAAGTGCACCACACGCCAGATGGCGCAAAACTCCTGCGCAATTTCGTGATCAATATCGCGGGCTGCAAAGCAGATTGGACGATGAAGGCTTTTCGCGAAGAAGCTATCGCCAAAATTCGCGCGCAAGTGGGCAAAGGCCGCGTGCTTTGCGGGCTTTCCGGCGGGGTTGATTCATCGGTTGCCGCTTTGCTGATCCATGAAGCGGTGGGCGATCAGCTCACTTGCGTGCTGGTTGACCACGGCTTGATGCGCCAGAACGAAGCCGCCCAAGTGGTGGAGATGTTCCGCAAACATTATAACTTGCCGCTGGTCCATGTGGATGCCTCAGACGAATTCATCTCCGCACTCGAAGGCGAAGTTGATCCGGAGAAAAAACGCAAAACCATCGGCAGGCTATTTATCGATGTGTTTGACCGTGAAGCCAAGAAACTCGGCGGCGCGGATTTCCTCGCCCAAGGCACTCTTTATCCTGATGTGATTGAAAGCGTGTCCATCACCGGCGGGCCATCGGTGACAATCAAGAGCCACCATAATGTGGGCGGGCTGCCTGAACGCATGCACATGAAACTGGTGGAGCCACTGCGAGACCTGTTCAAGGATGAAGTGCGCGCCCTTGGCCGTGAACTAGGCTTGCCGCCAGAGTTTATTGGCCGCCACCCATTCCCCGGCCCCGGCCTTGCCATCCGTCTGCCCGGCGGGGTGACGCGTGAGAAACTCGCCATACTGCAGAAGGCCGATACGATTTATATCGATGAGATCCGCAAGGCTGGCCTCTATGATGTTATCTGGCAGGCGTTCTCGGTTCTGTTGCCCGTGCAAACGGTGGGCGTGATGGGCGATGGCAGAACTTATGACCGTGTGTTGGCCCTGCGCGCCGTCACCAGCGTGGATGGCATGACGGCAGATTTCTTCCCTTACGACATGAACTTCTTGGGCCGCACAGCAACGCGCATCATCAACGAAGTGAAGGGCATCAACCGCGTGGTTTATGACGTCACCAGCAAACCACCCGGCACCATAGAGTGGGAGTGATTAGACCACCGCCGCAATAGTTTTGCGCCCCGCCAAGGCCCCTGCCGTAAAGATGCTAAGGATGGCCAGCGGCGCGCCGAAGCCGTAAATCCATTGCGCACCATACGCTTCGCCCAATGAGCCCAAAAGGGGTGGACCAAGCAAAAATACCACAAAGGCCGTCTGCACCATAGATGCTACGTTGATGGCGGCTGGCCTATCTGTCATTTGGGCAGCTGTTGATACCGCAAGCGGGAACATCACGCTGCAACCGATGCCAATCAGTGCAAAACCCAAGAGCGACAACAACGGTGATAGTGCCAGAAATGCAATCACCGTTCCGGCCAACAACACAACTGACAAGAAGCGCGTCACCACAACGGGCGAATGGCGATCCACAAATTGATCGGCAAAAAACCGTGCAATTGCTTGTGACAACGCCACCGTCGCCACCGCAACGCCCGCAATGAATGGCCCGGAGTTGAAGATATTGCGCATGTAAATCGCAGACCAATCAATGCCAGCACCTTCCATCAACATCGCTGAAAGGGTGACTGCCACAATTGCCAAAATCGCCAAGCTGGGAAATGCGAACTTCGGCCTGTCATGATCATGTTCCACATTGCGGCTGGCGGCAGGTTCAAACCGCCCCAGAAATAGCGCGACGGCCATGGCAATCATCGGCGCGATCAACGCCAAATCCATTTGCGGAGAAAGTCCCAGCTGCGCCATGCCAGCGCCCATAAGGCCGGCACCAAAAAAGCCAAAGCTCCAGAATGAATGGGCCCGGTTCATGATCCGCCGCTTGAGCATATGCTCCACCCGGTCAGCCTCAGTGTTCAAAACAATTTCAACACAGCCCAGCAAAAATCCAATCGGCATCAAAGCCAGAAAAAACCAGATCGGAACCAGAGCGTGAACCGCAACTGCGTAAAGGATTGCAACCAGCGGAATGGCGCAAAGCAGCGTGCGCCGAAAGCCAAATTTCTCAACTGCTGGCGCAGCAAGTGTCAAGGCCAGCAATGTGCCAACGGGAATGCCAATCAGGCTCAATCCCAACACCTGTTCGCCCACACCCATTTGTTGTTTAATGTCGGCCATGCGTGGAAAAATACTGCCCATTGAAATGGCGTGAACACAAAACCCGGCAAACACTCGGTGGTGGGGTGAAAGCTCAAGACCGAAAAGCATAACAATAATCTCCTGCCCTTGCAGCCTTGCACAAACGTGCAAAACGTGCAAGAACAATTACCGATGCTCACAGAAGATCGGCATAATTTCATTCGCCAAATGCTCGCCAACAAGGGGCAAATCCTGTCTGCCGAGTTGGTCGCGCAATTTGGCGTATCTGAAGATACGGCGCGACGCGATCTGCGTGAACTTACCAAAGCTGGCCTATGCAAACGGGTCTATGGTGGCGCGCTTGCGATTGCACCCTACTCAACCCCGATTGCGATACGACACTCCACGATGAGTGAACAAAAGCGCAGCCTGGCCCAATGCGCCGTTAAACTTTTGCGGCCCGGACAAAGCCTGTTCATTGATGGCGGATCAACCAATTGCGCAATTGCCAACGCCATTCCAAGGGATATGGCTTTGACAGTGACGACCAACGCGCTTGGCATTGCAAATGCACTTTCAAACAACCCAAAGATAAAACTCATCATCTTGGGGGGTGTATTTGATCAGTCGCTGGGCACTTGCATCGGCGCAGACGCCCTCAACCGCATCAAGCGGATGAATGCCGATGTGCTTTTTTTAGGATCTTGCGGTATTGAATCGTCCACTGGTGTATCGGCGTTTGATGAACCGGAAGCGGAAATAAAGCGCGCAATGGTTGATCGCAGCGCGGAAATTATCGTCGCCGCAACCACCGAAAAGCTGGAGGCGACCGCTCCATTTCATATCACATCCTGTGCATCCATTACGCATTTGGTGGTCGAGTCCCAAGCCAACGCAAAGCTGCTGGCCAAATTTCGCAAGCATGGAATAACGACCCACATCGCCCACTAAATCGGTCGACACCCACAAAATTCTGAGTATTGATAACGCACATAATCAAACTCAGGACCTTGCCCATGAAAGCCCTCGTACTCGAAGCCAAAGGCCAGCTTTCTTTGCGCGACATCACCCTGCCCCACACCATGGGTGCAAATGACGTGCGCATTGCCATTCACACTGTGGGCATTTGTGGCTCTGATGTTCATTATTACACCCATGGTGGCATCGGCCCGTTCATTGTCAATGCGCCCATGGTTTTGGGCCATGAGGCTTCCGGCACTGTCACTGAGATCGGCGCAAATGTGAAACACCTCAAAGTGGGAGACCGTGTGTGCATGGAGCCGGGAATTCCTGATCCAAACTCGCGCGCCTCCAAACTGGGCATCTATAATGTTGATCCCGCCGTGGTGTTCTGGGCCACGCCGCCGATCCATGGCTGCCTCACACCCGAAGTCACCCATCCGGCAGCTTACACATTCCCCATTCCCGAAAATGTTTCTTTCGCCGAAGCGGCTATGGTTGAGCCCCTCGCTGTGGGCGTGCAGGCGGCGCAAAAAGCGGGCATCAAGCCGGGTGATGTGGCGGTGGTGACGGGCGCTGGCCCCATCGGCATGATGGTGGCATTGGCCGCATTGGCCTCTGGCTGTTCGCGCGTGATCATCTCAGATATGGCGCAACCCAAGCTTGACATCATCGGCAAATATGCGGGCGTAGAAACTGTCAACATTCGTGAGAAAAAGCTGAGCGACTATGTCAACGAAACCATCAATGGCTGGGGGGCGGATGTGGTGTTTGAGTCCTCGGGCTCGCCGCATGCCATTAAAGATATCGCCAATCTCGTCTGCCCCAATGGCACATGCGTGATGGTGGGCATGCCCGTTGAAAAAGCTGAGATCGATATCGTCGGACTGCAAGTGAAAGAGGCCACGCTGAAAACCATTTTCCGCTACGCCAATGTCTATGACCGCGCCATCAATCTCATCGCCTCCGGCAAGATTGATTTGAAGCCCCTGATCTCAGATACCTTCAATTTTGAAGATTCAGTCAAGGCCTTTGAGCGCGCCGCAGAGGCGCGGCCAACAGATGTGAAGTTGCAAATCAGAATGGCATGATGGCCATGTTCACGCTGGCCAAATCCTTGCGCTGGTTTCTCATGTTGTTTTACGGTCTTGCGGGCGTGTTGCACATCTTGCTGCCAGCCCCATTCTTGTCAATCTTGCCAGCGTGGGTGCCATGGCCCTTGCCCACGATCATCTTCACTGGCGTTTGCGAAATCGCGGGTGCGGTAGGCCTGCTCATCCCCGCCACGCGCAAGGCAGCGGGCATTGGGCTGGCGGCCTATGCCATTGCGGTTTTCCCCGCCAACATCAATCACGCCATCATCGATCTGGGAAATGCCCACCCAACACTGGGCTGGCTCTATCACGGCCCGCGCTTTCTGCTACAACCGATCTTGGTATGGGCCGCACTTTATGGCGCAGAAGTTACCCGCTGGCCATTTCGCAAAACCTAAACTGGCTTAACCTCCCAAGGCTTTTGCCAATCGCCCGCCACGCGCAGGTCTATGCCCGCGTCGTCTTCAATCACCTTGCAAACCGTCATCTCGCCAGCGCCCAAACCATAGCGGCGGCCCGCTTCTTTAAAGCGCTCATGTGTGGCGCGGGTCAGTTCATTGCGCGTGCCCGTGTCGTTCATCAATTCTTCGATCAATGACAAATCTTTCAGGCACAGCGCAATGGGAAATGATGGATCATAATGGCCCGCAAAAATCGAAGGCACATCGTGGCTCATCACGAAGCTATCCGCCGCCCCGCCCTTCATCACATTCCACCAAACAAGTGGGTCAAGCCCTGCCAATTTCGCCGTCACCATTGCCTCACCAATCGCGGCGGCATGAACTTTCCATAACTGGTTATTGACCAGCTTGGCCACATAACCATTGCCATAAATACCCACCTTGCGCAGCTGGCCCATGGCCTCAATCACTGGGCGCACGTGTTCAATGGCCGCATCATCGCCGCCCACAAACATTGGCATGTCACCGCGAATGGCCGCATCGACAGAGCCCGTCACGGGCGCATCCACCGCATGCCCGCCCGCCGCTTCAAACTCTCCCGCCAAGCCGCGCATCAACTTGGGGCTCGACGTGGTCATATCAACCCAATATTTGCCTTGGCACGACGTGCTGAGAAAGCCATTTGGCCCGCGCAAAACCTGCTCGATTTCCTTGGGGCCAAACACCATGGTCACCACCACGTCCACGCGGTTCAAAACATCGGCGGGGCTGGCCCCGGCGGCAACGCTGCCACCAATTTGCGCGGTCACTGCCTCTGGGCGAATATCAAAAACCACCATGTCAAACCCGGCCCGCGCCACATTGCGCGCCGCGTTCTTGCCCATGGTGCCAAGGCCGATAAAACCAACTTTCATGAAATGTCGCTCCCGTTGCAGAAGCAATGATCCAACAATCCAATCCGCCCGGCAACCCAATTCCTTGGGCCGCGTCGTTCCTCAATGCGCAACTAACGGCCAAAATTGACAACGGCGGAAAGATTGTCGACACATCTTGTCATGAGAAGAAATGATTTGATCGCAGGCCTCTCCGTCGCCAGCTTATTGCTGCCAGAAGCAGTGGCCTATGCCGCCATCGCGGGCCTGCCGCCGCAGCGCGCCATCTTCGCGGCCATCGCGGGCTGCTTGGCTTATGCGCTGCTTGGCCAAAGCCGCTTTGCTATTGTGTCTCCCACCTCATCATCCGCCGCCATTCTTGCTGCCATATTGTTGGCCATTCCGGTGCCGCCGGAACAGAAAGCTGCGCTGGCCACCGCGGCGATTTTGCTGACTGGCATTTTCTTTGCGCTGGCAGGTTTGGCGCGCTTGGGAAGCCTGACAGGCTTGATCGCCCGCCCAGTGCTGCGCGGCTTTTCGTTTGGTCTTGCGATCACAATTATTGTCAAACAATTGCCCGCCATAACTGGCGTTGCCTTTTCTGCGCCGAATATTTTCGCACTGGTTGCTGGCCTGTTGGCCCATGTGGCGCAGTGGAATACTTATAGCCTCGCTGCGGGCCTTTTGGCGCTAACCGCTTTGCTCTCGCTGAAACGCTTGCCCGCTGTGCCGGGCGCTTTCATCGTGCTTGCGGTAGGCATCGGCGCGTCCGTGTGGTTCAACTTGCCAGCCCATGGCGTGGCCACTGTCGGTGCCATAGACACCACACTCAATTTGCCCAGCTTGCCCAACTTTAGCTATGAGCAATGGTCACGCCTCGCCCAATTGGCACTTCCATTGGCCATGATTCTCTTTGCCGAAAGCTGGGGCACGGTCAGCGCGCTGGCTTTGCGTCATGGAGATCAGCTCGATGCCAACCGCGAACTTGGCGCCTTTGGCCTCGCCAATTTCGCCAGCGCACTTGTGCAGGGCATGCCTGTGGGAGCGGGCTTCTCCGCAGGCTCTGCCAGTGAGGCCGCAAGTTCGACAAGCAAACTCACAGCTGTCGTGGCAGCCATCGGTCTGGCCCTGCTCGTCGCATTCGCCACACCACTGATTGCCCATTTGCCTGAGCCTGTGTTGGCCGCCGTGGTGGTGGCTGCACTGGTGCATGGGCTCAATCTGAAGCCATTCTTTCAACTCTGGCGCATCAACCGCGATCTGTTCCTGGCGCTCGCTGCTGCCGCCGCAGTCATTTTCTTTGGCGTGTTGGACGGCATGTTGATTGCGGTGGCGCTGTCCATCGCCCTGCTCATCCAGCGCCTCGCTCATCCCCGCGTGGCCAAACTGGGGCGCTTGCCGAAAAGCCGCGATTTTGTCGATGTGGCCCGCCATGGCGATGCGCAAGAACTGCTCGGCATTGCAATCTACAGACCATCAGTGCCGCTGCTGTTCGCCAACGCCGACACGATCTTCCATCTGATCGAAACGGAAACTCTAGCGAGCCCGAACACCAAAGCCGTGATCGTCAGCCTCGAAGAAAGCGCGGATTTGGACAGCACCAGCTTTGAAGTGATCGCTGCCTTCGATACATCAATGAAAAAAGCCGGAAAGAAATTGCAACTGGCCCGCGTTCACGATCATGTGCGCGATGTGCTGCAAGCGGGCGGGTTAAGCGACTTGGTGTCGCGCTGCAGCTATAGCGTAGATGATGCGGTGGCTGTGGTCACGAGCTAGCAATCCCCTGCCCCGCCGCAACGCCACTGGCCCAAGCCCATTGAAAATTATAGCCGCCCAGCCAGCCCGTCACATCCACCGCCTCGCCGATCACGTAAAGGCCGGCCACTGCCTTGGCCTCCATGGTCTTGGATGACAGCGCGTCGGTATCAACCCCGCCCACCATCACTTCGGCCTTGGCATAGCCTTCACTTTCCAGCGCCGTGAAGCGCCAGCTTTTTAAGCGCGCGGCGATTTTCTCCAACACCTGCACTTGCGCCAAACTATCGGCCAATCGCTGAGGAATGAATTCGGCCAAGATCGTTTTCAGTTCCGCCTTTGGGCGCTCATGCCGGCGCTGTTTCAGAAGTTTCAACAGATCCTGCCCCGGCGCAAAATCCAACGTGATCTCATCGCCCGCATTCATATAAGATGAAATCTGTAAAATCGCCGGGCCAGAAAAGCCACGGTGCGTGAACAACACACTTTCGGCAAATCTGGTTTTCCCCACCTGCGCCACAGCGGGCAGCGCTACGCCGGAGAGCGCTGTGTAAAATGGCAACTCTTCCGCAGAGGCCTTCAGTGGAACCAGTCCGGGCTTGGGCTGCACGACGCCAAGCCCAAACTTCTTGGCCACATCCAGAGCAAATCCAGTGGCGCCCATTTTCGGAATGGAAAGCCCACCCGTGGCCAGCACCACATTCTTCGCAGCGAAAGCCCCGCGCGAAGTTTCCATGCGGTATGCATCGGACTTGCTGACATTGGTGATCTTGCAATCCAGCAAAATTTTAACACCAACGGCGGCGCATTCATCCAGCAACATTTTCACAATCTGTCTGGCAGAGCCATCACAGAACAATTGCCCTAATGTTTTCTCATGATAAGCAATCTTGTGTTTCGCAATCAGCGCCAGAAAATCTTGCGGGCGATAACGGCTTAAAGCCGACCTTGCAAAATGTGGATTGGCCGAAATGAAATTTGCAGGCGTCGTGCCCATGTTGGTGAAATTGCAGCGCCCGCCGCCCGATATTAAAATCTTGGCCCCCGCAATTGAATTCTGATCCAACACACAAACGCGCAAACCCCGCGCGCCTGCCGTGATGGCGCACATCAATCCGGCAGCACCTGCACCAATGATGATGACATCAAATTCCACCTGATCGGACAATGCGTCAGCCTCGAAAACCCGTGGCCAAAACGAACAGTTCCGCTGATCCATCGCGGCTGGACATAGGCTTCACATGGATCACCTTGGCGAAATCTTTTTTCATCGTCGTGAGCAACTGGCCTTCCGTGCCGCCGCGCAACACCTTGGCCAAATAGGTGCCACCCGGTTTCAAAATCGTCCGCGCAAAATCATAACCCGCCTCTGCCAAGGCGATGATGTTGATGTGATCGGTCTGGCGATGGCCGGTGGCGTGCGATGCCATGTCAGACAAAACGCAATCGGCCTTTTCACCGCCCAGCGCGTCGATCAAAACTTGTGGTGCATCTTCATCATAGAAATCCTTTTTGAAAAACGTCACAGCCGGAATGGCCTCCATGCCGTGCATGTCAATGGCCACAACCTTGCCCTTGCCATCTTCGGCCTTCACCCGCTTGGCGGCCACTTGGCTCCACCCACCCGGTGCTGAACCCAGATCAACAATGCGGCCACCGACTTTCAAAAACTTGTATTTGTCGTCGATCTCGATCAGCTTGAATGCCGCGCGGCTGCGATAACCAAGTTTCTTGGCTTCGGCTACATAGGGGTCATTCAACTGGCGTTCGAGCCAGATTTTCTGCGCCACGGTGCGGCCCTTGCCGGTTTTCACCCGCACTTTAAGGGCCGATCTTGGTTTCTCGCCGGGCCTGCCCATCAGTGATTGCTCCACACACCATCAGCCTGCATCAGCTGAATTAAGATACCCTCGCGCAGCCCACGGTCTGCCACGCGAATGCGCGGTGCCGGAAAAGCCAAACGAATTTCTTCCAAAATCGCGCAGCCAGCCAAAACCAGATCAGCGCGTTCACGCCCGATGCAGCCATTGGCCACGCGCTCTTCATACGTCATGTCCAAAAGCCTCTGCGTCACAGCTCCGGCCCCGTCATTGGAAAGCCACGCGCCATCCACTTTGCCTCTATCGTAATGCCGCAATCCCAGATGTACGCCAGCAATGGTCGTCACCGTACCGCTAGTGCCCAGCAGATGCGTGGGTGCTGCGTCTGCACCAGCAAAGCCTGCCACTTCATCCACGAATGGTTTCAGCAAACGCTTCACTTCCCCACACATGGCAGCAAAGGCGGCAGGGGTGACATCGCGCCCACCGTTAAAACGCTCAGACAAAGTCACCACACCAGCCGCCAGTGAAATCCATGCCTTGATCTCATAACGCCCTGTGGCGAACTCCATCCACATCACTTCAGTAGAGCCGCCACCAATGTCGAAAATCACCGAGGAAGCAGCACCCTGTTCAATCAATGGCGATGCTCCAGCAGCTGCCAATCCGGCTTCAGTGGCGCGGTCAATGATTTCAAGTTCCAAGCCCACTTCTTCACGCACGCGCGCGATAAATTCCGCGCCATTGCTGGCTTGCCTGCAAGCTTCCGTGGCAATCAAGCGCCGCACCCCAACGCCGTGCCATTTAAGTTTGTTGGAACACACCCGCAGCGCCTCGATGGTGCGCTCCATGGCAGCATCGCCCAAGGTGCCATTCAGCCCTAAACCTTCACCAAGGCGCACAATGCGTGAATAAGCGTCAACCACCTGAAGCCCAAACTTCCCCGGCCTTGCAATGAGCAAGCGGCAATTATTCGTGCCCAAATCCAATGCGCCAAACGGGGCCGCCTGCCCCTGCTGCCGCGGAACTCCCGTGGCAGCTTGCACATTTCCATTCGGCACACTGCGCTTGGCCCCTTTCGGGCGCCTGGCATGTGCATCCACGTTTCAAAACCTCAACTGGGCCGAGCCATACGTCAAACGCAACAGCGACCCATAATTACAATCTTTTGTTGAGGCCAAGCTTACCAGATTGGCGGCGGGGGTAAACACTTACCTTTCGGCGGCATTAACCGCTCATTGACCACAGTTCTTTAATGTGTGGTGAAGGGCGGAATAGATGCGTACTTTCGGCAAGAGCTGGTTTCGAGAAGATTCAATGATTGCAGGTTTCAGCGAAGGCCTTGGCATGGGCGTGGGCAAGCGCCAGCAAGCCATTGCGCTGGATGCTGCCCGCGTGGATGCTGAACTTGCTTCTAAGGCCAAATCCGAATTCATCGCCAACATGAGCCATGAATTGCGCACCCCCCTCAACGCTATCATCGGCTTTTCCGATCTCTTGGCGACCGGCAAAGTCAACCCAGATACGGGCAAGGCGGTGGAATATGCCAATTATATCAGCGAGGCTGCCCATCATTTGCTTGGCCTGATCAATTCCATTCTTGATATTTCAAAAATTCAGGCGGGAAAATTGGAAGTTGATCTGTTCCCCATTACGTTTGGGCCGGTGCTGGAATCCTGCCTCACGCTGACACAGGCAAAAGCCAAAGAGAAAAACATCACGATCAGCCACTCCGTTCAGCCCAACCTGCCGATGTTGATGGCAGACGGGTTGCGCCTGAAGCAAATCCTCATCAATCTCTTGTCGAACGCGGTGAAGTTCACGCCAGATTGGGGCAAAGTAGATATTGAAGTTGCCGTGCAGGATGAACAGTTTGTGGCAATCACCGTCAATGACAACGGCCCGGGCATGTCACCCGAAGATATTTTAACTGCCCTGCGGCCCTTTGGTCAAATCAAGACGGGATTGAACAACACCTCTGATGGCACGGGCCTTGGCCTGCCAATTGCCAAAGCGCTGGCCAAACTGCATGGCGGCGATCTTCTGATCCGTTCTGCCAAAGGTTTGGGTTCAAGCATTACATTATTGATCCCCCATATGGGTTCAAAGCAATGAGGCGACACCCGTTACCATGAATGCTGTTCCCGCTCTCCACCACCAGCAAACACCGATGGATTTTGAATACCAAGCGCCTATTCGCATCGGGCGCATTGTTGCCGTAACGGGCGGTAAAGCCATTGTGCTGATGGACGGCGTGGATCCGATGATGAGTGATGGCAACCGCCGCGCTGAAATTGGAACATTATTGAAAGTGGAAGCGCCCAGTTCCATTGCGCTGGCCTTGGTTTCGGCCCTCAGTTCTCCCATGCCGTCCCATGATACCAAAGAACGTGAATTGCGCATCGTGGAAGTGGAATTCATTGGTGAATTCACGCGGGCAGAAGATGGCACCGCAGCCAGCTTTCGCCGTGGTGTATCCAACTACCCTACCTTGGGTGACACCGTCTGCCGCACCACGCGTGATGAATTGGCCTTGGCCTATGCCTGTGACGCTGCAGGCTCTGTTCGCGTAGGCTCTATCCAGCAAGATGCCAGCATTCCCGCCATGGTGAAAGTAGATGAAATGCTGGGCAAGCATTTCGCCATTCTGGGCACCACAGGCACCGGCAAATCCTGCACAGTGGCGCTTATTCTGCGCCGCATTCTGGAGAAGAACCCAAAGGGCCACATTCTGCTTCTCGATGTGCACCGCGAATATGCCCAAAGCTTCCGTGGCATTTCAGAAGTTATCACGCCGGATAATATGGCCCTGCCTTTCTGGCTTCTCAATTTTGATGAGGCGGTGGAAATTATCATCGGCACACAAGCCGCCCG
>Ga0209069_10000425_pt1 | contig 18990 bp, 16 predicted proteins | sample Str013_2_FD_187202 | JGI IMG/M metagenome (GOLD analysis project Ga0209069, IMG submission 187202) | Freshwater sediment microbial communities in response to fracking from Pennsylvania, USA - Straight Creek_MetaG_SC_2013 (SPAdes) (version 2) | ecosystem: Environmental > Aquatic > Freshwater >...
TGAGGATGCCGTGGTGAGGATGCCGTGGTGAGGCCGCCGTGGACACCCGGCCGGCGGGGACCGGCGCCGGTGCCGTGATGGACCAGGACTGGTGGCGGGTACTCGGCCTGGCGCCCGCGCAGCGCCCCGAACTGCTGGTGGTGGAGGGCTCCTGGTGGCGCCGGGACCGGGAGCGGCAACGGCTGGCCCGGCTGCGGGAGGTCCGCGAGCTGGGTGCGCCGGACTGGTGGTGGGGTACCTTCGACGGCCGGCCGGTGGTGTACGCCTGCGTGTACGGTGCCGCCCGTACGGTGGAGCCGGTGCATGTGTTCGGGCAGCTCGGTACCCCAACCGTGGTGCAACTGGGCTCCTGCGGCGCGCTGGCGCCCGGGCTGGCGCCGGGCGACCTGGTCGTGCCGACCCGGGTACGCATCGGCGAGGGCGCCTCGGCGCACTACGGCGGTACCGGCTCGGTGGCGGCCACGGCGGACCTGTCCGCGGTACTGGCCCGGGTGGCGGCCGGCGCCGGCCACACGGTACGGCAGGGCCCGACCGTGACCACCGAGGTGCTGCTGCGCCAGCCGCCGGACCTGGTGGCGTCGTGGCGCGCCGGCGGCGCGCTCGCGGTGGACATGGAGACCTCGGCCACGTTCAGCGCGGCGGCCTGGGCCGGCATGCGCCACGCGGCGTTGCTGCACGTGTGGGACGACGTGTCGGCCGGCCGGTCCTGGACCGAGGACCTGCCGCCGGCCCTGGATGAGCGCCGCCGCGGTGCCGAGCGGGATCAGTTCGAGCTGGCCGTACGGGCGGCGATCGGCGCCTGACCGGTGGGCGCGGGCGGCGCCAGCTCCGGGTTGGCGCAGTGCCGCGGTGGCTCGCCGGCCGCCAGCCGGGCCAGGTCGGCGCAGAGCAGCCGGGCGTGGTGCATGGCGACATCCAGCGCGGCACCGGCCAGATGCGGGGTGACCAGGATCCGGTCGCAGCCCAGCAGCGGGCTGTCCGGCGGCAGCGGCTCGGTGGCGAAGACGTCCAGGGCCGCGCCGGCCAGCGCGCCGGACCGCACCGCGGCCAGCAGCGCGGCCTCGTCGACCATGCCGCCGCCGGCGGTGTTGATCAGGTACCCGGTGGGTTTCATCAACGCCAGCGCGGCGGCGTCGATGAGGCCCAGCGTGGCCGGCGTCCGGCTGCAGTGCAGGCTTACCACGTCCGCGGTATGCAGCAGCGTGGCCAGCTCCACGGCGCCGGGGCCGGCGGGGCGGTACGGGTCGTGGTACAGCACCCGCATGCCGAAGCCCGCGGTGGCCCGGGCGGCCACCGCCTGCCCCACGGCGCCGTACCCGACCAGGCCGAGGGTCAGCCCGCCCAGCTCCGGCCCGCGGAAGTGCAGGTACGGCACCTGATCGCCGACCAGCCAGCCGGTCCCGCGCAGCCGCCGCTCGGCCCGGGTGATGCCCCGGCAGCAGGCGATGATCAGGCCCAGCACGAAGTCGGCCACCGAGCCGGCGTTGCGGGCCGGGGTGTACAGCACCGGGACGCCACGCCGGGTACACGCCTCTATGTCCACATTGGACGGTGTACCGCGGGCGGTACCCACCACCGCGAGGCCGGGCAGCCCGGCCAGTACCCGGTCGTCGACCCGCTCCACCTCCACGATCAGCAGCGCCGCGCCGGCGGCGGCGGCGACCAGCTCCGGCCCGGACAGGGCCGCCCCGGTGACGCCCCAACCGGCGGCGCGGACCCGGTACCCGAGCCGGGCCAGGGCGCCGTGCCCGGCCTGCGGCCACTCGGCGGACACGAATGCCAGCGGTTGACCCGCGGTACCGTCCTGCGCTGTCACAGGTCCTCCTCGGCCAGGTGGGTCCGCAGCATGTCGTGGGCGTGCAGGTAGCGCCGGTACGCCCGGGCGTACGGCTGCGGCCCGTGCTGCGGGGCGACCGTCGTGGTACCGGCGCCCACCGCCGGTACCCCCGTCACCAGCGACCAGCCGGCCCGGGCCGCGCCGTCGCCGCTGGGGCACACCGCCACCGGCCGGGCGAGCAGGTCGGCCAGCAGCGGGGCCAGGCTGGCGGCGGCCCCGCCCGTGACGATCACCCGCGCCGCCCGGCGGCCCTGGATGGACTCCAGCTCGGTCACGTTGGCGTGCACCGCGTACGCGTGCGCCTCGTCGAAGGCCTGGACCAGCTCGGCGGCACTGGTGTCCGGCCGCAGCCCGAGTACCGTCGCCGGTGCCTTGACCGCCCAGTCGTGCTCGGTCCAGCGGGGCGTGGCCACCACCGCGGTCAGGCCGCCGGCACCGGGCCGGCCGGACCGGGTGGCCGCGCCGACCAGGCCGCGCAGCCAGCCGGTCATCGTGCCGGGGTAGCCGGCGTTGGTCTCCGCCGCCCACAGGTCCGGCCGCCCGTGCGTGGACACCCACGGGCGGGCACCGGGATCGCGTACCGGCTCGGCGGTGGCGACCTGGACCGGGGTACTGGACCCGGCCACCACCGTGATCACCGAGTCGGCCAGCCCGCCCGCGCCCATCGCGGCCAGTTGGGTGTCCCCGCACCCCGCGTACACCGCAAGGCCCGGGGCGAGCCCCAGGCAGGGGTCGGTGAGCCGGCCGACCACGGTGCCGGGCTCGACCAGGGTGGCCAGCCGACCGGTACCCAGCCCCAGCTCGCCGAGCAGGTCGGCGGCCCAGCGCCGGTGCGCGACGTCGGCCAGTTGGCCGGCACAGGCGTACGACACCTCGGTCACCTGCTCGCCGGTGAGCCGCCACAGCAGCCAGTCGTGCACGAACAGCACCCGCCGGGTCGCGGCCCAGCGTGCCGGCTCCCGCGCCGCGAGGGCCAGCAGCTTCGCCAGCGTCAGCTCGGGCGCGACCCAGTGCCCGGTCAGCGGGTACAGGTCGGGCCGCTCGCGCAGCCGGGGCAGGGCCGCCGCACCGCGGCGGTCGCTGTTGAGTACGCCGGGGCCCAGCTCGCGGTGGTCGTCCACCAGGACGAACGCCTGCCGCATGGAACTCACGGTCAGCCCCAGGTACCCGGCCGCCGGCCGGTCCGCCTCGACCACCAGCGCCCGTACCGCCTCGCGGATCAGGTCCCACCACCGGGCCGGGTCGAACTCCACCCGGCCCGGCGCCGGGCGGCTGGTGGGCAGCGGGACCACCTGCGCGCGTACGGTGTCCGGCCCGGCGATCCAGACCTTGGCCGCGGAACCGCCGACGTCGATGCCCAGCACGTACCGGTCGCTCACCGGTCCACCCGGGTCACGGGGCCGGTACCGGTACCGGTACCGGCCCGGCCTCGGCGGCCCGGATCCGGTCCAGGTACGCCGGCGGGCACTGCGGTACCGGCCGGCCCAGCAGCAGGGCCCGGTACGTGGCCGTGGCGGCCTCCTCCAGGTTCAACGCCCGCTTGAGCGCCAGCTCGACACCGTCGCCGAGGACCGAGCAGCCGTGGTGGCCGAGAATGACGCAGTTGCAGCCGTCCCGGACCGCGTCCGCGGCCATCCGCGCCAGCTCGTCGGTACCGCTCTGGGTGAACGGCGTGGACCGTACCTGCCGCAGGTAGTAGGCGTGGTCGATGCTGACCAGCCGGATCGGCTCGCCCATCGCGTCGAGCAGCACGGAAAGCTGCGGATGCAGGTGCACCACGGCGTTGACGTCCGGCCGTACCCGGTAGCTGGCCAGGTGCAGGCGCAGCTCGCTGGTCGGCCGCGGGTGCCCGGCCAGCACCTCGCCGGAGTCGATGTCGACCAGGGTGAAGTCGTCCGGGGTCAGCCGGTCCAGCCAGGTACCGGTGGCGGTGACCCAGCAGGTCGCGCCGCCGGGCGCGCGGGCGGACAGGTTGCCACCCGAGCCGCGGACCAGGCCCGCGGCCACCACCGCGGCCCCGCAGGAGATCAACTCGGCCCGTACCGGGTCGGCTGTCACGGCACCACCACCTCCTTGATTCTCGGCCCCTGGGCCGGCTCCAGGGCCAGGCCCAGCTCGTCCAGCGGTCGTACCGCGGTGACCACCGTCGCCGCCGGCACGCTGTCCAGCAGGTCGATCGCCTCGGGGAAGCAGCCGGGGGCGAGGTGGCCCCCGGTGAGGGTCAACTCCTTGAACTCGGCGACCTGGTTGAGGTCCACCGTGGCCCACTGCTGGTACACGCCGTACAGGCAGACCCGCCCGCCGGGTACCGCGAGCCGCAGCGCCCACTGCGCGGCGACCGGGTCGCCCGAGCACTCCAGTACCGCGTCCAGCCCGCCGTCGAGCGCGTCCGGCACCGGGCCGGAGCCGCTGACCAGGACCGGCTCTGCGCCCAGCAGCCGCGCCACCGCGGCCTTGTGCGCCGTGCGTACCACGGCGACGACCCGGCCCGCGCCCCGGCGCAGGGCCGCGTGCACCGTGAGCGCGCCGACGCTGCCCAGGCCGATGACACCCACGGTGTCCCCGGCCCGGATGCCGGCCCGGCGTACCGCGTGTACCGCGCACGCCATCGGCTCGGCCAGCACGGCGGCCGTCAGTGGCAGGTGCTCGGGTACCCGGTGGACCAGCGCGCCCGGCGGCAGGGCGATGCGCTGCGCGAAGCCGCCGGGCAACTCCGAGCCGATGTGCCGCCCGTGCGGGCACAGGTTGGTACGGCCGGTGTCGCAGTACCGGCACTGTCCACAAGGGACTTTCACTTCCACGGTGAGCCGCTCACCGGTGGCGAGGTCGCGGCCCAGGATCTCGTGCCCGGGTACGAGCGGCCAGCGCACGGACCACGGACCGGTACCGTGCCACAGCATCCGGTCGGCGGCACACACGCCCGCCGCCTCCACCTCGAGCAGCCGGCCGCCGGCCGGGGTTGCCGGTTCGGCGATCTCCACCGGGTCGAACCGGCCGGGGCCGGACGCCAGCACCGCCCTCACCGCGGGCCGCCGAGGTGTGCCAGCGACTGCGCCACCGCGTCGCGCCCGCGCAGCTCCCCGGTACCGGTGGCGCCGTAGAGGTCGAACGCGGCCACGCCGGTGAACCCGATCGCGTCCAGCGCCGCGAGGACCGGCCGGGCGTCGTGTACCCGGCCCAGCGGCAGGTCGTCGTCGGGCCGGCCCGGCGCGGCGTCACCGAGGTGCACGTGCCACAGCCGCGCCCCGAGCCGGTGGGTGACCTCGACCGGATCCTCGCCCGCGGCGTAGGCGTGGCCGAGATCCAGCAGCACGCCGGTACCCTCGACCGCGTCGGCCAGGGCCAGCGCGGTGGCCGCGTCGGGTACCGCGGTACCGGGCTTGTACTCGACCGCCAGCCGTACCCCCTCGGCCGTGGCCGCGTCACGGGCCTGCCCGAGCCCGGCCACCAGGGCCGGCCACGCCGTCCCGGGCGGGTCGGCACCGGGCCACAGTCCCAGCGTGGACAGCCCGAGCCGGCGGCAGATCCGGGCGCAGTGGCGTACCTGTTCGGCCACACCGATCGCGCACCCGCCCAGCGCACCGTCCGGCCAGCGCGGCGCCGGCAGCGACAGCAGCACCGCCACGACCCCGATCCCGTACCGGGCGGTCAGTTCCGGCCACCGGGCGACCCGTACCGGGGCCAGTTGCTCGGCCGCCGTGTACACCCCGATCTCCACGCCGGCCAGGCCCAGCCCGGCCAGCGCCGGCCACAGGGCGGTATCGGCGAGCCCGTCCGACCAGTGGTTCCAGTCCGCGTCGGCCAGTCGCCAGCGTCGCATCACCGGTGGCCCTCCAGGCGGGGCACCGGCCCGGCCGGTGCGGCGGTGGATCGGTGCGGGTACCGCGCCGGTGCGCGACCGACCGGTACGGGCATCGACACCTGTCGACTCTAGGTGGCCGGAGCCGGATCACGAGGCGCCACCGACCGGGCCGAGCGGGTACGCCGGTCGGCCCGCGCCGGAGGGCCTTGTCCGGCAGCGGGCAGCTCCTAGGCTTCGGCCATGTACCGTCGGGTGGTCGTCACGGGGATGGGCGTGATCAGCCCGCAGGCCACCGGGCTGCCGGGTACCTGGGCGGCGCTGGTCGAGGGGCGCAGCGGGATCCGCGTGCTGGACAACGTGACCGGCCCGATCCGGGTCGGCGGGCCGGCGGACCACTTCGACGGCGACGCAGTGTTCGGGTTCCGGGACGCCCGCCAGTACGACCGGTACGGGCAGCTCGCCGTGGTGGCCGCCCGGGAGGCGCGGGCCCAGGCCGGGCTGGCCGGCATCGCCGGTGACGAGCGTTGGGCCACCGTCGTCGGTACCGGCCTGGGCGGGGTGGCCAGCCACGAGTCGGCCGCCCGGGCGCTGGCCGCCGGGCGCCGGTCGGTCAGCGCGTACACCTCGGTCACGACCATACCCAGCGCGGCCACCGCCGCGGTCGCGCTGGACTGCGGCGCGCAGGGGCCGGCCTTCGCGCCGGCGACCGCCTGCGCCACCGGTACCGACGCGATCGGCCTGGCCGCGGACCTGATCCGGGCGGGCCGGGCCGACGTGGCGCTGGCCGGCGCCGCCGACGCGCCGCTGTCGGCGGTGACGCTGTCCGCGTTCGCGGCCGTGGGCGCCGCCGCGCTCGGCGACGGCGACGGCGACCCGACCCGGCTCTGCCGGCCGTTCGCGGCCGACCGCACCGGGCTGGTCATCGGCGAGGGCGCCGCGGTGCTGGTACTCGAGTCGGCCTCGTCCGCCCGCCGGCGCGGCGCCACGCCGCTGGCCGAGATCCTCGGGTACGCCGCGCGCAACGACGCGCACCATCTCAGCGCGCCGGCCGAGGACGGCGTGGTGGCCACCGCGGCGCTGCGCGCGGCGCTGCGCGAGGCGCGGGTACCGCCCGGCGGCGTCGGCTACATCAACGCGCACGGTACCGGTACGGTCCGCAACGACCGGGTCGAGGCGCGGGTGCTCGCTGGCGTGTTCGGCGACGCCACCCCGGTCTCCTCGACGAAGTCGATGACCGGCCACCTGATGGGCGCCACCGGCGCGGTGGAGGCGGCCGTCTGCGTGCAGGCACTGCGTACCGGGATCCTGCCCGCGACGGCGAACTGCGACCAGGTCGATCCCGACTGTGCCGGCATCGACATCATCCGTGGCCAGGCCCGGTCGGCGCCGGTGGCCGTGGCGGTCAGCGCCAGCTTCGGCTTCGGCGGGTACAACGCGGTACTGGTGCTGGGCCGGTGCTGAGCGGCGCTCGACCGGGTACCCCCGACGGGTACCCCGGGCAGTCCGGGAAGCGCCACCCCGCACCGACGAACGTCCGGCGCAGGCCGGGCCCGGTGTGTCGTGGAGGGACAACATGACCCAGGTCGGAGCACAGGTGTCGGCGGTGGTGACCGGACTCGGGCACTACCTGCCAGACCAGGTCGTGACCACCGAGGAGGTGGTGGACCGGGTCAACCGGGCCAGCGGGCGCAGGGTGCTGTCCAGCCGGGTGATCCGGATGTTCAGCGGGGTGGAGGAGCGCCGGTACGCGCCGCCCGGTACCACCTCGTCGGAACTGGCCGCGCGGGCCGGCGAGGTCGCCCTCGCCCAGGCCGGCCTCGACCCGACCGACATCGACCTGCTGCTGTTCGCCGCGGTGACGCAGGACGTGATCGAGCCGGCCACCTCCAACATCGTGCAGGAGCGGCTCGGCTGCTGGAATGCGGCCGTGTGCGACATCAAGAACGCCTGCAACAGCTTCCTCAACGCGCTGGACGTGGCCACCGCCAAGGTCCTGCTGGGCCAGTGCCGCCGGGTACTGGTGACCTCCGGCGAGGTGGCCTCGGTACACGTGGGCTGGTGCATCGACGAGGGCGTCGATCCCGGGCCCAAGCTGCCGGCGCTGACCGTCGGCGACGCCGGTGGCGCGTTCGTGGTCGAGGCGGTGGAGGGTACCGACCGCGGGCTGCGGCCCGGAGTGTTCGTGTCCGACGGGCGGCAGTGGCGGCTGTCCACGATCCTGTCCGGCGGAACGCTGATGCCGCACGACAACACCCACTTTGCGATGGACTGCGACGGGGCCCGGCTGCACGAACTGGGCGCGCAACTGATCCCACCGGTGGTACACCAGGTGATGCGCCAGGTCGGCTGGCGGGCCGAGGACGTCCGGCTGGGCGTACCACACCAGACCTCGCTGCAGGCCATCGAGGCGGTACGGGCCGGGATGGGGTACCGGGCCGATCAGGTCATGGTGACCGTGGACCGGCTCGGCAACACCGGGGCGGCCAGCATCGCGGTGGGGCTGAGCCTCGCGGTACAGCAGGGCCGGGCGGCCACCGGGGACAAGGTCCTGCTCGTCGGGGGCGCGGCCGGGTTCAGCGTGGGAGTCATCCCGCTGATCCTGTGACCGGGCGGCACCGCTCGGCTACGGCCGACTGTCGTTTGTGGACCGACTGTCGTTTGTGGACCGACGGTCGGTCGTGGGCCGGCTGTCGTTCGCGCTGCGGGCCGAGGTGAGCCGGTACAGCAGCCCGGCGGTGATCCGGCCGGCCCGGGACCGGGGCGTGTGCAGGTTGTACCGCACCGCCTTGACGTAGTCGGCCGCGGCCACCGGCAGCAGCGTCTCCATCGCCGTTCCGATCCGCACGTCCGCGCCGACCGGGTACCGGGCCCGGGGTCGGGCGCTGCGCAACGCCGCGACGACCGCGCGCGCGACCGGCTCCGGTCCGGGCAGCCCGTCGGCGTAGCGCATCATCGCGTCGGCGAAGCCGTACAGGTGCGCGTACGCGGAGTCCTGCGGCGCCGGCAACTGCTCCACCCCGCGCTGCCAGATGCCGCTGTTGAAGCCGCCCGGCTCGATCAGCACCACGGACACGCCGAACTGGGCCAGTTCCAGCCGCAGCGCATCGCTGAGCGCCTCCAGCGCGAACTTGCTGGCCGCGTACCAGCCGATGAACGGCGTGGAGATCAGGCCGCCGAACGAGGAGATGTTGACGATGCGGCCCCCGCCGCGGGCCCGCATGCCGGGCAGGACCAGCCGGATGATGCGGACCGGGGCGAGCACGTTGACATCGAGCTGTGCCCGCGCCTGCTCGTCGCTGACGTCCTCGACCGAACCGGCCTGGGCGTACCCGGCGTTGTTGACCACCGCCCACGGGCCGCCACCGGTACGCGCCGAGATCCGCGCGAACGCCTCGGCGGTCGCGTCGACATCGCGGACGTCGAAGACCTCGGTCTGTACCGTCAGCCCGGCGCGGCCGGCCTCCTCGACAAGTGTTGCGGCCTTCTCCGGTGTGGTCGCGGTACCGGTCACGGCGAACCCGGCCCGGGCCAGCGCCAGCGCCGTGACCCGGCCGATGCCGCTGGTGGCTCCCGTCACCACCACGGTCCGCGCGTGTTCCGCCGTCACCAGGTCACCTGCAATCGTTGGACCTCGACCCCGAACAGCGACTCCCGCCAGGGCACCTGTTCCAGCGGTACGGCCAGGGCCAGCGCCGGGAACCGGGTCACCAGCGCCCGTACGACCTCCTGGATCTCGACCCGGGCCAGTGCCGCGCCGAGGCAGTAGTGCGGACCGTACCCGAAGGCGAGGTGGCTCGGGCCGTCCCGCCGGATGTCCAGCCGCTCCGGGTCGGCGAACCGGTGCTCGTCCCGGTTGGCCGAGGTGTAGCACGGGACGACCCCGGCGCCGGCCGGGATGAGCACGCCGCCCAACCGTACCTCCTCGGTGGTGACCCGTACGTCGCTGAGGTTGGAGCTGGGCGGGTTGAGCCGCAGCAACTCCTCCACCGCCGGCTCCAGCAGCGCTGGATCGCCGGCCAGCGCGGCGTACTGCCGCGGGTGCAGCAGCAGCGACAGCAGGCTGCACGACAGCGTGTCCACGGTGGTGGGGTACCCCACCATCAGCAGGGTCATGGTCAGCACGATCAGGTCGGCCTGGTCCAGCGACCCCTCGTCGTCGCCGGCGGCGACCAGCGAGCTGAGCATGTCCTCGCCCGGGTGGGACCGCTTGTCGTCCAGCAGCCCGTCCAGGTACCCGCCGAGGCTCTGGTACGCCTCCAGCACCTCGTCCTGCGGGTACGCGTCGATGGCGAAGATCCGGTCCGACCAGTCCCGCAGGTTTCCCCGGTCGGCCGGCGGTACGCCGAGCAGGTCGCAGATGAACGCGACCGGCAGCGGGTACACCACCGTGTCGATCAGGTCCGCCGGTTGGGGACCGGCGGCCAGCACGTCGAGCAGGTCCGTCACGAGCTGGCGGACCCGTACCCGCATGCGCTCGGTGGCGCGGGCGGTGAAGGAGCGGCTGACCAGGGCCCGCAGCCGGGTGTGCTCGGGCGGGTCGGTGGTGAACAGCGCGTGCGGTGGCAACGGGATCGGGGACACCCGGGGCGCGTCCGGCCGGGTCAGCGCCGCCCGGCTGAACCGGCTGTCGGACAGTACCGTCAGCACGTCGTCGTACCGGGTCACCAGCCACACCGTGGAGCCCGTGGGCAGGATCGCCGGCGCCACCGGCCGGTCGGCGCGCAGCCGGGCGTACTCCACCGGGGTACGCAGCGGGGCCTGCCGCGCGAACGGATAGGTCAGAGTGGCACTGTCCGGCTCAGTCCTTGCGCTCACGGTGATGCCTTTCGTTCGCGGCTGCGGGGCTCGCTACGCTCACTCCTCGCGCTCACGGTGATGCCTTTCGTTCGCGGCTGCGGGGCTCGCTACGCTCACTCCTCGCGCTCACGGTGATGCCTTTCGTTCGCGGCTGCGGGGCCGGGCGGTGCCGTGCCGTCGCGCGTGAGCCACCGGCGCAGCGCCGGCTTGTCGGTCTTGCCGGTCGGGTTGCGCGGCAGCGCCGGCACGAACTCCACCCGGCTCGGCGTGGCGTAGTCGGCGAGCTTGTCCCGTACCCACCGCTTGACCGCCAGGGCGGTCAACGCGGCCCCGGGCTCGGTGACGACCACCGCGGTGATCGCCTCGCCGGCGGTACGGTCGGGGGTGGCGACAACGGCCGCGTCGCACACCCCGGGCAGGTCGCGCAGGACCCGTTCCACCTCCGCCGAGTACACCTTGTGGCCGCCCCTGTTGATCATGTCCTTGGTACGGTCGAGCAGGTACAGGTACCCGTCACCGTCCAGCCGGCCGACGTCGCCGGTACGGAACCAGCCGTCGGTCACGGCCGCGGCGGTGGCGTCGGGGTCGCCCCAGTAGCCGGTGGTGACCAGCGAACCGCGCAGGAACACCTCGCCGGGCTGCCCGGCCGGCAGGTCCCGGCCGGCGCCGTCGCGTACCGCCACCTCCATGCAGGGCAGCGCGCGCCCCACCGAGCCGGGCCGGGCGGCGAAGTCCGTATCGCTCAACATCGTCGCCGGTGAATGTGTCTCGGACAGGCCGTAGATGTCCAGCAGCCGGGTGTCCGGCAGTTGCCGGCGGAACCTGGCCACCAGGTCGGCCGGGAACGGCGCCCCGCCGGCCGCGGCGATACGCAGCCGGGGCAGCACGCGCGCGGACATCCGCGGATCCCGGGCCGCGATCGCCCACCAGGACGGCACCGCGTACGCCCAACTGGCCTCGTACCGGGCAAGCAGGTCCAGCCACCGCCCCTGGTCGGTGGTCTCGGTCAGCACGCAGGTCGCGCCGGCCAGCATCGCCGGCAGCAGGTGGGCGTGGATCGCGCTGATGTAGTACAGCGGGAACAGGGCCACGGTACGCTCGCCAGGGCGCAGCCCCAGCACCTTCTGGTACGACATGGCGCTGTGCACGCTGCACCGGTGGACCACCTGGCTGGCCTTGGGGCGCCCGGTGGTACCCGAGGTCCACACCACCTGGTACGTGTCCTGGGGGCTCGGCTCCGGCAGGGCCGGCCCTGGCCCGCCGCCCGCGGTGAACGTGTCCAGGTCGAGCGTGGTCACCGCGTCCGCGGGCAGCCCGGCCAGCCGTGCGGCCGTACCCAGGTCGGCCAGCAGTTCGGTGTGGGCCAGCGCGAGAGTGGCGCCGCTGTACCGGATCATGTACGCCCACTCGTCCCGGGACAGCCGCAGGTTCAGCCCGACCAGGACCGTACCGGCGGCGGCGCAGGCGAACAGCGCCACGGCGAAGTCCACCCGGTTGCGTGCCGCGACGACCACCCGGTCGCCGGGGCGCAGCCCGCGCCGGCGCAGCCCGGCCGCGCCGGCCTCGACCAGCCGGCCGAATCGGGCGTAGGTCAGCGCAATGCCGGTCTCGTCGATCAGCGCGACGCTCAGCGGCCAGCGCAGCACCGCGCGGCGCAGGACGTCCAGGATCGTTGCCGGCCGACGTGGGTAGCTGCGGGCTGGGGCGTCCAGCCACGGTTCGACCGTGACCGGCCCGTCCAGGCGCAGGTCCCGCTCGGTGAGCCCGACCTCCGCCCAGTCGTACGACTCCGGTGGCCAGTGGCCGGCGGGCGTCGTGGCCCGGGGTGCCGGGGTCATGGCGTCAGCGCTGGCCTGCGACGTGCTCGCACACCAGCGCGCTCACGCTGCCATAGGTCACCTTGGTGCCACCGAGGACGAGTTGGGTCGGCAGTTCGAGGTCGAGTTCCTCCTCGATGACCACGAGCATCTCGGCCGCCGCGAGCGAGTCCATGCACAGATCGTGGCCAAGTTCCATGTCGTCGCGCAGGTCACCGGCGTCCATCTTCAGGTAGGCCGCCACGATGGCCCGCAGCCGCTCGGGGAGATCGGTGGTGGCGCCACCCGGTGCCTGGTCCGATGTGGTTGTCACGCGCACACTCCTGGTTCGTGCGGGTCTCCACTTGCCTTCGATGCGAATCGAGTCTGGCGAATGTCACGTGCCGTGTCTACGTGCCCGTCCAGCCACCTCGGACGGCCGGGCACGTCGCGGGTACGCGACCGGGGCGTGGGTACCGGTACCGCGGTCAATACCCGAACGGCCCAGCATTGAGGGCCGGATGTCCCGTACCGGGCGTCGTTAGCCTCTCCAGGCAACGCGCCTCCGGGAGGTCGACATGACAGAGGTTCTGTCCACAGTGGACATGCTAGGCACAATGGACCCCCTGTCCATAATGGACGCACAGGCCACGGTGGACACGGTGGCCACGATGGACGCGGTCCGGACGTACTACGGCTCGGTGCTGCGGTCCACCGCGGACCTGCAGACCTCCGCCTGCTGCGCCGTCGCGCCGCCCGCGCACGTCCTCGAGGCGCTGGGCAACGTGCACGACGAGGTGAAGGCCCGCTTCTACGGCTGCGGGTCGCCGATTCCGCTGGGTCTGGACGGCGCCACCGTACTGGATCTCGGCTGCGGCAGCGGTCGGGACTGCTACCTGCTAGCCCAGCTCGTGGGACCGCAGGGCCGGGTGATCGGCGTGGACATGACACCCGAGCAGCTGGCCGTGGCGACCCGGTACCAGGACCACCACGCCCGGCTGTTCGGGTACGCCAACGTCGAGTTCCGTTCCGGGTACATCGAGGATCTGGCGGCGCTGGGCATCGCCGACGGATCGGTGGACGTCATCGTCTCCAACTGCGTGCTGAACCTGTCGCCGGCCAAGGAGCGGGTGTTCCGGGAGATCGTCCGGGTGCTGCGGCCCGGCGGCGAACTGTACGTGGCCGACGTGTTCGCCGACCGGCGGATCCCGGCCGCGCTGCGGGCCGACCCGGTGCTGCTGGGCGAGTGCCTCGGCGGCGCGCTGTACACCGAGGACTTCCGGCGGATGATGGCCCGGGCCGGGTGCGCCGACGTCCGTACGGTCAGCACCGCCCCGTTGACGCTGGACAGCGCCGAGATCGAGCGCCGGATCGGGTTCGTCACGTTCACCAGCCGCACCGTACGGGCCTTCAAGCTCACGCTGGAGGACCGGTGCGAGGACTACGGCCAGGTCGCCACGTACCTCGGCACGCTGCCCGGGTCCCCGCACCTGTTCGATCTCGACGACCACCACCGGTTCCGTACCGGTCGGCCGGAACCGGTCTGTGGCAACACCGCGGACATGCTCAGCCACACCCGGTACGCCCGGCACTTCACCGTCGCGGGCGAACGCGGTACGCACTTCGGCCTGTTCCCGTGCGGCCCCGGCGACGCCGTCGCCGGCCTGGCCGGCACCGGTTCACCATGCTGCTGACGACTCCTGGGAGGACCCCGTGACCGTACTGGTCCTGTTCCTGCTGATCGGCCTGGCCGCGGCCAACGGCGCCAACGACGTGTCCAAGGGCGTGGCCACCCTCGCCGGTGCGGGGGTGTCGGCGTACCGTACCGCGGTGCTGTGGGGCGCGGTGACCACGCTGGTCGGTGCGCTGCTGTCGGTCCGGCTCGGCCGCGGCCTGGGCAAGCTGTTCTCCGCCGGCATCGTCACGGCCAGCCCCACCAACGCCTTCGCGCTGGCCGTGCTGGCCGGTACCGCGTCCTGGGTGATCCTGGCCAGCCTGCTACGGATGCCGGTCTCCACCACCCACGCCATCGTCGGCTCCCTGGTCGGCGCCGGCCTGCAGCTACCCGGCGCGGCCGTGCACTGGCACGCGGTGGTGCAGAAGGTGGCGCTGCCGCTGGCGTTGAGCATCGTGGTGGCGTACGGGATCTCGGTGGCCCTGACCCTGCTGGCGGGCGCCGCGGGCCGGCTGGCCCGGCCGCGCCGGGGCGCCCCGCAGCCGGTACGCAGTCGGGTCGCGGCCGGATCCGGGCCGGAGGTCCTGGTCGTCGAGCCAGCGGAGCGTACCGGCGCCGCCGGTACCCCGGGATCACCGGCGGCACATCCGGTGCTGACCGGGCTGCACTGGCTGTCCAGTGGCGCCGCCAGTTGCGCCCGCGGTCTCAACGACACCCCGAAGATCGCCGCGATCGGCGGGTTCGCGCTCGTCCCGGCCGGGTACACCCGGACCTCGGTGGCGCTGATCGTTGCCGTGGCGATGGCCGGCGGCTCGCTGCTCGGCGTACGGGTGGCCCGTACCCTGGGCGAGAAGGTGCTCCGGCTGAACCACGCCGAGGGTCTGCGGGCCAATGCCACCACGGCCGCCCTGGTCGGTGCCGGCGCGCTGCTGGCGTTGCCGATGTCCACCACGCACGTGTCCACCGGGGCGATCGCCGGCGGCGCCGGGCTGAACCTGCGCCGCCTCAACCCGATGACCATCCGCGACCTGCTGGTCGCGTGGACGATCACGCCGGCGTTCGCGGCGTTCGCCGCCTCGGTCGCGTTCATGCTCGCATCCTGAGCCGGGGTACCGGCCTGGGCCAGGTACGGCCCGGGCCGGTACCGCGACCCGTTACCCGGCCCGCTGTGCCAGCGGCCGGACCCGGGCCGATCCCAGTGCCTCCAGGCTCGCGCCGCGGCCCTCGACGCCGTACCGCCACCACAGCGCCCCGGCGCCGGTACCGATCAGCCAGAATCCGGCCAGGAGCAGGAAGATGGAGCCCAGCCGGAACGCGCCCGCGGTCTGCGCCAGCACGATCTGCCCGATCACCGCACCGATCCGGCCGACCCCGACCGAAGCCCCGATCCCGGTGGCACGCAGGTGGGTGGGGAACAGTTCGGAGAACGACGGGTAGGCCGAGACCCAGGCGCAGGTGGCGAAGAACGCGGCGACGGTGAAGGCCGCCAGGACCAGCGACTGCGATCCGGTCGTCGCGGCGGCCGCGCAGCCGAGCATGCTCACCGCGGCGGCGGCGTAGGAGACGGTCACGCTCGGGCGCCGGCCGTACCGGTCCAGGGCCTGTGACACGACCAGCCCACCGGCCAGGGCACCGATGCTGGCGACCAGGAAGTAGTACGGCAGCGCGGTGGCCCGGACCGGTACCGAGCCGGTCTCGGACGAGAACACGAAGATGCTCATCGCGGTGAACAGCCCGTAGTACCCGGCCGCCTCGGAGAAGTCCAGGGCCATGCCGTAGAACAGGGCCACCCGGTGGTGCTGCCACAGTTCGCCGAGCCGCCCCCGGGTACGGCCGGCCGGTACCGCCGAGGTGTACCCGTCCGCACTGGTGATGCCGGTGATCTGGGTGACGACACGGTCGGCGTCGGCGAGCCGCCCGTGCGCGGCCAGCCAGCGCGGCGACTCGGGGATCAGCCGCCGGGCCAGCAGCCCGTAGCCGGCGCTGATCACCCCGACCAGCAGGGTGTACCGCCAGGTCAGGCCGAGGGTGGAGATGACCAGGATGGACACCAGGCTGGCCAGGATGCCGCCGAGCGCCCAGAACGTCATGACCAGCCCGTTGCTGCGCCCGCGCGCCCGGGCCGGCATGAACTCGGCGATGGCCGAGGTCACCGCCGAGTACTCCCCGCCCACGCCGAGCGCGGTCACCAGCCGGAAGGTGATGAACAGCTCGTACGAGGGCGCGGTGGCCGTGGCGACGGCGGCCACCGAGTACAGCACGAGGGTGGCCACGAACAGCCGTTTGCGGCCGACCCGGTCGGCCAGGTACCCGAATCCCAGCGCTCCGACGGCGATGCCGGCGAACCAGACCACGTTGATCCACACCGTGTGCCGGCTGTCCAGGTGGAAGTCGTGCTGGATGCCGGGGACCACCGAGCCGATGATCTGTACCTCGAACGCGTCGAGCAACCAGCCCAGCCCCAGCGCCAGGGCTATCCGGGTGTGCACGGGCCGCCAAGGGGCGGCGTCGAGCCTGCTGGCCATCCGAACTCCTCTCGTGGTGGTACCCGCGCGGCGCCGGTGCGCAGCGCGACGCGTGTCGCCGGCTACCGCCGGCGCAGTACCTGGCGCAGGTGCCGGGCGTACCAGCGGCCCTGGAACAGCCAGTGCCGGTCCGGGCCCGGCCCGACCGCAGCCGCCGGCCGCCAGGTACCGGGCGGCGCCGGTACCGGGTGCCCGCCGGCCGGGTGCAGTACCCCGCGCAGGTGCTCGGCCGCCAGCCGCGCCTGCAGGTCGAGTACCGGCCACGAACCGAGCGCGTCGACCAGGCCCACCGCCACCACGTCCGGTCGCCCGGGGTTGAACATGTTCAGCCACAGCCGGGGCCGGCCCTGCTCGTCGCCGCCGAGTACCGCCCGCACGTCCAGGAACGGGACGGTGACCCGGTACCCGGTGCACCACACCACCACGTCGGCCGGCTCGGTCGACCCGTCGGCGAAGTGGGCCGTACCGGCGCGCAGCGCCGAGACCGGCGGCCGTACCCGGATGTCGCCGTGCCCGAGGTGGTACGGCAGCAGCGTGCTGACCAGCGGCTGGCGCTGGTACAGCCGGTGGTCGGGGCGGGGCAGGCCGAAGTCCTCGGGCGCACCGGCGAGCCGGCGGATCAGCCGCTGCTCGATGGCGGCCCGGGCCCGGTCGGGCAGCCGGGCCACCAGCCCGGACACCGGGGTGGCGTTGCTCGCCTGGTCGGCCGGCAGGCCGAGCAGGTACTTGGGGATGACGTGGGCGCCGCCGCGCACGCTGAGGGTGACCCGGGCGCCGGCATTGACCGCGTCCACGGCCACGTCGCAGGCGGTGTTGCCCAGGCCCACCACCAGCACCCGGGCGCCCGCCAGCACCTCGGGCCCCCGGTAGCCGGCGGAGTGCAGCACGGTGCCGTCGAAGCCGGCGGGGTCCACCGGCGCCGGCCGGGGGTCCCAGTGATGGCCGCTGGCCACCACGAGCGCGGCGTAGTCGCGCCGGTCGCCGTCGTCGAACTCGATCTCCCAACCCCCGGCCGGTACCGGGCGGGCGCAGCGTACCGAGCGGCCGAAGGTGATGTGTTCGGTCAGGTCGTACCGCGCGGCGAACGCGTGCAGGTACGCCAGGGCCTGTTCGTGGCCGGGGTAGTCCGGGTACCCCGCGGGCATCGGGAAGTCGGGCAGTTCGGTGCTGTGGCGGGAGGAGATCAGGTGCGCCGACGGGTACACACCGCCGTACCCGGGGTCGTACCGCCACAGGCCGCCCAGGCCCGGACGGCGCTCGACAACCTCCACCGCCAGGTCCCGTTCGAGTAGCCGGCGTGCGGCGAGCAGGCCGGCGACCCCCGCACCGACCACGCAGACCGGCCGGCTTTCGCCCACTGCCACGTATCCTCCCGACGCTCGGCCGCGCCAGGCCACCACGAGGGGTACCCGGCCCGGTTCAGCACACCGCACCGGGGCGCCCGGCGGACGCCCCGATCGGCTACCGCGTGCGGGCCCTCCCGGCCCGTGTGCCGGACAGTCCCTTGTGGACAAGGTACGGCCATCGATGCCGAGCCGGCTCGGGTGCTTGGACCTGCGGTGACCCGGGCAGGGCAGCGCGGACCGCGTTGGTGGTCATCCTGATCGATCCATCCTCGCCCCGGGCGGGCTGCACACGGTGAACCACCGGGCGCCCTGGGGCGTGACCCGGAGTTGAACGCTCCGGGTGGACCTGGCGGGTGCTCCGCGATCTACTGGGCGGGTGAACCGGGCACAATGGTGGCAGGGCGGCGTGGTGTACCAGATCTATCCGTTGAGTTGGGCGGACTCGAATCGGGACGGCTTCGGCGACCTGCCGGGCATCACCACGCACCTCGATCATCTCGCCGGCCGGCCCGACAGTCTCGGGGTGGACGCGATCTGGCTCTCCCCGATCTACCGCTCGCCGATGGTGGACTTCGGGTACGACATCAGTGACCACTGTTCGGTCGATCCGCGCTTCGGCACACTCGCCGACGCTGATCTGCTGTTCGGGGAGGCGCACGGGCGGGGATTGCGGGTACTGCTGGACTATGTGCCGAACCACACGTCCGATCAGCATCCCTGGTTCGCGCAGTCTCGAAGCTCCCGGCGGAACCGGTACCGGGACTGGTACGTGTGGGCGGACCCGGGCCCCGACGGCGGCCCACCCAACAACTGGCTGTCGGCGTTCGAGCGAACCGGGCCGGCGTGGACCTACGACCAGGCGACCGGGCAGTGGTACCTGCACTCGTTCACCTCCGCCCAACCCGATCTGAACTGGCGCAACCCCGATGCCCGTGCGGCAATGCACGATGTACTGCGGTTCTGGCTCCGTCGCGGGGTCGACGGATTCCGCATCGACGTGCCGCACCGCCTCGGCAAGCATCCGGAGTTGGCGGACAACCCCGCCGACGTGGCGGCGCTGCGTCGCTGCTCGCAACTGGACGGGCGGCGGCACAACAGCATGGACCACCCGGATGGCCACGACATGATGCGGTGGATCCGCGCGGTGGTCGACGAGTTTCCGGGCCGGGTGCTGGTCGGCGAGGTCGGTGTCCACCATCCGCAGCGTCGGCT
>Ga0209069_10000426_pt1 | contig 18971 bp, 20 predicted proteins | sample Str013_2_FD_187202 | JGI IMG/M metagenome (GOLD analysis project Ga0209069, IMG submission 187202) | Freshwater sediment microbial communities in response to fracking from Pennsylvania, USA - Straight Creek_MetaG_SC_2013 (SPAdes) (version 2) | ecosystem: Environmental > Aquatic > Freshwater >...
GAGGTGACGCTCTGGGGGAGCGGAAAGCGCGAAGCGGACTGACTGTCGGCCAACGATGACTGGGTCTCGACCCAGGACTTGGGGTCGGCCTCGAGCTTAAGGGCCGCAATCGCAAAAAGTGTCAGGTCGAGCAACGTTTGATCGATGGCGCCGGTTGGGGTAGCGACGCTGGGGCGGCTCTTGGTTAACCGACGGTGATGGCGCCTTCGCGCAAGTCCCGTGCGGCACGGGTATCCAAGATACCCTGTTACCGCGAATGAATACCCTGTTCGCCCCAAAGCGCTCGCTGTTCTCAGGGAGAAATTCCCTGATCTGTTCGTCAGGGAATTCTTGGCCCCAAGGCCGAGTTCACGGCCCTTTCTGGCGGTTGAAGGCGCCGAAAACGGCGAAAAGTGGCCGAAATTCCCTGTTTTCGGCATTCGGCCCGCAGAGACGGGTTCGCGGCGGACTGTTTCCACCGCCATCTAACCCCTTGATATCATTGGTAAAAACGAGTTTTGAGGCAGGATTCGAACTTCGTCCGTAGTTCCCGCGGGTTAGCGGCCGGGTGCCATTCGAGCGTCGCCTTCGCGGCCATGACGGTTGAATTGGGATCTTTTGAGAAACATCAGCCTGCTCCCAATCGATGCACTTATTCAGTCTCCTAAGAGTTGCTGCCTCCATCGCTCGAGCGCCGCCTCGTCGGCCTCGCGGGCGTCCACCCAATGGCCCTCTCCGGCGGCGTTGGTCTCGCGCTTCCAGAACGGCGCACGGCTCTTCAGATAATCCATCAGGAACTCGGCCGCCGCGAAGGCGGCGCGCCGATGCGCCGATGCTGTGGCGACCAGCACGATATTGTCCCCGGGCAAAAGCCGGCCGACGCGATGAATGACCAGCGTGGCCTGCAGCGGCCAGCGTCGCCGGGCCTCACCCTCAACCTGCTCGAGCTCGGCCTCGGTCATGCCGGGATAGTGCTCGAGCGACATTTCGGTGATCGTGGCGCCCTTGGCGGTATCACGCACGGTCCCGGTGAACGTGACGATGGCACCGATATCGGTGCGGCCGGCCTTCAGCGCCGCCACCTCCGCGCCGACGTCGAAATCCTCGGTTTGCACCCGCACGCTCATAGCGCTTGCTTCATCCTCCGGTCACCGGCGGGAAAAATGCGATCTCACGTGCACCGCCGATCAGGGCGTCATGCTTGACGTGGCGCTGGTCGACGGCGGCGCGGACGACGCTTTCGCGCGCGAAGCCCTCGGCATATTCAGGTCCGAGGGTTTTCAGCCACGCGATCAAATCCGCAATGGTCGCGACACCGGTGGGCAGCTCGCGCATCTCCTCGGCGTGGCCGATTTTTTCCCGTACCCAGGCGAAATACAGGATCCGGACCGGCCTTGCCGGGCTCGGCGTGACCTCGCGCAGAGGCTCAGTGTTCGATGGCATGGCGCACGCCAGCCTTGAGGTAGTCATAGCCGGTATAGAGCGTCAGCAACGCCGCGATCCACAGCATGGCGAGCCCTACCATGGCGGTACCTGGGAAATGCTTGTCGAGGGCGGGCCCGGCGAGCAGCATGCCGAGCGCCACCATCTGCATGGCGGTCTTCCATTTGGCGAGCCAGGTGACCGGGATCGAGACCTTCAGCTCGGCCAGGAACTCCCGCAAGCCCGACACCAGGATCTCCCGGCACAGGATGATGATCGCGGCCCACAGCGACCAGCCCTCGATGGTGCGGTCCGCGACCAGCACCATCAAGGCCGCACCCACCAGCAGCTTGTCGGCGATCGGATCGAGCATGCGCCCGAGCGTGGACTGCTGCTCCCACGCCCGCGCCAGGTATCCGTCGAAAAAATCGGTGATGCCGGCGGCCGTGAAGATGCCGAACGCGGTCCAATAGCGCGCGTCGTCGGCGAGAACGTAGAAACAGGCCACCATGGCAGGCACCGCCGCGATCCGGCCATAGGTCAGAACGTTGGGCAGGCTCAGCACTCGAGACGGCGGCGCGGGCTTCAACATGGGCACTTGGTACACCATGCGGCACGCCAGCCGTCAATACCCGTCGGCGGGGCATTGCTCCGGGGACTGAAACAGCCGCGCGAACGCGGCGGGTTGCGCTGCGATACAGCGTGCTTCACAAGCCGGCGCGCCACGGCTAAGCTTCCGGCCATGGTCCATGTCAATGCAGGGTTGCCGTCATGACGATAGCCATCCGCCAGTTGCATCATGTGTTCGCCGGCGAGGTCAGTGGCGCGGATCTCACACTGCCCTTGAGCCGCGAGGAGGTCGCCGCCATCGAAGCGGGCATGGATCGCTACGCCGTGCTGGTTTTCCACGACCAGAACATCAACGACGAGCAGCAGATGGCGTTCAGCCGCAATTTCGGTCAGCTGGAGAACGCAGAAGGCGGCAATGTCACCCGCGCCCACGAAAAAAGGCTGGCGGAAGGCATGGTCGACGTTTCCAATCTCGGCAAGGACGGCAAGCCGCTCCCCGCCGATGACCGCCGCCGCCTGTTCAATCTCGGCAACCAGCTTTGGCATTCCGACAGCTCGTTCCGGGCGATCCCGGCGAAATATTCGATCCTGTCGGCGCGCACCGTCAACCCCAAGGGCGGCAACACCGAGTTCGCCGACATGCGCGCGGCCTATGACGCGCTCGATGCCGACACCAAGGCGGAAGTTGCCGATCTCGTCGGCGAGCATTCCTTGATGTACTCGCGCGGGGCGCTCGGGTTCTTCGAATTCAGCGACAGCGAGAAGGCGCTGTTCAAGCCGGTCCGCCAGTCGCTGGTCCGGCGCCATCCGGTGACGGAGCGCAAATCCCTGTACCTGTCCTCCCATATCGGCGGCATCATCGGCCGCCTGGTGCCTGAATCCCGCGCCTTCATCCGCGATCTGACCGAGGATGCAACGCGCCCCGATCTCGTTTACGTGCACAAGTGGCAACAGCACGATCTGGTGATTTGGGACAACCGTACCACGATGCACCGGGTGCGCCGGTTCGATGAAAGCCAGCCGCGCGACATGCGCCGCACGACGATTGCCGGCGAAATCATGACCGTCGCCCAGGCCGCGTGACACACCGCGCTGCGCCGATCATCGCAAATGCCGCTCAGCTGCTGAGCTCGCCGGCGCGTGCATGCGCGGCGGCAACGGCTCGGCTCAGCAAGGGTTGCAACCCACCCTCTTCCATCAGCACCGCCAACGCCGCCGCCGTGGTGCCGCCAGGAGAGGTGACGTTCTGGCGCAACACCGAGGCCGGCAGCTCGGAGCGATGCAGCAACTCGCCCGCGCCCGCCACGGTGGCGCGGGCCAGCCGCATCGCCAGCGAAGCCTCGAGGCCGGCGGCCCGCCCCGCCTCGGCCAGGCATTCGGCGAGCAGGAACACATAAGCCGGGCCCGAGCCGGACACCGCCGTCACCGCATTGATCAGTTGCTCGTCATCGAGCCAGGCGACCTCGCCGGCCGCCGCCAGCAGCGCTTCCGCGGTGTGGCGCTGGGCAGCGCTCACGGCGGGGTTGGCAAACACGCCGGTGATGCCGCGGCCGATCGCGGCCGGCGTGTTCGGCATGGCCCGGATGATCGGCTGGCCGGAGCGAAAATGCCTGGCAAGGCTCGCGACCGTGCGGCCGGCTGCAATCGACACGATCAACGTGCCGGGCCCGGTTAGCTTGGCCAGCGGCGGCACCACCTGCTCCATGACCTGCGGCTTTACCGCCAGCATCAGCACGGCCGGAGCCGCCGGCATCTGCTCGACCGCCGGCCGGATCGCGATGCCGTGTTGCTCGAGCATCGCTTTCACATCGGGCAAGGGCGCCGGATCCTGCACCCAGACGTTTGCCGGATCGAGGCCCCGCGCAAGCCAGCCCTCGATCAGCGCACCACCCATTTTTCCAGCGCCGATGAGCAGCAAAGGACCATCGAGTTGCAAGGCCATCGGGTCGTCTCCAATCTTGCACCGGGCGGGCGGTGACAGTAGCGCAGGCGATCCTCCTCGCAAAGCTGGCGTGGTGATGGCGGCAGCTCCGGGAGAGCCGGCCCCCCACGCCACCGGCGTCAGGCGGGCGGGACCGCCAGCACCGACCGGTAGAGCGGGAAGCGGTCCCCCAGCAGCGCGCTTTCCAGTCGCCCGGCATGCTCGGACCAGCTGATCCCCTGCTGATAGCCGATCGCCGCTTCGTGCTGACGCCGCCAAAGTTGATCGTCCGTCAGAAGCGCGACCGCGGACGTTGCAAACCCGTCGCCATCCGCGCGCACGAACCCGGTGACCCCGTCGATCACGCGCTCGGGCAGCACGGTGAGGGGGGCCACCACGGCCGGCACGCCCAAGGCTTGCGCTTCCGCCACCGCAAGGCAGAACGCCTCGGCCTTGTGGCCGAGGTACAGCATCAACCGCGATCCGCGCATCGCCGCGATCAGCTCAGGGCGGCTCAACGAGGCATGCACGCGCACCGAGGCCTTGACCTCGTCGGACATGCCCGCCGGCAGCACGCCGCCCTCCCATGCCGCCCAGACGTCGGCACCCGCCGTTATGTCCTTGACGCCATACACATCCAGAACCGCGTCCGGTACCTTCGGCCAAATCTCGTGCGCCCAAATTTCGACCAGGCGCCGCAGATTGCGTTGCGGATTGGAGGCGAAAATGACGCGCCGAGACGGCGCGCCCGCCAGCGGCGCATGCCCCCTCACGTCGTCGGGCAGGCCAAGCGGCAGCACGATTTGCGGTTGAGCCTTGGGCAACAGCCGGGAGTAGGTTTGTGCCTGATACAAACTGGTCAGGATCGGCACGGGACGATAGGCCCACAGGCGCCAGAACTTCTTGTAATGCGCGAGCTGACTGACCGGCCACAAAACCCAGATGGCGCGGCGATGGGGCTTGTCGACAAATCCAAGCAAATGCGGCTGGTGGCACGCAATATAGAGATCGCAACTGCGCGGGCGCTCCCCGTTCAGGGGGCGCCACGTCACGCCCCTGTCGACAACGGGCGCCTCGCAATTCGTGAACACCGTCACCTCATGGCCGCGCCGCGCCAATTCGCGGGCACATTGAATGACGCTCGATTCCGTGCCGCCGAGCGGACGCCGCTCGAAATCCCTGCCGTCGTACCGGCTGGTCGAATCCGCAAAAACGATGCTGGCCATGAAAATCTCGACGTCGGGTGGCGGGAGGTTGCGCAGCGGCGGGCGGCGATCACATGGGGGGCTTGGCACGACCAACCGCGTGCCTCGCCTGCAGGGCTTTTCGTTTCATGCGGCGAAATGGGGAGGTGAACAAGTGGTCGTAGATGGCCACGGCTTTGTAGCGCAACCGTGCGCTCCAGCTCAGGTCGGTCTCGGAAAGCAGCCTGCGAACGCCGCGCCGGTTCAGGTTTCTCCGATCGAGGTCGCCGGTCAGCAGCCGCAAGGGGTTGGTATCGTGAACATGCTCGAAAATCAACTCGCCTTTCACGAACAGCGGGAGCCTTCTGACGGCAATGCCGATCGATGCCAGGTAGAAGGAAATCCAAAGATCATCGTGATAGAACAAATCCGTGCCGTCGATGTGTTTGTAGTAAAAATCCTCGATACCAGCGAGATTGGGCGCATAGAAGCTGAAGCCGTCGCAGCCCTGGCCGACGACCAACCCGCCGGTTCTGTAGGTGTGATAGCTGAACGACGAGCGATGATCGCCGCGCTGGGCCTGCAGCAAACCGGCCAGGAAGCCGGGTCGGTAGCGCACATCATCGTCGGCGATCACGAGGTAACCATCCTGGGACAGCTTGCGCAACGCGCCCATTACTTTGGTGCCCGGTCCCCAATCGTGTTCGGCTGGCACGACCTCGATGATCGAACCGCAAAAATCGCTGTCCTTCAGAAAACCGGGGATGACGTAGGCGCACTGCTCTCGCCGCGAAAACCCGGGCAATGGCAGATAGATTTTATCGGGTGTCACATCTCCCGCCAGCAACGATTCCAGGCAAGGGCGGATCTGCCCGATCCGGCTCGGCAGCGTCGTGATACTGACCACGATCGGATCGGGCATGGATCGCTTCACGTGCTCACAAACTGAAACACCAAGGGTGGCGTCGGCTCGGGATACCTGGATACCGCGGAGGCTGGCGCACCAAGTATGACAACGCTGGAACTGAATCGCCCCGCCATGATGACATGCTTTCAGCAAAACGCCTGGGACGCCAGCAATCCTGCCATGTTATGCGTTCTCGGGTTCAAGGGCGCCGCACGTCGAGCCGAGCGTTCTTGCGCGCCCTTGAAAGCGGAAGCATAAAAGGCTGACACATTCATCACCCGACAAACCGAACCGCGATGACTGCCGAGAAACCAAGTTGAAGGCCGGTCGCTGGTCGCATTTGGGGCCAGGATCAGTAACCGGAAGGAGCCGGACGTGAGTGTGACGACGCTGCGATATCTCGCCTGGTTGGGATTCGTCTCGGCCATTCTGGCGCTGATCCTGCTGGCGCTCGCGCCGCTCGGGTGGCGGATGGGGCTTTGGCATTTCCGCACCTCGTTCTACCGGCTGATGTCGAGTTCGGCGTTCCTGGCTGCGGCCGCGGCTGTTGTCTCATTGGCCGCGCTGGTTCTCGGCTGGTCGGCCATCGAGGCCGGCGATCTGGCGCTGGCCGGCATCGGCCTCGTGCTCGGTCTGGTGCTGGCGTACGTGCCCTGGCAATACAAGCGCACCCTCGATACCGTGCCACGCATCCATGACATCACCACCGACACCGCCAATCCGCCGCCGTTCGTGGCGGTCATGGCTGCACGATCCGCCGAGGCTGCGAGTCCGGCCGCCTATGAAGGCGCGGAGCTTGCCCGCCAGCAGCAGGCAGCCTACCCCGACCTGGCGCCGATCGAATCCGGCCTCGCGCCGGGGGTGGCATTCGACCGCGCGCTGGCGGCGGCCGAGGCGATGCACGGCTGGCGGATCGTCGCCAAGGACACGGCCGCGGGCCGCATCGAGGCGAGCGAAACCAGTCGCTGGTTCGGCTTCACCGACGACATCGTGATCCGCGTGGCGGCCGCCGGCAACGGCAGCCGCATCGACATGCGCTCGCTGAGCCGCCAGGGCCGCAGCGATTTCGGTGTGAACGCGGCGCGGATCCGAAGCTACATGGCGGCGGTAAAGGCCAGCTTGAAATCGTAACGTGCAGGAGCGCGCACAGTTAAGCAGGGGACTCGCCATGCCGACCAAACAACCTGCCGCCAAGGGGCCGCTCGCCGGCATCCGCGTCATCGACATGACCACGGTGCTGATGGGGCCGGTAGCTACGCGGATTCTCGGCGACTACGGCGCCGACGTGATCAAGATCGAGGCGCCCGACGGCGACATCATGCGCAAGGCCCCGCCGATGCGCCACGAGGGCATGGGGGCCGTCTACCTCAATTGCAATCGCAACAAACGCAGCGTCGTGCTCGACGTGAGGCAAGCGGAGGGCCGCGCCGTGCTGCTCAAGCTGCTGGCGGGCGCTGATGTGCTGGTGAGCAATATCCGTCCGGCCGCCATGCGCCGCCTGAAGCTCGACTATGCCGACGTTGCCGCGGTCAATCCCCGCATCGTCTACGCCAGCCTGGTGGGCTTCCGCCAGGACGGCCCCTATGCCGCCAAGCCGGCTTACGACGACCTCATCCAAGGCGCATGCGGGCTCGCCGCGCTGTTTCAGCGGGTCGGCGGCGAGCCGCTCTACGTGCCCTCGCTGCTCGCCGACCGCATCGTCGGCATCAGCGCGGTGCATGCGATCCTGGCCGCGCTGTTCCACCGCGAGCGGAGCGGGGAGGGGCAGCTGGTCGAGGTGCCGATGTTCGAGACGATGGCCGAGCAGGTATTGGGCGATCACCTGGGTGGACTGACCTTCGAGCCGCGGCTGGGTCCCACCGGCTACGAGCGGCTGCTGAGCGCCAACCGCAGACCCTGCAAGACGAAGGACGGCTACATTGCCATGCTGGTGCATTCCGACCGGCAATGGGAGGCATTTTTCACCGCGGTCGGGCGCGAGCATGAGTTCCGCGAGAACCCCAAGCTGCACGACATCGATGTCCGCGTCCGGCACTACGACGAGGTGTACGGCATGGTCGGCGCCATCGTTGCCACGCGCACTAGCGCGGAGTGGCTCGAGATTTTCGAGAAGGCCGATATCCCGGCCATGCCGCTGCATGACGTGGAGGGCCTGATGCACGATCCGCAGCTGCAGGCGACGCGCTTTATCGCAGCCGTCGAGCACCCGAGCGAAGGACCGCTCCGCACCACGGCTCCCGCCGCCCGCTTCAGCCGCACGCCGCAGGACATGCGCGCGCCCGCGCCAAGATTGGGTGAGCACAGCCGCGAGGTGCTCCTTGAAGCCGGTTACACCGGTGCCGAAATCGACGCGCTGATCGCCGGCGGGACCATCGCCGCCGCGGACTGAGCTCACGCCGCTGCCAGCTGCGGTTGGCGGCCGGAGCTGCGGATCAGCCAGGCCACGATCGACACGTTGGTGAGATTGAACAGGATGCCGTTCAGGAACGCGGCCTGATAGGAGCCCGTGAGATCAAAGATCGCGCCCGTCATCCAGCCGCCGAGCGCCATGCCGAACAGGGTCGCCATCAGCACCAGACCGACGCGCGTTCCGGCCTCCGAGGATGGGAAGTATTCGCGCACGATGATGGCATAGCTCGGCACGATGCCGCCCTGGAACAAGCCGAACAGCGCGGAAATGATGTAGAGCGAGAGCAGACCGTCGAAGAACAGGTAGAGCGTCAGCGCCACGCCCTGCAGAGCCGAGCCGAGCAGCAGCGTCGCTACCCCGCCGATGCGGTCGGAGATCCAGCCCGAGGCGAGGCGGCTGACGATGCCGCAGGCGAGCATCACCGACAGCATCTGCGCGCCGATGGCGGTGCCGTAGCCGAGGTCGCCGCAGTAGGCGACGAGGTGCACCTGCGGCATCGACATGGCGACGCAGCAGGCGACGCCCGCAATTATCAGCAGGGTTTGCAGCGTGGTTCCCGACAGGGCGACCTCGCGATGGCGTAGCGGCGCCGCGCCGGCCGCAGCGTTGGCTGGGGCCGGCGGCAGCCGCCGCCGCAGCAGCAGGGCGAGCGGCAGCATGGTGACCATGCAGAACACGCCGACGGCGATATGGGTCTGTCGCCAGCCGATCGTGGTGATGAAATGCTGCAGGATCGGCGGCCAGACTGCGCCGGCCAGATAATTCCCGCTGGCGCAAATGCCGACCGCGATCCCGCGGCGCCGCACGAACCAGTGCGAGATATCGGCAAGCAGGGGACCGAACGTCGCCGAGCTGCCGAGAAATCCGATCAGCAGCCCCTGCGCCAGTGCGAACTGCCAGAAGCTGGTTGACAGTCCCGCCGCCAGATAGCCGAGGCAGATCATGACCGCGCCGATGGCAGCCGGCACGACGATGCCGAACCGGTCCGCAAGTCGGCCCATCATGACGCCGCCAAAGGCAAAGCCGATCATGGTCAGCGTGAACGGCAGCGACGCCGCCCCCCGCGCGATGCCGAACTCCGTCTGCAACACCGGCAGCACCACCGGCACCGACCACATGCCGACGCCGCCGATGGTGCTCAGCAGCAGGGCGGTGGCAAGACGCAGCCAGGCGTGGCGGGAATCGGGGCCGGCCGTCGCCGTGGCCGATGCGATGGGTGTGCTGGTCGTGGTCATGTCGCGGCGGGCCTCGATGTCTTCGTCATGCAGGACAGGCTATGCGGCTCACGGTCGACGGCCAAACGGGAAATCGGTCCCATTCCCTGGCAGGTCCCATTCCCTGCGATTGCCACTGGCCGGGCGATGCGCCACACTTGCAGGGGCGCCGCCACTGAGAGGAACCCCGGACCATGACATCCCACGCCAGCGCCGAGCAAGTCCACAAGCAGATTGCCTCGGTGCTCGCCGCCTGGGGCATGCCGGCGGATCTGATCGCAACCACGGTCGAGGTGATGGTCGAGACCGATCTGATGGGCGTCGATTCGCACGGCGTCTCGATGCTGATGCTGTACGAGGAGAAGCTCAAGGAGGGCCGGTTGCGGATCAAGGAACGGCCGCTCATCGTGCGGCAAACCGCGGTAACGGCGCTGATCGATGCCGGCGGCGGGCTCGGCCATCCCGCCTCCGTGATGGGCATGCGGCTCGCCGTCGAGAAGGCGGCCGAGGCCGGCGTCGCCGTGGTCTCGGTGACCAATTCGCATCATTTCGGTGCCGCCGGCTACTATGCCCGGCTGGCCTTGCCGCGCGGGCTCATCGGTATGGTGGCGTCCTCCACCCGCGGCATCACGGTGGTGCCGACCGGTGGCGTCGAGCCGGTGCTCGGCACCAATCCACTGGCGTTCGCGGCGCCGACCCGCCGCAACCCGCCGTTCGTGCTCGACATGGCGACGAGCACGGTCGCCGCCGGCAAGGTCAAGGTCTACGGCTTCCAGGGCAAGCCGCTGCCCGACGGCTGGGTGGTGGATGCCGAGGGCCGCGCCGTCACGGACGCCAACTTCGCCTACGAGACCCTGTTCGGCCGCGACCGGGGCGGGCTGACGCCGATCGGCGGCACGCCGGAGCTCGCCAGTCACAAGGGCTATGGCCTCGGCCTGATGGTGCATATCCTGGGCGGCGTGCTGGCGGCCGCCTCGTTCACGCCATTGCGCAAGGGCACGGAGGCGGCAGATGAGCCGGAAAACATCGGGCATTTCTTCATGGCCATCGATCCCAATACGCTGCGCCCGGACGGCCGGTTCGAGGACGATCTCGACGACGTCATTGACCGCCTGCGCGCAACCGTCCCGGCCGATCCCGGCAAGCCGGTGCTGATCGCCGGCGATCCGGAGGCTGCAAAGCGGTCGCAGCGATTGAAGGACGGAATACCGATTCCGGATGCGCTGGAAAGACAGCTGAGAGCCGTGTGCGATCGTGCCGGCGTTCCCTACATGCTCGGCTGACGGACATGGGAGATCTGGACATGGCACGTGTGACGCCATCTGGCGAGATTCTGGGCGCCACCATCGAGGACCTTGATTTATCGCAGCCGCTGTCCTCCACCGATACCGCCCTCATCCTCGCCAGCCTCGGCCGATACGGCGTGCTCAGGTTTCCTGGGCAAAATCTCGACGCCGGCCAGCAGAAGGCGTTCGCCGGGCGCTTCGGCACGCTCGAGGTCAACGTGGCGGCGGGGCCCTATACCGTGGCGCCGCACAAGGAGATCATGATCCTCTCCAACATCGTCGAGAACGGGCGCGCGATCGGGCTCGGCGATGCCGGGCAGGGCTGGCACACCGACATGTCCTACAGCGCCGACATCGCCTTCGCCAACGTGCTTTATGCCATCAAGGTCCCGAAGCGGAACGGCGAGCCGCTCGGCACCACCGAGTTCGCCAACATGCATGCCGCCTACGAGGAATTGCCCGCTGCCATCAAGACCCGGCTGGCGGATGCGACGGCCCTGCACGACTTCGCCAAGTTCTGGGACATGATGCGCGCCCGGCCGGGCAGCACGCGGCCGCCGTTGACGGAAGCCCAACGGCGGCAAAAGCCGCCCGTGTCCCACCCCGTGTTCCTGACCCACCCGATCACGCACCGCAAGGTGCTCTACTGCAACCCAGGCTATGCCATCCGCATCAACGGTTTCGATCCGGCGGAGAGCGAGGAAATTCTGGACCTGCTGTTTGCCCATCAACTGCAGCCGAAATACCGATATCAGCATCGCTGGAGCGAGGGCGACGTATTGATGTGGGAGAACATCGGCACGTTGCACAATGCCATTGCCGACTACGGACCCGACGAGCCGCGGCTGATCCACCGCTGCCAAGTGATGGCGGACAAGGTGCTGGATCCGGGGTTTGTGAAACGGACTTTGCAGGGGACGGCTGCAACCTGAGCTGGGTGCCGGGTCGGCACCCGTACCGCAGCAACACAGCGTCAAACAAGAACAGGGAGGTTGTTTACAATGGTCTTGAGAAAGCATGTCTGGGTTCAACTCGCAATCGCCTGCTTAGCGGCGGTGTCCGCCTCCAGGCCTGTTCTTGCGGATGCGCTGGAGGTGCGCATCGCGCGGCAGTTCTCGATGGGCTACCTGCAGTACGACGTCATGAACAAGGAGGGCCTGATCGAGAAGCACGCCAAGGCGCTCGGGCTCGACGGCGTGAAGACGACATGGACGATCATCAACGGCCCGGCGGCGATGAACGACGCGCTGCTGTCGGACAGCCTCGATATCGTCATGGGCGGCATGCCGGGTCTGCTGACACTGTGGGCGCGCACCAAGGGCACGCCACAGGAGATCAAGGGCATCGCCGCGCTGACCTCGCAGCCGATCCTGCTCAATACCCGCAATCCCAACATCAAGGCGCTCAAGGACTACACCGACCAGGACAAGATCGCGGTGCCGACCATCAAGGTCTCGATCCAGGCGATCGTGCTGCAGATGGCGGCGGCCAAGCAGTTCGGCGAGGCGAGCTATGCCAAGCTCGATCCGCTCACCGTCTCGATGTCACCGCCCGACTCGCAGACCGCCTTGATGGGCGGCTCGGGCACCATCAACAGCGTGTTCGGCGTCGCACCCTTCCAGAACCAGCAACTCGACGATCCAGCAATTCACACCGTGCTGAATTCGTTCGATGTGTTCGGCGGTCCGCACACCTTCACCGGCACCTGGACCTCGCGGCGCTTCCACGATCAGAACCCGATCCTGTACAAGGCGCTGATCAACGCGCTGAAGGAGGCGACCGAGAAGGTCAACGCGAACAAGCGGCTGGCCGCGTCCTACTGGGTTGAGAACACCAAGTCGAAAATTCCGCTCGATGCGGTCGAGAAGATCGTCGCCGGCCCACAGGTGCGCTGGACGCTCAGTCCGGAGAAATTCATGGAGTTCGCCGACTTCATGCACAAGACCGGGTCGATCAAGGTGAAGCCCGATAAATGGCAGGACTGCTTCTTCCCCGAAGTGCACGACCTGCCGGGGAGCTGAAGAGGCTTTGGTCGCCGCCGTGGTCCGGCCTCTTGTCCGGGCCATCCGGTATTTCCTGAACGGGTCGGGACGTTCGCAATCTACCACTTGATCGATAGTCGTCGCCCGACCTACCCTGCTGCCGAATTGAGCTACGATTTGGGAACGCGCGTTTTGGAAACCGGCAGGGAGTTGCATCATGATGGAACGGGGCATGAGCGATATTCGCGACGGCATGCGCATCGACTGGGACGTGCCGATCGCCATGAAGGACGGCATCGAGCTCAGGTGTGATGTCTACCGCCCGATCAAGGACGGCAAGTACCCCGTCATCATGACAATGGGGCCCTACGGCAAGTGGGTGCATTTCGAGGACAATTATGCAACGCAGTGGCAGCGGATGTGCGAGAAGCATCCGGACGTGCCCTCCGGCTCCACCAACAAATACCAGTGCTGGGAGGTGGTCGACCCGGAGAAATGGGTGCCGGACGGCTATGTCGTGATCCGCGTCGACAGCCGCGGCGCCGGCCGCTCGCCGGGCGTGATCGACATCTGGTCGCTGCAGGAGGCGAAGGACCTCGCCCAATGCGTCGAGTGGGCGGGCGTGCAGCCCTGGTCGAACGGCAAGGTCGGCCTCAATGGCATCTCCTATTATGCCGAGAACCAGTGGCAGTGCGCGGCCCTGCAGCCCAAGCACCTCGCCGCCATCTGCACCTGGGAGGGCGCCGCCGACTTCTATCGCGACATGGGCCATCACGGCGGCATCTTCTGCAACGGTTTTGCAACGGACTGGCCGCCGCCGCAGATCTGGGCGGTGCAGCACGGCAAAGGTGTCAACGGCATGAGGAGCCGCATGACCGGCGACTGGGTCTCCGGCCCGCTCACGCTCAGCGAGGAGCAGCTTGGGGCCAACCGCAACGACTTCTTCACCGAGGTGCGCGCGCACAAGCTCGACACCGACGAATACTGGCAATCGCGCATGCCGAAATTCGACAGGATCAAGACGCCGCTGCTGTCGTCGGCCAACTGGGGCGGGCAAGGGCTGCACCCGCGCGGCAATTTCGAGGGGTTCGTGCGCTCCGCCTCCAAGGACAAGTGGCTGGAGGTGCACGGCATCGAGCACTGGACGCACTTTTACACCGACTATGGCGTCAATCTGCAGAAGCGCTTCTTCGGACACTTTCTGAAGGGTGAGAAGAACGGCTGGGAGCAGCAGCCCAAGGTGCAGCTGCAGATCCGCCATCCGGGCGAAGTGTTCGTCGAACGGCACGAGAGCGAATGGCCGATCGCGCGCACGCAGTGGACCAAGTATTATCTCGAGCCCGGCGATCACTCGCTGTCGACGAGTTCGCAGAAGCAGAAGGGGTCGGTGACCTACGGCGGCTTCTCAGACGGGGTGACGTTCCTCACCGCCCCTATCGCCAAGCAGACCGAGATTACCGGCCCCATCGCCGCCAAGCTATGGGTGTCGTCAGCGATGGCGGATGCCGATCTGTTCCTCGTCGTGCGCGTGTTCGGACCAGACCTGAAGGAAATCGTGTTCCAGGGCGCGCTCGATTCTCATACGCCGATCGCGCAGGGCTGGCTGCGCTGCTCGCACAGGAAGCTCGATGCGAAGCTGACGCTGCCCTATCGCCCGTATCACACGCACGATGAGGTTCAGAAAATGAAGCCGGGCGAGGTCTACGAGGTGGACGTCGAGGTGTGGCCAACCTGCATTGCCGTACCGCCGGGCCACCGCATCGCACTGACGGTGCGTGGCAAGGATTACGAGTACGGCGGGGGCGCGGACGCGGGGGTCGAGACCATGAACCGGCCGTGGACCGGCGTCGGCCCGTTCCGCCACACCGATCCGGTCGACCGTCCCGCCGCGATCTTTTCGGGCGATGTGACGCTGCACACCGGCCCCGACCGGCAGGCCTACGTGCTGCTGCCGATCATTCCGGAAAAGTAGAGACGAGCGTGTCCGTCCGCCGGTGGCGCGAGCCGCCGGCGGAGGGCGACCCGGAAGGTTCCCGCCGCCGCAGCTACCAGCAGACGTTGGCGCGCGCGGTGCAGGTGTGCTCGTCGAACACGATGAAATTCAGGAACAGCTCGCAGCTGACTTCCTTCTTGCCCACCGTGTACTTGGCGATCTTCTGCTCGGCCGCCCATTGCACGATGTGCTTGTCGAGCAGCGCCTGTGCATCGCGCGAGGGGCCGTCCTTGCCGTAGTCGTTGACCAGGAAGCCGAGCTGGGTGCAGCGGCCGCCTTTGCCGTCCGGCTTGACCGGGCCGGTGGTCGCTACCCGCTTGCCGGCGGTCTTGGATGCGGCAGTCTTGGCGGGGCTGATCGAGCTCGTGGTTTTCGGGGCGCTGGCGGCGGGTTTCAACCCACCAACGGCGGCGGCCTCGACCGACTTGGGCTGCGGGCTCAGCGCCTGCGCGGCCTTAGCCGCGGCAGGAGCGGTGGCTTTTGCCGCGGGCGCGGGCTCGGGCGAGGGGGTGGCCTGGGCGGCCGCCGGTTTCATCGCAGCTTCCGCCGCGTCGGCAGCCCTGGCAGCGGCTTCGGCGGCGGCTGTCGCCTGAGCGGCCGCGGCCTGGGCGGCGGCAGCGGCCTTTGCAGCCGCCTCGGCCGCGGCCCGCGGCGACGGATCATTGGTCTGTGCCAATGCCGGCGTGGCGCAGAGCAGCATCGCGCTAATGGCTGCTGCAGCAAGGCGTGGATACATGAGCAATCCCCCGAACTACGGATTTGAATGTCGAGTTATTGCAGATCAATCAAGCTGTTGGCTAGCTACGTAACAGCGCACTTGGCACAAAGTTGTGGACCGGGCGAGAGTGTTGCGCCGCGTCCATGCCATGCCGAAGCACGGTTTCGAGGCGCCGTTGAGCCGGCGCCCTGTATGGCGGTCCCATGGTGGGTGACACAAGCCGAGTTGCAGCAGCACCTGCTGTTTAATTCATATAGGGGGAATTGCCACCCCGCGGCAGGATCCCCGAGTCGTAGAAAAAGCCGTTGTCGAAGGGGCCGGACTGGCGCTCGACGCGCGGATCGCGAAATTGCAGCGGTGCCACCGCATGGCCGGAGTCGCCATAGGTATTGATGGCGTCGACCTGACTGTACGAGTAGCCACCCCGGCGCGCCACGTAGCCGCGAACCTGAGGTTTCCTGCGCACGCTATGGGACATGCGCTTATGCGGGCGGGCGCCGGAGCTGGTGTCGTCGCCGGCCACCGCCGCCGCGCCGGCGAGGCTCAGGCCGCAGGCCAGCACGGCCAACAGTGAAATTGCGCGCTTCATGACCCGATCCTTTTCCAACGTGGCGGCCGCTCTGCGGCTATCGGATAGCAGCTTACAGGAAAAAATGAACGATTTCCTTCAGTCCGGCTGAGATCGGCAGGTCCGCGTTGAATGTCGGCCACACTCGATTGCCACGCGCTCTGCCCGCGCCGAGGCACGGGACGCGTCGCGCCTGCGGCGTCAGGAGGATCGTCGGCTCGCGGCAGGCCATGACGGCGAGTTGGGCGCCGTCAGCCCCTGGCCCGTCGTCCGGCCGTTCAAGCCTGCTGCAGATTGATCGCCTTGGGGCCCTTGCCGCGCTTGTCGGGCTCCGTCTCGAACGAGACCCGCATGCCGTCATCGAGCGTGCCGAGGCCCGATCGCTCGACGGCGGTCACGTGCACGAACACATCCTTGCCCCCGTCCTCCGGCGCGATGAAACCGAAGCCCTTCTGCTGATTGAAGAATTTCACGATGCCTGTCTGACGCATGCGCGGGTCTCCTCCCCTGAAACAGGCAGACGTTCAGATGTTGGGGATTGCGAGGTGCGGCTGGCCGCCACGAAGTGTCGATGGAAGCCCATTCGTTTGCTCAGCAGTATCCACCGGGTCCGACAGGCCGCCCGATAGTGGCAAAATATCCGCGATAATATATGTCGGTGCAAGATGAATCTCGTAAGCAGCCGATGGATTTTCCACTGGTGCCGAACCCATCAACGGGCCACAGAGCCAATACAACGGCGCGGTCTCAGCTGCCCGACCCATCCGGTTGCCGGAGCCAGTGAAGGTGCGAGAATCCCGCGCCGGCCTCGCCGAATGTCGCGGCAAGCCAGGGCAGCAGGCTCGCCAGCTTGGGGTAGAGCGTGAACGGTGGATTGATGACGATCAGTCCCGCGCCGTTGAGTTGATCGGGGCGCGTCGGACGCCGCTGCAGCAACTCCGCCTTGAGCGTGCCGCGGGTTGCCAGACTCGCCAGCTCCGTGTGAAACCGGGCGATCGGCTTGGCATCCTTGATCGGGTACCAGATGAGGAAGCAGCCGGTCGCAAACCGCCGCAATCCGGCCTCCAGCCCCTGCACGATCCGTTCGAATTCGCCCTTCTCCTCGAACGGCGGATCGATCAGGATCAGCCCGCGGCGTTCCCTGGGCGGCAGCCGGGCCTTCAGCGCCATCCAGCCATCGGAGGGCTCGATGCTCACCTGCTTGTCGCGGCCAAACAGGGTCGCGAGCAGGCCGGCGTCGGCGGGATGCAGCTCGCAAAGCATCAAGCGGTCGCAATTGCGCAGCAGGTTGCGGGCGATCAACGGGGAGCCGGGATAGCGTTGCAAGGCGCCGACCGGGTTCTCGGCGCGGACCACATCCAGATAGCCGGCAAGGATCGGTTGAACCTCGGCAGGGATCGGCACGGCGTCGGGCCCGAGCAGCCGGCCGATGCCGGCCCGCCACTCGCCGGTCTTTTTGGCGGCCTCGCTGGTGAGGTCATACAACCCGATGCCGGCGTGCGTATCGAGCACCGCGAACGGGCCGGGCTTCAGCTTCAGATGCTCGGTCACGAGCGCCAGCACGGCGTGCTTGAGCACGTCCGCGACATTGCCGGCGTGAAAGGCGTGGCGATAGTTCATGCGGCGCCAAACAACCCGGCGGAGTGCATCCCGTCAAGGGCCATCCTGGAACTGGACCCAGATCACCCGTCGCTCATCATGAGCCTGGCCTCGTGTCCAGGCCATCTGGTAGTCCTGAATGGCGCGAGCGTACTGGATCTCCCGCAACGCTAGTCCTACTGCGTCAGGCTGCTCTGCGCCACTGTCGCGGCGCCCCGACAGCTTCTCGTTCGTGCCCTGCCGCCAGCCGATCTTGCGCCATGCCCTTTCGGCCAAGCCGAGCGCCAGTTCTTCAACGCTGACGGGCTTTCCCGCATCGTCGCGCGGCATCGTGCCGAAGGCGCGTCCCCGACACGACGCCTTCGTGTCCGGCGCCCACACCGTGTTCGTCGACTTCACGCCCACGACATAACGCAGCCCGCGCTCGGTGATCCGAGACCTGAAGTTTGCCTCCGCACCGTAACCGGCATCGGCGATCACGTCGCCGCACGGCAGCCCGGCGGTGCAGGCCCAATCGATCTGATCGAGTGCGATCCCGGATCAAGTCCGGGACAAGCTTGCGGCTTCGTCTTGAATACAATGTCCTCGGGCACACCCGCCTTCGCGCGCCTTTCCATGTCTTTTGCCCAGCTGTCCGGCAAGTACATAGTGTAGGCGGCTGGCAAGCTCGCATGATCGTTGGCGAGCGACAGCGAGACAGCCACTTGGCAATTGTCCTGTTTGCCGAGTTGTCCGCAGTATTGGCGCGCGTCCATGCGCAGCATGGCTACGCCATGACGCCGACCGAATGCTTTCCCTTTTTCGGAAATCCGTTCGCCGGGCGAATGGTTCCCATCCATTCGCTTATTCCGGCTCACCGTCGATGATCCACGCCGAAATCGCGCCGTGCGTCTCGATTTTCGGCACGACGTGCTCGCGAATTCTGGTCATCACGGCGTCGTCAGACCATTCGCCAATGCCGACGAAATGCAGCAGCGATTGATGTTGAGCCGCCGTCCGCTCCGGTGCCGTCATGGCCGCCATCGGCTCCACGCTCTTGCGATCAGCGGGCATGAGCAGACCCGTGCAGTAGCTCGTCATCGCCCTGTGCCGGCGCGGATCGCCCAGCACTACCGGCCCTGACCGGCAAAATCTGCCGGTCAAGACAGGCAAGCATTTCCTGTCCAGAGCGGCAAAATTTGCCGATCACTCTATATAACAATACATATAACAATACGC
>Ga0209069_10000427_pt1 | contig 18959 bp, 14 predicted proteins | sample Str013_2_FD_187202 | JGI IMG/M metagenome (GOLD analysis project Ga0209069, IMG submission 187202) | Freshwater sediment microbial communities in response to fracking from Pennsylvania, USA - Straight Creek_MetaG_SC_2013 (SPAdes) (version 2) | ecosystem: Environmental > Aquatic > Freshwater >...
CACCCAGATTTTGCCTGCTGCCTTCTCGGGACAAATTCCGTGGGGTCGCTAAATTCAATCAAAAACGGCCTTAAGGCCGAAACGCTTGAAGAGCCCGCCGCGAGCCTTTTCACACTGGTGCAGTTGATCGGAATGCCACTGGAACGTAAAAGGGCGCCATTTTCGGTTTTTGAGCGGCAGGATAGGGATGTGGTTTGCTGCGAGGTTGCCCTGTTTAGAGTTTGTGTGGCGTTCCTCTATGACCTTCCATGATTGCATAAGTCAGAAATCTTTTTATGTGTTGCAACGCCTGCTCATTAGTAAGAGCGTCAGCAACCTCAGTGCCGTCAGCCGCTGCCGGTCGGAACGTAGGGAATTTCGGCTTGTAATTGTCCAAGTCGGATCGAGCCGCGTTAAACAGAGACTGCGCTTCATCCGTGCAGAGAAAAGATGTAATTGAGGGTGCGTTGTCCTTGCTGCCGTCTGGAGCTTTGTAGAAGGGCTTCTGACCCACCCTCGCTGCAAAATTATCAAAGGCACTCACCAAAGCAGGAAAGTATTGGAAGCCGAACAAATCGGCTGGAATGGGCAATGGAGGCAGATAGCGACCGCCGACCGGACTAAGGTTCCGGAGGATATTGCCAATGCTATTCTGACCAGGGTCCCTCTGCAAGAAAACCACTTCTTTGACTGAGCCCAGGGCCATGATGCCCGAGCATTGGGAACACGATTCAAGAGACGTGTACACGGTAACATCGGACAAAACTGTGCTATACGGGATTGCTTGTAGGGACGGATAGGTGCCTCTTGTCGCCCAGTCGTCGTAAATTTGAGTCAAGCTGAAGACACGACGGATGAGCCTTGATTCAGCGTGCTCAACTGAGCTGTTCAAGAGATCGTTGTGGTTAAAATCGAAATCGATCACGTGGCCTTTGCCATCTATGCCGATGCATGCGATGTTGTGCCCGAGATAATTGCCGCCTATGTAGCGACCGGAGTTATCTCTTTGCTTAGGTCGCCACGGATACTCACCATCTGGACCCCGCTTGTTTCCATTCCAGTACCCAGCCACAAGAGCCATGGTGAGGAGACTGTACATTGTGTGCCGTTCAGCTGCTCCTTCTATGAAAACAAGGTTCGGCAGCAGGACAAGTTCTCGGACTGGCTTCTCCCAGTAATCTTGCAGTCTTCCTTCCGGTTTGCTCGGATATGATGCAGACATTTTTGGCCTCACTAATCGCTTTCATCTTTTAGTGGAACTGGTACTTCACGACTCAAGATGAAAGTTGCTTTCTTATGCTGTCAGCTGCGCGTAGTGCCAATGCGGCAATGGTCAGGGTTGGGTTCGCTGCTGAACCGGTGGGGAATACACCGCTCCCGAGAATAAACAGATTGTTGGCATGATGCGCTCGGCATTCCCGATCAACCACTGAATCGGCTGGGGTCTCGCCCATTACAGTTGTACCCATAATATGGCCTGAGCCAAAATCCTGTCCTGTCGGGTCGTCAGTCAAATCCAACCTGATGTCCTCTGGTCGGGCTCCCATAGAAAGAAACATCAATTTGTGCAACTCAGAAGCCCATGCAAGCCCTTTTCGAGCATAATCATTAATGCCAAATTGAATCATCGGCCTGGGGATGCCGAAAGGATCAAGCTGCTGCCAGTCAACTGAAATCCGATTTTCGGGGTCAGGCAGCATTTCTACAGCACTGTACACAAGAATCTGGCGCGTCATATCGTGTGTGACACGTTCCTTTAGCTGCTTCCCGATATATCCATCTGTCCTCACGAATTCAAGAAGGGTACCTTCATTGAGTCCAAGCATCATGTTTTCGTTCGCCTCGCCACCCGCCGTCAGATCTTTGCCACGAGGCGAGCCATTCGCGAATGACCAGCCATCATTTCGAATACTGGTCCGAAAGGCACCGCGTTCCGAACGAAATCCACCATCTCGAAATGATTCGATTCCAGCCGTGGATGGCGGCCCCCGGAAAGGAAAAACCGGCTCCCGAGAGAGCGCATAAGAGACCTTTAGTGGGTGATCCATGAGAAAGCGCCCCACTAGACCGCTTGAATTAGCGACACCAGCCGATTGCTGTTGATTGGATAGGAGGAGCAGCTTGGGGTTTTCAATTCCATTTGCAGCGAGCACTACGATTCGGGCGGATGCTGATTCTTCATTGGCGCTTTCCCAGCGCCTGTAAACGACCCGCGTAACTGTCCCCGAGACAGGGTCCACTTCCAGCCGGGTCACGATTGATTTTGCTCTTAGTTCCGCACCGTAGCGCAGTGCCTTCTCAATATGGAATAGGGATTCGTATTTCGCTCTGGTCGGACAAAGTGGAACACACGACGAATAACCTTCACATGCAGGACGCCCGTCATATCCCCCAATAGAATTCCGGGCTTGCGGCGTTGACGTGATTTGGATCGGTATGCCACGGAGAGATGTCTTAGCTAGAGCTTTCCGAAACAGTCGATCTCCGTAGCTCAGGGGGATTTCTGGCATTGGAAAAGCCTTGCTGCGAAAAGCACCATGTACGTTGTCGGCTTCGACACTATCGCCTGCCACACCCATTTCGTGCTCGGCCTCGACATACCAGGGTTCCAAGTCCGAGTAGGCAATGGGCCAGTCTCGACCGACCCCGTACTTGGTCTTCATCTTGAAGTCGTTTGGCACCATTCGAATAACGATGCCTTGCCAGTGCCACATGGCGCCACCGACCATTCGTTGGTAGAAGCTCAAGAAAAGCTTTGAACGAGTACCGTTCTTTTCGACGTAATAGTCGCGACCGGCTTGTCGATTGGCTGGCTGAGGTGAGTCTGATGAGTTGGGTTGAGGTGCAACAAACCCGATATATGGCGCGACTTGTGCCTTGCTAGACGATTTTTCATACTGGCGGACCAGCGATTCGCGGTAGCGCTCATCAGGAGCTGCATCGCCGGCCTCAAGCAAAAGGACCTTGACTTTCTTTTTGGCCAGGCTATAAGCGACAAGCGCACCTGCAGCTCCTGTGCCGATGACAATGACGTCGTATCGCTGTGCTACCGTTGCTTCTTTCATCCGGTTCCTCGCAACGCGATCTCAAATTGCAGAGCCCTTAGCTATTTAGGTGGATCCTTCCAATACCCGAATGGACCGCCATAGCTCATTGGGGCGTGTGCCCGCAACACTGACCAGACGAGTCCATCTTTGTAATGTTGTGGGGCGTTGTATTGCCATATTCCGGTCGCGGAGTTGGTGGGATCAAGTGGATTGCTAACGTAGAGTGCCGCCAAATACCAAAGATAAATAATTTGTTCTGCCGGTATGCGCAAAATAGCATCGGCCATTATCTCGCTCTTGATGGCCGCCTCAACGTCGTGCTGCTTCCTGATCTGTCGGTATTTCGTCATGAGCCTTGGAATCAGCGCCGCAAACTCGGAATGCGATGCCAAAACTTGCAGGTAGTCAGCCCCCATTTCAGCATCTAGCTTGCTTTCCCCCGTTAAGTACTGGGAAAGTTCGATAAACTCATCTAGCTGGATATCCGCAACGACGCTGGGTGGCGGGTTTGCTGCGCTTTTATCGTGCGTAGAAGCTGAATCACGTTGAATTCCTTCCGGGAGAGCTATTTGCTCACAGGAGGAGTTCAGGCTTGTGATCGAAACGACTGCGGCACTTATGAAGTCTCGACGATTCATGGCAGTTCCAAAGAGTAAGAAGCTCTACTTCTTGATCCAAGATTTCAAGACGTGAATTAGACGCTCCGCGTGTGACGGAACCTGCTAATTCTCATACGACTTTGCAATACCCTTCCTTGGTGGGTTCCCAGTATGCCGTTTAGCCAGCGAACTCGAATAAATCTTGACCAGCATCATCATCTATAACGCAGAAACCGTCAATATCCCTGCTTACTAATAATGGTGTTCGGTTCAGGCGGCCAAAGGCGAGCTATCTAAACGATCGAAGGTTGCGCGTGGGACGGTTCGGCGCATGGAAGGGTTCGACGGGCCGGTGGGCGCGAGAACCGAGACGCTCGGCAGGATCGTGGCTGTTCTTGAAAAGGCTGGCGCTGAATTCCTCGATGAGGAAAGGCCCGGAGTAAGGATCAGAAAGAAGGAGATTTGAGGCCGGGGGAGTACGAGGGGGCGGCCAGAGCGCCCCTCGAAAATTTTTGGGACAGAAAAGACACAAGAGCGCCGTCGCCGGCGCTCTTCCTTATTTATAGCCGTGGGGCCGGCTCAGTTGCCGGCCCAGTTGGGGAAGGGATTGCGGGAAGAGTTGCGGAAAGCGGTGATGAGGTCGCGGATTAATGAACGGCGCTTATGCAGGTTCTCAATTAGCCGTGACAGAGCATCGGCGTCACCGCGAGACCACCATTCCTCGGGCATACCCTCGGCAAGCCTCCAAAGGTCGGCGCAATCGATTTGCTCTGCCCGGCTCAGGGCAGGCTCAAAAGCGTCCCATCCTGCAACATGTTGATAGACGCAATTGCGAGCATAGACTCCCCGTAAGGGTGAGTCGGGAAAATCCCAATCGGAGCAATTGAAGCAATAGCCCTGGTCAATAAAGTGAACGTCATATTTGCGGGCATGGACGCGCTTGGTAAACACGGCCTGTCGTCCGTCGGCGTTTCCCGTCCACTTGTCCAAAACCAGCACCCGGCTGAAATTGGCTAGATCGTGGGTTTTCTCCAGCATGAGGGCTTCGGGCAGATAGTCAAATACCACCTCCTGCTCAGGGTCAGCGACATAGCGCGATGCCAGTTGCAATCCGCTGCTGCATGGCGTCTCATTCCCGGCGTTTAGCATCCGCAGTTCAGGGGTCTGAGCAATGAGCCAGTCGGAAACTTCGATGACCGCAACCTCGGGCATGGGCAGTCCAAGGTACAAGCCAATCCGGGTAGCCAAGAATTCATTGGCCAGCACACGCACACTTTGCGGGTTATTCTGAAATTTGACGACAAAGAAGCCGCCATCGGAAGCGCGCATAAGATGGGACTGTGACCCTCCGCGCATTCTGCGGACTTGCTGGACTGCGGAAAGGACTGCTGAGCCGTTCATTACTGCACCGCCTTTTCCGTTTGAACATCCTCGGGGCCAATGGCCCCAAGGATGACAGACGCGATGCGCTGGACAACTTCCAGACTCTCCGTAAGCAGTGCTGCATTGCCGTGGTAGAGCTGAATGTAATCACTCGAACTGGTTCCGGTTTCAAGCCCCAGCGCGTGGCAAACCACGAAGGCCACGGCTTCGGCTTCTGTTTCACGGACGGCTTTGGTCGTAAGGATGCGCCGCTCGGCCCGGTGCAACATTTCATGGGCGAGTTCATGTACCAGCGTGGCCAGCGATTCAGCGGGTTCCATGTCAGGCAGCAAGCGAATCAGGCCGCCGAAAGACATGCCACGGGCCGGAGCAATCTTGTCCGAGAATTCGAGTTTGATTCCCTGACTTTCAGTGAACTGGATGAGTTTGTCCAGTTTGTCGCCTACTTCACCTGTGACCGTGCTGGAAAATTCGGGAAGCTCTGCTCCCTCGGTCTGGTCAACGTCAAACACGTAGACGGCACGAAAACCCACTAATTGAGCCTCGGGCTTGTTGGTCTTGGCGTCGCTGGTCAGTTCCTCGGCGTGACTGCGCTTAAAGCCAATCATCGGAGCAAAGATCATGATGCCCTTTTCGCCGCGCTTGACTCTCCGGCCTAGCTGGTTCCATGCCCGAACGCCTGCGACTCTGGACGCGGTAGGCCGCTGACTGGCAATCAAGAGAATGTTCTGAAAACTGTAGTGGTGAAATTGAGACATGGCCGTAAGGTAAGAAGAGAGTGCTTCACTGTGTCCCGCTTCCAAAGCCTCGACAAGTGCGTCGATGCTGGCCTTAACGAGTTCCTGATTGTTTTTTGTTCTGCTTGTATCCTTCAATAACATTTTTAATCCCCTGTTCCGCCGGGTAGGCTGTTTTTGTCTTTCACTTGAGCGGCAGCGAGACAAAAACAGATACCGGCGGACACGGGGAAAACGCAGCGGAGCGGAGGGGTGGCAGGGCGCGGGAGTCGGCGCGGTGAGTGCCAAAATGCTGTTGGTTTTGTTTTGGCGCGAAAGCGGCGCTCAGACCTCGTGACCGTCCGAGCCGTGGCCGAACGGCGTCCAGCCGAGCGCAGCGCAGTGAAAGAAAGATGCGCAGCTTACCAATTTCGCGCTTGGTGAGATTGGGATTTGAATCAGCTTGGCTTTAATGTCTTGGGCAGGTACTTTTCATGAGTGGTTCGTAGGTATTCGAGGGCAGATCCTCGGTCGGCTTGATACTGTAAGCGCTGCTGGAAGAATTCTAGTCGTCCTTTGCAGTCTTGGATGACTTGTCCCCAGGTCTTTGCCCAGACATACACATTCCCCTTAGGGCTTTCAAATAGCAATCCGGAAGGTCGGTTCTTCTGATTGGCCATGTCCCGGACTGAGTCGTCCATGTCGTTCGATAACGCCCAGAAGTGCCATTCGGTCTGGGTGTCCCGGAACCGCTCGTCATTGCTCACCGCAGTCGCATATTTGATGATCTGAGCCTGGACCTTTTGATCAATGTCCTGTGAGGGGCGTTTCAGTTCCACAACAAGGTGCTGACGCAGTTCAGGGTTCGGCAGCGGTATACGCCTTGAAAGCATGAGGTCCACAATCCCGGTTTTCCCGTGTTCGTCCACCACCTGTGTATCGTTTTCGCGCTCTTTTCCAAGGAGCTTGAGGTGCTTATTCAAGACTTCATCTAACGATTCATCGTCCACGGAAATGTGAAACTGTTCACCGAATATCCAAGTTTCATTTGCGAGGATACGATGCAGTTGCCTGCGTTCGAGCAAGGATTGCTTATTCTCCGCTTCAAAGACCAAGGCCTCTAGTCCGCGCACAAAGTTCAGCCTATCAGCTACGATCTTCGAGGCACTGATGATGCTGGAGAGCGTGGTCTTACGGAGCAGCTCTGCCAACTCTTTCTTCTTTTCGGCGGGCAGGCCAAGGATGTCATTAAGGATGAGCTGGAGTTCGCCAGGATCACGTTCCAGTGCTTGTTTAATGAGCTGGAGAGACAGCTTCTTATTCTGCTTGTCGGAACGGTCGAAGTCTGGAAGATATGAGTTAATGTTGAGGGCGACGACGTCGAAGACCTGTCTTTCGGCTTTCTCGATGACTGAGGCTGGTTCACCTTCGTAGGGATAAATATTTTCCTTTTTCCATTGAGCGACGACCTCAGAGGTGGTCTCCGCAGCGCGTTGACGGAAGTATTCACGTAACTTGGTGCGGCTGGCTTCTAGTAAGATGTTGAGTCCGGGGTCAATCTCTTCTAACAGTAGGCCACCCGCGGCATCCAACTTCCGAATGTACGGAGATTTCAGGTAGGCTGTGAACTCAAAGCCAGGGGCTTGTATTCCCACGCTCATCTTGTGCAGAGCTACACCGGATTCGTCGCACAAGAAAATTGCTCGGTCCGCTGGTCGGTTCCACTCGACGACGCTTAAGGCCGCAGTTGTCGTTTCATCCTCGTTCAGCTTAAGCTCTCCAAGGTTGAAATCCGCGACATTCCGAATTAAGGACGACGTGTCGATTGTTACGCCGTCATAGATCAGGCTTACTTTAGGATATTGCCTGAGATACAGAGCAAACTCTTCTGCAATCTCTGCCGGCGCTTTGTCGCTTGCGAGGGAAATGTAGTTCTTATGGACCGAGACTTCCACCGTCGTTCCGCTGGAGGTGGACATGCTCTTCGCCACGTCGGTGATATCAAATACGCCTAATCGACTCGACGATCCAGAAATGGAATATTCGAATAGCGCACCGTTTTCCTTGTATCTAGTATTCCAGGAAACACTGCTGCCGATTCCAAATGCCTTGAATCTGCCTTTGCCAAGTTGCCCATGCATCAAGCGTCCGCCTGGCGTTCGGATGGCATTTTTCTTCCAGGAACCTCCTAGGTTTTGGAATGCTTCCTCCGCGCGGTCGTAAGCCAAACCGTGACCGTTGTCTGCCACGAGGACACTGGTGAGGCCGTCAATCTGGTTACGAACCAGGTCAACGCGTACTTGTTCGGCATCGGCATCGAGTCCGTTCCAGATTAGCTCTGAGACAGCCCTGATCGGCTGCTTGACGTTCGCAAGCGTCTGAAGATGGTCCGGTTTAACCTCGACAGTGATTCGTTTCATGAGCGCTGTTCATATTACCAGTGGCCCAACTCCGGGCCGTGGGGATTGTGGAATGAAGGAGTTCAGAGAGTCTTCGCGGTTGGGTCATCTCCTGTTACCGTTCAATTGGGCCAGCACCATACGGGCTAGGAGTACCGAGTCATGAACTATCGCCGTCAGGTTGGGAGACGGTCTAACCTCCTCACCCCGTAGGCGGATTGCAGCCACGATGCAGGCTGCTACTAGCAGTGCGCCGTCCATCTTGGGATTGTCCACGCCAGGCATTATAGGCGAATAATAGGCGAATATCAACTGGCGTCATCAAGAGAGCGCCGAACCGTTTGCGCGGGGGGAGGACGCAGGGGAATGAAAGATGCAACGCGACCTTCGGGTCGATTGTTGAGGGGGCTGGCGTTTATCGGTGCCAAAGTGGGCAGTTCGGAAGAAGCTTGGGGAAGTGATTGTTCATGGCTCGTCAGATAAATCGCAGGTTGTCCGGCTTGATTCTTGGGCTGTATGCACGTACAACAATCTTGTCTAATAAGTCCAAAGATGTCGGAAAATATAAGAAAAGATTAGTGTTTGTGGAGACTCGTAGCGATTCAGGGGAAGGCCCGAAGCAAGGGGCACAGCTCGGCCCGGGACTTACGGTCAAAGAATCGGGTAGGCGTCACGGGTTTGAGTAATCAATTATGGATCAGGCCACGCATAACAAAATTGTCTCTTTCATCTGGAACATCGCCGATGACGTTTTACGGGACGTGTTCGTCCGGGGCAAATACCGCGATGTCATCCTTCCGATGTGCGTGTTGCGTCGTTTGGACGCGGTTTTGGAACCGACGAAGAAGGCCGTGCTGGAAACAAAAGAGATGCTCGATACGGCGAAAATCACTGAGCAGCGTGCTGCGTTGTGCGCTGCGGCTAGACAGGCCTTTTACAACACCTCGAAATTCACGCTGCGCGATCTGAAGGCACGGTCCAGTCAACAGCAACTCCGCCAGGACTTCGAGGCATACTTGGATGGATTCTCGTCAAATGTTCAAGACATTCTGAGCAACTTCGAGTTCCGCAATACCGTTCCGCGGCTTTCCAAAGCCGATGCTCTAGGAACGCTCATCGAGAAGTTTCTGGACCCAGAGATAAATCTTGGGCCCAACCCGGTGCTCAACGGCAATGGTTCGGTGAAGCATCCTCCGATGGACAATCACGCCATGGGGACGGTCTTCGAGGAACTGGTCCGCAAGTTCAATGAAGAGAACAATGAAGAAGCGGGGGAACACTGGACTCCGCGCGACGCAGTGAAGCTAATGGCTGATCTCATTCTGCTGCCTATTGCCGATGCCATTCAATCCGGCTCCTATTTGCTATACGACGGCGCATGTGGAACGGGTGGAATGTTGACCGTAGCAGAGGAACGGCTGAAAGAGCTGTCCGCCAAACATAACAGACAAGTCACCACCCACCTTTACGGACAGGAAATCAATCCCGAGACATTTGCGATCTGCAAAGCAGACATGTTGCTTAAGGGTGAAGGTGAAAATGCCGACTACATCATCGGCGGAGCAGAGTATTCCACGCTGTCGCACGATGCTTTTCCCGCGCGTGAGTTCGACTTCATGCTTTCCAATCCGCCCTATGGTAAGAGCTGGAAAAAGGACTTGGAAGCCATGGGTGGCAAAGAGGCGATCCGCGATCCGCGCTTCAAGATCATTCATGCCGGCGATGCAGAGTATTCGCTCATCACACGTTCTAGCGATGGGCAGATGCTGTTCCTGGCGAACATGGTCGCCAAGATGAACCATGACACGCCCCTCGGTAGCCGCATAGCTGAGGTACACAACGGATCGTCTCTCTTTACTGGGGATGCCGGACAAGGAGAGAGCAACATCCGCCGCTGGATCATTGAAAGTGACTGGCTGGAAGCGATTATTGCGCTGCCGCTTAATCTTTTTTACAACACGGGCATCGCGACCTATATCTGGGTGCTCACGAATCGCAAACCTGGGCACCGTCTTGGCCGAGTACAACTTATCGATGCCACGCAGTGGTTCAAGCCCTTGCGTAAGAACCTGGGTAAGAAGAGTTGTGAATTCTCAGAGGATGACATCCGCCAGATTTGTGACACCTACCTCGCCTTCCGGGAAACCGAACACTCGAAGATTTTTCCGAATGCCGCTTTCGGTTACTGGAAGGTCACGGTTGAACGCCCGCTGCGGCTTCACAGCCAACTGTCAGTGAAGGTCATCGAATCTCTGCGTTTTGCCTCTGGAGACGAGGCCATTCGCTCAGCACTTTACGACGAACTTGGTGAAGCGTTGTTCGAGGATTTCGGTGGGGTGCGGGCTACGGTGGAGATTCGGTTAGCTGAATGGGGTGGCAGCGACGAGGAAGAAGAGGATGACGATGGCGGTCCCAAGAAGGTGCTGCCTGAAAAGAAAAGGAAGAAGTTGTTGGATCCTAAAACGTGGGAACGTGACGCGCGCCTCGTCGAAACTGCCACTTCTTTGCGTACGGAAGTCGGTGGCGACCTATTCGAGGATCACAACATCTTTCGTGATCGAGTGGATGCGGCTTTGGAGAAACTTGACCTCAAGGTTAGCGTTGCTGACCTGAAGACTGTCCTTCGGGCCGTAAGCTGGCGCGTTGACACCGCCCCGCCCGTGACGGCCAAGATTCACAAGCCGGGTAAGACTACGAGCGACCCCCTCCACGGACGGTACGAGATCACCGTGAAGGGAAAGACTTGCGTGGTGGAGTACGAGCCCGATTCAGACTTGCGCGACACGGAGCAAGTGCCGTTGTTGGAGCCTGGCGGTATTGAAGCGTTCTTTTGTCGCGAAGTGTTGCCTTACACCTCCGATGCCTGGGTCAACGAGGATGCAACGAAGATCGGTTATGAGGTCTCCTTCACTCGGTACTTCTACAAACCGCAGCCGCTTAGGACGTTAGGAGAGATTCGGACAGACATCTTCGCGCTTGAGAAAGAAACCGAGGGGGTCCTCGCTGAGATCATTGGGACGAAGGCACCATGAGCGAGCGGAGCGATTTGCTGGCATCAATTGCCAATACGACTAAGGACTATCGTGCAGGCGAAATAATCGCACCGACGCCGGAACATGTCGATAGATGGTTAGCTCAGTTTGCCGAGGATGTCCATCTGCCGCTGCTGCGCGAAATTGATCATGTGCTTAAGAAGACCTACCTGACAAAAGATTCAGTCGTCGGATTCTTGACTAATCTGGTCAAAAGCGAGCAACTGGCGGGTGAAGAACCGTGCACCTTTTGGAAGGGCGTCAGATTCTTGAACATTCAACGAGGTGGTAACAGCCAGCGGGAAATGTTGGCTATGTTCGCCTCGATTCTGGAAAGAGAGTGCGGGCTGAAACTCGAGGACTGTGGGAAGGAGCCGCAGAATTTTCTTTATCTGGATGACGCCCTATTTAGCGGCAACCGCATAAAGAACGATCTTCGCCCGTGGATCAAGAACGATGCGCCGCCAGAAGGAAGAGTTCACGTTGTCACGATTGCGCTCCATCGGGGGGGCCAGTACTACGCGAAGGAAGGAATCGAACAAATGGCCCGCGAGGTGAACAAGAGAATTGAACTCACTTGGTGGCGGGCAGTGGAGCTCGAAGACACAAAGCTTCGCACCAATTCATCCGATGTCCTTCGACCGACCACCTTGTCACAAGACGCACGCGTCCAAGCATATGTCGCCGGCATGAGATTCAAACCAGTGCTACGAACTCCGCCTAGCCGGGGGGAGCATGAATTTTTTTCTTCAGAGGACGGTCGCGCGCTTGTAGAACAAACGTTCCTAAAGGCCGGTGTGGATATCAGAGATCAATGTCCGTACCTCAATGTGTACCAACGGCCTCTTGGCAATATGGTCTTGGAAACCCTCGGCTTCGGATCGATGATTGTGACGTTTCGCAACTGTCCTAATAACGCACCACTGGCATTATGGGCAGGAGATCCTTGGTATCCTCTGTTTCCACGAAAGATCAATTGATGCATCGAATTCCGGAAGTCCGCACTTACGTACGAGGAGATTCCGTTGTCTTTTGCAAGACGACTGAGGCGTATGGCGGTCTGTCGAACATGGCTGCCGGATTCCCTGTCTGCGTCAATGGCGTTCGTATTCGTACTTCGGAGGCGCTCTATCAGGCGTGCCGATTTCCGCATATGCCTGATGTCCAGCGATTGATCATTGACGAAGCCAGCCCAATGACCGCAAAGATGAGGAGCAAACCGTACCGTAAAGACTCACGGGCAGATTGGGAACGAGTTCGTGTCAAAGTCATGCGCTGGTGCTTGCGAGTGAAGCTTTCGCAGAATTGGAACGATTTCAGCCGGCTTCTGCTTGCGACCGGTGATCGGGCAATTGTCGAAGAGTCTCGCAAGGATGATTTCTGGGGTGCAAAGGTTGTGGACACCGATACCCTAACGGGTATGAACGTCCTAGGGCGGCTGCTGATGGAACTGAGGGAAGAGATAAAGCAACGTGCCAGCGAGCACTTTTCGCGGGTGGAGCCGTTAGCCTTGCCCAATTTTCTACTGTTTCAACAAGCCATTGCGGCAGTTGAGGGTTATCCGACAAGAAGTGCTGTTGCGTCAAAGTCGTCGCCAACTAGCGATCTATCGGTTCTTGATAAGCGGGCGAAAGAAGGAAGAAGCGCATTGATAGAGGCACTCAGGCCTTATTCGGAATACCAAGAGTCTGGGCTGCCATGGGTAGGGCGGATGCCGATTCATTGGCAGCAGCGAAGAATGAAGGTGCTATTCAGGGAGCGGGTGGCGAAAGGATTCCCTGGCGAACCGCTGCTGGCTGCGACTCAAACCAAGGGAGTCATTCGCAAAGAAGAGTACGGCTCACGAACGGTCACTGCGCAGAAAGACCTCCATTTGCTGAAGCTGGTCGAAGCTGGTGATTTCGTGATTAGCTTACGATCATTCGAGGGAGGTATTGAGGTCGCGCACTCCAGAGGTATCATTAGCCCTGCTTATACCATTCTCGAAGCGAGGCCGGAAGCGCAGCGCGGTTTTTACTCCCACTTCTTCAAGTCGCCTGACTTCATCCGTAGTCTGGCGCTTTTCGTTACGGGCATCCGGGAAGGCCAGAACATAGATTACGAGCGAATGAGCCGGGCCTATATACCTTTGCCTTCTACCACGGAGCAGGAAAGCATTGGGCGGTTTCTAGACTTTGCGAATCGGCAGATGGATCAGTTCATCCGCGCGAAGAACAGGGTGATAAAGCTACTGAGTGAGCAGAAGCAGGTAATCATTAACCGTGCGGTCACGCGCGGGCTCGATGCAAGCGTCTCCCTCAAGCCCTCGGGTGTTCCTTGGGTTGGAGAAATTCCCGCGCATTGGGAGGTTTTGCGAGCGAAGTATTTGTTTCGGGAGGTCGATGAGCGCTCCGCAACGGGTAACGAAGAGTTGCTTTCGGTATCCCATATCACCGGAGTCACACCGCGAAGCGAAAAGAACATCACGATGTTCAAGGCATCATCGTACGTTGGGCACAAGCTGTGTCGTTTTGGTGATCTTGTGATCAATACAATGTGGGCTTGGATGGCGGCTCTCGGAGTCTCAACTCGTGCTGGAATTGTTAGCCCTGCATATGCGGTATATCGCCCCAAATATCCGGATAGGCTGGTTGGGGCTTATCTCGATGGGCTCCTGAGGACGACTGCGTACGTTGCGAACTACATGTGTCGGTCAACAGGTATCCAGAGCTCGCGTTTGCGGCTTTATCCAGAGGAATTCTTCAACGTTCGCATTGTTGTGCCGCCTGCTAGTGAACAGCGAGAGATAGTAGCACAGATAAAGAGAGAGACCGCTGATCTCGACACCGCAATCCTTCGTACCGAGCGGGAGATCGAGTTGATTCGTGAGTACCGTAAGCGGCTGATAGGTGATGTAGTGACGGGTAAGCTTGATGTGCGCGAGGCCGCCGGAAACCTCCCTGTCGAGTCGCGAGACCTGGCGACACCGGGTCCGGAAGAAGAACCCCTTGAGGAAGCCGAGATGATCGAAGACGAGCAGATCGCATGACCACCCCCATTGGCAAACTGGAGCGCGTTCCTTTACGCCAAGTATGGGAACACGAGGCGTACGACTTTACCCAATGGTTGCAAGATAACATCGCCGAATTGAATACGACGGTTGATCTTACCCTCGTCAATGTAGATCGTGAGCAGGCCGCTGGCTCGTTCAGTATTGACCTGGTAGCGGAAGATGAAGGGGGCGGCACTGTCATCATCGAAAACCAATTGGAAAAAAGCAATCACGACCATCTGGGAAAACTGATCACATATCTCGCCGCTGTTGAAGCAAAGGCCGCGATGTGGCTGGTCTCTGATCCCCGTCCTGAACATGTGGCTGCAATCGCATGGCTCAATGCTTCTTCCAGTGCAACGTTTTATATGGTCAAGGTTGAAGCGGTCCGAATCGGCACGTCTCCAGCAGCACCTCTATTCACGCTGATTGTGGGGCCATCGGAAGACGCTAAGGAAGTGGGCCAAACCAAACGTGAAATTGCCGAGCGGTACGGCATCCGCAAACGTTGGTGGACACAGTTGGTAGAACGTTCTGCTGCGATCTCCAAGTTACATGCGCACATTACGCCCGGAGAATACTCGTGGATCGGTACAAGTTCCGGAGTTCGCGGGCTGAACCTAAACTATGTGGTTACGCAGGAGGAATGCGCAGCGGAGCTTTATGTTGACCGGGGAAAGGACAGCGACGCTGAAAACGAAAGCATTTTCGACCAACTTCAGGCTAACAAGGACGAGATTGAAAAGGGCTTTGGTGGTCCACTGAGTTGGGAGCGCCTAGAAGGGAAAAGAGCGTGCCGAATTCGGTTCACTCAGACAGGTGGAGGTTATCGCTCGCCCGAAGAGAAATGGCCATCAATACAGGATGGTATTATCTCGGCAATGAATCGCCTAGAGCAAGCGTTGCGCCCCTATTTGAAGACGCTCAAGTTAAGCTCATAGTGTTTTTGGATTGCGAAGAATGAGTGATCGACCGGAAATCCCGAAAGCAGTCAAGGAAGAGCTCCTTTTCGACGTTCGCCACCGATGCGCGGTGGACTGTGAGCCCGTATCGTTGGAAATGGCGCATATCATCGCGTGGTGTAAGACTCAGGACAACAGTCCAGCCAATTTGATTGTCCTTTGCGCGAATTGCCATACACGTTGCGACGCTGGAAAGTGGTCAGAGTCGGAGTTGCGCAGATACAAAGATCGACCGTGCGCTTTGGAACGCGACCGGATGCCGGCGATGTCCGCCGAACAGAAGGCAATGGTTGATTTCATTCTGTCTATGCATCCGGACTCCATGACAGAGAAGGAACGGTTGCGTTTTGCGTCAATGACAGCAGCCTATGCAGGAGTGACCTATTCCGAAGTAAGGGTAGTATCTGTCACCGCAACGAATAGCTGTCGTGTTCGTCTCGAACTACCAAGGCGCGGAGCAGAAGCCCTAATCGAGGGGTATCAGTCGCGCGATCCGAGATTGTTCTCCTTCTTGGCCGAGGCAGGAGGTGAATCGGGCGTAATGCGGGTAGAGGCGGCAGCGCCCGAGAGATCGGTGGTGGCAAACAGAACCGACGTGAGCGAGAAGGGCTTGGAGACGCTCATTGTGTCCAACATGGTTGGGTTTGAATGGGTCGCGGGAGATCCGAAAGATTACGACCGGGATTATGCGGTGGATCTTGCACAGTTTGCCACTTTTCTCCAACAGACACAGCCAGAAATAGCAGCCGGTATGGAGATCAGCCAGGACACTCCCACCCGTAGAAAGTTCCTCGCCCGGCTGCAAGCGGAAATTTCGTCTCGTGGTGTGATTGATGTCCTCCGCCATCCGGTGAGGCACGGCAAGTTCGACGTGGTGTTGTTCTATCCCACCCCTTCACCCGGCAATGACAAGGCGGAAACTTTTTTCTCGGCAAATCGTTTCAGCGTCACACGGCAACTCCGTTATAGCCGGGACGAAACACGGCGCGCACTGGACCTGTGTTTATTCATCAACGGTCTACCAACTGCAACTTTTGAGTTGAAAAACAGCCTGACCAAACAGACCGTGGATGACGCCATTGAGCAGTATCGACGCGATCGTGATCCGCGCGAGTTGCTCTTTAAGTTTGGCCGTTGCATCGTGCATTTTGCAGTAGACGACCAACAAGTGATGATGAGCACAGAGCTGAAGGGGAAGGGCTCATGGTTCCTACCATTGAACCAAGGCTGGAACGATGGCGCTGGGAACCCGCCCAATCCTTATGGCATACAGACCGACTACCTTTGGAAACGCCTGCTCACTCCGGGCGGTCTCACAAGGATCATCGAAAACTATGCCCAAATAGTGGAAGAGAAGAACGCGAAGACGGGACGGAAGAAACTCAAGCTGGTCTTTCCTCGCTTCCATCAGCTCGAGGTTGTGAGATGGTTGCTCGCTGATGTGGCGTGGAACGGAGCTGGCAAGCGTTATTTGATTCAACACTCCACGGGCAGCGGCAAATCCAATTCTATTGCGTGGCTCGCGCATCAGCTCATTGGCCTCCGAAAAGATGGTAAGGAGGTTTTTGATTCTATTATCGTAATTACCGACCGGCGCATCCTCGACCAGCAAATCGAAGCGACTATAAAACAGTTCGCTCAAGTCGGTGCGACAGTCGGGCATGCGATACATTCGGGTGACTTGCGCAAGTTCATCGAGGGTGGGAAGAAGATCATTGTCTCGACGGTTCAGAAATTTCCGTTCATCCTTGATGAAATAGGGGATCAACATCGGGGACGGAATTTCGGCATAATTATTGACGAGGCGCATTCCAGCCAAGGCGGTAAGACTTCAGCGGCCTTGAGTGAGGCTTTATCCGACCCTGAAGATACGGTGAATGACGCTCTTCAGCAGCGGATGGACGCGCGCAAGATGTTGGCCAATGCCAGCTACTTTGCCTTTACGGCTACCCCGAAGAACAAGACGCTGGAGATGTTTGGTGAGCCGCTGCCGCCAGACGCTGAAGGCAAGGTAAAACACAAGCCCTTCCATAGCTATACGATGAAGCAGGCGATTCAGGAAGGCTTCATTCTTGATGTCCTCAAGAGCTACACGCCCGTGGACAGCTACTACAAGCTAGTGAAGACTGTGGAGGCCGACCCGGAGTTTGACACCAAGAAGGCAAAGAAGAAGCTTCGAAAGTACGTTGAGAGCCACGACCACGCCATTGAGCTAAAAGCAGAGATCATGGTGGACCATTTTCATGAGCAAGTCCTGGCATTGAACAAAATCGGCGGACAGGCTCGGGCCATGGTGGTTTGCAGCGGCATTGAACGGGCAATCCAATATTTCCATGCGTTTCGTGAGTATTTAAAAGTACGCAAGAGTCCGTACCAGGCGATTGTGGCGTTTTCCGGTGACTACGAATATGGTGGCGCAAAGGCTTCTGAATCTTCCTTGAACGGATTCCCGAGCAATGATATTGCTTCTAAGATTCAGGATGACCCATATCGCTTTCTTATTTGCGCGGACAAGTTCCAAACAGGTTACGATGAGCCACTTTTGCACACGATGTACGTGGACAAGCCACTCTCTGGTGTTAAGGCGGTGCAAACGCTGTCGCGTCTCAACCGGGCACACCCACAGAAATACGATGTGTTTGTCCTCGATTTCATGAATAATGTCGAGACAATCACACAGTCGTTCTCCGACTACTATCGCACGACGGTTCTGAGCGAAGAGACAGACCCCAACAAACTCCATGACCTCAAGGGGATCCTTGACGGCTATCAGGTTTATGCGCCAGAGCAGGTCCAACAACTGGTTGGGCTTTATCTGGATGGAGCTGAACGGGACAAGCTTGATCCCATCCTGGACGTTTGCGTCGCAGTTTACAAAGAACGCCTGGGGGAAGACGGGCAGGTAGACTTCAAAGGCAAGGCCAAGGCATTTACCCGCACGTACGATTTTCTAGCCTCCATCCTGCCTTATACGAATGCCGATTGGGAAAAACTCTCCATATTCCTGACGTTCTTGGTCCCGAAACTACCAGCGCCCATTGAAGAAGACTTATCCAAAGGTATCCTCGAAGCAATCGACATGGACAGCTACCGTGTCGAGAAGAGGGCGGCGATGAAGGTTCAGCTCCCCGACCAAAATGCCGAAATCGAACCCGTCCCCTCCACCGGTGGCGGGCGCAAGACAGAGCCCGAACTGGATCGTCTCAGTAATATCCTGAAAGTGTTTAATGACCACTTTGGGACGCTCTTCACCGATGCCGACCGGGTTGGGAAGCGAATCAAGGAAGACATTGCTCCAAAAGTTGCCGCTGATCAGGCCTATCAGAACGCGAAGAAGAACACGCCAAATACTGCGCGCCTAGAGCATGACAAGGCGCTTCAAAGGGTAATGCTTGATCTTCTGAAGGACGATACGGAGGTTTACAAACAGTTCGTCCAGAACGAGTCGTTCCAGCGTTTTGTCACGGACATGGTCTTCAACCTTACGAACGAATAGCAGACTCAAGCATGCGGCCTCTTGCCTGTCACCTCATATTGCTGTTCGGTCAGGGCTGATTCTAGATAGTCATCGTCGAGCAATTTGAGGATCGCCCAACGGTCTTTGGGATCAAAAACCAGCATTTCCTGGCCATCTACTTTCTGTGTTTTGATTCCCAAGTCGTATTGCTTAATGATTTTCTTGAGATTCGATATAGTAATCTTTTTGAGATATTGGGTATTCCGGTGAAGTTGAACGTGGATTCCGGAATGAAACCGAACGGGGTTCCGGAACGAAAGTGAACAGCAGTCGGAGCAAAGCGACGCTGGCAGG
>Ga0209069_10000428_pt1 | contig 18952 bp, 16 predicted proteins | sample Str013_2_FD_187202 | JGI IMG/M metagenome (GOLD analysis project Ga0209069, IMG submission 187202) | Freshwater sediment microbial communities in response to fracking from Pennsylvania, USA - Straight Creek_MetaG_SC_2013 (SPAdes) (version 2) | ecosystem: Environmental > Aquatic > Freshwater >...
ACCGATGCCAGGCCGAGAGCGGCGAGCAATTCGTCGTAGATCAGGATCAGATCCCACAAGGTGTCGACCGAGTAGATCGAGTCGCGGTCGGTGTCGCCCGTGCCGGGATGATCAGGGGCATAGACGGTGTGGTCTTGGGCGAGAACGTCGAGGAAGCCGTCCCACAGTGGTCCGCCAGCAGTGTGGAGGTAGACGACCGGTGGACCGCTACCGCCGACCTTCACCTTCGCCTCGAAGCCACAGTGCTTGACCGGTACGGTCTCAACCGTCGTCGCCACCATCGCCATCTCCTTCGTTCGAACGACCTTGTGCAGTGCCTGCCTAGCGCGATGCGCCCGATGCCTTCGCCGCCACCGGCCACCAAGGGTTCTCCCAGCCCTTGTCCTGCCACACCGTCTGCAAGCTGGGCAGCACCTGGCGCCCGAACTGCTCGACGTTCTTCATCGCCAGGTCGTGGGACATCGAACCGAACTGCAAGACGGTCATCAGATGACCGACGTTCAATCGCTTGACCATCGCCTCGAGCTGCTCACGAACCGTGTCGACGCTGCCAACCACGGCGAAGCCCTTCTCGATCATGTCCCGGCCCGACAACGGCTTCAGGTCGACGGTGTAGTCGGCGTACTCCAACATGCCCGAGGTGAAGAAGTTGACCAGGCTCTTGTAGTCCATGTAGCCCGGTGGGGCGAGGTACTGGGGCGGCAGATGAAGGCACTTGTGGTAGAAGTACTCGACGTGCTCAGAGAACTCGTCGAACGCCTGAGCGTCGGTGTCGGCCACGCCGACGAGCTGCAAGAATCCGGCCCGATAGGGGTTCTCATCCCTGCCGTTCTCGGCCGCCCGCGCCCAGAACCGATCCATCACCCGTTCTGCCGACTTGCCACCGAAGTAACTCAAGAACGCATACGGGAAATCATGCTCGTGGCAGTAGTCCCACGTCGACGAGCTCGCCGCTCCCGGCACCAGGATCGGCGGATGCGGGTGCTGCACCGGCCGGGGCCACAAGTTGACCCTCGGCAACTGGAAGTACTTCCCGTTCCACGCGAAGAACTCGTTCGTTGTCCACGCCTTGAGCATCAAGTCCAACGCCTCGCGCCAACGCTCCCGTTGCGTGATCGGCGTTATGCCGTAGCTGATGTCGGCGTCACAGCCGAGCCCGAGTGGAACGCCAGCGATCAGACGGCCGCCGCTGAGGCAGTCGAGCACGGCATACTCCTCGGCGACGCGAATCGGAGGCGCCGTCGACGAGATCGTCGCACCCAGTTGCACCAGCGCAGGGTTCAACCCCTGATCCCTGGTCAACCTGGCCAAGATCGCGCCGAAGAGGTTCGGGTTGCACATGAACCCGTAGGCGTTCTGATGGTGCTCGTTCGTACCGAGCCCGTCGAACCCCATCCGCGCCGCCAACATCAGCTCGTCGATCGACCAGTTGTAGAAGTCGCCGACCCGTTCGGCATCAGCCAGCTCCCACCACGGAGCATCGATCCACGCCGACTTGTAGCGCTTGTCGAAGTCGTCCGGCAGCTCCCGATGCGGCATGAAGTGGAAAGACGTCACCTTCACGGTCTGGTCCCCCTAACGGTGCGCCCACGGCACGACGACGCCACAGTAACCCGCCACCGACGACACCTCGCGCCACACCAGCAAGGTGCACCCTCAGCCGCCACTGTCACCACCCTGGATCCAAGCTGCAGCCAGACGATCCTGTCCTGCGCCGGGACGCGGTACAGTACCCGTCTGGGGACCCGACGGAACGGTGAGCAGCAAAGAGCGCAGGCCACGGACGGATCTCGCCTGGATGAACGAAACCACCCCCCTTAGCTGACGCATCAGATCCGCGGAGAAGGTGTCTCACCGGCCATTAGGTTCCGGCACCGCACCGCACGTTTCGAACAAGGCGATCCCTACTCACTCGCCCATATCCGTGATAGTCACGCCTATCACGGTGACAAAGAGACTGGAGCAGCCCTCTGGAGATGACGGCACGCGCCGGGTTGTTGAGCAACTTCGGTGCGGCAAGTACCTCGAGTGGGGCTGGTCGATGTTGTGGTCAACGACCGAGGATCGTCACTTCAGCTACGTGAGCATGGGCGAGCGCAGCGAGCTCGTTCGAGGTCGTTACCAGTGGTAGGCCGAGCTTGATGGCGAGCGCGACGGGGCTGCACAGTGTGACGTCGAGATCGGTCGGAGCGCGCGCTGCGACGTCGGTGAGCGTCGCTGACATGTCCCCACTGGGATAGAAGCGTTCGACCGCCATCTCGACGCCGGCGAGATCGGACAGCATCGGCCCGACCCTGTCGTCGTGTCGGACACGGAGGTACTCGATCACTTCCGCGACCAGCGCATCGGGGCAGACGATGGCTGTCGACTGCGGAGCAGGGCCTCTCACGAGGCCGCTCCAACGCAACAACGCCCCGAGGTCCGCGACGGCGAGCAGGCTCGCCATCGATCAGCCGGCACGACGCGTCGAGCGTCGCGCGTCACGTCCCCGGTGGAGCCGGGCGGCGTAGTAGGCCTCGAACTCGTCCGTCGTAGCCGCTGTCGCTGCCAGCTCGACGCGTCGGGCCGCTAGCTCCGACGGGGATAGCAGCGACGCGGCGCGATCGAGCAGCTGGCGCACCCACTCGCTGAGCGTCACGCCCTCGGCTACGGCCTGCTCGGCGAGGCGTGCCATCGTGCGATCCTCGACGTTCCGGACGTTCAACGTGCTTGACATATGTAAAGCATACTGCAACACGCATCTCAGGTCAAGGCGTACGATGCAACCGGGCAAGGTTTGTCGCGAGGGCACCTCGGTAGGAGGTGGCGACCCCAGCAGTTCTCCCGCCGGAGCCGAGACGACTCGCCTGCTATGCCCGGACAACGGTGCTACCACGAGCGAGGTCTCCGAGCGGGCCTGGTGATGGGCCGGATCGCATTGGGGTTGATCACTGCTGGGCTTTGTAGCCGAACTCGACGGGTTTGCCGAGCCGTCCTTTGCGGATCGGTCGAGCGTCGGGCTCATGCAGTGACACCAGTCGCGTGGCGCCGTCGGGCTGGCCGCCGTTGACGCGGACGCTGGCTTGGGCGATGACCTGGTTGGTGCGTTCGACGAGCACGGCGAGATCGTCGAGCATCCGTCGCACCTTGCGTCTGCGGGCCCTGTGCCCCAAGGCGATCATGGCTTCAGCGACCGAGGCTTAGGCAAGATCAGCCAACTGGCCGGTGATCGCCAGCACTTCCGCCTTTGCTTCGTCGGTGCGGCGACGTAGCCATGCCCCGATCGAATGCTGATGTGCTCGCGCCTCGAGGAGGCGAGCTGCTGCCCGTCGTGCGGGCGCCGGTATGCGCACAAGGACGAACGTCGCCTCGTGATGCGGACCTTGTACGGGAAGATGAGTGTGGCGAACCCGCGCTGGTGGCGTTGTCCCTGTAGTGGCGAGGGCGGGCGACGATCGTCGTTCACGCCGCTCGCCAGGTTGTTGCCGGAGCGTTCGACACCGGAGCTGACGCTGATCGAGGCCACGTTCGCGGCGCACATGTCCTACACGGCGGCCGGCGCGCTGCTCGGCCGGCTGGTCCCACTCGGCCGGGTCGTGCACGGCAACGAGGCCCGCCGACACGTCCACAAGATCGGTGAACGCCTCGACGCCGAGCTCGTCGACAACGAGGACTGCCTGATCACGATCCCGCCGTGGGTGTCGCTACCGGTTCCCGAGATGCCGCTCGTCGTCACGATCGACGGCGGCTACGTCCACTCCTCCGAACAGACCTCACGCCGTGACGACTGGTTCCAAGCCGTGTGCGGCACCGTCACCCGCCACGATGGCCGGGTGCGCCGCTTCGGGTTCGTCCCCAACGTCGACACGCATCCTCGCCGCCGGATCCACGAGACCCTGCTCGCGCAAGGGATGCAACCCAACCAGCTCGTCACCTTCGTGTCCGATGGTGCCCCTGACCTTGCCGGCTGGACGGACCTGATGAACACCAATGCCGACTACGTTCTCGACTGGTTCCACATCGCGATGCGGTTCACGGTCCTCGCGAACACGATGAAAGGCTTGCGGTTCGACCCCGAGTTCGTCGATGAACCCGACGACGTCCACGGCCTGATCGACGGGTTGCACCGGGATGTGACGAGCGCGAAGTGGTACCTGTGGCACGGCAACTACCACCGCGCCGAGCAACTGTCGTGCGATCTCAGTTGCGGGCTCTACGGCTGCCAACACAGCGACGCCCGCACGAAGACGGAGAAGTTCCTCGACGAGCTACGCGGCTACCTGCGACGCAACCGTGGCGTCATCCCCAGCTACAGCGAACGCCACCTCGCCGGCGAACCAATCTCGTCAGCGACAGCCGAAGCGACCGTCAACCAGGTGATCGCCAAACGGATGGTCAAGAAACAACAGATGCGCTGGACACCCACCGGCGCCCACCACATCCTCCAGATCCGCACCCACGTCCTCGACAACCAACTCGACCACGACATCAACCGCTGGCACCCACCCACACCAGACGACGAACAAGCCGCCGCCTGACCTACCCCGATTCGTCTCGGTCTCCTTGTCCCGCAACCAGTGCTTCGTCAATGACCCTGCCGTGAAGACGTGCGAGGAGCGGCTCACCGATCCGCGGTGGCGCAAGGTGAAGGCTCAGATCGCCACATCAAAGGTGAGCATCCTGGCTCGGCGCGCGACGACCCGGATCAGCTCGACAAGGACCGTCAGGGGCTTCGGCAACCTGCGGCTGTGCCGCGGCTGCCACCACCTGATCGATGGCCTCGAACCCGACGCGTACCCGGTCGAGCGACTCCAGCGGCCACCTGGCCCACGCTGCCGAACGGCAGTGGGCGACCGAGGAGCAGCTGGTGCGATATGCGACGATGGCGATCGAGGAGTACCGCGTCAGGCGGGGGCGAGCGACGGGGGTAGGCGACCGTGCCACGGCGACGATCATCGAGCGCGGCGACCCTGCAGCATCGCACGAGTGGGGGTGGTGCGAACCAGGGCCCGGCTCGCACCACCCGCGCCACCCACACCCAGAAGAGGGCGTCACGACCCGTCGCTGGTACTGGTAGCGGGAGGAAACCATCCCGTCGGCGAGCCGTCGCATCAACCTACCTCTGGTGCACCCGCGTTGTCGGCGATCGCTCGACATCCGGCCAAAGGTGTGCCTGAGTGTTCCGCAGAGACGATCTTGGCTATGAACATCTCAGTCGCAAGCGCAAGTTCCGGACGCAGACCGCCGTGAGCCGGACAGTGTGTCGACCGACTCTGCTCAGCGCTCTAGCCGAACCCGCCAGGGGTCGCACATAGGTCGCGGCGGATGCTCCGTGATAAACATCACTATCACCGGATCAGCAATAGAGTCGACGAGGCTGTTGTCGGGTTTGTCGGCGGGTCCTTGCACGGTCATGGCGGCCACTAGTGTGGACGGCGTCCGCGAGCCGTTCGACTGCGCGTCCGTGGCGTCAACGAGATCGTGTTCGATTCGGTGCGGGCTTCGTGGTCTTGGGTGCCCGGACGGCAGGTGCTTTGCCGTCGGATACTCGCTGTTCGTGCAGGTGCCAGCCGGTGAGCCACTTGTACGCAGCTGCAAGCGCTGCTGCTGCTGCGGCCGTTTGCCGCTCGACCGGGTCGTTGAGGTCCACGTAGCCGCCGGTTTGAGTACAACGGGATCTACCTCGACGCTCATGCCGGTGTCCCTGAGCCGGCCTTGCTGGCCATCCTCGCAAGGGTGCTCCCGCGGCTCGCCAACGTGCGCACAGTCGTGTTCGAAGCAATCCCCGAGAGCGTGCTGCACCTCGGTGTGCCGGGCATCCGGGATGCGCTCACCGACCTCCACCGGCTCGTTGCGCTCGCCCGCCGTCACTCGCCCGAGAGCGACAGCCAACACGCGAGCGCGACGCAGTCGACGCGCGCACGCCCGATCGTCACTGTTGATGATCGAGCCAACACCACTCGACGCGAACTTGCACTCCTCACCGCGCTCGCCGGCAACGACCGTGCGGAACAGAGCCGCCCGGGCGTCGACACGCTTCGATTGCTCACCGACCAAGCCAGGCTCGGGGGATCACGGCGAACCGGCCTGACGTCATCCACGCCCTCCTCAACGACCTCGGTCCTACCGCGACCAACCACCTCCTTCGTCGCTTCCTCCGAACACGCGAACCGCACCTGTTCGCCATCGACGAAGCGAACAGCTTCGACGCATGGCTGACATCCGGCGATGCTCATCGCGACCGCCTGTTCGTCTAGCCGGCAATCATCCGACACCGCCCCCATCAGTTCATGTTCGACAACGACCGACAGCATCCGGCTGTCGCGCTCCGTACGCCACCGCGCCGTCGCGTTCGGGGACCGCGTCGTCGCGGGTGAACGATCAGTGCGACAGCCGTCCGCAGCGACCGCGATGCCGGGCGGGCTCGCCGGCGATGGTTCGCTTCGAACGTTCCTGCAACGCAGCGAACCCAGCCGGCGCAGGTGACGGTCCCTGACACGGGCCGCCGCAGCGGCGAGCGCGGGCGCGTAGATCGTCGCCGTCCCTCGAGGCCATGTCCGTCAGGGCGACCGTGCCCGCGTCGGCGATGGCGCCGATCGCGATGGCGGCGATAGCCACGCCAACGAGTTGGGTGACGACGCCGAGAACGACGTCGGGCACCCGCCGGCATCGCAACGGGTGGCTTGCCTTTGTAGCTGCCTTCCGGGTCACGTGTTCAGCGATCGCGAGAGGGCTTGTGGCGCAACGATCACGCTCTGATCACGAGGAGCACCACTACCGACCTGCGGATACAGCGACATGACCGCGGTGCGGCCGGAATCGAAGAATCGGCCGGGTCTTGTATCAGGCTGAGCTGTGGGTCCCTCGTTAGTGGTAGCGGCCGAGTTCTTTGGGCCGGTCGAGGTAGGGGGGTGGCCGCGATGGCGGTTGGCGATCCGATTCGACGGAACGTGGCGACGATCCCCGCGACGGAAGATGGCCAACTCCGGTATGCCTTCGTCCAGCTGGATGCCCGGTCACTCCTCCATACCCTCCAGTTCTTCTGCGTCGGTCAGATCGAGCCCTAGGTATGCGTCCAACCAGTAACGATCGAGGCTCACGACGGGGCGGGCAACGCTGCGACGTGTGCGTCCTGGGTGCAGGTCCGGCCGGGTTGGCCGTCGCGTCGCGCTTGTTGGACTACGGACGCGAGGTCGTGGTCCTCGACCGTCCCCAGAAACGCACGTTGTGGGGTGGTGAGACGTTCACCGGGGCGGTCCGCGCACCGTTGACAGCGCTCGGCTGCTGGGATCGGTTCGTACACGCAGGGCACCTGCCCGGCTATGAACGCCGGTCGGGGTGGGGTGGTGCAACGCAGACGGAGGACTCGATCTTCCAACCGAACGGCGCCTTGTGGCACGTCGACCGCGATCGCTTCAACAACGATCTCCGGGCCACGATCGAAGAACGCGGCTCGGACGTCGCAACCTACGAACGGCTCGACACCATCACGCGCGACGGCGGACGGTGGCGTCTGTCGCTCGACGGGCGCGACGTGATTGCACGATACCTGGTAGACGCGACGGGTCGGCGGCGGACACTGGCCCGCACGTTGGGCGCCCGGGTCGAAGTCCATGACCAGCTTGTCGGCCTCACCGCCAAAGTCTCGCAGCAGGAGACCGACGCCGAGCTCCGTTCGATGGTGATCGAGGCGACCCCGTTCGGATGGTGGTACGCCGCCCCGATACCGGCTGGGCATGTGCTGGTGTTGTTCACTGACGGCGATTTGGCCCCGGTCGAGGTTCGACGCCAGCTTCGCCCGGTCGCTGCGAACAGCGTGTTCACCCATCTCAACAGCGAGCAGGGCTGGCTACCAGTCGGTGACGCGTGCGCGTCGCATGACCCGTTGTGCGGCTGGGGTGTGCACCGGGCTCTGACGAACGGTCTCCTCGCCGCTGACGCCATCGACAGCTTCCTCGTCGACGGCGACACGAAACCGCTGGCCGGCTACTTGCAGCGTTGCGAACGGCAGTACGGCCGCTACTTGGAGGGCCTGACAAGAAACTATTCGATCGAGAGGCGGTGGCCGACAGCTCCGTTCTGGGAGCGACGGCACCGTCTCGTCACGGTCTAAGGAGACCATCATGGCGACATTGCAGCACGTGCAGATCTTTCCGGCGATCGGGATCGCCCGGATCGGGAACAGCCCCGAGTGGTACCTCGGCCCGGAGCTGCCGTTCCCGGCGCCGCCACCGGTGCCGCCGGGTGGCACGTACAAGGACGGGTCGTGCCGGATCAAGCGTCAGGCGCAACGGTTCCGTCTGTGGGGTTTCTTCTCCGATGGTTCGGATCGAGAACTGACACTCGCCGACGGCCAGATCCGCTGGACGGCGCATCTCGTCAACGCCAAACCGTCGCTCAACGGTGAGGGGATCATCGACGGTGGTGTGCAGGCCCTCAACGCGCCCGGCGCGTCGGTGGCGTTCACCGGCACGTTCGCGGGTGTGTCGGTTCCGCTCGGCGATGCCGACATGGATGGTGAGGGACGCCTGATCGTGCGGGGTGGGTTCGGTAAGAGCGAGAACCCGACCGACCCGACGTCGCTCCCGAACTTCCCGACGACGCCCGGTTGGTACGACGACGTCTCCGACGGGCCGATCACCGCTCAGATCGAGTTCGACGGCGCTACGTTCACCGCGACGAACGGGGCGTGGGTGGTGTGCCCACCGCCGCGTTACGCGCCGACGACGAATTCGGTGACGACGCTCTACGACACACTCCGCCAGCTGGCGTTGACGAACGGGCAGCTGCCTGCGCTTGGCTTGCCATCGTTCACGACTGATGTTTACCCGATCCTGCGACGCGCCCTCGACATGCGTTACGTGACCGCGTTCGCGTTCGGCGCCGGTGACCACGACACGCTGTCAGTGTTCGCGCCGCCAGGTGGTGCCGGTGACACGCTCGTGAACCGTGAGGCGGTGCACGCCAAGCTCCGCCCGGCGGGCAACATGCCGCTCCTCTTCGACGGTGGTGGAACCACCTCACAGTTGCGCGACTTCCAACACACGTTCCTGCAGCAGTGGAGCCAGGGGCAAGGCGCCCCTGACTGGCCGCCGATCATCCCGACCGACCTCACACCCGACGGTCTGACCCGTGCCGCGCTCGAGAACTGCGTCGGCGCCGCGTTCTATCCCGGTATCGAAGCAGGCGGGATCCCGAACACCATCTCGATCACCACTCTCTCGTTCGCGGAGGCGTTCCGTCTCGATCCGACCAGCGTGCAACCGGGCGACGTCACCAAAGCAATGGCACGGCCCTGGCAGGGTGACTTCATGCTCTGCGGTGGCCCAGAATCGGACGCGCAGAACGACGGGTCGTCGTGGTGGCCGGCGGCACGCCCAATCGGCATCTACCCCGAAGACGACCCGACCACGAAGCGGGTCTGGACCGTCGGTGTCGCTTCCAGCATGCAGGACATGGTGAACAACTGGCACGAGCTCGGCTTCATCGTCGACAAAGGGCTCGGCAAACCCGTCGAAACCGAAAAGACGAACGTCTGCAAGAGCTGCTTTTTCGTCAACAACCGTCCTGAGGTCAGCAAGGACGAGGCCCGCGCCCTGATCGATTCGGGCCAACACGTCGAGGACGCGTTCTATGTGATCGTCCAAGGTCTCGCGCCGTCGGCTCTGTCGATAACGACACCGAACCCCACCCAAGCCCAGCTCGACGCCTGGGCGCCGACGATCGCCAACCCGGTCGCTGGCACGATGTCGGTCACAGCGTTCGACGTGAAGCTGGAGAACAGCTTGAACCTGAGCCAGGTCCAACGGGTCACGTTCGGATACAACATCACGTTCACGAACACCAACGCCTTCACCGCCGAAGACGTCCCCGTCACGCTCCAGGCGTCCATCGCCGGTCTGTCAACGACGACTGTGATCGACCTGACGACACGACAACACCCGTACATGGTCGCTGGGGCGACGTCGTGGCTCAGTGCGGACACCCGAGTGTTCAAGCTCCAACCGGGCGCGACGTTCGCCAACCGGACGTTGCAAAACGACCCGAACGCGTTCATCCAAACGGTGATCGACAGCTTCCGCGGCTCGCAACAAGCGAACAGCTGGTTCGACGGCCTGCCCGCTGACGAGGTGGGCGCGTCGCTCGAGTGGTCACAGACGTTGAACGGCCAGCCCGTCTACAACTTCGCTATCTGCCGGGTTCGTTATCGGGCCGAGCTCAATCCTGCACCCGACGTCCGCGTCTTCTTCCGGTTGTTCCCAGCGATGACCACCAGCACCGATTTCCAACCAGCCACCACCTACCGGACCGGTGGGCAGCCCGGCGTGAAGATCCCGCTGCTCGGCATCGTCGCTGGTGAGGTTGCGACGATCCCGTTCTTCGCCGCGCCGCGCCAGACAGCGACCGGCAACCTCAACCTCCAGCAAGACCCCAAGAACATCGACACCTTGAAAGTCAACGCCGGCGGCAAGGAGACCTACAGCTACTACGGCTGCTGGCTCGACATCAACCAACCCAACGACAAACGCTTCCCGATCCACCCCGCACCGCTCGACGGTGGCCCCTTCACCGGGCCCGCGCCATTGCAATCTATCGCCGATCTCATCCGAGGAACGCACCAATGCCTCGTAGCTGAGATCAACTTCGATCCCGACCCGATCCCAGTCGGGACCACGACAGCAGCGTCGGACAAACTGGCCCAACGGAACCTGTCGATCGACCATTCCGACAATCCCGGCGCCGTCGACACGCACCGAGTGCAACACACCTTCACGATCCGGCCGACCACCGCTACACCGGTCGCTGCGCAGGGTCCCGACGAACTGATGATCGACTGGGGAACCACACCACAGGGCACCGTCGCCACGCTCTACCTGCCCGGCGTCAGCGCGTCCGACGTGCTCCGCCTCGCCGACCGCCTCTACACCCGCAACCGGCTCACAGCCGTCGACGAGCACAGCATCCAAGTAGGAGTGACCGGACAAGTCACCTACATCCCGGTCCCCGCCGGTGGCATCGGCGACCTCGCCGGCCTCCTCACCTTGGACCTGCCGGCCACCGTGAAGAAAGGCCAGACGTTCCGTGTCGTGTTGCACCAACTCGTCGACACACCCCCAGCCCGACCGCGACGGCCGCTCACCGAACCGCCAACTGTTCCCGCCAGCCGACCGCCAAGCGCAAACATCGGAGCCGCGCCGGCGAGCGACGGACCGGGCATCACCGGACACGTCGACGGGATCAGACCGCGCCCGTCACGACACATCGTCGGTGCCTTCCAGTTCTCGATCCTGGTCCAAACCCGCGCCGAGATCCTGCCAATCATCGAACGCGCACTCCTCAACCTCCGACGCGTCACCAGCACCATCCCAACAGAGAACCGTTGGCATCCCGTCATGCACCGCTACCTCACACAGGTCGCGAGCAAAGTCAACGCCCTCGGCGGAGGCGACGACGGCGGCGACGACGACGACGATCACGGGAACGACCAAGATCGCGATCGCGATCATGACCGGCATCCCGACCACCGAGACCATGAGGAACTGTTTGAGGGCAAGATCGCAGGCGTCCGCTACGACAGTTTTGGTGACTTCGAGGGCTTCACCCTCAGAACCGAACACGGTCTGCACGACTTCTCCACCCGCGAACGGGACGTCGAAACGATCATTACCCGAGCCTGGCGACAACAGATCGCCGTTCTCATCATCACCGCGAACCACGCACGTCACCAGCCGAAGTCCATCGTCTTCCTCCGCGCCCCAACCCAAGACTGACACGCCTCGGGCCAAGAACTCACCACAGCACGTCCAGTCAATCTCTACATCAATGTCACCAAGGGGGTATCCACTTAAGCAAAGGAGAGGCCACGTCGATTGAGATCATCAACCCGGCGGCCTTCGCGACGCGCGACTGGCTTGGCTGGCCGATGCCGGCGGATCCTCGCTCGCCGACGGGCGCGTGGCTCGTGAAGTTCTCGGGAATCGTCCTGCTCGATCTCCAGGGTCGCGGTAGGTGGCGACGAGAACAGGTCCGCATCGCCCTCAATCTTGATTCGCCAGCGGCGTTTGCGCCGTCACCGGCTGGTCCGCCCCCTCCCAACATGACGTGGTAACTCGGGTTCGAGCCGATCAACTGGACAACGTCGGCGAGTGTCGGCGTCTGGGCCGAGGAAAACTCCCAGACCAACCCGGGCACAGGAGTCGACGCGACAAGCCTGCAGCCTGACACGATTGCAACTGCAACCATTCTCGGGCTGCGCCCCGACCCTGACGCGCCCGACCGCTCAACGATCGGGGAGCATTGACGTCTGACCGGCATGGGATCTGAGAGTCCGCGGCTGAGGGCGTCGAGCGGGCGATCCCGCTCTTGAGCTGATTGGCGCCGTCTGTGACGGGTGGACGTCAGGCGAGATCTTGGTGCGTGCGGATTTGTTTGCCAACTCTCCCGTTCGGCGGCGGGAGCCATCCGCGTTGGGTCCGTGGAGGGAGTGTGCTTCGTCCGGGTCGGCCGGCGTCGGCGTGACGTGCGCGCGGCTAGTCGTGGGCGAGGGCGGGGACGAACCGCGCAGCATTGACGGTACCGAGCCCGCTGGCCAGGTCGTAGCCGCGGGTGGCCGCGGGACCCGAGATGCTGACTGTGGTGCCGTCGCTGTTGACCTGCGAGTAGCTGATGTCGCCAGTCGTGACGTCGACGATGCCGCCAGCTCCGTCTTCGTCGGCGAGGCCGTAGAGGCGTTCGTTGATGTTGCCGAGACGGTGTCCAGCTAGCTGATCGGCGATGGCGATGACACCAGCGAGGAGCGGGCAGGCTTCGCTGGTTCCTCCAACGATGTGCCACGGCGTTCCGCCCAGGGGCTTCGTGAAGGTGTAGTAGACGACGGCGCCGCCGTCAACGGCTGCACTGAGGCTGATGTCGGGGATGCCGCGGGCGTCGCCGCGGGTGGTGACGTCCTCCTGGAACCGCGGCTTGTCGAAGATCGATGAGACACCCCCGCCAGCCGCGGCGTTGATACCGACCGGTGCGTCGTTCCAGACGTTGTCGGGCGCGGTTCGGTTGCCTTGAGCGTCGAGATGCATCTCGGTGCCGCCGACCGCGGTCACCAGTGGGTCGCTGGCAGGCCAGATCACGGCGGGGAACGGGAAGATGTCGAAGGTGACGGCGCTCGACACGCCGGCGGCGCCCTGGTCGCCGGAGGACGCCAGGACGGTGACGTGGTGCCGGGCGGCGTTCTTCAGGTAGCCCCGTTGTCCGAGCAGTTGCTGGGGGGAGGCGAAGGTCTGCTCGGTCGCGCCGAAGCTCTGACTGATGACATCCCCGATGCCGTGGTCGATCGCGTAGTTGGCGGCGGTGTTGATCTCTGGGAAACCTTGCAGTCCCTCTGTCTCAGAGACCGGGGTCTCCTCCAGCACGATGTTGGCACCCGGTGCGATGACGTGGGCGTATTCGACATCGAGCGTGGTCTCTGTCGCCCATCCCCGCATGTCAGCGTTGGTCACGTCGAAGGACGGCACCGGTCCGGCGTCTTGGCGGATGGTGAACGAGGGGGGATCGGGCAGATCGAAGGTCTTGTCGAAGAACGTGAGGTCCTGCTGGATGGTCGGCGACCCGAAGGAGTCGATGATGACGATGGTGCGGCCCCGCCCGTCTAGGCCTCGGTTGAAGAGCGGCTGGAGGTTGTACGCCCGCTGGTACTGCGGCGGCTGGTAGCAGTTGATCCCAAAGATCTGCTGACACTGTGCCGTTGTCGGTGGGAACGTGAGAGAACCGACATCACGCAGACCGGCAAGCATCGGGCTCACACCACCGGCGAACGCCGTGTACTGGCCACCTATCGCGCTGCCACCGAGACCAACAGCGGAGAAGACCATCACCGCACCGAGAGCCAGGCCACGCACCATCCGGAAACGAGCCATCACCACACCCCCTGCCCGGGATCGAAGCACCCCAGCGACATGTGACGCGGACGGTACTCCCGCGGGCAACGCACCGCAAGGCTTCCGAGCGACCGACGTCACGGAAGCTGTTGTGGGCAGCAGAAGCGCTGATCAACGACGTGGTCGCGACCGCGGGCGGTCGGCGAACAGCCAAGCCGCTGGATGTGGTGAATCAATGCGTTCGTACGGCCGGCTGGGGCTTGCGTGAGGTAGGACCGACCCGGGTGTAACGCGACCGGGTACGCCGTGCTGCGTGACGACCACGATCACCGAGGCCAGTTCACACGGAACCCACTACCGGCGGGCTCGACTGTCGGGACCCATGACCCGTGCGAGCGTGTCACGACGCGAGACTGGAGCGGTTCGGGCGGCCGTCGGGCCCGGCACCGCACTGTTCGTATGACCAGGCGGTGCGGTGGCAACCATGTGTGCGGTCTTGCGTCAGCGTGTCTCGCGTGGCCGATTCCGTGTTGCGGTTACAGGAAGTACCCGGCGATGTCGATGACGAAGTCGGTCGATCCGCCGCCGCCACTGAACGCCCGGACCTGCCGGAGTGTGTCGATGGCCACGATCAATCCGTTGGCGAGGTCTTGTCCGGCTGCGGACCAGTTGATCGATGACGCTGTGACGCTCGACGCGGTGCCCGGCGCGATCGTGAGGAATCCTGAGCCGGTCGTATTCGTGATCGTCAGGTTGTAGGCGATCGCCGCTGCTCCCGAGGGCACCACGTTGGGGGCGTTGACAACACCGGTGGTCAGGTCGTGGCCGTCGGCGATGGACACGAGACGGGTCGCGCTTGCGGCCATCTTCGAGCCTCCCGGCCAGCGGCTGTCGTAGACGCGGACCGGGTTCAGGGCGTGGAACGCGCCGGCGCTGTCGGGCCCGGCCAACTTACGCCACTGGCCTGGCGAGCCGGCGGCGACGCATACCCACAACGCGCCGCTGGTATCAACGTCGATCTCGCCCGGCTTGTGCGCGTCGGAACGGGTGAGCGGTGCTGTACCGGCGCTAGCGAGATAGAGCGCCGCTCGGCTGCCTGCGAGCTGCGCGCCGATGCCGCCGTCACCGAGCAAGCCGATTCCGTTGAAGTCGCTGTGACCCCACACGCCCGAACCGTTGACACCGTGCCCGTCACCGCGGATACCGATGCCATGATCGAGCACCGATTGGCGGTTGTCCGCCCAGAACAAGGTCTGCTCCGTCGTCAACGCGGTGCCGGCCCCGTTCGCCGACGCTGCTCCGTTGGCCAGGTACGTGATGTTCTGCGCCGTTTGCAGCTGACCAATCGTCAGCGGTTGCCCCGTGGTCGCTGCGGCCTGTTCGGGCCGGGCGAGCAGCGCGCCGGCCGCCGCGACGCCAGCCGCGACACCACTCGCAAGCTTCAACACGTCACGTCGCGAGGTCGCGGCACGCTCGCCGTGGCCGCCGGCGGGAGCGACGACAGGAGCTCGTGGCGACCGCAGCGCCTCAAGTTGATGCCGCAATGAAGCGACCATCTCTCGCAACTCCTGCACCTCGGCTTGCAAAACCTTGATGTCGGGATCAATCGGTCCCATCAGCCCACCCCCAAGTTCACGAACTCGACCAGACCATACCTCGCTCACCGACCCGAGGACTACGCGAGTGAGGCAGCGGTGGTGCAGCGCTCGGTACTCGCGCCGCGGCGGGTCGTGTTGGTGAGGGTCAGTAGCGGTGAACCAGGAACTGGCCACCCGCACCGCGACGCGTCCAAGACCCGGTTGACGTCACCGGTGGCGACGAACACGTCCATGCCCGGAGCGCCGATGTGGCGTTGGTCAGCGCGTAGAACCAACCGTTCTGGAACTCGGCGTCGGTCGCTTGGAGGTCATAGCGGAACGCGTCACGCGAGAGCAGGCCGATGGCCTGGTTGTCGCCGACGGGCTCGACCTTCTCCACCGGTTCGGTGTGCCAGACACCCCGAAGGCTCCTGCACCGGACGGTCACGGGAACCGGTGACCCGTCGTGACCCGGTCGACGTCCAGACCATCGGGTTTGTTGTCGATGCACGGCTGCGCCAACAGCGTCGTCTTGCCGAACCGGTGACCACGTTGAGCTGCCCGCGGCGGGAGCCGATCGAGCGGACGCGGTGCACGAGACCCGGCGACAGCGGCGGCGGCCGCCACCGGAACCGTGGTGGAGTCACCGCAGGCACACCCGGCGATGAGAGACACCTCGGGCGGTTCGTTCGACGCTGGTTGGAGGGCGCTCGCACACAATGGTGGTGACCACCTGGAGGAACCGTCGTGACCGTGACCGAGCGCCCCAACCGCATCGACGCGCGTTCATGGCGACGCGGCCGCAAACGTCGGCGATGCGGCCTTCCCCAGAGCGTGGTCGCCGTCACGTTGATGGCACTTGGAGCGTGCGGTGGGGGGGCCGATCGGTTGGTCCACGCCGACACCACGGTCCCCACGTCGGAGTCTGCGACAGCGACGACGCAGGCCTTGCCTGCTCCTAGCGCAACGACATCGAGCGTCGGTGGCGGTTCGTCGAGCGGAGCGACTGGCAGCAGCTCGGGTAGCGGTCCTGTCGCCGTACCGGCTGCGACCCCGCTTCCGGACCCGGCACCCGGTGCGGACCCGACATCTGGTTCGGTCCCGACTCCGCTGCCTGATCCGGTGCCTGGTGGCGGTCCGGGAACGGACGCCGCGGCGAACGGTGTCGTGTTCACGCCGTACTCGTTCAACGATCCGATGGCCCGCGGCATCACGGCATTCTCGATTCTTGTGCCTCGTGACTGGCGGGTGACCGGCAGCATCCAGTGGCGCCCGCTGTTCGCACGCGCCGCCCAGGTCCAGACCCACGTCGAGGCGCCCGGGCTCGGGGTCACGCTCGACTGGCTGCCCATCGAGGACTTCATCTACCTCCAGGCACCGCCGGGCTTGAGCGCACCAATCGGTGGCAACTATCAGGGCAAAGTGTTTGTGCCGCCGATCACCGACCCGGTCCAGTTCGTGCAGTCGTTCTGGATGCCGGGCGTCCTCGCCGAGCTGCAGGGAGCGCAGGTGGAGTCGGTGACCCCACGTCCCGATATCGCCGACGTCTTCCTCCGACAAGCCGGCGGTCAAGGCGCCGCGTTCGCTTACCGGATCCGCTACAGCTACGACCTCAACGCACAACCGTGGGAGCGTGACGTCAGCTTCACGTTGCACTTCGTGGGCGACGCGTCGACGGTGGCGTCGTGGTTCGTCTACGGCGCCCACACCGAGGCCGCACCGGCCGGGCAGCTCGATCAATATCACCCGCTGCTGTCGACCGTCATGGCCAGCCGGACGACCACACCGGAGTGGGAAGCAACACAGACCCTCGTCGCCAAACTCTTCTACCAGGGTCTACGCCAAGAGATCGCCAATGAGGCCGCCTTCGGCCAGCTCCTCACGCAGTACGAGCAGCAGACCGCACAATTGCAACAACAAGTGATCGCCGACCGCCAGGCCTCCGAGGACCACAATGCCGAGGTGTTCCGAGAAACGCTAGGCGGCGTGCAAGCCTACGACGATCCGGTGAACGGTCGACCCGTCGAGCTGCCGCTCGGCTACCAGACCTACTGGGTCAACGAGAAAGGCGAGTACCTCGCCGCCGATCAGGCAAGCTTCGACCCGAACACCCTCAACGACGGCACCTGGCAACGCCTCACACCGCGACCCTAACGCCACACACCAACCGCCGGGCAGCATCAAGCCGACCGATCCTGCGACCAAGCCGCCCATCGCCGGAGTAGGTCCCGGACAGGACGGTCCACAACGTCAAAGTCGACGTCCCGACATCAGCGACGAAGCCCTCCTGGGTGGCCGGTCGCGGTGATCGACAACGATGTTGTGCGATGCCAGATCAGGTCGTGACCTGGGGCGTGGCGGGCGTTGCGGCGATGGACGGTTCTTGACGGTTTGTTGCTTCATGTGGCTGGTGGCGGTGTCCGATAGGGGTCGGTGTCGCCGTGTGGTGTCGCGTCTCGTGATCGTCGCTTGCCGTTGCCGTTGCCGTTGCCGGTGCTGGCGGTTGCGGTGGTGGTCGGGTTCGCGTTGACGGCACTGGCGGTGGTGCGGGCGTCGAGCGCGGCGTTCACGGCCACGACAGTCAACGGCGCTGACACCTGGAACGTGGGGACGGTGGTGCTGACCGATGACGATGCTGGTGTGGCGATGTTCACCGCGACGGGGCTGAAGCCGTCAGCAACGGGGTCGAAGTGCATTCTGGTGACCTACAACGGCTCGTTGGCGGCGTCGGTGAAGTTGTACAGCCAGAGCGAGTCGACGACGAACGCCGCTGACGCGTCGTTGAACGTGTTGATCGAGGCTGGTACGGGTGGGACGACGAGCTCGTGCGCAGGGTTCTCGGTGACCTCGACGTTGTTCAACAACACGCTGTTGAACTTGGCGTCGACGGCGACGAGCTTCGCGACCGGGTTGGGGACGTGGGCGCCGAGCGGTTCAGGTCAGACGACGGCGTACCGGTTCACGTGGACGTTCAGCTCGTCGGCACCCAACACGACCCAGGGCGGCTCGGCCGCGGTCCAGTTCACCTGGGAAGCCCAGAACAGCTGACGCTCGGCGATGAGGCAGCGCGACGTCACCTCGACCCGGCGTCGGGTTCGCACGCCCGGTCCCGCGGCGCGACTCGTGCTCGTCGCTACCGTGCTCGCGCTTGTCGTCGCGTTGCCCCGTGCCGACGCCAAGTTGACCGGCACGACGGTCAATGGCAGCGACACGTGGAGCATCGGCACGCTGAGCGCGCCCGATCCGTTGACGTGCGCCTGGACGGGGACGAACTCGCTCAGCTTGGCATGGACGAACACGTCCGGCGCGCTACCCGCCGGCTACACCTACGAGCGCTCGAACTCGTCCGGTTCGGGCTACGCAACGCTGGGCACGACGAGCGGGTCGGGATCGGTCACGGCAACCGATTCGAACCCGAGCCCGCCGACGTTGCGCTACTACCGCGTCTCGACGACGAACGGCTCGTGGACCAGTGCCTACACCACGGTCTCGCCCAGCAACACGTGCGACGGCACGATCACCAGC
>Ga0209069_10000429_pt1 | contig 18941 bp, 17 predicted proteins | sample Str013_2_FD_187202 | JGI IMG/M metagenome (GOLD analysis project Ga0209069, IMG submission 187202) | Freshwater sediment microbial communities in response to fracking from Pennsylvania, USA - Straight Creek_MetaG_SC_2013 (SPAdes) (version 2) | ecosystem: Environmental > Aquatic > Freshwater >...
CGAGCACACCTCGTATTACACGCGACTGCCGGCCAGTGAGCTCGACTTCGGGCTGGAACTGCTGGCCGACGTCATCAGCTCGCCGGCGTTCCGACCCCATGAGGTGGACGCCGAGCGCGAGGTGATCCTCGAGGAGATCCTCATGAACGAGGACACCCCCGACGACGTCGTCCACACCCGCCTGCTGCAGGCCCTCTTTCCCGGCCATGGACTGGGGGCGGAGACATTGGGCAGCGAGGAATCCATCACGGCCATGGACCGCGACGCCATCGCCGAGTTTCACCGCCACTGGTACCGGCCGGCCAACATCGTCGTGGCCGCGGCCGGCAACCTCGACCACGGACGGGTTCTCGACCGGGTCGAGGATTGTCTCGCTGACCAGACGGCGGGGGCCAAGCCGGTGCGTTCGGCCCCGCGGGTTGACCTCGATCCCTTGTCGGTGGTGCATCGGACCACCGAGCAGGTGCATGTCGCCATGGCCTGGCGCGGACTCGATGCCCACGACCTCGATCGGTACGCCCTGATGGTGGCCAACCAGGTGATGGGCGAAGGCATGTCGAGCCGGCTCTTCCAACAGGTACGCGAGGAGCGGGGTCTGGCGTACACCGTGTATTCGTCGCCTTCGAGCTACGCCGACACCGGTGCGTACACCGTCTATGCCGGTACCGCCCCGGCCCGCCTGGCCGAGCTGCTCGAGGTCATCGACGCCGTGATCGACGGCATGTTGACCGACGGCATCACCGTTGCCGAACATGAGGTCGCGCTCGGCTATCTGCAGGGAGCCACGCTGCTCGGTCTCGAAGACAGCGGCAGTCGCATGGCCCGCCTGGGCGCCAATCTCACGGTCCGCGACGAGTTGATCTCGATCGATGATCACCTGTCGCGGATACGGGCCGTCTCGCGTGACGACGTGGCTCGCGTTCTGCATCGGGTCCTGGCTGCCCCCAGCGTCTTGTCGGTGGTTGGCCCCTTCCATGCCGACGACGAGATCCTGGTAGCGGCCACCGATCGAGCTCGATCCCGGGTCGCCTCGGTCTGACGGCACGACTCCCGGTCACCTGGCGCTGCTCTCTGCCGCGTTGCGTCTCACCGCGGCTGATCCAGCCGGTGGGGAACGCAAAGTCCGAGGGAGCGGGCCGGCACTAGGGTCTGGCCATGATCCGGGTTGGCGTATTCGGGGCCGGCGGCCGCATGGGCACCACGGTGTGCCAGGCCGTGGTCGACGATCCCGACATGGTGCTGGCCGCCGCCGTCGACCCATTCCACGCGGGTCTGGATCTTCGTCAGGTGAACGGCATCGCCGAGCATTTGCAGATGGCGGCCGGCCCGGAGGCCTTGGTAGCGGCCAATGTCGATGTGGCCGTGGACTTCACCCAGGTGGAGGCGGCCCGGGCCAACGTGGCTTGGCTGGCCGACAATGGGATCCACGCCGTGGTGGGCACCACTGGATTCACCGACGCCGACCTCGATCGCTTCCGTGGCGCGTTCACGTCGAGCAATTGCGTCATCGCCCCCAACTTCGCCATCGGCGCCATCCTCATGATGCGCTTTGCCGAACTGGCAGCCCCTTATTTCGAGACGGCGGAGATCATCGAGCTGCACCACGAGCACAAACTCGACGCTCCGTCGGGGACGGCCATGGTCACCGCCCAGCGGATGGCCGACGCCTCGCCCGATTGGGCGCCTGACCCGACGGCCGACATGGTCGTGCCCGGGGCCCGGGGCGGCCAGGGTCCGGCCCACATCCCTATCCATTCCGTGCGCATGAAGGGGATGGTGGCTCACCAGGAGGTGCTGCTGGGCACGACGGGCCAGACGCTGAGCATCCGCCATGACACCTATGACCGTTCGTCCTTCATGCCCGGAGTGCTCCTCGCCGTGAGGAACGTGGCTGACCACCCCGGACTCACCCTCGGGCTCGACAGCCTGCTCGATCTCTGAGGCCGGTGGTGGCTCGCCCCCCTCACGAATCCGGCGCTCCCCGCGGGCGTCGGAGTGCACCAGCACCCATGACGCCGCCCGACCAGGGCCGGAGATTGCGACGGGTACGGGCGCCGAAGTTGCCCGACGCCAGTGCCGACTTCGTGTTGCGGTCGCATCCGCTGAGCACGGTCGGGGTCGAGTTGGCGGCCGCACTGGTGGCGGTCATCATCGCCGTCGATGCCTTGGCCAACGGTCGGGGGCTCGTGGGGGCGGTGGCGCTGCTGGTGGCGTTGGCCGTGGCGGGTGCGTCGCTGTGGGCCTACCGTCGATCGACCCGCACGGGCCCCGAGGGATTGGCGATCCGAGGCTGGGGTGAGCGAGAGCTGGCCTGGGCCGAGATCGATGGGTTCGAGCTCATGGCGCACCGCGCCGGGCGTCGCGATCGGATCGCGGCCCGCGTCGGCGGCGACCTGGTGCCGTTCCCGCATCCCGATGCCAAGAGCCTGGCCTTGCGGCCCCAACAGGCCCAGGCCTGGTATCTCCTGCTGATCGAGCGCATCGAGGCCCGCCGCCCGGCTGCCCCATGAGCCGAGGTCGATCGGGCTAGGGCCGCGGCTCGTCGGTAGGGTCGATCTCGCGCTGGCCGATCTCGTCTTCGAGGTCGAGGAGTTGCTCGATCTCGCCGGTACCCGACCGCCACTCGCGGATCGAGGTGAAGGCCACCAACGTGATGGTGATAGCCAGCAGGGGCAGCCGGTACTGGGCCACGAGGTCCACGAACCAGGCGATGGGCTTGGCGAAGATGTCGCCGACCACACGTAACAACACGAGCCGTCCCGCAGTGCCGACGAGGTCGAGCACGACGAACAGGGCGACGGACATGCTGGCCGCACCAGCCAGCAGGCACACGGGGTTGTTGGGCACCGCGGTGACCAGGGGAATCGATCCCTTCTCGAACCAGCGCTCGAGGGTGCGCATGAGTTGGCCGAACGTGGGCGTGCGCCGCTCCATCCACGAGATGGCGGACTCGCCGTACCACCGGCCGAGGATGAAGAAGAACGGGTCCGGAGCCAGCAATCGCAGGAAGCCGACGACGTAGAAGCTGACGGGGTCGACCCGGCTGGCGACGAGCACGAAGTTGCGGTTGGTGGGGGCCAGCGCAATGAGGAGGAGGGGGTGCTCGGTTACCAACGCGGGGAAGAAGGCGGTGCCCAGGTTGCTGCACACCACCAACACGATGATGGGGGTCACCACCAGCGCGGCCCGACGGCGGCTCGGTCGATCGGGCGGGGGGAGCGGGGTACTGGCCGTCAAGAGGGAGAGTCTCCCACGATCATCCGTCGCCCTGATTCGGGCCGAACCGGGGCCACGGTTAGGGTGCGGAGGTGACCGACCATCGCGAGATCGTGGCGTCGCCCGCCGCCGCTGGCCGGCCGCCGACGGACTGGAGTTTCATCCGGCGCCCCGGATGGATCCTGTCGCATCTGTTCGTGGCCGGCTGCGTCGTCGCCTTCATCTTCCTGGCCTTGTGGCAGCTCGATCGCCTCAGTGGCCGCCGTGAGGTGAACCGCATGATCGAGGGTCGCGAAACCGAGGCGCCCGTCCCCATCCAGAGCTTGGTCGATCCGACGGAGCCGGCGGACGCGGCCAACGTCAACACCTTCCGCGTGGTCACCGCGACGGGCCGTTACGACACCGCCCACCAAGTGTTGATCCGTAACCGGACCCGGAACAACAGCGACCCGGGCTGGTGGCTGATCACCCCGTTGGTGAGCGCCGATGGGAAGACGGCGGTCGCCGTCAATCGGGGGTGGGTGCCCTATGCCATTGACGAGAACTCCACCCTCGATGAGTTCGCCCCTCCCACCGGACCCGTGACGGTGACCGGCCTGCTCATGAGCACCCAGAACCGCGTGTCGGGTCCGTACGACCCCTCCGACGGCGTGGTCCACACGTTGTCGCGGGTGGACCTGACCCGATATCAGCGCCAGCTTCCCTATCAGCTCTATCCCGTGTACGTCAGCCTGCAATCGTCGGCGCCGCCCCAGTCGGGACCGTTACCGGAGCCGGTGCCCGCGCCCGAGATGGGAGACGGCCCTCACCTCAACTACGCCGGTCAGTGGTTGATCTTCGCCACGCTCACGGTCATCGTCTATCCGCTCCTGCTGCGACGCCGGGCCCGGGACAAAGGGGTCGAGCGGGCCGAGCGCGAGGTCGCCGACACGCTCGCGTCGCCGCCCGAGGCGCCGGCATCGGTGGGGCCGTGAGCGCGTGTGGGAATCAGCTCCGATGGTGACCCATCGACGCCTGGCCCTGGTCGGCCCCGGCCTGGGCACTGGCGAGCTGACCGATCCCGACCGCCCGGTGCTCGAGGCCGCCCTTCAGCGAGTGGGCGTCGAGGCCGGGTGGGTGGCGTGGGACGACCCCGGGGTGGATTGGTCCTCCTATCGGGCTGTGTGGATTCGGAGTACCTGGGACTACACCGATCGCCACGCCGAGTTCCTGGAGTGGGCCGATCGCGTGGACTCGCTCAGTGAGTTGTGGAACCCGGCGCCCGTCGTGCGCTGGAACAGCCACAAGGCGTACCTGCTCGATTTCGCCGAGCGTGGGGTCTCGGTGGTGCCCAGCGAACTGATTCTGGCCACGTCGACCCGGTCCGTGGAAGCCGTGCTGGCGGAGCGGGGCTGGGATGAGGCCGTGGCCAAGCCCGCGGTATCCGCCGGGGCCAAGGGCACGGTCCGCCTGACGCGAGGCTCGCCTCACAACGACGAGGCCGTGGCCGAGGCCCGAGCGCACGGCGATGTGTTGATCCAGCCGTTCATCGCGGAGGTGGCCGAAGGGGAGACCTCGATCATGGTCATCGATGGGAGGACCACACACGCGATCCGCAAGATCCCCGCAGCGGGGGACTTCCGGGTCCAGTTCCACCTCGGGGGAACCGAGGTGGCTCACGAACCCACGCCGGACGAACTGGCCCTCGCCGCGTGCGCTGTCGACGCCGCCGGCGTCGAACTGCTCTACGCCCGGGTCGACATGGTCACCCCGGCGGGAGAGGCTCCCCAACTCATGGAGCTGGAGCTCATCGAGCCGTACCTGTTCTTGGCGGTGGCCCCAGTTGGAGTCGTCGATCGGGTGGCCGACGCGGTTCAGGCGCGATTGGGGTGAACGCTTCGCCGATAGCGCAGTCGAGGCCGGGGACGAGGGAAGTAGGATTGGCCACCATGGCGTACCCCTCAGAGCCCAGCCTGTTGGTCTTGCTCGGCCTTCGCCTGCGGTCGTTCGCCCCGGCTGACGTGGTCGCCGAGACCGCGGGACTCCCTGACACCGAGGTCGCCGGCCTCCTCGAGGCGTTTGGCCAGCAGGGCCTGGCTCGCTTCCGCGACGGCCGCATGACCGGATGGATGCTGACCCCCGAAGGGCGAGCCGAGGGGGAGCGGGTGTTGGCGGTCGAGCTGTCCGTCTCCGCCACGCGCCCGGCCGTCTTGGCGGCCTATCAACGCTTTCTGGCCGTGAACCAGCGCATGTTGGACATCTGCACCGAATGGCAACTGCGCGACGCCGATGGCGATGGGCCACCTGTCGTCAACGACCACGCCGATCCGCTCTATGACGCAGTTGTGATCGACTCGCTCGCCACCATCGACTCCGTCATCCAACCGGTGCTGGCCGACCTGGCCGCGCAGCTCGATCGCCTGGCCGGCTACGGGCCCCGCTTGTCGTCGGCGTTGGCCAAGGTGCAGGGTGGCGACGGCGACTGGTTCACCAAGCCCACCATCGACTCGTACCACACGGTCTGGTTCGAGCTCCACGAGAATCTGCTGGCCTCACTCGGCATCGAGCGGAGCCTGGAGCGCGCAACGCCAGCCAAGGAGGCAACCTCATGACCCGCTTTGGCTCGGTGATCACGGCCATGGTCACGCCCTTCGACGCCGACGGGGGCATCGACCTCGAGGGCGCAGCCGAGCTCGCCGACTGGTTGGTCGGCCAAGGGAACGACGCGCTGGTGGTGACCGGTTCGACCGGCGAGGCCTCGGTGCTCACTGATGACGAACAGGTGGCCGTATGGCGAGCCGTCCGCGCCGCGGTCTCGGTGCCGTTGATCGCGGGGAGCGGCACGAACGACACGGCTCACGCCGCCGGACTGACCGCGCAGGCGGCCAAGGTCGGGCTCGACGGCGTGCTGGTGGTCACGCCGTACTACAACCGCCCCCCGCAGGCCGGCCTGGAAGCCCACTTTCGGACCGTGGCCGCGGCCACCGAGCTCCCGGTGTTGCTCTACGACATCCCCATACGCTCCAGTCGCAAGATCGGACACGAGATGCTGGTCCGACTGGCCACCGAGGTACCCAATATCGTTGGATTGAAAGACGCCGCGGGAAACCCCGCCGAAACGGCCCGCACGGTGGCCGACACCCCTGAGGACTTCTACGTGTATGCCGGAGACGACGCGATGACGCTGCCCATGATGGCGGTGGGGGCGGTCGGCATCATCAGCGTGGCCGCCCATTGGGCCGCCCCCGAGATGAGCGCCATGATCGAGGCGTTCGAGCGCGGTGATCATCCCAAGGCGGCCGAGATCAACGCATCGCTGCTGGAGTCCTACGACTTCGAGTCGAGCGACCTCACGCCGAACCCGATCCCGGCCAAGGCCATGATGCGAGCGTTGGGTCGGCCTAGCGGACAGTGCCGGTTGCCCCTGGGCCGTGCGCCTGAGGGCCTCGAAGCCCGTGCGCTCGCCGTGTTGGGAGCCCTTCGTGGCTGACGATGTCAAGATCACGTTCCTGGGTGGCCTGGGCGAGATCGGCCGGAACTGTGCCTGCATCGAGCTCGGCGGTCGCATCATGATTCTCGACTGCGGTCTCATGTTCCCCGACGTCGACATGCTGGGGATCGACCTGGTCCTGCCCGATTTCACGTACCTGCGTGAGAACGCCGACCGGGTGGAGGGCTGCATCGTCACCCATGGGCACGAGGACCATCACGGTGCGTTGTCGTATCTCCTGCGCGACCTGTCGTTCCCCATCTATGGCTCTGCCTTGAGTCTTGGTCTGGCCCGCAACCGCATCGAGGAGGCGGGGCTTCTCGGTCGCACCGAACTGATCCCGGTGGCTGACGGCGAGCGTCGGATGATCGGTCCGTTCGATGTGGAGTTCATCCCTGTCACCCATTCGGTGCCCCATGGCTTCGCCACCGCCTTTCACACCCCGCAGGGGGTGATCCTCCACACCGGCGACTTCAAGCTCGACATGACCCCAGTCGACGGTCGCCTCACCGACCTGGCCCGGGTGGGCTCGCTGGCCGATCAGTTCGGCATCCGTCTGCTCTTGGCCGACTCCACCAACGCGGACCAGAAGGGCTCATCGCGTTCGGAGAGTTCGGTGGGCAAGGTTCTGTACGACCTGTTCCACGAGCACGAGGGCAAGCGCATCATCACCGCTTGCTTCGCCAGTCACGTGCACCGCGTGCAGCAGATCGCCGACGCCGCGTTGGCGCACGGTCGGGTCATTGCCACCATGGGCATGTCGATGAAGAAGAACATGCGCCTGGCCCGCGAGATGGGGCTGCTCCGCATCCCCGAAAACAAGCTGTACGACATCGAGGACATCCGCGACCTCGACCCGGCGTCGGTGTGCATCATCTCCACCGGCTCGCAGGGTGAGCCGATGTCGGCGCTGGCCCGTATGGCGGCCAACGAGAACAAATGGATCAAGCTCGGGTCGGGCGACACGGTCATCATGAGCTCGCACCCCATCCCGGGCAATGAGTCGAACGTGTCGAAGGTGATCGACGGACTGTTCCGGCTTGGCGCCGAGGTTGTGCATTCGGGTATCGAGGATGTGCACGCTACCGGTCACGCCAAAGCCGACGAACTCAAGACGTTCCACTCGATCGCTCGTCCCGAGTGGTTCATCCCGGTGCACGGTGAGTACCGCCACCTGGTGTCGCACGCCCGGATCGCCTCGGCCATGGGCATGGCCCCCGACCGCATCATGATCTGCGAGGACGGCGACCAGATCCGCCTCACCAAGAAGGGCATCAAGCCGCACGCCCGCGTGCCCGCCGGCTATCTGTTCGTCGATGGCATCGTCGGTGATGTCGGCCACGGCGTCCTCCGCGACCGACGGGTATTGGCCGAGGAGGGCGTGGTGGTGGTGATCGTGGGCGTCGACGTGAAGTCGGGGGCGATCCTCACCGGGCCGGAGGTCATCACCCGAGGATGGATCTACGAGGAAGAGGCCGAGGACCTCCTCGAGCAGTGCCAGACCGTCGTCCGCGACGCGGTCAAGCAGTCCTTCGATCGCGGCGCCGGGGATATCGAGACGCTCCAGCGTCAGGTGCGCCGCGCCGCCGGCAAGTTCGTGAGCGATCAGACCAAGCGCAAGCCCATGATCGTGCCGGTGGTGATGGAGGCCTAGGCCCCGACCGCGGTCCTCAGCCGGTGAGGGCGGCGGTGGCGGACACCGCGGTGGTCGGGTTGGCTGCCGCCATCGGGGCCGCGGTGGTGGCGGTCGTTGCCGGGTCGGCGGTCGTGGTCGTCGGCGCGGTCGTTGTGGTCGTCTCGGCGGCGAGCACGGTGACGGTGCCGGACATGCCCTGACCATTGGGTGCGCCATGGACCCGGCAGTAGTAGCGGTAGACGCCGGGGGTGGCGAACGTGTGGGAGAACGTGGACCCGTTGCCCAGGCAGGTGCCGGGGCACGAGGGGCTGGAGTCGAACGAGGCATCGTCGGCGGTGACCGAATGGCCGCCCTTGCCGCTCTCGGTCCATGTCACCGTGTCCCCTGCGGTGACCGTGATGGCCGCCGCCACGAACTGGCTGTCTTGGATGTCGACGGCCGCGGTGGCCGCCCCGGAGGGCGACGGCCAGGCGGCGGCAGCCGCAGCCACGATGGTGATGGTGCCGACGAGCGCAACGAAGCGGCGCACGGTCATGACGGACCTCCCGGTTGGTGTCTCGAAGCAATACGTCCGCGGCGACCCAATCGGTTCACCCTGCAACAAACCACCGACCTTGCGTGCCACCGCGGCGGATTCGCCCGGTGTGGCACGCAAAGTCCGGCACTCTTCGGCGTCGTCGTCCGTTGGTGGCGCCTGAGGCCTCCCCACTAGCCTCGCAGCCATGTCCCGTACCCTGATCGCCGCGGCCGGCTACGCGCTCCTCGATGAGCGCCGTCAGCTCACCCTCGACGAACTGTCGGCGCTGGCGGCGATCCCCGACGAGGCCGTCCCATCGCTGGCCGCCCTCGCTCATGAGGTGCGCCTCAGCTGGTGTGGCCCCGAGGTCGAGGTGGAGGGCATCTTGTCGGCCAAGACGGGGGGCTGTCCCGAGGACTGCCATTTCTGCAGTCAGTCGGCGCAGTTCGAGACTCAGATCCAAGCGACGCCGTTCCTCGATACCGACGAGGTCCTGGCCGCGGCGGCCGAAACGGCCAAGCTGGGTGCATCGGAGTTCTGCATCGTGTTGGCCGTCCGTGGGCCGGACGAACGGACCATGCTGCGCCTGCTCGAGCTCGTCCCCCTCGTCAAGGACCGCACGGGCCTCAACGTGGCGGTGAGTGCCGGGATCCTTTCCGAGGAACAGGCTGAGCGACTGGCGGCGGGCGGTGTCCACCGCTACAACCACAACCTTGAAACCTCGATGTCGTACTTCCCCTCGATTGTGACGACGCATTCGTGGGAGGAACGGTTCGAGACCTGCGAACGGGTGCGTCGTCATGGCATGGAACTGTGCTGCGGCGTGCTGCTGGGCATGGGGGAGTCTGTCGACCAGCGCATCGAGCTGATCGGTCAACTTCGCGACGTCGACCCGGCCGAGGTTCCCCTGAACTTCCTCAACCCGCGGCCGGGTACCCCGTTGGCCGACCGTCTCGTCGTGAAGCCCCTTGAGGCGCTGCGCTGGATCGCCCTCTTTCGCTTGGGGCTGCCGTCGGTCATCCTGCGCTACGCCGGCGGCCGGGAGGTCACCTTGCGGGAGTTGCAGGCCATGGGGATGACCTCGGGGATCAACGCCTTGATCGTGGGGAATTATCTCACCACGCTGGGGCGCTCACCCGAGGAGGATCTGCAGATGCTCGATGACCTGCGCATGCCCATCGGCGCCCTCTCGAAAGTGATCTGACCCCAAGATGTCGCCCACGCCCGCCGCCACGGGGGCCGCGGGCTATTGCGCCTGGTGTGGAGCCCCCTTGGAGACGTGCGGGTCCGGGGCCTGTCGGCGCGCGCTCGACCCACCGCACTTCTGTCCCACCTGTGGTCGACGCATGCGGGTCCAGGTGATGCCGACCGGCTGGCGAGCCAGCTGTCGTGACCACGGCCCGCCGGATCTGCCCGCGACGACCTCCGGTGATTCTTCGTATCCACCGTGAGCGACCGCGCTCTGTAGGGCGGTCTTCGCAGCGTCTCGTCGAGGTCACCACCCCCCGGTTCCCGACGAGACAGCGCTCGCGGGAACCCCGCGACTCCTGTTGGGCTCGACCCGCCAGGGGTCGCGGCGCGTCCGGCGCTCTACAGTGCGCCCATGAGCGATGACGCCACCGGCTCCTCCGAGACCACCGAGGAACTCGGGGCGCGACTCATCGCCGAGGTCCAGGCGTCAGGAGCCAGTCAGCCCGGCCGCCGTGTGCTGCACGCCCGCGGGATTGGGGTGGCGGGAGAGTTCGTCTCCAGTGGCGCGGCGGCAGAGCTCACCCGTGCGGCCCACCTGCAGGTCGGTGTGGTTACGCCCGTGGTCGTGCGCTTCTCCAACGGCTCGGCTGACCCTGATGCTTCTGATGCCAGCCCCGACGGTCGGGGAATGGCCACGAAGTTCCGACTCGCCGACGGTTCCTCCACCGACATCGTCGCCCTCTCGCTCCCCATGTTCTTCGTGCGGACCACTGACGATTTCGTCGAGTTCGTGCGGGCCCGTCGTCCTGACTCGGCCACCGGCGAGATGGACCTCGACAAACTGCTGGCCTTTCTGGGCGCGCACCCTGAGGCGCAGGCGGCGGCCGAGCTCTCCATCGCCACACCCCCTCCGGTCGGCTACGACACCGTCCGCTATCACAGCGTGCACGTCTTCTGGCTGGTCGACGCCGATGGTCGTCGCACACCGGTGCGGTACCGCTGGCAGCCCGCGGCCGGGGTCCAGGGTCTGTCGGGTGAGGAGGCGGCCACGCGGCCCGGTGACTACCTCCAGTCGGGCTTGGCCGCCTCGCTGACCACCGGTCCGGTTGGTTTTGATCTGGAGATCGTGGTTGGCCAGGAGGGCGATCCCACCGACGACGCCACCTCGGTGTGGCCGGAGGATCGGCGCTCGATCGTGGCCGGTCGGTTGGAACTCCGGGAGTTGGCCGATGCCGAGCCACTGATCTTCGACCCCACCCGGATGACCGACGGCGTCGAGTGCTCGGACGATCCGATCCTTCACGCCCGCAGCGCGGCGTACGGGGTGTCGTACGCCCAACGCACACCTACGTAAGCATGGATGACGCTCTCTGGGCGCGATAGCTGACGGTCCACCACTCGGAGCGTCCGGTCTGCTGTGCTACACCAGTTGTCGTCACCTCGGCGCGGGCATTGGGGCCGAGGGGTGGCCCGTCCGGTCATCCGCGTCCCCGCCAGGTGAGCAAGTGGCTACCAAGCAGCAGACCAGGTCCTCCAAGCGCTCCCGTGCGGGGGCGTCGTCGCGATCCAAGGGCAAGGGTCCGGCCCGGAGTTCCCGCGCCAAGGCAACCCCACGGGGGACGACCACGCCGTTCGGCGCCGGTGTCCGCCAGGCGTTCGACGGCCACGGACACGATGCCTGGGGTCTGGTGGCCATCGTGACCGCCGTTGTCGCCGGGCTCGGCATCTACTCCAACCTGGCCGGACCTGTCGGACACGGCCTGGCCCTTGGTATCGGCGCGGTTGTCGGCGTCGTCGGTTGGCTGGTGCCGCCCGCCCTGCTGGCCCTGGGCATCCTGGCGATCCGGGGTCCTCGGACCGAGGACGAGCCCCCCTCGTTCGTGCGTCCCGCCGTAGGTGGCGGCCTCATCCTCATCGCCCTGTGTGGGTTGCTCCAGCTGACCCGGGGCCGTCCCCAATGGGGTGATCCGCTCGACGAGTTCGTGCACGCCGGTGGGGCGCTCGGCGCGCTGGTGGGAGGCACGCTGTCGCGCCTGGTCGGGGTGTGGGGGGCCGGGCTCATCCTCGCCGCCATGGCCATACTCGGTCTGTTGGTGCTTACCCATACCTCGGTTCGCGCCGCGGCCGGACGGACGGCGTCGGGGGTCAAGCCGGTACGCGGCGCCCTTGGCAAGGTCTTCGCCCCGCTGTTCCAGATCGATGCGGCCACCGAGGAAGCCGAGATCGACTTGCGAGATGAGGGGGCCACGCCCAAGCGCAAGCGCTCGCCGAAGGTCGCGGCTGACCCTGACGCTCCCGCGGTGATGGTGGCCGGCGAGGGTGACCACGAGGTCGCGCCTCTGCCCGAGCCCGCCGCTGATGCCGAGCCCGAGGAGATCGAGCAACTGGCCATCGATCTTGGGCCGGCGGCCGAACGGTCACCGTGGAAGCTTCCTCCCGCCAAGTTGCTCGCCCGCTCCGAAGCGCAGGAAGTCGATCGAATGGCAGTGGAGGAGCGCGGCCGGGCCCTCGAAGCGGCCCTGGCCGAACACGGCGTCGAGACCCGACTAGTGGGCATGGTGGTTGGGCCGACCGTGACTCGTTACGAGCTGGAGCTGGCCGCTGGGGTCAAGGTCGCCCGGGTGACCAGCCTCCACAAGGACATCGCCTACGCCATGGCCTCGCCCGACGTGCGCATCCTGGCGCCGATCCCTGGACGTCAAGCCATCGGGGTCGAGGTACCCAACTCCAGTCGTCAGGTGGTCGCCCTTGGCGACATCCTCGGCTCGGAGGAGGCCCGACGGGCGAAGCACCCCCTCGAGGTGGCCGTCGGCCGCGACATCAACGGGCGGGCCATCCTGGCCAACCTGGCCACCATGCCCCACGTACTCATCGCCGGAGCCACCGGGGCCGGCAAGTCCTCGTGCATCAACTCGCTCATCACGTCGGTGCTCATGCGTTCTACCCCCGACCAGGTGCGCATGATCCTGGTCGATCCCAAGCGCGTCGAGCTGGGCCAGTACAACAAGCTGCCCCATCTGCTCACCCAGGTCGTGACCAACCCCAAGAAGGCGGCCAACGCCCTCAGCTGGGCGGTACGCGAGATGGAACGGCGCTACGACCTCCTGAGCGAGGTTGGGGTGCGTGACATCACCGGCTACAACGCCGCCTTCGATCGCGGTGAGTTGCAGCCGGCGCCGGGCGAGGGCGTCGAGTACCAACGCCTGCCGTTCATCCTGATCGTGGTGGACGAGCTCAACGATCTGATGATGGTGGCGGCCCGCGATGTCGAGGACTCGATCTGTCGCATCGCCCAAATGGCCCGCGCCGTGGGGATCCACCTCGTGATCGCCACGCAGCGACCGTCGGTCAACGTCATCACCGGCGTGATCAAGGCCAATGTGCCGGCCCGGTGGGCCTTCTCCGTGTCGAGCCTGGCTGACAGCCGGGTCATCCTCGACCAGCCCGGCGCCGAGCGCCTCGTGGGCAAGGGCGACATGTTGTTGCTGGGGCCGGCCTCGAGCGTGCCCCAACGCATCCAGGGGTGTTGGGTCGACGAATCCGAAGTGCGGGCCATCGTCGGTTCGTGGATCCGCCAGTCCCCGGATACCCAGTACGTCGAAGGCGTCGAGGGCAGCGACGATGCCCACGCCGGCTCCGCCGGGGCCGGGATGGCCGGCGGAAATGACGACGATGATGATCTCCTTCAGCAGGCCATGGAACTGGTCGTGCGCTCGCAGTTGGGGTCCACCTCGATGCTGCAACGCAAGCTGCGGGTCGGCTTCGCCCGCGCCGGTCGGCTCATGGACCTGCTCGAACAGCGCGGCGTGGTCGGACCGGGCGAGGGCTCGAAGGCTCGGGCTGTGCTCATGACGCCCGAAGAGCTCGACGGCGGAGCTGACGCCGGTGAGGCCGACACCGGCGACGAGTTCGCCGCCTTCTAGTCACGAGTGGCTGCCCGGCCCCCGCTTCGGCGGTGAGGTCATGGCAAGATGCCGTCATGAGCTCGACTCCGGACGTCACTGTTCTTGCCACGGGACTGCGGTTCCCCGAGGGTCCGATCGCCATGGCCGATGGGTCAATCGTGTTGGTCGAGATCGCCCGGGAGACCTTGACCCGCGTGCGGCTCGACGGCTCGACTGAGGTGATTGCCAACTGCGGCGGAGGCCCGAATGGCGCGGCGGTGGGACCCGACGGAGCCATCTATGTGGCCAACAACGGCGGTTTCTTCACGTGGATGGAGATCAGCGAGTTGACCATCCCCGGCGAGACGCCGGCCACCTGGACGGGCGGCAGCATCCAGCGCGTCGATCCGAGCTCGGGCGCCGTCGAGACCCTGGTCACCGAGTGCGGGGGCCAGCCCCTCCAGGCCCCCAACGACCTCGTTTTCGACGCGGCCGGGGGCTTGTGGTTCACCGACCATGGCGTGAAGGACGAGCTCGGCCAGACCCACGCGGGGGTCGCCTACCGATCGGCCGACGGCGAGGTGACCCCGGTCGCGTTCCACACCGAGTCCACCAACGGCATCGGCCTGTCACCGGCGGGCGACCGGCTGTACGTGGCCGAGACGCACACCGGTCGGGTCTGGGTGTGGGACGTCATCGGGCCGGGCCAGGTCGCCGTCGACCCTGCTTCGGACGCGGCCCACGGCGGCACGCTCCTGTTCGACGCGCCGGAGGGGCACCTCTTCGACTCGCTGGCTGTCGACGGCGACGGCTGGGTATGTGTCGCCACCCTTGGCCAGGGGGGGATCACGTGCGTGGCGCCGGATGGATCCGCCTCCGAGCACCTGCCCATCGCCGATCCGATCGTCACCAATATCTGTTTCGGGGGCGATGGCCTGCGTACCGCGTTCATCACCTCGTCGGGGCGGGGCGAGTTGCTCTCCATGGCGTGGCCCCGGCCGGGCCTGGCGCTGGCCTTTCGCTGAGCGACGATATGCCCACCTCCCAGCCCGGGATCTTCGCCCTCGGCACCCGGAGCCACTACCACCTCGAATTCGACGTGCATCCCGATGCCGGTGCCTCGGAGGTGATCGCCGCGCTGGGTGGCCTGCGCGAACCATCGGTGACGGCGGGGGGCACGAACCTCGTGGTCGGGTTCGGACCGGCGCTCTGGCGACGGCTCGCGCCCGACGATGCGCCCGACTCCCTCGCCTCGTTCGCCTCGATTGACGGCCTCGATGACCATCGCGCCCCGAGCACCCAACACGATCTGTGGGTCTGGGTGCACGGCACCGGTGAGGACGTAGCCCTCGATGTCGCTCGGGCGGTGCGCGCCAGCCTCCGCTCGGTAGCCACCTTGAAACTGGAGCAGGCCTGCTTCGTCTACAAGGACAGCCGGGATCTCACCGGCTTCATCGACGGCACCGCCAATCCTCACGTGGAGGAGGCCCCCGCCGTGGCGCTGGTGGCTGACGGGGCCGGCGCGGGTGGATCATTCGTGCTGGCTCAGAAGTGGGTGCACGACCTCGACGCGTTCGCCCAGCTCAGCCAGGCCGAACAGGAAGCGGTGTTCGGTCGCACCAAACCGGACAGTCGCGAGTTGCAGGGCGAGGCCAAGGCGGCCAACGCCCACATCAGCCGGGTGGAGATCCACGACGACGCCGGGGAGGAGCGACCCATCTTCCGGCGCAGCACGCCCTACGGCACGCTCGCCGAGGCGGGGCTGTACTTCCTGGCCTTCAGCGCAGACCTGTCGCGCTTCGCCGACATGCTGGCCAACATGTTCGCCACCTCCGGCGACGGCATCCGCGATCGGCTCACCGACTACTCGCACCCGGTGAGCGGGTCGTACTTCTTCGCCCCCAGTCTGGAGTCGCTGTCCAACCTGGTGCCGCCGGCCGACGACTAGTGCCGGCGGGCCGCTCGCGCCGTGGTGGCTAGGGTCGCCGCCATGCGATGGACCGTGCATGGCGAGCAGTCGATCTATGAGAGCGAGTGGGTGTCGCTCCGGCTGGTGGATGTGGAGATTCCCGGCGGAGAACGCTTCGAGCACCACGTCGTCCGCATGCCCCACGAAGCGTCGGGGGTGGTGGCCCACGACTCGGAGCGAGGCGTCTTGTTGTTGTGGCGACACCGCTTCATCACCGACACCTGGGGGTGGGAGTTGCCCGCGGGGCGGATCGATGAGGGTGAGACGCCGGAGCAGGCGGCCGAACGGGAATGCGTGGAGGAGAGCGGGTGGCGCCCGGGGCCGCTCGAGCACCTGGCCACCTACGCGCCGATGAGCGGTGTGTGCGAACAGCAGTTCCACCTCTTCCTGGCCGACGGTGCCGCCTACGTCGGCGAACCGACCGATCCGGGCGAGTCGGAGCGGGTGGAATGGGTCAGCGTGGAGCGCCTCCGAGGCGAAGTGGCGGCGGGGCGGGTGAACGAGGGGCTTTCGCTGACCGGCGTCTTGTGGGCGCTTGCCTTCGGCCGGATCTAACCCCTCCGGTAGGATCGGGGGCGATGGCACAGACGTTTTGGGTCGAAACCCTCGGCTGCCCCAAGAACCAGGTGGATTCGGACAAACTCACCGGCACCCTGCTGGCCGATGGGTTCGCCCCCGCGGGCGCCCCCGACGAGGCGGACCTGGTCGTCGTGAACACCTGCGCCTTCATCGAAGAGGCCCGCCAGGAGTCGATCGACACGGTGTTGGCCATGAGTGATGCCCGGGCTGACGGCGCACGCGTCGTGGTCACCGGATGCATGGCCGAGCGCTACGGCGACGAACTGGCCCAAGCCCTGCCCGAGGTCGATGCAGTCTCCGGCTTCGGCATGTCGGTCGCCCCGCCGCCCACGACAGCGGTCGCCGTCTCCATCGGGACCAAGCCGGGCGTCGCCGTGCCTGCCTTCGATCTGCTCAATCTGCCGAGACCGCGGGCCACGGCCCCCTGGGCGTATCTCAAGGTGGCCGAGGGCTGCGACCGGGCCTGTGGCTTCTGTGCCATTCCCTCGTTCCGAGGCAAACAGCGCAGCCGGACGATCGACGATCTGTTGGCCGAGGTCGACCAACTCGAGGCGACGGAGATCGTCCTGGTTGCGCAGGACCTGGCGGCCTATGGACGCGACCAAGGGGTCGGGACACGCAACATCGTGCCGCTGGTGCGGGCCGTGGCCGAGCGCGTGGATTGGGTGCGCCTGCTCTACCTCTATCCCAGTGATCTCACCGACGAGTTGATCGACACCATCATCGGCACTGGGGTTCCCTACTTCGACCTGTCGCTGCAGCATGTCTCCGCTCCGCTTGTGCGTCGCATGCGTCGTTGGGGCAACGGCGAGCGATTCCTCGAACGCATCCACGCCATCCGTGCCATCGAGCCCGGAGCCGCCTTCCGATCCAATTTCATCGTCGGCTATCCCGGCGAGTCCGAGGCCGACCACGACGAGTTGTTGGCGTTCGTTGAGGCCGCGCAGCTCGACTGGTGTGGCTTCTTCGCCTTCTCTCGGGAGGTGGGGACCTATGCCGCTGACCTCGACGGCCAGGTATCCGCTTCGCTGATGGGGGAACGTCTCGGAGAGTTGCGGGAGGTGCAGGACGGCATCACCGCGTCACGACGTGACGATCTCATCGGATCTCAGGTCAGAGTGCTCGTGGATGCCCCTGGGATCGCCCGTTCCTACCGAGAAGCGCCTGAGATCGACGGCATCATCACCGTTCCAACCTCGCTCCTGCCCGGCCAGTTCGTCGACGTGACCGTGGTGGCCGCGCTGGGGCCGGACCTGGTGGCCGAGCCCGTCGAGGTCCGCGCCGCCTCACCATCGGTCTTGCTCCCGTGAGCACCGACGACCAGACCTACGGGCCGTCGGCACTGGCCACTCCGGCCAACTTCGTCACGGTTCTGCGCCTACTCATCTCGCCGCTGCTGTTCACCATGATCAGCACACAACATGCGTCGTGGTCGGTGTTCGTGCTGTGGACCGTGCTGGCCAGCACCGACGGCATCGACGGATGGATCGCCCGACGCCACGGCACGACCCGCTCGGGGGCCTTCCTCGACCCGCTGGCCGACAAGGTGTTGGTGCTCGGGGCGATGTTCTCGCTTGCTTCCATCGGCCGATTCGCCTGGCTTCCGGTGACGATCATCGCCGTGCGAGAGATCGGCATCAGCCTGTACCGGGTGTACTGGGGACGGCGTGGACTCGCCCTGCCCGCCTCGCGCGGCGGCAAGCTCAAGACCCTGCTGCAGGGACTCGCCGTTGGTGCGGCCGTGATGCCGCCGTTGGCCACGGCCTACGCCTGGGTCGGAAACGCCCTGCTGTGGGCGTCGGTGGTCGTCGCACTGACCAGCGCCGGGCACTACCTGTGGGCCGGGCGCTCGGCGGCCACGACGATGCAACGGCCATCGGACATCCAGCCCGGCTGACCACGCCGGCGCCACCGCTCTAACCACCAGGGGGACCAAGGACATGCGCTGTGAAGTCGTCGCGGTCGGCACCGAACTGCTGCTCGGTCAGATCGTCGACACCAACTCCTCGTGGATCGGTGAGCAGTTGGCGTTGGCCGGCATCGATTCGCTCTACCAGACCAAGGTCGGCGACAACTGGGGCCGCATCGCTGATGTCCTGCGCGTTGCCCTCGACCGCAGCGATGCGGTCATCGTGTGCGGGGGCCTCGGACCCACCCATGACGACATCACCCGCGACGTGATCGCCGAGGTCATGGGCGTCGAGCTGGTCATCGATCCCGTCATCGAGGAGCGCATCCGGGCCATGTTCGGGTCCCGGGGTCGGGATATGCCCGAGAACAACCTGCGCCAGGCCATGGTGCCGCTCGGCGCGGAGACGATGGCCCAACAGCCGGGGACGGCCCCCGGTCTGGTCTGTCCGATCGCCGACGGTGAGCAGGTGATCTACGCCGTGCCCGGTGTGCCCTACGAGATGAAGGAGATGGTCGAGGGGACGGTGATCCCCGATCTGCAACGCCGCGCCGGGGTCCAAGCCGTGATC
>Ga0209069_10000430_pt1 | contig 18937 bp, 19 predicted proteins | sample Str013_2_FD_187202 | JGI IMG/M metagenome (GOLD analysis project Ga0209069, IMG submission 187202) | Freshwater sediment microbial communities in response to fracking from Pennsylvania, USA - Straight Creek_MetaG_SC_2013 (SPAdes) (version 2) | ecosystem: Environmental > Aquatic > Freshwater >...
GAATAGACCGGCCACATGCGGCGGCGCAATTCGCGGCCCTTGTCGGTGATGACGAGCAGGTTGCTGCGCCCATCCTCGGGCGAAGGCACCCGGCGCACCAGGTCGTCACGCTCAAGCCGGTCGATCAGGCGGCACAGATTGTACTGGGCCAGCAGAATGCGGCCCTGCACTTCGGCCTGCGGCAGCTTGCCGGTGGGCGCGCCATCCAGCTCGGCCAGCACGTCGTAGCATTCCAGCGACGGGAAGCCCGCCTTCTTGAGGTCATCCTCCACCCGCGACAGCACGAGTTGCTCGGCGCGCACCAGGCTCGTCCAGGCTTGAACGGTGCTGTCGGAGGCTTTGGCCGTCATGACGGGTTCGTGCCTTCAGATTGCTTGCAACTGCATGTAGCACAGGCTAACACGGCTTACCCCAAAATCTATAGTCCAAGGAGTTGCTTCCATGAAACTGTATTATTCGCCGGGTGCCTGCTCGCTGGCTTCGCACATCCTGCTTAACGAGACGGGCGCGAAGCACGAGGCCATCAAGGTCAATCTCGGCGAGCACAAGACCGAGAAGGGCGAGGATTACTACGGCATCAATCCTAAGGGCGCGGTTCCTGCCCTCAAGCTCGACAATGGCGAGGTGCTGACCGAGGGCGCCGTCATCCTGCAATATGTGGGTGATCACGCCGCCGGGTCGACAGTCATGCCCAAGGCGGGCTCGATGGAGCGCTATCGCCAGGCCGAGTGGCTGAACTGGATCGCCTCTGAATTCCACAAGCCGATGGGCAGCTTCTTCAACAAGGCGATGACCGAGAAGGCGGGCGATCTTAACCGTGCCAACACCGAAAAGAAACTTGCACATCTCGACAAGCACCTTGCCAACCACGAGTACCTGATGGGCAAGACCTTCACGGCGGCCGACGCCTATGCGTTCACCATCATGACCTGGGCCGGCGCATCGGGCATCGACATGGCCAAGTACAAGCACGTCGCCGCCTACAAGGACCGCGTGGGCACGCGCCCGGCAGTGCAGGCAGCGATGAAGGCCGAGGGGCTGGTGAAGTAGCCGGGCGGCTTGCACCCAAGAAATTGCGGGAGGCCCTTGGGCCTCCCTTTTTTCTAGGCGGCTACTTCGCCCCATCGTTGCAATCCGTCACCACGATCTTGCAGGCCGCCTCGCCGCAGCCCTGGAGCGCCTGGGCTTCTGCCCGGTCCTTGCTCGCGGCCTTGCCCCAGCCGCCCGAGGTCGGGCTGGCGGCGTAGCTGCCGCACTGCTGATAGGTGGTTTGCAGCTTGCAATGCGTTCCCCCGGCCTCAACGCAGAATTTCATCGCGTTGCCGCCCGCCTCGTCCTCGCTCGCGCCGCCGCCGATGCCGTAGAACGGGGCTTTCTCGTATTGGCCGAGGTCAACGGCGATGGCGCCGAAGGCGTCGGCGGCGTGGGCGAGGCTGGCGGCAGAGGCGCTGAGCAGCGCGGCGGCGATAACGGCGGTGAGCGTGCTGCGGGCCATGTGGTGCGTATCCATCTCATTGAGCTGTTGACCGCGAACGCTGAACTTGGGCCGCAGCGTTTGGCGGATTCGCACCGGAGCGCAACTGCTTTGTCGCCCCTCACCACGCGGCCAGCGCTGCCGCCATCGCCAAACCCCAGCCTATCGCCACCGCGATCCGGTAGAGCCTCAGCGCGCGGAAAATGTCGTCCGCTGTCGCCTCCGTCCGGCCATCGCCCATCGGCGTGCCCGGCGTCATCACCCCGCTATAGCTGCGCGGCCCTGCGAGCTGGAGGCCGAGCGCGCCGCCCATCGCGGCTTCCGGCCAGCCGGCATTGGGCGAGCGATGCTTTGGCGCGTCTCGAAGGGTGGCTGTGATCGCATTGCGCGGCGAGGCAGCGGGCAACAGGCAGCTGGCAGCGGTTATCAGCAGCGCGGTCAGGCGCGAAGCGGGCAGGTTGACCAGATCGTCCAGCCGCGCCGCCGCCCAGCCAAACGCTTCGTGCCGCAGCGTGCGGTGGCCGATCATGCTGTCGGCGGTGTTGATGGCCTTGTAGGCGGCGATGCCCGGCAGTCCGAGCAGCGCCAGCCACAGCGCGGGCGCGACCACGCCATCGGAGAAATTCTCGGCCAGGCTCTCGATGGCGGCGCGCGCAACGCCCGCCGGGTCGAGCGCCTCTGGATCGCGCCCGACAATGCGCGAGACGGCGGCGCGCCCTACCTCAAGGCCGTCCGTGGACAGAGCCGTCGCGACGGCGCGGACATGGGCATCGAGCGAGCGGGTGGCCAGCAGGCTCGAAGCGGCAATGGCGAGCCCCACAAAGCCGAGCGGATACGGCGCGAGGAAATGCTGAAGCAGCGCGGCGGGGACGATGACGGCAACCAGCAGCAGCGCCAACGCGAAAATGCCGGCGGCCTTGCGCTGGCCAAACGTCCAGGTCTCGCGATTGAGCCAGAGGTCCAGCCGCGAGATCAGCGCTCCGATCCAGGTGACCGGATGGCCGATGCGCGTAAAGAGCGCAACCGGGTATCCGGCGGCGGCTTCAATAAGCAGCGCGAGCGGAAGCAGGAAGTGCGTCACTTGCCCAGCGCCCAGCCAAGCAGCACCAGCATCGGCTCCGTGCCCGCCATTCCGGCCACCGCTGCGGCCACCCCGCCAACGCTCGTGCGCACCACCCGTTCGTCCGGGCGCGTCGCGTTCACCACCACCACGGCGGGGGTCGCCGCAACCATGCCCGCCGCAAGCACCCGCAGCGCAAGTGCGCCGATGGTGTGGCGCGGCATGTAGACCACCGTGGTCGCTTGGGCATCGGCGATTGAGCGCCAGTCGAGGCTTTCCGGCAGCCCGCCGGTGGCATCGTGCCCCGTCACATATTGCAGCCGCCGCGCCACGTTGCGGTGGGTCAGGCTCACGCCCAGGCGCGCCGCAGCGCCCTGCGCCGAGGTGATGCCGGGCACGATTTCGACTGGCACGCCAGCCGCCCGGCAGGCCTCGATCTCGTCGCCCGCGCGGCCAAAGATCAGCGGATCGCCTGACTTCAGCCGGATCACATGCCGCCCGGCCCGCGCCATTTCCACCATGCGGGCGTTGATCTCGTCTTGCGGGCGCGTATCGCCATAGCCCTTCTTGCCGACGTGGATCCGCTCCGCCGCCGCGCCCACCAGCGCCATGATTTCGGGCGCCACCAGCGTGTCGTACAGCACCACGTCGGCCTTTTGGAGCAGCCGCAGCGCCTTCACGGTGAGCAGGTCCGGATCGCCCGGGCCCGCCCCCACCAGCGTGACCCGGCCAAGGACCTGCGACGGTTGTTTGGGTTGCGCCGTGGTCACGATGCTCTACAAGCCTTCTTTTCCAAGTGAAATCTCGCCTGGGGCTAGGGGCTCCGGCCGCCAACGTCAAGGATGCGCTCAAGTGATCACCCAAGCCGACGCCGCCCGCCGCCTCGATGCCCTCGCCAAACCGCGCGGCAGCCTGGGTCGGCTCGAAGCCGTGGCCGCGCGGCTGGCCGAGACGCAAGGATCGCTCAGCCCCGCCACCCGCCCGCGCAAGATCGTGCTGTTCGCGGCTGATCATGGCTGTGTCGCTTCGGGGGTCACGGCATGGCCCTCGGCAGTCACCCAACTGATGATCGGCACTATCGCGGCGGGCAAGGCGGCAAGTTCGGTGCTGGCGGGCGAGACCGGAACGGCGCTGGCGCTGGTTGATGTGGGCTCGCTTGGCCCTGCCTTGGACTCTGCTCCCGTCTTCTACCGTCATGCTCCCGTCGCGTCAGGAACCAAGAATCTCGCCAAGGGCCCGGCCATGACAGAAGCCGAGTTCGACGCGGCATGGGCGACCGGCGCCGAGGAAGCGCGCAAGGCCGTGGCCGAGGGCTGCAAGCTGGTTGCGGCGGGCGAGATGGGCATCGGCAACACCACGCCCGCCGCCTGCCTCGCCGCGCTGCTGGCCGACGTGCCGGTGGATGACGCCGTTGGCCCCGGCGCGGGCGCGGACGCTCCGACCCTTGTGCGCAAACGCAAGGTGGTGGCAACCGCCGTCGCCCACGCCCGCCCGCTGCTGCTGGACAAGCCCAAGGCGGCGATTGCCGAGGTCGCTGGCTTTGAGATTGTCGCCATGGCCGGGTTCTATGCCGAGGCCGCTAAGGCTGGAGTGACAGTCGTGCTCGATGGCTATGTCTCGGGTGCGGCGGCGCTGGTTGCCGCCCGGCTGGCTCCGCTGAGCGTCGTTTCAATGATCGCGGGCCACCGCTCGGCGGAACCGGGCCACAAGGGTGTGCTTGCCGCGCTCGGGCTGGAGCCGGTGCTGGACTGGAACATGCGGCTCGGTGAAGGCACCGGCGCGCTGCTGGCGATGCCAGTCCTCGATTCCGCCGCCGCGATTCTCACTCAAATGGCGACACTGGAAGAGCTGGGCGTCGGGCGGAAGGACTGACGCCCTGGGCTGATTGCAGCCCGGCATGTTCAGGCCACATTTTGCCCATAGCCAAGCCGGACTGGGTGCTGGCTGCGGCCCGGTTGCAATGTTATCGAATCGCCTGAGAAGTCCCAGGAGCCAGCCACCTCATGTTGCCAGAAATCGGCCACTACGCGCTCATCCTCGCCCTTATGCTGGCGCTGATGCAATCGGTTGTGCCGCTGGTTGGCGCGCACCGGCGCGACCCCGTTTTAATGAGTCTCGCCCCGCACCTGGCCGTGGGCCAGTTGCTGGCCATCGCCTTTGCCTTCGTGCTGCTGGTGCAGGCGTTCGTTGCCTCTGATTTCTCGCTGCTGGTGGTGGCCGAGAACTCGCACACCGATAAGCCGCTGCTCTATAAAATCAGTGGCGTTTGGGGCAACCACGAGGGCTCGATGCTGCTCTGGGTGCTGATCCTGGCCATCTATGGCGGGGCGGTGGCGCTGTTCGGCAACAACCTGCCCGCGACGCTCAAATCGCGCGTGCTGGCCGTTCACGGCATGATCGGCCTCGCCTTCCTCGCATTCATCCTGTTCACCTCCAACCCGTTTGGCCGGCTCGACCCCGCGCCACTGAATGGCAACGGCCTCAACCCCATCCTCCAGGACGTCGGCCTCGCGATCCATCCGCCCATGCTCTACATGGGCTATGTCGGCTTCTCGATGGCGTTCTCGTTCTCGGTGGCGGCGCTGATCGAGGGCAAGGTGGACGCGGCCTGGGCGCGCTGGGTGCGGCCCTGGGTGCTGATGGCCTGGGTGTGCCTGACGGCGGGCATCACGCTCGGCTCGTTCTGGGCCTACTACACGCTCGGCTGGGGCGGCTGGTGGTTCTGGGACCCGGTTGAAAACGCCTCGTTCATGCCTTGGCTCGCGGGCACAGCGCTGCTGCATTCGGCGCTGGTTGTCGAGCGGCGCGGAGCCTTGCAGACCTGGACCATCCTGCTCGGCATCCTCACCTTCTCGCTCAGCCTGATCGGCACCTTCCTGGTGCGCTCGGGTGTGCTGACGTCGGTGCACTCTTTCGCCAACGATCCCAGGCGCGGCGTGTTCATCCTTGGCATCCTGGCACTTTTCACCGGCGGTGCGCTGCTGCTTTTTGCCATTCGCGCCTCGTCGCTGCGCCAGGGCGCGGCCTTTGCCATCGTCAGCCGCGAGGGTGGACTCATCCTCAACAACGCGCTGCTGGCCGTTGCCGCCGGCACGGTGTTCCTCGGCACCTTCTATCCGCTGGTCGTCGACCTGATGGGCGGCGACAAGATCTCGGTGGGACCGCCCTATTACAACCGCACCTTCGTTCCGGTGATGGCGCCGGTGCTGCTGGCGATGGTGCTGGGGCCGATGCTGCGCTGGAAGCGCGATGACCTGAAGGCGGCGCTGAGCCGTGTGCGCCTGCCCGCGATTGCGGCGGTGGCCGTGGCGCTGCTGGCGTTCATATTGCTGTTCGGCGCCAGCGTTTTCATCGCGCTCGGCTTCGGCGTGGCGGCATGGCTGATCCTAGGCACGCTTTGGCTGCTGGCCACGCGCATCAAGCTGGGCGTCGCGCCGTTCGACACCAGCTTGCGGCTCGCCGTGAGCAGCCCGCCCTCCTACTACGGATTGATCGCCGCCCACGCCGGCATGGGCGTGGTCGTCGCCGGCATCACCGGCATGACGGCGTTTCAGGGCGAGAACATCCGCCTCATGCACGTTGGCGAGACGGCGCACCTGTCGGGTTACACCTTCACGCTGCAAGGTGTGACCCAAGGCAAGGGGCCGAACTACGATTATGAGCGCGGCAGCTTCCTGGTGCAGACCAACGAGCGCGGCGGCTTCGTGATGACGCCGGAGCGGCGCTTCTATCCCGTGCGCCAGCAGACGACAACGCAGGCCGCCATCACCTCGAACGTGCTGCGCAACCTCTACATCTCGTTTGGCGAGAACAACGGCAAGGGGCAATGGGCGGTGCGGATGTATTTCCACCCGCTGGTGCCATGGATCTGGGGCGGCGCGCTGCTGATGGCGCTTGGCGGGCTGTTGTCGCTCACCGACCGCCGCCTGCGCATCGGGATGCCGCAGCGCTCGCCAGCGCGCGGCGTCATCGTGGCGGCGGAGTAGGGCAGATGCGGATTATTTCTGATCGTAGGGGCGGCCGGCGGTCGCCCGCCAAGACCAGAGCAAGACGCGGGCGACCGCCGGTCGCCCCTACGCTGGCGATCATTGCCATCGTCATGGCTTTGTTCACCGCCCCCGCATTCGCGGTGCAGCCTGACGAAATCCTGAAGGACGCCGGGCTCGAAACGCGCGCCCGCGCGCTCAGCCAGGGCCTGCGCTGCCTGGTCTGCCAGAACCAGTCGATCGACGACAGCGACGCCTCGCTCGCCCGCGACCTGCGCATTCTGCTCCGCGAGCGGCTGACGGCGGGCGACAGCGATCAACAGGCGATGGACTTCATCGTCTCGCGATACGGCAACTTCGTGCTGCTGAAGCCGCCGTTGCATTGGAACACGGCGTTCCTCTGGCTGGCCCCGCTGCTCATGCTGGGGCTCGCGGGCGTCGGCTTCTGGCGCTTCCTCACGCGCCAGCAGGGCGCCCCGCCGCCCGCTCCGCTCACGCCCGCCGACGAGGCGCGGCTCACCCAACTCATCAAGGACGGACCCACGCAATGACGCTTTGGCTCATTCTCACCGTGATGACGGCGCTGGCCGCGCTTTATGTCGCCGCGCCTTTCCTGCGCCCTGTTGACAAGGCGGGCGCCGAGCAAACCTCCGAGCTTGGCATCTACCGCGACCAGCTCGCCGAGATCGACAAGGAGGCCGCCGCCGGAACCATTGATGCCGCCGCCGCCGAGCAGGCCCGCGCCGAGGTCAAGCGCAAGATGCTGGCCGCCGACAAGGCGATGGCCGCCGTTGCGCCCGCAAGGCCGCTGAGCGCGCTTGAATACAAGTTCGCCTTTGTCACGATCACGGGACTGACCGTATTGGGCTCGGCCATTCTCTATGCCTACAATGGCAATCCGGGCCTGCCATCCGCGACGCCGATGATGGCTCAGAGCCAGGGCGGCGGCGATGCATCCCAGACCGCAGCGGCGGCTGGCAGCGCGGCGGGGTTGAGCGATGTCGACACCATGATCGGCAAGCTGCGCGAGCGGCTGAAGGCCAACCCCGGCGACCCCAAGGGCTGGGCCATGCTAGGGTGGTCGCTGATGAGCACCGGCAAGTTGGCCGAGGCGGTGGACGCCTACCGCAAGGCGGTGAGCATCGACCCGAAGGGGGCGGGATTCCATGTCGGGCTCGCCGATTCGCTCATCCAGCAGGCCAGCGGCCAGGTGACGCCCGAGGCCAAGGGCAGCATCGACACGGCGCTGTCGCTCGACGGCAAGGAGCCGCGCGCAATGTTCCTGCGCGGGCTGGGCAAAAGCCAGGGCGGCGACGCCAAGGGCGCGATCGACGACTGGATCGCGGTGCTGGGGTTGGCCGGGCCGACCGATCCCTGGACGCCGGAAGTGCGCGGGCAGATCGAGGCGCTGGCCAAGCAGGCCAATATCGACGTTAGCGGACGTTTGCCAGCGGTAGCGGCGGCGGCTCCGGCCGCGCCATCGGCGGCGGCCAACGCCGCGCCCGCGGTTGGTCCTTCGGCGGCCCAGGTCGCCGCCGCCCAGAATATGAGCGAATCTGACCGCTCGGCCATGATCAAGGGCATGGTGGACCGGCTGGCCGCCAAGCTCGATGCCACGCCCCGCAATCTCGATGGCTGGCTGCAATTGATGCGCGCCCGCAAGGTGATGGGTGACTTGGATGGGGCCAAGGCCGCGCTGAAGAAGTCACTGGAGGTGTTCGCCGATTCTCCGCCGGACGCCGAAAAGCTCAAATCGGCGGCGGCGGAATTGGGGGTAGGGTCGTAAGCCTTTGAGTTGCGGATAGTTCCCGTCGCTGCAATGCGTGGTGTCGCAGGGCAAGCCGCCGCATATGTCAGCGGTTGCGGCGCTGTTACCTCTGCTGACCAATGATCGCACCAACCCGAGGTTTCCGATGACCGGCACGACCAGCGCCGTGGTGCAGTCGCTCAAGCACAGTTTTGAGACGAGCACGCTTATTTCGCAACCTTACAAGCACTGGGTGCTGAAGGAGTGCCTGCCGCAGACTGTGGCCGAGGAGGTGATCGCGCTGCCGTTCATGGCGCCCGGCCTTGCCGGCGTGTCGGGCAAGCGCGAGCTGCACAACAACACCCGCACTTATTTCGATGTCGCCAACCAGACCAAGTTCGCCTCGGTGCAGGCCGTGTCCGAGGCGCTGCAATCGCCCGAGACCACGGGCATGATCGAAAAGCGCTTCGGCATCAACCTCAAGGGCTCCTACCTGCGCATCGAATATGCGATGGACGTGGACGAGTTCTGGCTTGAGCCGCACACCGACCTCGGCGTCAAGCTGTTCACCATGCTGCTCTATCTCTCAACCGACCCGCGCCACCGCGATCTCGGCACCGACATTTATGACGCCGAAAAGAAGCACGTCGGCCGCCCGCCCTTCGAGAGCAACACCGCGCTGGTGTTCATCCCCTCAAGCAACACATTCCACGGCTTCGAGAAGCGCAAGATCGAGGGCGTGCGCAAGTCGGTCATCATCAACTATGTGACCAACGAGTGGAAGGCGCGCGAGCAGTTGGCCTATCCGGGCGCGCCGGTTGGCCCGGCGGCCTAGCGGCCCGCACCGGCCAATTGGCGGTTCAGGTCCGCCGCCGCCCGTCTGAAACCGAAAACCCTGTGTCCGGCGCTCTTGGAGTTTCCGGGCACTAAGTCTTCGGCCCCTCGTTCATATATTGCTTGATCTTGCGGGCTTCCCAGCCGGTCATGAGGCCGGTGTGCTGGCCGAACACGCCGATGGCATGGCCAATGACGCCGATGCCCCAGCCCAGGAACACCCACAGGACCCAATAGGGCTGGCCCATCCAGGCGTTGAGCCCGGCAAGGCCAAGCAGGACCACGGCGAAAATCGCCGCGTGCAAGTAAAATCCCTTCAGCCGGGCAACCCGCCGTTTGGCGTCGAGCAATCTGTCCTGGTCATCCATGGCGCACTCCTTGCCGCAATTGGCAGCGGTTTCGATGATCGGAAATCATCTGCCGGCGCCGCCCAGAGCGCCTTGCGCTGGATCAAGGAGACGCCACAATCTGTCCATCGACGACCTCGATAATCCGGTCACAGCGCTTTGCCAGCGCCATGTTGTGGGTCACGACAAGGAAGCTGGTGCCGCTCGCCAGGTTCACATCCCGCATCATCCCGAACACAGTCTCGGCGGACTTGGTGTCGAGATTGCCGGTCGGCTCGTCGGCAAGCACGATGGCCGGATTGGCGGCCAGCGCCCGCGCAATCGCCACTCGTTGCTGCTGGCCGCCCGACATGCTCATGGCTTTGTTGTTGCGCCAGCGCGTCAGCCCCACCTGCGCCAGTAGCTCTTCGGCCCGCGCCTGCATGGCCGCGTCTGGAAAACCACGCTGCACCAGCAGCGGCATCATGACATTTTCCTGCGCGGTGAAGGCCGGGATCAGGTGATGATACTGGAAGACGAAGCCGATGCTGTGGCCGCGCAGCTGCGTCAGGCCCCGGTCATCAAGCCTGCCGGTATCGTGCCCTTCGATGGCAAGAGAACCGCTGGTCGGCCGGTCGAGCAGGCCGATGATGTTCAACAGGGTGCTCTTGCCTGAGCCCGATGGACCGATCAGGGCACAGAACTCGCCCTTGAACAGCGCCATGTCGATGCCGTGCAGCACCTCGGTCTCGACTTCGGTGCCGGCATTGTAGGTCTTGCGGATGCCTTGGAGCGACAGGACCGCTTCAGCCACGGATCGCCACCACCGGATCAAGCCGCGATGCGCGCAGCGCCGGCACCGCGGCGGCGAGCACACCGCAGATGGTCGCCAGCACGGCGGTCAGAACGTAGAGTGAGGGCGGGATCTCGACGGCAAAGAACGGCGTGCCATCGGGATTGCGGGCGAACACCTGCCAGAGAACGAGAAATCCGCGCGCCAGCGCCGAACCCAGGATCGAGCCGATCAAGCCGACGATGCCGCCCTGGACCAGGAACAGCCGCATGATCTGCCCCTGCCCGGCGCCCATGGCGCGCAGGATGCCGATCTCGCGCGAGCGCTGCACCACCGAGACCACGAGCACGCTGGCAATGCCGAGGGCAACCGAGAGGCCGACGGAGGTGCGGATGGCGCTGAACGAGATGGTCTGCGTGCGCATGGCGGTGAAGAATTGTGCATTGGTCCTGATCCAGCTGTCAGCTTCGACCGGATGGACTGCCCCGATGGTGTCCGCGACCTCATCGGCCGTGTAAGGGTCCTTGAGCGTGAGGTCGATGCTCGAGACCTCCCCCACCGTGCCGAGCAGGTTCTGCGCCGTGTTAAGCATGGTGATGACGGTGCGCTGGTTGAAGCCCTTGTTGCCAAGATCGAAGATGCCCGCGACGTTGAGCGTGTCTGCGCCCCCCGATGCCGTTCGCAACAGCACCCTGTCGCCTATCTTGATGCCGAGATCCTCGGTCAGGTCCTTGCCCAGCAGGATGTCCTGGCCGGTCAGCCGCGAGGTTCCCGCAATGATGTCGTCGGGGATGGCCACGAAGTGATAGTAGTGCTCGGGCTCGATGCCCGTCACCGTCACGGTGCGCGTCGCTGAACCGCGCACGATGAAAACAGGCCCCGACGCCATCGGCGAAACCACATCAATGCTGGCGGTTCTGGCAAAGGAATCGCGCAGCTTGCGCCACTGGTCCACCGTCACCTGCCGCTGCGTGCGGCTTTGCACCACCCGGATCACCCTTGCCGCGCCATCCTTGAGCAACGGACGCGACACATCCTTGCGTGGCAGCACGACGACCTGGGCCTGGGTGCTGAGAACGCGGTTGAGGATGTTCGATTGCACGCCATTGAGCAGCGCCGACATGAAGACGATGACGCTGACGCCGACGGCCACACCGACCACGATCAGCAGGGTTTGCACCAGCCCTTCGCGCAGGAACCTTATGGCGGCGATGACCTCGAAGGGAAGGTGGCTATCCATTGCTTCCTGTCCGCACCCGCTGACCATCGGCAAGGCCGGCCGCCTGGCCGCGCACCACGGCATCGCCGGGTTCAAGGCCGGCCAGAACCTCGACCGCCGCATCGCCGATGGTGCCGACCGTGATGGATCTGCGGCGTGCGCGGCCCGCCTCGACCACCATGACCCAGGGCTTGGCGCCTGACAGTTCGTGAACGCTGCCGGCATCAACCACGATGGCCTGTGCCCTGTGCGCCACCTCGATCTCGACCGAGACTGTCATGTCCTGGCGCAGGTAATCCGGTGGATTGGGCGCGGTCAGCTTCACCTCGACCGAACCGCGCTGCGGATCAATGGACGGGTTGATGTAGGACAGCCGGGCCTCGAAGAGCTGCTTGGGGTAGGCGTCGGCGGACACCGTCACCTTCTGGCCGAGCTGCAAAAGGCCAAGATTCACCTCATCAATTTGCACCACGATCTGGGTCTCGCCGGCTGGCGCCAGGACCATCAGGTTCGCGCCGGGCTGGACGATGTTGCCGCGCTCGACATTGCGGGAAATGAGCGTTCCGTCGCGCGGCGCTCTCAACTGGTAGTAGCTGAGCTTGGTCTCGGCCGAATGCAGGCTGGCCTCGGCCTGGGCGAGTTGGGTTTCGGCCATGACATAGTCCATGCCGCCCGGCAGCGCGGTGGTCATCTGAAGATCGGCGGCGTGCACCTGGGATTGGGCGACATCCAGGGACTTGCGGGCATCATCCAGCGTCGCCCCGGTCGCAAAGCCCTGCCGTTGCAACTTAATGGCCCGGTCATAGGCCGCTTGCGCATTGCGCAGCGCCGCCTCGGCCTGCTTCTTGTTTTCACTGGCTGTCTGGGCCGTGACCCTGCTCAACTGCTTGAGCCGGGCCCGCGATTGATCCGCCACTCCCTCGGCCAGCCGGACCGCCTCGCGGGCCTCGCGGTCATCGAGGCTGACAAGCAGGGCGCCCGCCTTGACGGCCTGGCCTTCGGCAACGGGCACATCCGCCACCGTGCCGGTCACCTGTGCCGCGACAACGATCCGGAAGGGCGTCTGCACCTGCCCGCTCGCAACCACGGTCTGGATGATGTCCTGCCGCTTGACCTGCTCGGTGGCGATCACCGGCCCAAGCACATAGGGGGTTCCGAGATAGACCGCAGCAATGGTGACCGCTGCGCCCGCAACGATCCAGCCGGCCCAGGCCCGCAGCAAGGTCAACAGCCGTGACCACTGGCGGACGGGCAGGTGCTCGGATTTCGTCAATAACGGTGCGGCCGGCATGAATACATCCCGCCAGAAGTTGCGAGCGCAGATCTCATGCAAACTCTCGGCGCGCCAGACCGTCCGCGCCGTGCGCTAGATCAATGTGCCCTCTGGCTGGCCGCAGTTGCCGCCAGCGGGGTCACAAATAGTCCAAATCGGCATCGGGCCCCACCTGCGGGCTGACCGATTTGCGCAGCTGGCGGAAGCGGCGCGCGCCGTAAAGCAGCGGGTCCTGGCCGCTGACCGAGGCGACACCGACGACCGCGCCGATGAAGATCGTATGCGTAAACTGGTCAATGACTTGCGCGATCTCGCAGTCGAAGACGGCTGCGGCGGTGCGCAAGGCCGGGCTGCCGGTGGCCATTTCGGTCCAGTTTCCCGACGAAAAGCGGTCGAAATCCCTGCCCATCATGCCGGCAAAAGCCTTGGCGATGTGGTCCTGGTCCTCGGTGAGGACGTTGACGCAGAAACTGCCGGAAGCCTGGATCATCTGGTGGGTGACGCCCGATTTGTTGGCGCACACCAGCAGGCGCGGCGGCTCGGCGCAGACCGAGCTGACAGCCGTGGCCGTGAGGCCGTGGCGATTGCCGCCGTAGCTGGCCGTGATAACGCAGACCGACGAGGCGTGCTGCCCCATGGCGCGGATATAGTCGGGGCCGGCGACCGGCGGGCGTGGCGTCTGGCTGGACATGCCACCCGCCTCACACGACCGGCGTTCCCGGGTCAAGACCGAACAGCACCCGGCCGTAGATTTCGGCGCCGGCGTCATAGAGCAGGAAGCCGTGCATACACGTCGCCTGCAAATTGCGGGCGGCGCGCTGGATCGGGCTCTTCAGCGACAGCCCGGCGGCCCCGCCGATGGTGTAAAGCTCCTCGATGGCGTCGCGGCAAAGCCTTGGCGCCAGCGTGATGTCCATGCGGATGCGGGCGCGCAGGCTCATCGGCATCTTCTGGCCCAATTGCGCGTAGTCGTCGATGTCGTCGGCGACGCGGTAGAGCACCAGTTCGGCTGCGTGGATTTTGGCCGCAGCCTCGCCGAGCGCGCGCTGCATCGGCTGCCACTCGTGCGAAACGTGGCCGGTGTACATCACCCGCTTGCCCGGCACGATCTTGATGAACTCATCCAGCGCGCCGCGCGCCACGCCCGCCGCGCCGCTGGCGATGCACAGGCCGAGCACCGGCCCCGCCTGGGATTTGAGTGGAGCTGGCGCCTCGGGATCGTTGTAGGGCGTGGTGGCGTTTTCGAGCAGGGCCGAGAGCGAGACAAAGCGGTGGGCAGGCACCGCGACATTGGTGGCCTTGACCGAGCTGCTGCCGGTGCCTTGCAGGCCCGCGACATGCCAATCGTCCAGCACTTCCAGGTCGCTCTTGGGCACCAGCAGGTCGCCGTCATCCAGCTTCTGGCCGGCCTCGTCGAAAATCTCGTTGCCCAGCAGCAGCCAGTCGGCATGGGCATTGCCCGAGGCGAAGGGCCAGAAGCCGCTGAAAACGTAGGAGCCGTCGGCCTGGCGGGTGGCCTTGCCGCGCGGGCCGATGACGGCCGCCACCGCCTGATCGCCGCCCTTGCCGTAGACGTCCTGCTGCGCCTGGCGCGAGATGTGCCCCATCATCCAGCTATGGGCCTGGTAAACGCCGAGCACCCAGGCCGTGGCGTTGCAGCCGCGCGCGATGGATGAGATGACGTCCACATGCGCGCGCATGGTCAGGCCCTGGCCGCCGCAGGAGACCGGCTGGATGGTTTGCAGCAGCCCGCTCTTCTTCAACAGCTCGATATTCTCGCGCGGCACCTGCCGGGAGTCCTCGGCCAGCTGCGCGCGTTTCTGCAATTCCGGGATCAGCGATTCCGCGATCCGTTTGGCGTCGCCTGCGGCCATCCGCTGGGTTGCCGGCATGTCCATGTCGCTACCTCCAACGTCCTTAACGGTTTCCGGTCAGGCTTCGTAGTTGTGGATGAAGTCGGCGGGCACGTTCGGTCCCCAGGCGTAGAACGAGTCGGCTGGCGGATGATCGTCAGCCGGCCAATCGCAATCGACGGGCACGTAGTCAATGTCGGCGGAATATTCGCAGAAGCTGCCCCACGGATCCTGCACGTAGTGGAAGAAGTTGGAGCCGAGCACGTGCCGCCCCAGGCCCCAGCCTTTGGTATAGCCCTTGTCCAGCATGTGCATGGCGCCCTCACCGATCTCATCGACGGTGCCGACGTCCCAGCTGAAATGGTGGTGCCCCGGCGCGTTGGAGCGGGCAAAGGCGATCATGTGATGGTCGCTGCCGTGGATGCCGTGCAGGAAGGCGATGTTGTCGCCCGAGCGGTCCGACAGGCGCATCCCCAGCACTCGGCTGTAGAATTCCACGGCCTTGCTCACATCGGTGGTGAACATCAGCACATGGGCGAGGCGGCGCGGGTAGGTGCGCTTCATGGTGGAGCGGAACGGCGCGGCGCGCGCGCCCGCTGGCGAGGGCCGCACGCCAAATTGCGATTTCTCGTTGGGCGAGGATTTCGGCGCGACCTTGATCTCGACCAGGTTGTTGTCGTGGTCGCGGAACCACAGGCCGTTGGATTCGATGCCCTGCGGGGGGTCGAGCCGCTTGACGCCTTGCGCTTGCAAGTGCGCGGCGAAGGCCTCGATGTCCTCCTCGAACGCGCCGAACGAAACGTGGCTGTGCTTCTTGCGCGGCCCCTCGCCAATGCTGCCCCAGGTGTGCGGGTGGCCGTGCGTGCCCATGTAGAGGATGTTGCCGCGCCCTTCCGTCTTCAGGCCGAACTCGCTGTAGAATTTGTCCGCCACCGTCACATCCGGCACGACGATGTGGAAGTGGTCGAGCGAGTGGATGCCCAGTTCGCCGGGCCGCTTGGATGCTTTGATGAAGCCTTCGATCTGCGTCATGGTTCGTCCTCCCAGACTTGGACTTTTTACTCCCTCTCCCCATTCGCGCCTTCGCACGAATGGGGAGAGGGTTGGGGTGAGGGGCGGCGGCGAGCTGCGAACTTGCGGCCGCCCCTCACCCTAACCCTCTCCCCCCGGAAGTAGGGGGAGAGGGAAGATAAACTACGCTCCCGCCTCGTCGGCCACGGGATTTGACAGCTTACCGATCTTCTCGATTTCCACCTCGACCACGTCGCCCGCCTTCATCCAGACCGGCGGCTTGCGCGATTGGCCGACGCCCGACGGCGTGCCGGTGACGATAACATCGCCCGCGCGCAGCGTCATCGCCTCGCTGATGGTGACGATCAGGGTTTCCAGGTCGAACACCATGTCATTGGTGTTGGCCTGCTGCATCACCGCGCCGTTGAGCCGGGTGGTCAGGGTGAGGCCCTTGCCGCCCGCAGGCAACTCGTCGGCGGTGACGAACACGGGGCCGAACGCGCCAGTGCCGTCGAAGTTCTTGCCGACCGTCCATTGCGGGGCCTTGAACTGATAGTCGCGGATCGAGGCGTCGTTGAAGATCGAGTAGCCCGCCACATGCTCGAGCGCGCGCGCCTTGGAGATGTGCCGCCCGCCCTTGCCGATGATGGCGACGAGTTCGCCCTCATAGTCCAGGCTAGTGGAAACACGGGGGCGGATGATGGGCGCGCCATGGCCGATGAGGCTGGAGTTGAAGCGGTTGAACAGGGTCGGATAATCCGGCTGCTTGAATCCCGATTCCGCCGAGTGATCGCGGTAGTTGAGGCCGACGCAGATGATCTTTTCGGGCGTGCTGAAGGGGGCCAGGTAGGCGGCCTTGGCAAGGTCGACCACGGGGGCGGCAGCGAGCACAGCGGCGGCGGCGTCCAGGGCTGGCTGGCCCTTATGGATCAACACATCCAGCGCACCTGGAAAATTCGGCGCGGTGGCCAATAGGCCGTGCGCGATGCCATTCGTCTCGACGGCCAGACCTTCCGTCTGATGCTGCTGAAAGCGGACAAACCTCACGACATCTCCTCCTCTGCTAGGCCCTGCGGCCTGGGGCTTTTGCCGGAGACTGCCTGCGGGAGACAAGTTTTGTCAAGACAAAATATATTTTGCGCCAATCTGTAGATTTCTGATATTCGAAATCACGCGACAAGCGAATTGCGGAACGGAAATGGGAGGACGCATGTTCATCACGGCACAGATTCTTCTGACCATCGCGACGCTGGGCTACAGCGCCATTCCCGCCTTCGTTGACTCAAACAACACCCATGTGACCAATCCCGGCTGGGACCGGCACGCCCGCTTTCATGTGGTCTGGCAGGTGAGTTCGTATGTCTATGTCGCGCTGCTGGCGCTGTATCTCATCTGGTCGGCAGGCTCGGACAAATGGCCCTTGTGGCTCGCCGTGCTGCTGGCTGCTGGCGCCTATGGCGGCTTCTGGACGGCCGTGATCCTACGGCCAGCCTATGACGGCAGGCTGCTAAGCCAAGTCAACCCGGTTCCCAACATCCCGTGGAACATCGCAGGCAAGCGCTTTGCGACCGACGCGAATGTGACCGCGTTCACCCTGTTCGTTGTGGTGCTGCTGGCCGGCGCCTATTGCCTTGCCCGGTCCTCAGCCGCTTGAGTGGTGGACGCCCACGCGCTGAAACGCCGCAAAATATATTTTTCTTGCCTTCATAGATTTTCATGGCCAACGTGACCCGCATGGATAAGCGCGCGCAGCTCGACCAGTCAGTGACGCAAACCGATGCAGCCTATGCCGCGCTGCACGATGCTATCCTGACATGCTCGCTGGCGCCCGGCTCCAAGATCACCATCAGCGATACCGCCGCCAAATTCGGCTTCAGCCCGGGGGCGGTGCGTGAGGCGCTATCGCGGCTTGCCGCCGAGCGGCTGACGGTGGCGACGGCGCAGAAGGGCTATTCGGTCGCCGAAGTGTCCATCGACGAACTGAAGGACCTGACGCAGACGCGCATCACCATCGAGCAGCTCTGCCTGCGCTCAGCCATCGAGCGCGGCGACGTCGAGTGGGAGGCTTCCATCGTGGCGGCCTATCACCGGCTGCATCGCATTCCGGTCATGTCGGCCAAGGGGCACACCCATCTCAACCCGGTCTGGGCCGCCGCGCATACAACCTTTCATGCCCAGCTAGCGGGCGGTTGCGGCAGTCCGTGGCTGTTGACGCTGCGCGCCATGCTCTATGCGCAGTCGGAGCGCTACCGGCATCTCTCGGTGGTCCTGGCGCTGGAAGACCGCGACGTCGATGCCGAGCACAAGGCCATCCTCGATGCGTGCCTGGCCCGCGACGCCGGCCTCGCCTGCCGCCTGATCGACGCGCACCTGACGCGCACATCCGAAATCCTGCTCAATTCGCCGAAGCTGCAAGGCGGCGGGGGCCGGGAGCTGAACGCATGACATCTGCCAACTGAACAAAAACAGGGAGGAACTGCCATGATAAAAATCGACTTTAAGAGCGGTCTCAGCCGCCGCCAGACGATCAAGGGACTCGCCGCAGCAGGCGCGGGCATCATCGCCGCGCCCGCCTATCTGCGCAGCTCGTATGCCGGCCCCGCCGCCATCAAGCTCGGCTTCATCAGCCCCGAAACCGGGCCGCTCGCCTCGTTCGGTTCCGCCGATGCGTTCATCATTGACGGCATCAAGAAGAAGATCGGCGATGGCCTCGACATCGGTGGCACCAAGTACCCCATCGAAATCCTGGTGCGCGACAGCCAGTCCAATCCCAGCCGCGCCGCCGAGGTGGCCGCCGAGCTGATCACCAAGGACAAGGTCAATCTGATGCTGGCCTCCAGCACCGGCGACACGGTTAACCCGGTCGCCGATCAGTGCGAGGTCAACGCCGTGCCGTGTGTGACCACCGACGATCCGTGGGACGCCTACTTCTTCGGCCGCGGCGGCGATCCGGCCAAGGGCTTTGAGTGGACCTACCACTTCTTCTGGGGCGTCAGCCAGATCGGCGCCACCTTTGTTGGCCTGTGGGATTCCATCCCCACCAACAAGAAAATCGGCGCGCTCTGGTCCAACGACCCCGATGGGGTCGCCATTTCCAATGCCGAGCACGGCTTCCCGCCGATCTTCAAGAAGGCGGGCTATGAGATTGTCGACGCGGGCCTGTTCACGCCCCTGTCCAATGACTTCACGGCGCAGATCAGCAAGCTGAAGGCCGAGAAGTGCGAGATCGTGACCGGCGTGTTCCTGCCGCCCGACTTCGCGACGTTCTGGGCGCAATGCGGCCAGCAGGGCTACCACCCCAAGGCCGTCACGGTGGCCAAGGCGCTGCTGTTCCCCGCCTCCATCGAGGCGCTGGGCGACC
>Ga0209069_10000431_pt1 | contig 18933 bp, 18 predicted proteins | sample Str013_2_FD_187202 | JGI IMG/M metagenome (GOLD analysis project Ga0209069, IMG submission 187202) | Freshwater sediment microbial communities in response to fracking from Pennsylvania, USA - Straight Creek_MetaG_SC_2013 (SPAdes) (version 2) | ecosystem: Environmental > Aquatic > Freshwater >...
CCAGCGGGCGGATGTCGGCGCTGAGCGTGCCATCGCTGGCAGCGATCAGGATGGTCTCGTGCACGGCGTGACAACTGGCCATCACGCGCACCACGCGCGGATCCATGCGCCGGGTCTCGCGATCGACACGCTCGAGCCAGGCAACCTTCTGTTCGTCCGACAGGCTGGTGAGCGGATCGTAGGGCAGGTACAGCCGATGGCCACTGACCTTGCGCCAGGCCTGCACCGCTCCCTGATTCGGCCGGCCGGCAATGGCGCGCGCGGCGCGCGCTGCCTCCTCGAGCGCCTGCGGCATGATCTCATCCGAGTACGCAAAGCCGGTGCGCTCGCCGGCCATCGCACGCACGCCCACACCCTGCTCGATGCTGGAACTGCCTTCCTTGACGATGCCATCTTCCAGTGCCCAGGACTCCTCCCGGGAAACCTGGAAATACAGATCCGCTGAATCGACCGCGGCGCCGAGCACCAGATCAAGTGTATTGCCCAGCAGGTGGTCATCCAGCCCCGCGGGGTCGAGCAGTGAATTGCGCGCCACCTTGAGCGCGGCGGCGCTGAAGGGCGCATTGGCCCCGGCCGCCGCGCCGGCCAGCGGTGACGGTGTCAGCGGGTCGGGTACCCGCGTCGCGGCCTGGTTCATCGGATGGTCCATGGTGGCGATGGTCTCTCTATCAATGGTGTGTCAATGCTGCAGCACACGATGCTCGAGCGCCGGAAAACTGCGGCGCGCCTCGGCCTGGGCCGCCAGGTCGATCGCCGCGCAGACTACGCCGTCGCCGCGCTCCTGCTGCGCCAGGATGCGACCCCAGTAATCGATGACCATGCTGTGCCCATAGGTGTGCCGGCCATTGGCGTGTTCGCCCCATTGGGCGCTGGCCACCACATAGCACAGATTTTCAATGGCGCGGGCGCGCAGCAACGGTTCCCAGTGCGCCGCGCCCGTGACGGCCGTGAAGGCCGCGGGCACTACGAACCACTGCGCGCCGGCGTCCAGCAGCCGCCGGTAGAGCTCGGGGAAGCGCAGGTCATAGCAGATCGACAGGCCGAGGCGCCCGGCGGGCGTGTCGAGCGCCACGCTCGCCTGGCCCGGCGCCATGTGCGCCGACTCGCGATAGCTCTCCTTGCGTTCGGGCAAATCGACATCGAACAGGTGAATCTTGTCGTAGCGCGCCGCCCGCTCCCCGTGTTGGTCGTAAACCAGGCAAGCCTGCGAGATGCGCTCGCCCGGCGCGTTGGCAATCGGCACCGACCCGGCGACGATCCACAGCTGCAGCTCGCGGGCGCGGCGCGCCAGGAATTCCTGCACCGCGCCCCGGCCATCGGCCTCGGCCAGCGCGCGCCGGTCGGCATCGCGGCGCGCCATCATCGAAAAATTCTCCGGCAATACCGCCACCCGCGCACCGCGCGTGGCAGCCGTCTCGAGCAGGCGACCGGCGGTCTCCAGGTTGGCGCCCTGCGCCTCGCCCGAGCACATCTGCAGGGCGGCGACGCTGGCGGGCGTTTCGCGGGTACTGTTCATGGGCATCAGGCTAGCACGACATCGAACTGTTCGAGACTGTAGAGCGCCTCGGCCTGCAGGCGCACCGGCCGGCCCACTTGGCTCTCGAGGTCAGCCAGCACCGGCGCCTCCTCATCAAGGAGCCGTTCGACCACTTCGGGGTGCGCCAGGATCAATAGCTGCTCGACGCGGAACTGCGCGCTCTGGCGCAGCGCCTCGCGATAGATCTCGTGACAGATGGTCTCGGCGCTGCGCACGAAGCCGCGCCCCTGGCAGGTCGGGCAGGGTTCGCACAGCACATGCTCCAGGCTCTCGCGGGTACGCTTGCGTGTCATCTCGACCAGGCCGAGCGGCGAAACGCTGGCGATCTGATTCTGCGCGCGGTCCCCCACCAGGGCGCTCTGCAGCGCCGCCAGCAATTGCTCGCGATGTGCGATGTCCTGCATATCGATGAAATCGACAATGATGATGCCGCCCAGGTTCCGGAGGCGCAGCTGCCTGGCGATCGCCACCGCCGCCTCGAGGTTGGTGCGGAACACCGTGTCCTCGGGATTGCGGTGACCGACGTAGGCACCGGTGTTGACGTCGATGGTGGTCATCGACTCGGTCTGGTCGATCACGATATAGCCGCCGGACTTCAGCGCCACCTTGCGATCCAGTGCCCGGCTGATTTCTTCTTCGACGCCGTGCAGTTCAAATAATGGCGGCGTGCCGTGGTATTGCTCGATGCGCTCCACCGCTTCCGGCATGAAGGCCTGCGCGAACTGGCGCAGCCGCGCGTACTCGGTCGGGGCGTCCACCAGCACGCGCCGCACGTCGGCGTTGAGCTCATCGCGCAGCATGCGCGGACCCAGCGCCAGATCCTCGTGCACCAGCGAAGCGCTGCCGACTTGCAGGTACTGCTGGCGCACATGCTCCCAGAGGCGCGCCAGGTACAGCATATCGGCGCGCAACGCTTCAGGCGGCGCGCGATAGGCCGCGGTGCGCACGATGTAGCCGCCAGCATTCGGGCCGCGCGACAGCTCGGCCAGCTCGCGCACCTGCACGCGCAGCTGCTCGCGTGCGTCCGGATCCTCGATGCGCGAGGACACGCCCACACCCTGCCCATAGGGCATGTACACCAGAAAGCGCGATGGCAGCGAGGCGAAGCTGCTCAGGCGCGCGCCCTTGGTGCCGAGCGGATCCTTCAGTACCTGGACCAGGATTTCCTGCCCCGGCAGCACCAGCGCCGCGATGTCCGGCACCGCCGGCACGCTCTCGGCTTCGGCCGGTACCGCGCGCACGATGTCGCTCGCATGCAGGAACGCGGTGCGATCGAGACCGATGTCAATGAACGCCGCTTGCATGCCAGGCAATACCCGCGAAACCCGGCCCTTGTATAGATTGCCAACCAGGCCGCGGCGGCTGGCACGCTCGATGTACAGCTCCTGCGTGGCGCCGTTGTCGACCAGCGCGGCGCGCGTCTCGCGCGGCGTGACATTGATCAGGATCTCGCGCATCAGAGCACCTGCCAGCGCGGCACACCGGCGGCATCGAGCAATGCCGCAGTCTCGAACAGCGGCAGGCCCATCACACCGGAATAGCTGCCCTCGAGCCGCTCGATAAACACCGCGGCATAGCCCTGGACGGCGTAGCCGCCGGCCTTGTCGCCCGGCTCGCCGCTCGCCCAGTAGTGCTGCATTTCCACCGCCTCGATGGCGCGAAATTTCACCGTACTGATCGACAGGCGCAGCGCCTCGCCCTGCCCTGCGACCAGGGCCACCGCGGTCAGCACCTGGTGGCTGCGGCCCGACAGGCGCTCGAGCATGGCCAGCGCCGCAGCACGGTCGGTGGGCTTGCCCAGCATCTGCTCGTCCAGCACCACTGCAGTATCGGCGCCGAGTACCGGCAGCCGCCTGCGCGTTTCGCCGTGGAGCACCTGGTGCGCCTTGACCAGCGCCAGGCGACTGACGCAATCGGCAGCGCTTTCGCCGGCCAGGCGTACCTCGGCCACGCCGGGCATCGCCGTGCGATGCGCGACACCGATCTGCCGCAACAACGCGCTGCGCCGCGGCGAGGCGGAGGCCAGTATCAGATCCGGTTCAGTCACGATGCTCATTCACGATGATAGGGATGTCCACCCAGCAGAGTCGTGGCGCGATACAGCTGCTCGGCCACCAGCACGCGCGCCAGCGCATGGGGCAGCGTCAGCGCGGACAGCGACCAGCGCAGTGCGGCCCGCTGCAGCACCTCTTCGCCCAAGCCATCCGCGCCGCCAATGATGAAATTCAGGGTTTCGCCGCTTCGGCGGCGCGCGCCCAGCCACTCGCCCAGCCGCATGCTGGTGAACTGCCGGCCGCGCTCGTCCAGCGCGATGCTGAAGCTGCGCGGCTCCAGCAGCGCGACGATGCGCTGAGTTTCGGTGGCCATGGCGCGCGCGGCATCGCCGCGCGCGCTGCGCCGTCCCGGCGTCACTTCGCACAGTTCCAGCTTTTCGGCGCCGCGCAGGCGGCGCGCGTAGTCATTGAAGGCGGCCTCCGCCCAGCCGCCCAGCCGCGTGCCCACGGCGATCACACGCCAGCGCATCGGCGATCAGGCGCTCTGCGGCCTCGAATTCTGCGGCGCACCGCGCCGCGCCGCCGCCGGCGCCTCCCACAGTTGCTCGAGTGCGTAGAACTCACGCACCCGCGGCAGCATCACATGTACCAGTACATCCTGCAGATCGACCAGCACCCACTCGGCATCCTGCTTGCCCTCGGTGCCCATGGGTCGGCGGCCCGCGGCCTTGCAGCGCTCGATCACCAGCTCGGCGATCGCGCGCACGTGCCGGTCCGAGGTGCCGGAACACACGATCATGGTGTCGGCGACATCGGTCAGGCCACGGACATCGAGTACCTTGACGTTGAGCGCCTTCATATCCGACATCGCCCCCAGCGCCAGCTTTTCCAGCGCGATCAGCTCGGCGCTGCGCGGCACCTTGGTGCGGCCGACTGCGGCGCCAGGCTTGGGGCGGGGCTTCTTCTTGGAGTTCTTGGGAGTCGGCGACCGCTTTGCGGTCTGGGGCGCTCGCTGGGGCGCTCGTTTCGGGCGGCGGCTGGTAGCCATGCTTGGGGTCGGACCTCGAATTAAGCCTCAGGAGCTGCGTCGAGCATAGCACCCGCTGCCCATGATCAGCTCGCGGACCGCATCGGGCACCAGGTAGCGCAGGTCGCGTCCGGCCACGATCAGCTGGCGCAGTTCGGTCGAGGATATTTCCAGCTGCGTGACCGCATGGACGTAGACCCGGCCGGCCGGCGCCGCATGCAGGTCACGGACACTGCCGGTGCCGCGATCGACCATCACCTCGCCCAGCGGTCCAGTGATCGGCGCCTTCCAGCCCGGGCGGTGCGCGACCACCACATGCGCCAGCTCGAATATCTCGCGCCAGCGGTGCCAGTGCGGCATGCCCAGAAAGGCGTCCATGCCCAGCAGTAGACATAATGAGCGCTCAGGGTAGTCGCGGCGCAGATCCAGCAGCGTGTCCACGGAGTAGGACAGGCCGCCGCGGCGCATTTCCCGATCGTCGGCCACGAAGGCCTTCTGTCCGGCGATCGCGGCCTGCACCATCTGCAGCCGCAGTTCGGGCGGCGCCAGCGAGGCATCGCGGTGCGGCGGATCGCCGGTGGGCAGGAAGCGCACCTGCGCCAGCCGCAGCGACTGCCACAATTCAAAGGCCGTACGCAGATGACCGTAGTGGATAGGGTCGAAGGTGCCGCCAAAAATGCCGATGGGCTCGCTCATGCCCGCGCTCGCTGCTCCAGCGCCGCGCTGCGCGGCACGGGCAGTGTACGCTGCCCGCACAGCTCGACACACAGCAGCGCCATTTCATCCCAGGCGACACCGTGGGCACGCCCCTTGGCGCAGCGGTCGGCACGCGTGGCGCGCGCCACCAGCCGCGCCATGGGCAGGCCCTGACCCCGGTGGTCGTGCAGGGCGCGCACCAGCCACCACAGAATCCTGACCTCTTCGGCCCCCTCGGCGCGCAGTCCGGCGAGCACCCGCAGCGCGCGAGTCGCAGCGCGCGCGCCAATCGCATCAGTCAGCGACTTGACGTCGAAGCGCGCGCTGTCGCTCAAGGCCTCGGCCAGCTGCGCCGCTTCGAGTCGCGTTCCGGCACCGTGGTAGAGCAGCAGTTTGTCGATCTCCTGGCGGGCGGCAAGCAGGTTGCCCTCGGTGGCCTCGGCCAGCAATGCGATGGCCTCATCGCTGGTCGTCAGGCCGGCCGCTTGCAGCCGCTGTCGCAACCAGTAGGGAAACCGCGCCGCATCGACCGGCCAGATCGGCAGCCAGGCGCCACGCTCCTGGATTGCGCGCACCCACTCGCTGCCCTGCACATCGCGATCAAGCCGACCAGTGAGCACGATCAGCAGCAGGTCGTCACCGGCCGCCGCGATCAACCGCAGCAGCGTCGCCGCGCCATGGCCGGGCTTGCCCCCGGGCATGCGAATCTCGAGGATCCGGCGGCTGGCGAACAACGACAGGGTCTGCGTAGCACCGATCGCTTCCTCCCACACCGCGGCACTGCGCTCGATGAACAGCTGCAGGCGTTCATCGAAACCGGCGCGGCGCGCTGCCGCACGAATCGCGTCCAGCGCTTCCATGCACAGCAGCGGATCATCGCCCGAAACCAGATACACGGGCGCGAGGCGCCCCGCCAGGTGGCCGGCTAGTTGTTCAGCGGTGAGTTTCAAGGAGTGGTTCTTGGTGGCGGGGCGCGGAATCGATTCACGCAGACTAAGGCCTCGCGGCCCGATTTTCCACCCGCCGCGCTGACTGACCTCGGGGCAGATCGATCGCCTGGAGCAGGCCTTTCGGCAGGCGATTACCGACGATCGTTTAACGAACGGCCAGTCCTGAACCGAGCCCGCTCGCAGCGCCCCGCCCCTGAAAGTTGACATGTACCGCACATGCAACCATCATTTCCACATGCCTAAAATGATACAGATGCGCCACGTACCAGACGCCCTGCACCGTCAGCTCAAGGCGCGCGCCGCGCTGTCAGGACTGCCACTGTCAGATTTTCTGATCTTGGAGCTGCGCAAGATCGCTTCGCAACCGAGCGTCGCGGAAATGCGCGAGCGTTTGCGCCAGCGCGAACCCTATCAGAGCGACACCTCGCCGAGCGATGTGCTGCGCGCGGAGCGCGACGGCCGTTGATTGTCGTCGACGCTTCGGCGGCACTGGAGATACTGCTGCAGACGGCGACGGGCCTGCGGGCAGCCGAGCTGGCGTTTTCGCACGTCGAGCGCATGCACGCCCCCTGCCTGATCGACATCGAGGTGACGCAGGTGCTGAGTCGGCTGACCGCAGGCGCGGCGCTGGGCGAGCGTCGTGCACAGCAGGCGCTCACCGACTTCAGCGGCCTGCTCATTGAACGGCATGATCACGGCGTATTGCTGCCGCGGATCTGGCAGCTGCGCGAATCGCTCGGTGCCTGTGAGGCCACCTACCTGGCGCTCGCCGAGGCGCTCGACGCGCCGCTGCTCACCTGCGACGCCAAACTGGCGCGCGCCCGCGGGCATCGCGCCCTGATCATGGCGATCCGCTGAGCGACTTGCCGCGGGCGCAAGGCCGCATTACGCTCAACCCATGCCTACCCTCTTTGAACGCGTCATCAGCGGCGCGCTGCCGGCCGACATCGTGCACCGCGATGCGCAGGTCACGGCCTTTCGCGACATCCACCCGCGAGCGCCGGTGCATATCCTGATCGTGCCCAACAAGGCCATCGCCACCGCGAACGACATCGCCGATGAGGATGAGGCCCTGATCGGCCACATGTACACGGTCGCGCGCGACCTGGCGCGGCGCGAGGGCATCGCCGCGGACGGCTATCGGCTGATCGTCAATTGCAATGCGCATGGCGGGCAGGAGGTCTATCACCTGCATCTGCACCTGCTGGGTGGCCGGCCGCTGGGCCCCATGGTGGTGGCGCCCACGGAGCGTTCATCATGAGCAGCAGCAAGGGATTCTATCCGCCGATCAGGGCCTACCGGCGCGGCATGCTGCGCGTGTCACCGCTCCATGAGCTGTATTTTGAGGAGAGCGGCAACCCGCGCGGCAAGCCGGTTGTGTTCCTGCACGGCGGGCCTGGCGGCGCGACGAGCGGAGGGATGCGCCGCTTCTTCAATCCGCGCAAGTACCGCATCGTCCTGTTCGATCAGCGCGGCTGCGGGCGCAGTCGGCCGCACGCCTCCCTGGTCGACAACACCACCTGGCACCTGGTCGCCGACATTGAGGCGCTGCGCCAGCATCTGGGCGTCAGGCGCTGGCAGGTATTCGGCGGCTCCTGGGGCTCGACGCTCGCATTGGCCTATGCGCAGCGACATCCAGAGCGGGTCACAGAGCTGGTGCTGCGCGGCATCTTCCTGCTGCGCCGCTCCGAGCTGCACTGGTTCTACCAGGATGAACTGGGTGCCGCCGCGCTGTTTCCCGATCTGTGGGAGCAGTATCGCGCGCCGATTCCGCGTGCCGAGCGCAGCGACATGATGGCGGCCTATTACCGGCGCCTCACCTCACGCAGCGCTGCGGTGCGCGTGCGCGCCGCGCGTGCCTGGTCAGTATGGGAGGCGGCCACCAGCTACCTGCAAGCCGCCCCGACCGCGATCGCCAAGTTCGACGATGCCGACTACGCGGCCGCCTTCGCGCGCATCGAGTGCCACTACTTCGTCAACGGCGGTTTTCTCGAAGACGAGAATCAGCTGTTGCGCGAGGTGCGGCGCATCCGCCATATCCCAGCGGTGATCGTGCAGGGTCGTTACGATGTGGTCTGCCCGGCACGCAGCGCCTGGGCACTGCACCGCGCCTGGCCCGAGGCCGATCTGCAGCTGGTCGGGGACGCCGGACATTCGGCCTTTGAGCCCGGCAACACTCGCGCCCTGGTCGCAGCTACCGATCGTTTCGCCCGCGAGCGCGGCGGCAGGCGTTGAATCGCTCCAGCAGCCCGGCATACACCGCATCGCCGGTCGCGCCGACCGCCAGCCACTCGAATACCAGCGCCTCGAGCGCCACATTGACCTCGGCGCGCGCCTGCCCCAGGCCCTTCAGCAGCTGCTGCAACTGGTATTCACGGCGCAGGGCCTGATCGCCCGCCGGGCTCGGTGTGTCAGTGAGCAGTTCGGCGCGAATGCACAGCAGGCGCAGCGCCGCCTCGTTCGCGGCGATGTCAGTCGAGCCCGGCTGCGCGAGCGCGCTGCGCAAAGCCGCCAGTGCGCCCTTGGGCCACTGCCGATCACTCGCGAGATATTCTTCGGCCGCCGCGCCCTCGGCCACGCCAAGGCGCTGCCGCCGGATCAGGTCGGCCGCCTCGAGCACATGCTCCCAGGCCTTTAACTTGCCCTGCGCGCGCAGCTGCGTCAGTTTCTGCTGGCATTGATCCTGCAGTCTTTCGAAGCGCCCATAAATCGCCCGCGCCTGCGCCACTGGCAATTCACCGAGCGCGGCGAAGGCTTCGCGCAGCGGCGCGAGCCGCTTCACGCCTTCGATCAGCTCCGGGCCGGATAGCGCGAGGATCTGCTCGGCCTGCTCGCATAGCGCGATGGCCTGGGCGCGGTTGGCCTCGAGACTGGCTTGGTACTCGCTGTGCTGTTGCTGGCGTCTGGCGAATACGGCGTCGCAGTGCTGCCGGAACGCTTCCCACAGCCGCTGGCTCTCGTCCTGCGACACCGGTCCGATCGCCTGCCAGGCGAGCTGCAGGCGTTTCACGTCCTCGGTAGCCTGCCGACCGTCCTCCATCGTGAGCAGGCGCTGCGCGCGCGCGATTAACGCCCGTTTCGCTTCCGCATTGCCGGCATAGGCTGCCTCCAGGCGCGCCTGCAGCGCCGCCGACACCGCATCGAAGCTCTCCTGCAGGGGCTTGTTCGCCGCCCGCTCCACCGGCTGCAGGCGGCGCCACTGCTGTGCGGACTCGCGCAGCGCGCGCGCGACCTCGCGCCAGTCAGCCGCTTCGCCCTCCTGAGCCGCGGCGAATTCCTGCAGCCGCTCCAGTAGTGAACGGCGGTGTTCGAGATTGCCCTCGCGCTGCCGAGCCTGCGCGGCGAAATACTCGCGGCAGGGTTCGTAGGCCAGTTGCGCGGCGGCGTGGAAGCGTTGCCACTCGGCCTGGGTATCCTCGGTACTGCCTTTGCTGACCAGTTTCCATTCGTCCTGAAGGCGCTTGATGCGATCCGCAAGTGCGCGAGGCGCATCGCCGCAGTCGATCAGCACCTCCATCTGCGCTATCAATTCGGTGCGCTTGGGCGCCACCACGAAACTGCGCCAGTCCTGCAGCACACCGAGCTGCGCATCGAAGCTCTGCAGCTGCGAGCTCAAGTGCACCGGCAGCTTGCCGAGCGCACCGAGCTTGGCCTCGAGCGCGCGGCGCATGCCGGCCGCCTGGCGCGAATTGCCGGCGGCCAGGCTGCTCTGCGCCCGGCGCAGCAGCGCGCCGGCCTGGCGCAGGGCGGCAGCTGCGGCGGCCTGCTGCTCTGCCCGGGCCTGCTCCCACGCCTGCAGCGCTGCAGCCGCGTCGCGGGCCTCGGCGGGCAGTTCCTCGCCCAGCAATGAGGCATGAGTCAATGCCCGCCGCAGCGCCTGGCTGCTGCGCTCGCCAGGTTCTCCACTCAGCTGCGTACTCAGCTGCGTTACCGCGCCGTGCTGCGCCGTTTCGGCCGCCAGCGCAGTAATGGCCGCGCGCAGCTGCTGATAGCGGGCCAGCTCCTCAGGCGTAGGCGCCTCGAGCTTCGAGAGCCTGTTCCAGCGCTCCCCATGAGCCGCCATGGCTTCGGCGGGGTCCGCCGGCGGGGCCGCGTAGAGGCCGGCCAGCAGCGTCCGCAGTGCTGCCAGTATCGCCTGGCGCTCGGCCGCCGCGCCGCCAATGGCCGCAATCCGGGCGGCCTGTTCCGCGATCTGCTGTTGGTAGCGGGCGATGATCTCGCGGCTGCGCTCGAGGGCCGCCTGGGCCCTGGCATTGAGTTCGGGCGGTGCGCCAGCGGCCACCGCCTGCCACTGCGCCGCGAGGTGCTCGACCGCCGCCACGTAGGTGTTGTTGCAGGGCTGCAGTATGTGGCGCTCGATGGAGTTGCAGAGCGTATACATCGCCAGCAGCTCCGCTTCCGCGGCGCGCCGCTGCGCATGCCAGGCATCGCGCTTGTGCTTGACGATGCGGTAGACGTTTTTGTCCTTGCCGCGCGCATCTTTCAGCAGTTGCTGCAGTGCGGCCGCATCCTGGACCCGCTCGGCCGCCAGCTGGCGGATCGCAGGCGTGGCCCCGGCGAGCGCCAGCCGCGCAAGCAGGGCATCGTCGGCGATGGCGCCGGTCTCGATCAACTGGGCTATCCGGTACTGCGCAGCGCGCTGGACGCCGCCGGTCGCGGCGACGGCGCCATTGAGCCCGGCAAGGGTATACAGTTCCTCACCGGCCTCGAGGCGCTCGATCGCCGCAAGCCGCAACGCCTCATCGGCGCCGTGCAGCGCGGGTCCGGCGGTTGCGGCCGATGGCTGCGGCTCTGTGGCAGTGCCTGGGGCCTGGCGCAGCAGGCGCGAAATGACGGTCATCGGCAGGATCCTGGGTCGTCGTGAGCGTTGGGCAGTCTAGCTAAATTTCGCGTAATGCGCCGCTCAGTGCACCCGCGGCGTCGATGATGCCGGCGCGCTGCAACCAGGCGCGCGCGTCCCCCGCGTCGCTCTCGAACCAGCGCTGCGTACTGCCCAGTCTGAAGCTGTAGCCCCACTCGTCCATGTCGCGCCACGCCGCCGCGCGTCCGAAGTCGCGCAGGCCATCGGCCAGCAGCACCTGCAGGTAGCACACGGCGTTCTCTTCCGGATCATCACCCCCGGCGTCGCGCACCAAGCCGACGCGCCGCTCCGGTGTCATGCAGATGTAGTGCGCCGCCTCGTGCAGGATCGAATGCAGCGGCGTGTCGTCGCGTGCCAGCAGCGTGTTACCCAGCAGTCCCGCCTCGCTGTCGCCCCAGTAGGACCCCGGAATGTCCTGGCTGGCATCAACCGTGCGCAGGTCGAGCCCGTAGCCGGCGAGCAGGCGCGCGACGCCGCTGCGATCACTCGCGGCCAGTCGCAGCACTGCGCTCTAGATCACCCCGCAGGCCACACGCGGACCGCTGTTGCCCGCGGGCTGGGTCGTGAAATCGTCGGCCTTGCCATGCACGACGAGGCTGCGGCCCTTGATGCTGGTCGGCCCGTCGCCGAGCGTCACGCCGCCGACGGTCACGTCGATGCTGGCCACGCCCTGGTAGTCGGCCCTGAGGCTGGGCAAGTCGCCGGCGTGATGGACCGCGGCGCTGGCGGCGCCGTGCGCGGTGCCGCCGGGATTGAAATGGCCGCCAGCGCTGCTGCCATCGGCCGCCGAGCAGTCGCCCTTCTCGTGGATATGAAAGCCGTGCTCGGAATAGGCTTCGAGGCCGCGTACCGTGCCGCGCAGCCGCACCATGCCGCGGTGCTCGGACAGGCGCATCGAACCGGTGACCTGGCTGCCGGATTTCGACACGAGAGCGATCGTGCTGCTGCCATGGCCACCCGTGGCACAGCCACCGAGCGTGCCAAGGGCCACTCCGAGAGCGATCAGGATGCGAGGTGTATACATGCAAGTCTCCTCAAATTTGCCGGACCGGACTGGAACGGACAGGTCGGCAGTATTACAGGAATCTACAGCGCCGCGAAGCGTCGCATCAGCAGCGCGACCAGATCGTCCGCCAGCGCCTGGGTGAGCACCTCGCGCTCGCGCTCCTTGGCCAGCAGCGTACGCTGGTCGAAGCTGTACTCGCGCGTCAGCGTGTGATCTTCGGGCGCCATCAGATCGCGCCCCCGCGAGACCACCGCCACGCGTACATGATAGCTGAGCTCGAAGGCCGTCGGCACGTTGAACCCGGACACCGACAGTACGCGTTCCGAGGTGCGGTCCTCGAGTATGCGGATGGTCGCGGCGCCGGCCACGTCGGCATCCAGACGGGTGCCGTTGCCGAGCAGCGCAGCGCGCAGTTGATGGTAGAAATCACTCTGGCTATCGACGGCCTCGACGCGCGCACTGGCCAGGCTCCGTGGCAGGGTATTGCTGCCCTGCAGGTGGAAACCGCAGCCACCCAGCGCGGCCGCCAGCAGCACTACGGCGGCGCGCATCAGAGCACGATATTCACGAGCTTGCCCGGCACGTAGACCACGCGCCGCGGCAGCTGCGTGCCCACGAAACGCTGCACGGCGCCATCGGCGAGCGCTGCGGCGCGCGCCATGGGCTCATCAGCGCCGGCGGGCACTTGCACGCGGCCGCGCAACTTGCCGTTCACCTGCACGATCAGCTCCACGGTGTCCTGCGCCAGCGCCGCGGCGTCAGGTGTCGGCCAGGTCTCGTCGATCAACGCGCGCTCGTTGCCCAGTTCATGCCAGAGCGCGTGGCAGATATGCGGCACCATTGGCGCGAGGCACAGCACCGCCATCTCCAGCGCCTCGTGGCGCACGGCGCGCGCCGCCGGATCAGCGGCCGGATGACGGGCCACGGCGTTGAGCAGCTCCATCACGGCGGCGATCGCGGTATTGAACACACGCCGCCGGCCGATATCGCCGCTCACGCGTGCCAGCGTCTGGTGCGTCAGCCGCCGCAGCGCAGCGTTGTCGCTGCTCAGAGCGGCCGGCACCGGACCCGGCAAAGGTCCCTCGCTGACATGATCGTAGACCGCCTTCCACAGGCGCCGCAGGAAGCGCGACTGGCCCTGCACGCCGTCTTCCGACCACTCGAGCGTCTGTTCGGGCGGCGCGGCAAACATCATGAACAGGCGCGCAGTATCGGCGCCATATTGCTGCACCAGGCCCTGCGGATCGACGCCGTTATTCTTCGACTTGGACATGGTGCCGAGGCCGCCGTCCTCGACGCGCTGGCCGTCCTGGATCAGCACCGCGCCGATGCGCTGGCCGGCAGCATCGAACTGCACCTCGACGTCAGCCGGATTCAGATAGGTACGGCGGCCGGCGGGCGGCTGGCGGTAGTAAATATGATTGAGCACCATACCCTGGGTCAGCAGCGCGCGAAACGGTTCATCGAGGCGCAGCAGCCCGAGGTCGCGCATCGCACGAGTCCAAAAACGCGAATACAGCAGGTGCAGGATCGCGTGTTCGATGCCACCGATGTACTGATCGACCGGCAGCCAGTACTGGGCGCGCTCATCGACCGGTGCGGACTGCTGGTCGCTGCTGGCGAAGCGCAGGAAATACCACGAGGAATCGACGAAGGTGTCCATCGTGTCGGTTTCGCGCCGCGCCGCGCCGCCGCACTGCGGGCAGCGGCAGTTCAGGAACTCGGCGTGCTTCGCCAGCGGATTGCCTGAGCCGTCGGGCACCAGGTCCTCGGGCAACCGCACCGGCAATTCGCTATCGGGCACCGCCACTTCACCGCACCGTTCGCAGTGCACAAGTGGAATCGGGCAGCCCCAGTAGCGCTGCCGCGAAATGCCCCAGTCGCGCAGCCGCCATTGCACGCGCGGCGCGCCCAGCCCGCGCTTCGCCAGTTCGCCGCCGATGGCGAGCAGCGCCGCCGCGCTGCTGAGTCCGGAGAATGCCGCGGAATTGACTGTAATTCCCGGCTCGGCGTACTCAGGCAACCAGCTTTCGCCTACGGTTTGGTAGCCGTCGCTGACCGGGCGTATCACGGTATGGATCGCCAGCCCATGGCGCTGTGCAAACTCCATGTCGCGCTCGTCGTGCGCCGGCACGCCCATCACCGCGCCTTCGCCGTACGCCATCAGCACGTAGTTGGCGACCCAGATCTCGATCAGCTCGCCGCTCAGCGGATGGCGCACATGCAGGCCGGTGGCCATGCCGCGCTTTTCCATCGTCGCCATGTCGGCTTCCATCGTGCTGCCGCGCCGGCACTCGGCCACGAATACCGCGAGCGCCGGATCGCGCGCCGCCGCCGCGCTCGCGAGCGCATGTTCGGCCGAGATGGCCACGAAACTCACGCCATACAGCGTATCGACGCGCGTGGTGTAGACCTTCAGCGCCGCGGGCATCGCGCCCGGCGCGCCCGGCGCGCTGGCCTGGCCGAGCGCCGCCAAAGTGTCGTCCGCATAGGGAAAGGCGACATCACAGCCCTCGCTCCGACCCAGCCAGTTGGCCTGCATGGTGCGCACGCGCTCGGGCCAGGCGTTCAGGGTCTCGAGCCCGGCGAGCAGCTCTTCCGCGTACGCGGTGATGCGCAGGTAGTACATCGGGATCTCGCGCTTTTCCACCGGCGCGCCGGTGCGCCAGCCGCGCCCATCGATCACCTGCTCGTTGGCGAGCACGGTCTGATCGACCGGATCCCAGTTGACTATGCCGGTTTTCTTGTAGGCGATGCCGCGCTCGCGCATGCGCAGGAACAGCCACTGATTCCAGCGGTAGTAGTCGGGATCGCAGGTTGCGATCTCGCGCCGCCAGTCGAGGCCTAAGCCCAGCGCCTGCAGCTGATTTTTCATGTAGGCGATGTTGTCGCGCGTCCAGCGCGCCGGTGGCACACCGTTGGCGATCGCCGCGTTCTCCGCCGGCAGGCCGAAGGCATCCCAGCCCATGGGCTGCAGCACATTCATGCCCTGCATGCGCATGAAGCGCGCCAGCACATCGCCGATCGTATAATTTCGCACATGCCCCATGTGCAGGCGGCCGGAGGGATACGGAAACATCGCCAGGCAGTAGTACTTGGCGCGCGTGCTGTCCTCGCGGGCCGCGAAGCAGGCGTGTGAGTCCCAGTATTCCTGCGCGGCGCGCTCAACCTGCGCCGGATCGTAGCGTTCTTGCATGAGAATGGCGGCCGCCGCGCAACGCCGCGCGGGTTCGAGCGCCTAAGGATACACGAGGTGGACGCCGTTTGACGCGGTGCAGCTACTGCGTCTGGATGGTCACGATGCGCTGCACCTTGTTACTTTGCACCAGCAGCGCCAGCGCCCGGCCGGCCTGCTTGACCGCCTCACGCAGCTGCGCGATAGAGTTCACCGCGGTGCGGTTGGCGCCCAGGATCACATCCCCGCTCCGTAGCCCGGCTTCGGCCGCCGGGCCATCGGTCTCGGTCACGACCAGGCTGCCGTTGGTGTGCAGCTGGGTCTTTTCCTGAGCCGTGAGCTCGCGCACGCTGAGGCCCAGCTTTTCCAGCTTGTCGCTGCTGGCACCGCCCCCGCCGGTCTTGGCGACCGTGGCCTTGTCCTTGAGTTCTTCGACGACGACGTTGATGCGCTTGATGCCCTTGCCGCGCCACACCTCGAGCTCGGCGGTGGCTCCCGGATGAATCGCGGCGATCAGCGCCGGCACTTCGGACGAACGCTCGATCTTGCGGGCGTTGACGCTGAGAATCACATCCTCGAGTTTCAGCCCCGCCTTGTCGGCCGGACCACCGTCATCTATGGTACTGACCGCCGCGCCGCGCGGCCGATCCAGCCCGTAACTCTCGGCCAGCGCCGCGGTCACCGGCTGGATGCCCACGCCGATGCGCCCGCGCGTTACATGGCCCGTCGCCTGCAGCTGCTCGCGCACGCTGTTGGCAATATCGATCGGAATCGCGAACGACAGGCCGGCGTAGCTGCCGGTGTTGCTGTAAATCTGCGAGTTGATGCCGACCACCTCGCCGTAGAGGTTGAACAGCGGCCCACCGGAATTGCCGGGGTTTACCGCGACGTCGGTCTGGATGAAATTCACGTAGTTGTAGTTGGTGGCGTTGGGGACTTCCCGGCCCAGCGCACTGACGATGCCCGCGGTCGCGCTGTTCTGGAAGTTGAACGGCGAGCCGATGGCCAGCACCCACTCGCCGGGACGGAGCTTGGAGGGATCGCCGATCTTCACAGTCGGCAGATTCTTGGCATCGATCTTCAGCAGTGCGACATCGGACTTGTCGTCGCTGCCGATCACCTTGGCCTGGAATTCACGCCGGTCGGTGAGGCGCACGATCACGCGCGTGGCGTTGTCGACCACGTGCGTGTTGGTGAGAATGTAACCGTCGCTGGAGACGATGAACCCGGAGCCCACGCCCTCCTCGGGCGTGTTGTCGCGCGGCTGGTTTTCGCGCGGCTGACCCTGGAACTGGCGGAAGAAATCACTGAACGGGTCGTCGTCTTCGCCACCCGGCGCGCCGAATCGCTGCAGCGGGTTGCGCTGCCGCTTCTCGATGACCGTGACGTTGACCACCGCCGGGCCCACCTGCTCGACCAGATTGGCGAAATCCGGCAAGCCGCGAACCAGCGCATTGGGCGCGCGCTCGGCGCTGGCCGCCACGACCGGCGCCGCACTGGCGGCATTCGACGACTGGGGGGCACAGGCGCTGAGCAGCGTGACGATCAATACCGCGCCCAGCAGTCGGGGCGTGGCGGCTAACTCGGTTGACATATTCAGATCGCTCCAATCGGTTGTCAGGTTTGGGATCATAGCTTGAGGCGACGCCAGCTGGCGCCGGCGGCAAAGGCCCAGGCCAGCACCAGCACCGGCCAGTTGCCTGTCCGTGCATAGGGGGATAGACCGCCCATCGTCACGACGGTTCCACGCAGCACCGCCGGCTGGAATTCCGGCGCCCGGGCCAGCACCTCGCCGTGCGGACCGACGATGACCGAGAGGCCATCGTTGGCGGCGCGCAGCAGGTAGCGGCCCGTCTCCAGGGCGCGCATCCTGGCGATCTGCAGGTGCTGATAGCGGGCCGGTGAACGACCGAACCAGGCGTCATTGGTCACGTTGACCAGCGCATCGGCGCCACGCACCAGCGCGAGCTGGGCGCTGCCGAAGCCATCCTCATAGCAGACCGTGGGCGCGAACCTGAGACCCGCAGCGACCATCGGCGCCTGCAGTTCGTTGCCCGCCGTGAAATCGGCGTAGGGCAGATTCATCAGCCTCAGCCAGTGGCGCACGAAGCCGGGCACCGGCAGGTATTCTGAATAGGGCACCAGGTGGCGCTTGTCGTAGAAGGCGACGCCGCCGGTAAGCGCCAATATCGAGTTGTAGTAATCCTGTCCGTTGTCGGCCACACGTATCACGCCCATGATCACATCGGCACCACGTCCGCGCGAGCTGGCCTGGATGTCGGCCAGGTACCGCGCCATCTCGTTGGCGAGTTCGGGGATCGCCGATTCGGGCCAGATCACTAGCCGCGCGCCGCCGCTCTGATCGTTCAGCGCCCGATAGCGGAGCTTCGTGGGCTCGAGATTGTCGGTCTGCCACTTTTCATCCTGCGGAATGGCGCCCTGCAGGACCGCCACCGGGACCGGCTCGCCCCGCGGCACCGTCCAGGCGACGCCGCGCAGCAGACTGCCGCCGCCCCACAGCATAAGGGAGGCGATCGCGACGCCCACGCGCAGTCCGACACCGCCACGCCAGGCCGCGAGCAGGGCACCCGCCTGCCACAGCGCGAGTCCAGACAGCCCGTACACGCCCAGCAGCGGCGCATAGCCGGCCAGCGGGCTGTCCACCAAGCTGTAGCCCAGCGACAGCCAGGGGAAGCCCGAGATGAACCAGCCGCGCCACCATTCGCACAGCAGCCACAGCGCCGGCAGGCCCGCCAGCCATCGCCAGGCTCCATCGCCGGGCAGCAGCCAGGCGCACAGCGCGCCCAGCAGCGCGTAGTAGGCCGCCATCAGCGCCACCAGCGCGACAATCAACAGCAGCGTGAGCCACAGCGGTGCCGCCGCAATGGTGTGGATCGAGATATAGAGCCACCAGGTGCCAGCGCCAAACAGGCCCGCCCCAAACCAGAATCCCAGCGCCGCCGCTTCGCGCCGCGACGCCGCGCGCCATTGCCACATCAGTAGGGCCGGACACAGGATGGCCAGCGGCCAGTAGCCGAACGGGGCAAACGCCAGGGTCAACGCCGCGCCGGCCAGCAGCGCTGCGCCGCGCCCCAGCCAACGCGCGCGCGTAGGCGACAGCGCGGGCGCCGGGTTCACGACTTGCCGGCCGCCGCGCTCGGCGCGACCACGACACGCAGGCTTTCGATGCGTCGCCGGTCGGTACGCAGCACCTGGAACTCCTGGGCACCGATGCTCACGCTCTCGCCGCGGCGCGGCACCCGCCCGAACTGCTGCATCACCAGACCGGCGATGGTGTCGAACTCCGCATCGGCCAGCGTGGTACCAAAATGCTCGTTGAACTCGTCAATACGCGTAGCGCCGCGCACGATGAACACATGCTCGCCCTGCGGCCGTATGTTCTGATCATCCTCGACATCGAACTCATCATCGATCTCGCCGATGATCTGTTCGATGACATCCTCGATGGTGATCAATCCGGCGACGCCGCCGTACTCATCGACCACGATCGCCAGGTGATTGCGATTGCCGCGGAATTCCTTCAGCAGCACATTGAGCCGCTTGGCCTCGGGCACGAACACCACCGGCCGCAGGAACTCGCGCATGTCGAACTTGGCGCGCGCCGCGCTGCTGGCACTGGCGGCGCGCAGCAGATCCTTGGCCAGCAGCATGCCGACCACATCGTCC
>Ga0209069_10000432_pt1 | contig 18931 bp, 21 predicted proteins | sample Str013_2_FD_187202 | JGI IMG/M metagenome (GOLD analysis project Ga0209069, IMG submission 187202) | Freshwater sediment microbial communities in response to fracking from Pennsylvania, USA - Straight Creek_MetaG_SC_2013 (SPAdes) (version 2) | ecosystem: Environmental > Aquatic > Freshwater >...
CATCAATGCTGGCCTCCAACCCAGTGGCAAGCTTGAATCACATCACAATTGATTTGGGAAGCCAAATTCCGATTCCGTCAAACTTCAAAACGCTCTAGGAATCTCTCAAAATCAATAACTTATTACGATTTGTAGGGCAAAATTTTTCTCGGAAATACTCTAGAAATCTCCACAATTTGCTTACATAGTGCTTACACGGAAAAGCCGGTGTTGACGCAGATCAGCACCTGAAGAACGAATTACTCAAACCTATCGCACTCTTCCGTCGTTGAATTTTCCCGCGGTGGAACTATGTCGAAACTCAATAAGAAATCTGTCGATGACGCGAATGCGTTACCTAAGCCCTATCTGCTTTGGGATGGCAAGTTGCGCGGCTTCGCGCCGCTGTTGCTGCCAAGTGGCGTCAAGATTTAAATTTTGCAGTATTGAAATGGAGTGCCAAGGTCGAGACGATTGAGCAATGGTCGACAAGGCATTGTCGCTTAATGACAAGCCAAAGAGAAAACACGAAAAACTGGGTTTGCAATATGCTTGTCCAATGAACCGGCAACACGCCATTATATTCGCATGGTGCAGGTCGGGGTGGGCTGCTGAAAGTATTTTAGGTGGATGCGAATTGAATTGTAGAACAAGTTGAGACCCATTGTCCCGCAGGCGTGAACTTTACTTAGGGTCCAATTCAACTCTATAGATATCAGAGTGCCTGCTTTACTGTTCGTCCAAAACGAAAGTGTGCGCACTCCAAGAGAGGAGCGGACAATGAAAATAGCCTTTAGTGAAGATCACCGCCTGCATTTTCCACAAGGCGAACTGAGTGGCGGACAGTTTGTGACACCTTTTGAGCGGCCCTCACGCATGGAATATATTTTGCGGGAATTGAAAGCACGCAAGATGAATGATTTCGTGGCACCAGCAAGGCTGGACATGAAGCCGGTTGGCAAAATTCATGACAAGGGGTTTTTGGATTTTCTGGAGTCTGCATGGGCAGAATGGGTAGCGGCAGGTTATCGCGGTGAGATCATTCCGTCGTGTTTTCCCGTGCCGGGCCTGCGCAAAATCAAGCCCAAGAATATTGATGGCAAGGCTGGCTACTATTCCATCGGCACTGAAACAGCCATTACCAGCGGAACTTGGGACGCGGCGAAATCGTCAGCCGCAGTAGCGTTGAAAGCGCAGTCTATTGTGGCAAGTGGTGCGCGTTCGGCTTTTGCGCTGTGTCGCCCGCCCGGCCACCATGCCCATGGCCATGCCTATGGTGGTTATTGTTTCCTCAACAACGCGGCAATTGCAGCCCAAGCTTTTCTGGATGGAGGTGCCAAGCGCATCGCGATTCTCGATGTTGATTTTCATCATGGCAATGGCACGCAGGACATTTTCTATGAACGCAGCGACGTCCTGTATTGTTCGCTGCATGGTGCACCAGAACATGCCTATCCTTATTTTCTTGGTTGCAAAGATGAAAATGGTCGCGGGAAGGGCGACGGCTTCAATGTGAACTATCCGATGCCTCCGGGAACAGGCTTTGAAGTTTGGGGTAATGCACTCAATTCCGCCTGTCGGAAAATCAAAGCCTATAAGCCAGATGCCTTGATCGTGTCCTTGGGCGTGGATACTTTTAAGGATGACCCGATTTCATTTTTCAAACTTATCTCGGCAGATTTCACGACTTACGGGGCGAGATTGACTAAACTCAAATTGCCGACAGTGTTTGTTATGGAGGGTGGTTATGCGATCGAAGCCGTCGGCATCAACACGGTGAATGTTCTCGAAGGATTCGAGAATGGTTGATTTGGAAGCGGCCTTTGTGTCGGGTTACATGAATCTCATTCAACTATAGACGGTATCGTTCTCATTTGCGCTGGCTTTCCCAAAAGACAATCATTGATGGGGATCTGAGGTCGTATTGACTGCAGAAAGTATGGGCTTGGCTGAGTGAGCGCTTTTGCAAAATTCATGACTCCGAAACCGCACCAATGGTGATGCAGTTGGGAGGTCAATCTTGACAAGTAAAGCGGCTGCCATCGAAGCGCTTGGCGTATCAAAGGTCTTCGGCAGTGCTGGCCCGGACGGCATGAAGGCGCTGGATAATGTCTCGGTGACCATCGGTGAAAATGAGTTTTTTACGCTGCTTGGCCCCTCGGGTTGCGGAAAAACCACTCTATTGCGGTTGATAGCAGGATTTGATTTTCCGACCGAAGGCCAGATTTTGCTTTACGGGCAAGACATCGCCCCCTTTCCGCCCCACCAGCGGCCAGTGAATACTGTGTTTCAGAACTATGCCCTGTTTCCGCATATGACGGTTGGCCAAAACATTGGTTTTGGATTGGAAATGCTAGGTAAGCCCAAGGGCCAGATTGACGCGCGCGTGAATGAAATGCTGCGGCTGGTGCGCATGGAAGATTTGAAGAACCGCAAGACAAATCAGATTTCCGGTGGTCAACAGCAACGCGTGGCGCTGGCGCGCGCACTCGCCCCTCAGCCCAAGGTTCTGCTGCTTGATGAGCCGCTATCAGCGCTCGACTATAAGCTGCGCAAGGAAATGCAGATCGAATTGAAGCGCCTGCAAAGTGAAACTGGAATTACGTTCGTCTTTGTAACCCATGATCAAGAAGAAGCGCTCACCATGTCTGATCGCATTGCGGTGATGTCGAAGGGGCATATTCTGCAAGTGGGCACTCCAAATGAAATATACGATCTTCCGGCCGTGCGCTTTGTCGCCAATTTCATTGGTGAGACGAATTTTCTTGAGGGTCAAATTCTCTCATCTGCCAAGGGTCAGGCCAAAGTGGCTCTTGATGCAGGTACGACGATTGTCGCCGGGCTGGCGGACGACCCTTCACCAACTGAGCGCATCACTGTGATGGTGCGACCAGAGCACGCCGAGATTGTTGCCGCCAGAACCGCAACGACCATTGCCGGAACACTTGAGAACATTGTCTATTTCGGCACAGATACACACTATCATGTGAGATTGGCAAAAGGCGGTGGTGAATTTGTCGTTCGAATGCAGAACCGCCGCGCACGAAGTGATGAGTTCAAGCGCGGCATGGTGGTTGGCGTAAAAATTGAAAATGGTGCTGCGCGGGTGTTGAAGGATTGATCATGGCTGACGCGCAATTCAAAACACCAGAAGTTGCTCGAACATCGCACGGAACCGAAACCATTCGCAATATGCTGCTATCAACGCCCGCCTTGGTGATCATTACAATTTTTGGCGTTGTGCCGCTGCTGATTATACTGGTCTATTCATTCTTAAAGGCCGCATCTTTTGGTGGCGTTGTTTGGCAATTCTCAACCGATGCCTATTTGAATTTTCTTTTCCAGAAAGATATTTTTGACGACACGCTGCAATTCTCACCGGATTTTCTGATCATTTATTTTCGCTCGTTTGTCTATGCGGTTTTGACAACGGCAATTTGCCTGGGGCTGGGGTTCCCGACGGCCTATTTCATGGCGACGCGTCCGCCTGCGCAGCGCAATTGGTGAGTGCTGCTGATCACAATTCCATTCTGGTCAAATCTTTTGGTCAGAACCTTGGCGATCATGTTCATCATCCGCGATGAGGGATTGATCAACAACATTCTGCTTCGGATGCACGTGATCGATAAGCCCATTGTGATGCTCTACACCAATTTCGCCATCATGCTGGGGCTGCTCTATTCGTTCCTGCCTTTCATGGTTTTGCCGCTCTATTCCAGCCTTGAGAAATTGGATTTCCGTTTGGTTGAGGCGGGCCAGGATCTCTATGCGACGCGTTTTAAAGTTCTGTGGCGGATTATCATTCCTGTGTCCAAGCCGGGGATCATTGCTGGCTGCTTGTTAGTTTTCATTCCCGCACTTGGCGCTTATGTGACGCCGCTCATTCTCGGTGGCGGCACACATCTGATGATTGGCGATCTGATCGCTCAGCAGTTTGGCACGGGCAGGAATTGGCCTTTGGGTTCAGCGCAGGCCTTGATCTTGATGGCGGCAGTTCTGGTCGCGCTTTATTTTTACGTGCGCAACAGCTCTGGGAAAATCAACCATGGCTAATCCCGGCAAACGCCAAGACGTCAGAGAGCAGCCGGGCTTCAGGGCTATAGCTCTCACCTGTTTGCTTCTGCTTTATGCGCCCATTTTGATCCTGATGATTTATTCGTTCAATTCCGGCTCGCTTGTGATGCATTGGGAAGGCTTGAGCGCGCGCTGGTATGGCAAGGCCTTCTTCAACGAGGAGTTTCACAGCGCTGCCCAAAATACTTTAGTGATTTCAATTGTCGCCACGCTTGTCTCAACCACACTTGCCACCATGGCCGCCATTGGCATGACACGCGTAAAGTCCTGGCCAGGATTGAATGCGGCTCTCATGGTGATCAATTTGCCTTTGATGGTGCCGGAGATCATTACGGCTGTTGCAACACTTTCGTTTTTTGCGCTGATTGCCGGTTGGTTTGGTTTGAACTTTGGTATCGGCAACATCATTCTTGCGCACATCGTCTTTTGCGTTCCGTTTGCTTTTATGCCGATCCGTGCCCGGCTCGAAGACATGGACCTGACCTTGGAAAATGCCGCCGCTGATCTCTATGCCACGCCATGGCAGGCTTTTCGGCGGGTGACATTTCCACTGCTCATTCCGGGCATTCTGTCGGGTGGGGCTTTGGCATTCATCGTTTCATTTGATGATTTCACCATCACGCAGCTGGTGGCAGGGCCAGGCCAGACCACTTTGCCGCTTTTCATCTGGAACCAGATTCGCCGGCCCATTACACCCGAGATCAATGCAATTTCGACCATCTTGCTTCTGGTCTCGATCACCTTTGTTTCCGTTTCTTTTTTGATCGCGCAGAGGCGGAAATGAATTTCAGCAACGATCAACCAGGGAGAAAGCACATGAAGAAAACATTGAAGTCAGCATTGTCGCTCGCGACATTGGTGCTGGCAGCAGGACCAGTATTGGCGGCGGGTGATCTGCATATTTACAATTGGGGCGACTACACCAGCCCCGATTTGATCACCAAATTTGAAAAGGCCTATGACGTTAAAGTGACGCTCGATACCTATGATTCCAACGAAACCATGTTGTCAAAAGTGCGCGCCGGAAATTCAGGCTACGACATTGTGGTGCCTTCTGATTTTACCGTGAAAATCATGATCGCGGACGGGTTGCTGGAAAAGACTGAACCCGCAGCCATGGCCAATGGCAAGAACATTGATCCACGTTATGTCGATGTCTATTGGGACAGCGGCCGCCATTACTCAGTTCCTTGGCAAACCGGCATCACCACGCTCACCGTCGACACAGCGAAATTCAAGGGTAACATTGATACGCTTGGCATTTTGTTCAATCCACCAGATGAGCTGAAGGGCCAGATCAACATGCTTGATGATATGGGCTCCGTCATCTCTGCGGCCGAGCGTTATCTGGGTGTTCCGCGCTGCACCAGCAACAAGGAAGACCTGAAGAAGGTGAATGATCTCCTGCAAAAGGCCAAGCCATCATGGAAAACATTCAGCTATGATACGCTGACCAAGATGACTGAGCATGACGTGATTGTCTCGCAGAACTGGAATGGCTATGGCTGGCGCGCGCGCCAGAAAGTACCCACCATCAAGTTCGCCTATCCCAAGGAAGGCATCGAAGGCTTCATGGACAATGTGACGGTGCTGAAGGGTGCTGCCAACCTAGAAAATGCCAAGCTGTTCCAAAATTTCATCATGGATCCGGAAAATGCTGCGATGATTTCCAACTATGCCCGTTATGACAACGGTATCGCCGGCAGCCATAAATTCATGGATGCAGATTTTGCGAACTCTCCAGAAATCGTTCCACCAGCGTCGGCACCAAAGCCAGAATTTGTGCAGCCATGCTCTCCAGAAGTTATCGAGATTGAAAACAAAATCTGGACGAATTTGAGAAAGTAACGCAATCACAACACAAGTGAGGGCCAGCGATTTTACTGGCCCTTTCTTCGTTCTGGATTCTATTTGTCAGTTAAGCTCGGAGGAACATGCTTGTCGATGATTTGACCGTAGAGATCGGTTCGGCGTGTGCGGAAAATTCCCCAATGCTTGCGATAAAAAGCAGTCTCGTCGAGATCAAATTTGTGTAGCCAAACCCCTGATTGGTCTTCGCCCGCCTCGCAGACCTTGCGACCCATGTGGTCAGTCATGAATGAACTGCCGTAGAAATGCGATTGATAGTCCCGACCTTCCTCGACGCCAATCCGGTTGGAAGCGGCCAGCGGCATCATATTGGCTGCGGCATGTCCAATCATGGTGTTTTGCCAATGTGCTTTCGAGTCACGAAAAACTTCCGTCGACTCAAGAGTGGGGCGACCGATAGCCGTTGGATAGAGCAGAACTTCAGCGCCTTTGAGGGCCATGACGCGTGCGGTTTCGGGAAACCATTGGTCCCAACAAACCGCAGCGCCAAGCTTGGCAAATTTGGTGTCAAACACCATGAAACCCGTATCTCCTGGCGAGAAATAGAAGGCTTCCTCATAGGCCTGAAAATCCGGAATATGGCTTTTGCGGTAAACGCCAAGCAGTTCGCCATTGGCATCGATCATGGCCAGGGAATTGAAATAGCGATCACCATCGCGCTCATAGAATGAGACAGGGATCACAACATTATGCTTCGCCGCAAGTTTTCGCATTTCCGCAATGGCAGGGTTGGCAGCTGTTGTTGTTGCTTCTTTGAAATACGTCTGGTCCTTATCCATGCAGAAATAGGGCGTTTCAAAAAGCTCTTGAAGCAAAATGACTTGCGCACCAATACTAACCGCTTCTTCAACCAATTCCCCGGCGCGCCGGATGTTTTGATAGCGATCCCAACTGCAGGCCATCTGTGTTGTGGCAATTGAAAGCATTCTCATTGGGCCTTGATCCTTGTTCTGAACTCAAATGGAAATGTGGCATGTTATGCGACGATTGTCAGCGGGGCGCATGTGAAAGCCGATACCCCCTGGGTGGTATCTGCGGTGTCTCGGGATTCCACCAGACTAGATGTGAAATCGTAGTGATTTTTGGGAGCCCGATATGGTTGAGCTTAAGAACTATAATGCAGGCGCGTTACGACAAGCCGATCTTGATCACTGCATTCACCCATGGACTGATTTTTCCGATTGGCCGCGCACCGGCTCAACCATCATGGCAAGGGGCGAGGGGGCTTATGTTTGGGATGTCGATGGCAACAAATTTATTGATGGCATTGGCGGGCTGTGGTTTGCCAATGTGGGCTTTGGGCGCAAGGAGTTGATTGACGCTGCCACCAAACAGCTTGGTATTCTGCCCCAATATTCATATTTTACAAATCTGAGCAATCCACCAGCAATTGAATTGGCGGCGAAACTGGCCAAGATGGCTCCGGGCGATCTGAATCATGTGTTCTATTCATCGGGCGGATCAGTTGCCAACGACACAGCGGCACGGATTGCGCATTACTATTTCGATAATACTGGCAGGCGTAATAAACGCTTTTTGATTTCGCGCAAAAGTGCCTATCATGGCAGTACATTTTTGGCGGCAGCTCTTTCAGGAAAGATGGGAGACAAGCCCGGCTTTCATTTTCCCGAAGGCTTGGTACACCATATTTCTGAAGCCAACAGCTATCGCGCACCAACGGGCGTTTCGAGTGCTGCGGCACACTGTGATTTTCTAGTTCAGGAATTTGAAGCGAAGATCAAAGAGCTTGGTGCTGATAATATTGCGTGTTTCTTTGCTGAACCAATTATGGGCGCAGGCGGCGTGTTAGTGGCACCCGCTGGCTATCATCGGCGGATGAAAGACGTTTGCGAAAAGAACGATATTCTCTATGTGGCAGATGAAGTTGTCACAGCCTTTGGCCGCTTGGGCCACATGTTTGCGAGCAAAGCCTGTTTTGATATTGTGCCTGACATGATCGTGACCGCCAAGGGGATCACTTCGGGCTATATGCCACTGGGGGCCACCATTATTTCGGATAAGATCTATGAAGGCATCTCGCGTCCGCGCGCCGATGGCGCTATCTTCTCGCATGGCTTCACCTATTCCGGCCACGCCGCCTCCTGTGCGGTGGCCTTGGCCAATATTGGTTTGATGGAGCGCGAAGGCATTTGCGAGCATGTGCGAGATGTTGGTCCCTATTTCGAGGAACGCCTGAAAACTCTGCTGGCCATGCCAATTGTGGGTGACGTGCGTGGCAGCCATTTCATGCTCTGCTTTGAGGCGGTGCAGGACAAAAAAACCAAAGCGCTGTTTGCCGATGAGGTGGCCGTTGGCAAGCGCATTGCCCGCCATGCACAGCAGCGCGGACTCATTATCCGCCCGATCGGAAACTTGTGTGTTTTGTCACCGTCATTGATCCTGACGAAAATCGAAATTGACCAGATTGTCGACATCCTCAGAGATTCCGTCAGCGCAACCATGGCCGATTTGAATCATGATGGCATCAAGATAGCGGCCTGACGCTTTGGTTCTTGTCGTACACCAAAGCAAGTGAGAAGATCGGGGCATGAACCCGACTGACATTGCTAATATGGTCACAACGCTGGGAGCCAAGGCATTTCCAGGCGCTTTAGCGAGGTTTCTCAGGAGCACCGCAGAAATAAATTCAATCGCTATCGCGGCCTATGGGCAAGGGCAACCTCCGGCTTTGCTCTATGATGATTGCCCGCCGGATGAACATTTGCGCGTTGTTGGTTCTTATCTCTCCGGCGCTTACAAGCTTGACCCGTTCTATCTCAGTTGCATTGCCGGAGTGGAGATGGGCCTCTACCGACTGAAGACATTGGCACCCGATCATTTCAGCCGTTCGGAATATTACCGCACGTATTACAAGCAAATCGGTATCGTTGATGAGCTTGGCTATGTCGTCAGATTACCATCCGGATTAAACGTTGTCGTTTCGCTGGGCCGATACCAGAACGAAAAGGAATTCAGCAAATCTGTGTTCGACGACTTCATACAGGTTGAACCGATCGTTCGTAGCGTGGTCGCGCGAAACTGGGGTTCATTCACATTTCAACAGACAGCAGCGGGCGACAAGTCGGTCGATATTCTTGCATCGCTCACGCAACGTGAACATGAAGTCGCTTTAATGATTCTCAAAGGCTATTCCAGCGAGGCGATTGCATTGAACCTGGCCATCAGCCGCCTCACTGTAAAAGTCCATCGGCGGAACGCCTATGCCAAACTGAAAATCTCGTCTTCGACTGAGCTCTTCCATCTTTATATGGCGAGAGCGACGTCGCGAAACCAGTTCCAAACCGCCTGAGTAATAGGGTCTTCCAATTCCTTTGCCGTTGTCGAAATGATCCATGATTGTTTTGTTTCCAAAACCTGCGGCAGCGGTTGGATTAATCGTCCGGTCGCAATTGCGTCAGAAGAGAGCGGAAGGCTGGCCAGCGCCACACCCAGGCCAAGTTCTGCAGCGGTCAAAGCAAAATCACTATCGCTAAAGTCCAACCCGGCAGAAATATCGCCTGTAGCAACCCCGGCGGCTTCAAACCAATCCCGCCATTGTTCACTTCTCTCATCGTGAAGCAACGTTACCTTGAGAAGATCGGCGGGTGTTTTGAAAGGCTTCGTGGTCAGTTTGGGGGAGACAACGGGCCCCAGAATATCCGGAACAAGCTGCATGGTGTACTGGTCTTCCGCCTGGGGATGGACACGAGTGATGGCAAAGCTCACTTCCATATTCCCAAAGTCAACAGCAACACCAGATGTGTCTAACCATGGATCACATTGAGGAACGGCGGCACGCAAATTTTTCAATCTTGGCAACAGCCAACGCGCCGCAAAATCTCGGGGCGCATAGATAATAACGCTTCCCGGCTTTCTATAAGGAGCAAGACGATGATAACCGCCTTCCATGTGTTCGAGGGCTGTGGCCACGGTGCGCTGATAGTCGCGGCCTGCATCGGTCAATTGGAATGAGCGCCCGCGTCGAATGAACAGTGGCTGCCCAACGCGCTCTTCTAGGAGGCGCATCTCGTGGCTGATGGCTGATTGCGACAGCCCCAATTCTTCGGATGCCAGCCTGAAACTGCCAAGGCGTGCTGCTGCTTCAAAACCCAAGAGATATTGCAGCGGAGGGATATTTCGAAAGCGTCTCATGTGAATGTCATTCATTTTTATGGGGAGTGCTTCTCAATTGTCTTATTCCTCTTGCCTGTCAGAGTCGACCCAAAATCTGTCAATTTGCCAATCAATCACACGAACTCTGGAACAATTCTGATGAAACCAACCGCTGTTCAAACACCCTCTGCCACAATATCTGTGAATGGAACTCATTCAGAGACAGGGTTTCGCCGGGCCGCAGAATTTGAAAAACATGAGCGGACGTGGATGATTTGGCCACATCGTGTAGATCTCTATGGTGAGCGCTTGGCCCCAATGCAAAGGGAATATGTTGAAATTGTTGGTGCCATTTCGCAGTTTGAGCCTGTCAATGTCGTTGCCCATCCCGACCATGTAGAAATGGCCCGGCGTGCTCTTGGCAACAAGGCCAACGTGATCTCCCTGCCTGTTGATGATTTTTGGACACGTGATTGCGGGCCAACTTTTCTGACCAAAGCCGATGGTGGATTGGCCGGCGTGAATTGGCACTTTAACGCCTGGGGCGGCAAGCATTCGCCATGGCAGGAAGACAACGCGTTGGCCGGGCGCATTTTGAGATTGGAGGGCGCGGAAATCCGCGACTCTTGGCTCACCTGTGAAGGTGGGTCGCTGACATTGGATGGAGAGGGCACCCTGATCGTCACCGAAACCAGCATCCTCAATCCGAACCGCAATCCCGGTGTAAACAAGGAACTGGCGGAGTCTGAATTGAAGGCCATGCTGGGGGTTGAGAAAGTTATCTGGTTGCCAGGTGATCCCATGGACAAAGAAACGGATGGGCACATCGATGGCATGTGCACTTTTGTGCGGCCCGGCGTTGTGTTGTTCGAATTCAACCCCAACTTCTCGGATCCGCACGGGCGCATCCTTCGGGAAAACTTGAATTGCTTGCGCAGCCAGACAGATGCCAAGGGGCGCAAATTTGAAGTCATCCCTTTGACCGAGGCGGTTTCCGCTGAAGCAACCAGCGAGGTGTTTTGTCGTTCCTACATCAATTTCTATATCGCCAATGGTGGCAATGTGGTTCCGGGTTATGGCGTGGCAAGTGACGCGGAGGCCTGCAAGGTGATTGCCTCTGCATTTCCTGATCGCAAGGTGGTTCTGGTCAATGTCAGTGCAATCGCTGCGGGCGGTGGCGCCATTCACTGCATCACGCAAGAACAGCCGGTATCAAGTGCCAAGCCATGATGAGCCGGCGCTCTGCTTTGGGTCTTACACTTTGTGGTCTGGGCGCGTCCTTGTTCGGGCGGACAAGTGCCTCGGTGAACGTTAGCCGTGCGGCCGGATTTCATATGCCCTTGGAATCTGATCCACACAGCCGAACCTTCATGCAGTGGCCGGCGCTCCAATCCATTCATGGCGGTCGGGAAATTCTCAATGATGTGCACGAAAAGATCGCCCTTATCGCCAATAACATTGTTCAATTTGAACCTGTTGTCATGCTCGCACGACCCGGACAGATTGAAAATGCGCGGAGCCAACTCAAGAACAATATTGAGACATGGCCTATCGAAACCGATGATCTTTGGGCCAGAGACTCTGGGCCTACCTTTGTTGTGAATGAGGAGGGCGAACTTGCGGTTAGCGAGTTGAACTTCAATGGCTGGGGAAACAAACAGATTCATGGGAATGACAGCCGCATCGCCCGTCGCATCGCCGAGAAGTTCAATCTTGCGGTGTTTGACAATGGCATCGTGGGCGAGGGCGGTGGCATAGAAGTTGACGGCAACGGAACGGCACTTGCCCATGAGAGTTGCTGGATCAACCGCAATCGCAATTCAGGATCGCGAGAGGAAGTTGGGCGCCAGTTGCTCAACGCTGTTGGGGCTGAAAAAATGATCTGGGCTCCCGGTGTCAAGGGTGCCGACATTACTGACTATCACATTGATGCCTTGGCCCGCTTTGTAAAACCGGGGCAGGTGGTTATCCAATTGCCTGAGAAGATTGACCCCCGCGATCCGTGGTCAGCTTCGGCCTACGGGACTTATGATATTTTGAAACTGGCGCGTGATGCGCAAGGCAACAAGCTCGAAATTGTCGTTATTCCCGAGCCTGTGAATATTCGCTCTGGGCAAGATGATTTTGTGTCGAGCTACGTGAATTACTATGTCTGCAATGGTGCCGTGATCACTGCCGAATTCGGTGACGACAAGGCCGATGTCGAGGCAAAACATATTCTAAGCCAACTCTATCCCGGGCGCGAGGTTGTGAGTCTCAACGTCGATGCTATCGGGGAAGCGGGCGGCGGCATACATTGCTCAACCCAGCAACAGCCTCGCACTTAGGCGCAGCAAAGGTGGGTTCGTTGTTCTCTCCAGCAATGGTTGCTTACAAGTGAAGATAATCCGTTTTTTGTTGCAACACATCGAAGCGGCTTGGTCGAACCCTTGCAGTTCCAGAAGCAGATCAATAGACTTCTGTAGTTTGGAGTTCAAAATTGCATGGTTGAACTGACAAAGCAGGAGAATTCCACTGAAGCTCCGGGCCCTTCGCGCAATCAAGCGATACCCGCCACGGAATGGGATCGCGCACCGTGGAACCGCTGGTCATTTCTCAACATGCGCGAAGTCTTGCCGACAGTTGAAGTGTGGCGCGGGCCGGGGCGCGTGCGCCAATTTAAGAGAGCCGAGCGACCTCTGGATACGCTTTCGGTAAGGTCCGTTGCCGGAAAAAGTTGCATCTTATCAGAATTTTTGACCGAGACTTACACGGATGGATTTCTGGTGATCCACCGTGGTAAAATTGTGTTTGAAAATTACTTCAACGGAATGGGGCCGCGCACGTTGCACCTGTCCCAATCCGTTGCCAAATCGGTGGTGGGCATGACGGCCGGGATTCTGATTGGGCAGGGCCTACTCGACCCACAGAATCGTGTGAGTCACTATTTGCCAGAACTCGCCAATACCGGTTGGAACGGTGCCACGCTGCAGCATATTTTGGATATGACCACTGGCGTGGGGTTCAACGAAACCTATACTGATCCTCATTCAGATATGGGCCAACTCGACGTGGCTTCGGGTTGGAAACCAATTCCACCTGGTACTGACAAGAATCTCAAATGGCCTGCGCATGTGTGGGAGCAAATCCTTGGATTGAAGGATCAATCGAGGCCCCATGGTAATGCATTTGAATATCGGTCCATTGAGACTGATGTGCTTGCCTTTTGCATGGAGCGCGTGACAGGGAAGCGTTTGGCGCAAATTGTGTCAGAAGAACTTTGGCAAAAACTTGGTGTCGAAGAAAGCGCCTGCTTTACAGTGGATCGTGCCGGCTATGCTCTGGCAGATGGTGGCTTCAATGCGACTTTGCGCGATTATGGACGGTTTGGACAGATGATCTTGGCGGGTGGGCAAGGGATTGTTCCGGCTTCGTGGATAGATGAAACGCGCAATGCCAATCATCATATGTTTGGTGAGCCCTACACAATCGTCCTGCCGAATGGAGGCTATCACAACCAGTTCTGGGTCGAAGATCAATCGAGCCGCAACCTCTTGTGTCGCGGTGTCTTTGGCCAACTGATCTATATCGACTTTGCCCACGACATGGTGGTTGTCAAGCTTTCATCCTGGCCAGAGTTTCTAAATGTGAAAATGACGATGGCAACGTTGGCTGCCATTCGGCTGATTGCAGCCTCGCTCTGAACGCAGCTGTGCAAAACGGTGATGTGTATTCACAAAAATGGGTTTGAGCATGAGAAGTGTCGCGTCGATGGTTTGTGACTGGAAGCTAATGCATGGCAGACTTTGAATAGCCCCTCGATTTGCAGGTGCTTTGCCAATTTGAAATGAAGCAAGAAGACGATCGTGGGCATAGATAGTTTCGCCGAAGTGTGGAATCTTGCGTTCTGCTCAGGCCAATTCATCGGCTTACCGTCGTTTACTGGCCATTTCCAATTATTGAAACTCAAGAGACGTGCGATTCTGATTTTAGAGACAAAAGGAGCTATCTCAGCCAGAATTATCCGGACATAACCCAGACCATTGCCCTACGCCAGAACCCGTAACCAATTGAAAAGATGGCGCACCCGACAGGATTCGAACCTGTGACCTCTGCCTTCGGAGCAATTTAGCGCACCCATCCTAAATATACGACAGGGCACGCTATGACACTACAACCATCTGAAAAGACTAGACTATCAGAAAATTCGCGCCGAAACCTCCACCCGGAAATTCGCTGCAATTTCCGTCCGGCTGCTTCCGTGGTGCTTCCGCAGAAATAGCCTCTTTCCAGCGGAGGAGGAGCCAAATGGCAAAGCTGACCAAGCGGATCGTAGACGCGGCCGAGATCAATGGAAGGGATTATTTTATCTGGGATGACGAGTTGCCCGGCTTCGGCCTGCGCGTGTTCGCATCGGGCAAGCGTAGCTATCTGATCCAGTACCGCGCGGCGGGCCGAACCAGGCGCTACGCCATCGGCCTACACGGCGTCTGGACGCCAGAAACCGCCCGGCAGGAAGCTAAGGTACAGCTCGGCCGAATTGCCCACGGCGACAACCCTGCCGAGGAGCGCCAGTTCGATAACAAAGCGGTTACGATAAAGGAGCTTTGCGCTCTCTATGTCGCGGATATGAACGTCGGCCTTATTCTCGGAAAAGGTGGTCGACCAAAAAAGCCAACGACGATCATGACAGACACAGGACGGATCGAACGCCACATCGTCCCATTGCTCGGCTCTCGGCGGGTCAAGGATCTGACCAAAGCTGACGTGAACAAACTTATGAAGGAAATCATTGCGGGCAAGACCCGCGTGTCAGTCAAGACGATGAAGTTACGAGGCAGGGCAATTGTGCGTGGCGGCCCGGGAACCGCAACCCGTACGATCGGGCTACTGGGTGGAATCCTAACCTATGCCGTCGACGCTGGGATTATCGCGAGCAACCCTGCGCACGGTCTGAAGAAGCCGAAGTATGATGTCCGAACTCGTCGCCTTTCCGAAGCGGAGTACAGGACGCTCGGCCAGATGTTGCGCGACGCAGCCAAAACCGAGAAATACACAACAACGGTCAACATCATTCGGCAAATCGCCTTCACCGGTTGTCGACGCAGCGAAATCATCGGCCTCGCTTGGAGTGAAGTTGATACGGAGGGAAGCTGTCTGCGTCTTGCAGCCAGCAAAGAAGGTGTGTCCGTTCGTCCAGTAGGTTTGCCTGTGGTCGAATTTATGGAGGCGCACGGCAAAGGAAGTACCGGGACCTACGTTTTCCCTGGTCTGGATGAGGACAACGCTTTCGGCAGCTTCCCAAACCATTGGGAACAGATATTCAAGAAATCGCCTTTGGCCGACGTAACCCCCCACGTGCTACGCCACAGCTTTGCCAGTATCGCTAACGATCTCGGGTTTACCGAAATCACAATCGCGGCACTCATTGGCCATTCCAAGGGTACGATGACCAGCAAATACATCCATACGCTCGATACGGCTCTCATCATGGCAGCTGACACAATTGCTGGGTATATTCAGGGCTTGCTTGACGGCGTCGAATTCAAGCAAACGGCCTACGCCTTGGATCGCAACTCCCGGCGAGTTGCCCTTGATCGTTTCCTGACCAAAGCGGTGGTTGAGACGCGAGGTGAGGTTGAAGGGCCGACGCGCCACCTTACTTGCATCAACGAAGTTGGATGGGATAGAATCTAAGGATGGTCGTATTGATCATCATGAGCACGGTGTTGATCGGGGCGCTCTGCGTTCTCGCCTACAGGCTTGCTGTCTATGCACTGCCTGTGATGCTCGGCTTTGAGATTACGCGCCTCGCCTATCAAACCGGAGCAGGAATGATCGGTTCCAGTATCATTGGATTCATCGCGGGCGTGGCGGCGTGCGGCCTCCTCTCGGTACTGTTCGTTTCGCTGCGATCACCAGCTGCACGAATCGTCGTCGGATTGATCTTTGCGCTGCCCGCCGCTGGAGCGGGCTATGCTCTCATATCGGGGATCAGCGCTAACACGATCCCATCGGAGCTTTGGCCGTTGATGTTCTGTGCCCTTGGTGGTTTTCTCGTCGGTGCAGCGGCGTTCAAGCGGCTGTCGATTCCAGCCATCAGACGTCCGGCCTGACATTTTGCGCATGCAAGCGGCTAGCATAGGCCGGCAATTTTTGGCAGTCTGAACTTAAGAATGAACTATCACCGTTGCCTAAACAGCGTCTCTAATACTCCGAATCGCGGACAACAAATCCCAGCAACAAAACTGACGCGTAGGGCCAAGAGGAGACATCGCAGCTACAATTTACGACAGGGAAGAGCCGCCGGAAGTTCGCTCTCCAATTTAAAAAAATGATCGTGGATTAGTCGGCCACCACTGGCCTTGCCAAGCGTCGCGAAGAGAGTCTTCTATCCGGCGGGTCAGCCAGATCCGCACCTCTTGCACCGGATCGTGACCGCTATTCGGTATCGCCTCGATTCGCGCATGTGGATAGACGCCGAGGCAAACCGCTCTGACCATTTCGCCGCTGACTCGGAGGTCGTGCATCCAACCATTCATTCCATGGAGATGTTGAATCTGAAATTATAGGAACAAGGAAAAAGCCTAAGAGTAGTAACATTCTATCGAAGATGAGGCTTGGTTGCGGAAAACTGCCAACGCTGCTGAGCAAAATGAGTCTCGCAGCTGCCAGTGCACCTTTGTGGAGATTCTTGAAAGCTTCGAATATGCTGTGAGAGTAGAACCAACATTGCTTTCGCAGATATTTGACCACAATCCAGATTTGACAGTTTATGAGCGGGCAGAAAATCTGATGGCTGGCCGAACAGGGGTGGTCGGACGCGCAATCAATGCGCTTAAAGAGGCCTACTACGGTCCGCTCAGTGACAGGCTTTTGCTCATTTCCTATGAGCGGTTGGTCGAAAAGCTAGACGAAGCCATTGAGCAAGTGTATGCATTTATTGGCGAGCCACACTTTCGGCATGACTTTTCGAATGTGCAGTTCGAAAGAGCAGCCTTTGACCAAGCAATTGGTGCGCCCGGCCTTCATACCGTGCGCAACGCGATTTCCAAACGAGAAAGGCCAAAGGTTCTCCCTTTCGACTTGATCCAAAGATTTTCTGGAGCGCCGTTTTGGACAGAACAGAATGGTCAAATTGCTGCAAGGAAATGGGTTTGAATGAAGAAGAAATCTAGATCATTTTCATTGCACGACAGGCCTGTACCAGTTCTTGATTTGGGAGTGGAACATTTATTCCGCCCTACTACTTGGAGCCGAATTAAACTCTACTGTTGGACGGCGATACCGTTCGCGCTTGCCGCAGGAGGTTCTTATCTGATGCTCCGTCAACTTCTTTTCAACTTGGACCATTGGACAACTTTCGACTACGTCGACACTTTAATTCTACTGAGTGTGATGTACACGGCATTATTTATTTCGGTATGGCGCCTATTCATCGTTTCGGTCGCGATTGGGGCTTCAGGAATTGTATATAAATCATGGTTCAATGAAATTTCTGTTTCTTACAGCAATATCAATAGAGTTACATTTAGAACCATGCCTGCGCCGATGTTCCTTGTCGGCCTGAGAGTCTGGTATGTTACCGGCTCCTTCTTTGTTATAAATTTTGAGTTTTCGCCGCTACAGCTACGAACAATGTATGCCTTGATTAATGGTCATTTGGCAGAGCTAAAGTCGCCTCATCAGTGCAATGCAAATTCTGCAAAAGCAGTCAACTTGGGCGCTCTGGAGTTGAGAGCGGTAGCGGAAAAGCAAAAACTTATTTTGAACGGCATCTGAGCAAAAGCGAGGAGACGCGAATGTCATATCGTGGTTACGGCGGAGGCGGTTATGGCGGTGGGGGCTATGGTACCCCGAATACTCCTGTTGACTCTGTTGGGGGCGTGCAAAGCCGATGTCTAGATCATTTTTATTCATCAATCTGTCGGCAACGACAACTGTGAGCAGAATAGGTTTTTTGACTCTGATTTGGGATCATACGTGGTGAACCGACAAACGGAACCAGCAACAGCCCTCGACTTAAGTGTTGATCATATTTTTCAGCCGAGCATTTGGAGTCGAACTAGAGCGGAATGAAGTTTGATGGAACCGGAATTGGGATTCCCAAATCAGCTGTGATGTGATTCAAACTGGCCACTGGATTGGAGGCCAGCATTGATGAGCAAACCTTATCCCATGGAGATGCGCAAGCGTGCGGTTCGATTTGTCGAGACGGGTCAAAGCCGCCATGCTGTGGCAGAGCGTTTGGGTGTCAGCGTCTCGTGTGTTGTGAAGTGGCTGTTGCGGCACAAGACGACAGGGAGTGTAAAGGCCGGCAAGATGGGTGGCCATGTGAAGCCGAAGATATCAGGCGAGCACCGGGATTGGGTTTTGCAGCAGGTTGCGGCGAGGGGTGATGTGACGCTGCAAGGGCTTGCCGATGGGCTTGAGCGCCGTGGCTTGAAGGTTGATTATCGCACCATGTGGAACTTCATGAAGCGCGAGGGCAAGAGCTATAAAAAAAACGGCTTATGGCGATGAGCAAGCCAGACCCGACGTCGCCCGAAAGCGTGTCTGGTGGCGGAAATACCTGACCCGCATCGATATTTCGCGCATGGTGTTCATAGATGAACCCTGGACCAAGACCAACATGGCCCCGCTGCGCGGCTGGAGCACAAAGGGCAAAAGGCTTCTCGGCTTTGCGCCGCACGGGCACTGGAAAACACTGACCTTCCTCACCGCATTGCGCACCACTGGTGTCACGGCACCCTGGTTGCTCAATGGTCCCATCAATGGCGGAAGCTTCCTGATCTATGTGCGTGATGTTCTGCTACCAACCCTGAGACACGGCGACATCGTGGCCATGGACAACCTCGGCAGCCACAAAGCCAAAAACATCAGACAGCTCATCAGGAGCGTCGGTGCAAGGCTGGTC
>Ga0209069_10000433_pt1 | contig 18929 bp, 12 predicted proteins | sample Str013_2_FD_187202 | JGI IMG/M metagenome (GOLD analysis project Ga0209069, IMG submission 187202) | Freshwater sediment microbial communities in response to fracking from Pennsylvania, USA - Straight Creek_MetaG_SC_2013 (SPAdes) (version 2) | ecosystem: Environmental > Aquatic > Freshwater >...
CTGCCGACCTTGAGGATGAACCCGTGCCAGGTGGCCAGCGCCGCTGCCTCAGGCTGAGCCGCGTTGCCGGTCCAGATTTTGCCGTTGAGGAAGACCGCATCCGCGCTCGTGGCCATCCGCATATGCATGCCGGTCGAGCCGATGATCGAACATCCGATCGTGCCGGTTCGGTCGATCAGTCCGCCGCCGATCGCCGAACACACCACGTCGACATAGCCGAGCACGACCGGCAATCCGCTCGGCAGCGTCCCCTCGGTCCTCCAATTCAGCACCAATTTCGTGCCGGCCCAGCCGACCACCCAGATCCAATACAAGGCCAATCTCGCCAGCACGCCCACGACCGCCAACAGCAGCGCAACCATACCGGGCTCCAATTTGCTCAATCCGGTCGGATTTACCGCGAATCCGCTGGTCGGAGCGCCCGCCGCCGCGCGGATCACCGGTACCGGGGCAACCCTGCTGCCCGATGCGAAGGCGGTGGGGACCGGGAGTGTCCTGCTGCCGGCTGGCGTCAATACGACGCTGGCGTCCCTCGGCATGACGGTCGGGCAAACCATCACGGTGAATGACGGGACCAACACCACGACTTTCACGGTGGCGGCCGGCGACAAAATTTCGGATCTGAACACATTCATCAACGCGGCCGTTGCGGGCAACGCGAACGTGGTGGCCTCGGTGAGCGCCGGCAACCAGGAGGTCTTGACCGGCGGCAACTTCGTGGTGCCCATCACAGTCGGCGGCACGGGCGCCGCGTTACTTGGATTCGGTGTCGGCCAAAACATCTTCCAGCCGACCAATCTGATTACGCAGAACACCGTCGCGGCGGGTCAGACTCTCACTTTCACGACGGACACGGTCCCGGCCGTCCCGGTGGTCTCGACCATCACCTTTGGCCCGGGCCAGGTCGTGACTCTTGCGCAGTTGCAAACGGCCCTGGCGGCCCTCGGCAATGTCACCGCTTCCGTGAATCCGTTGAACGGGAACATCACCGCCACGGCTCTGAATGCGACCGACCAGATCTCGGTCGGCGGGACCGCGGGCGCCTCGCGATTCGGCATTCAGAACCTGCTCGCCGTGCCCGCCAATGGGACGGTGATCGCCGACGACGTGCAGACGTTCACGAACGAATCCATTTCCGGCGGTTCGGTGACGGCCTACGACTCGACCGGCAATCCGGTGAATGTCCAGTTGCGTTGGGCCAAGACGGACAGCGTCGCGGTCGGCGGCACCGATACGTGGCAGCTGTTCTATCAGTCCAACTCGAATGCGACCGGCACCCAGTCGGCCTGGCAAAACGTCGGCACGACCTTCAAGTTCAATTCCAGCGGCCAGATGACCCCACCCCTGTCGAGCCTCACGCTCGTCAATCTCACGGTCAACGGCGACTCGCTCGGCAACGTTCAGCTCGTCTTGGGCAGCAACGGGCTGACCCAGTTCGCAGACACGAGCGGCACCGTCCAGGTCAACCAGTTCCAGCAAAATGGCTTTGCCGCCGGCAAGCTGCAATCGGTCGCCGTCAACAGCCAGAACCGCGTGGTCGGCACGTTCTCGAACGGACAAAACATTCCGTTGGCGGAAATTACGCTCGCGAACTTCAACGGCCAGGACGGACTGCAGGCGCTCAACGGCGGCGCCTATGCGGCGACCCAGGATTCCGGCCCGCCACTGTTCTCGGCGACCGGCCAGATCGTGGGCAACTCGGTCGAGGCCTCCAACGTCGATATCGCCACCCAGTTCAGTCACATGATCGTGGCTCAGCAGGCCTATTCGGCCAGCGCCAAGGTGATGACCACCGCCAATCAGATGATGCAGAGCCTGCTGGCCGTGGTCCAGTGACGCGGATCCGGTTCTAGCCGTCGATGCGAGTCCAGGCCGCAACGGATGATGCGGGCGAACGGCAGGAAACATGAGCCTCACCCAAGCCCTCAACACCGCGCTGGCGGGTCTGAATGCGACCCAGGCGGGCCTGTCGATCATTTCCGGCAACGTGGCCAACGCCAATACGCCGGGCTATGTCGATCAGACCATCAACCAGATCGAGGTCGGGGCCGGCGGCAACACCGGGACCAGCGTCGACGTCAAGGGGATCAGCCGCAATCTCAACGTCCTCTTGCAAAAGCAGCTCTGGACCGAGACGTCCGGCGGTTCCTATGCGGATACCAGGGCGCAGCTCTATCAGCAGCTTCAGCAAATCTACGGGACGCCAGGGACGGCGGGCGCTTTCGACACGACCTTCAACAATTTTACGGCGGCCCTGCAGTCCCTGTCGACCAGTCCTTCATCCTATTCGGCGCAGACCGCGGTGCTCGGCGCGGCGAGACAATTGACGCAAAACCTCAATTCCATGACCGGCGAAATTCAGACGCTGCGTAGCCAAGCCGAGCAAGGCATCTCCGACGGAATTACGCGGGCCAATCAGGCCATGGCGACCATCGCGCAGATCAACCAGCAGCTATCAGCCACCACGCCTCAAGACGCCACCGCCGCGACGCTGCAAGATCAGCGTGACTTGGCCGTCACCCAGCTCTCGCAACTGATGAACGTCACCGTCAGCAAGAACAGCAACGATCAAATCTCGGTGTTCACGAGTTCGGGTCTCGAACTGGTCGGGGCGCAGGCCTCTCAGCTCAAGTTCGACGACCGGGGTTCCCTTTCGGCAACCTCGCTCTGGAGCGCGACGCCGGGCAAGGACGGAGCCGGAACCATTACGCTGGTCGCGGCCAACGGCAACACCACCGACCTGATCGCCAACAAGTCGATTCAATCCGGGCAGATTGCCGCTTACGTCGAGATGCGGGACAAGATCCTTCCGCAGGCGCAGAGCCAGATCGACGAGCTGGCCGCCCAGATGTCGCAGGCACTTTCCGACAAGACGACGAACGGAAGTCCCTTCGTCTCGGGCAGCCAGTCGGGCTTCTCGGTCGACACCGCCGGCGTGCTGCCGGGCAATTCCGTGCAAGTGACCTATACGGACCCTTTGAGCGTCCAGCACACCGTCACGATCGTCCGGGTCGACGATCCGGCGGCGCTGCCGCTGCCGAACACCACGACCGCCAATCCGAACGACCAGGTGATCGGGGTGAACTTTGCCGCCGGCATGGGGTCGGTCGTGGCACAGCTCAACGCCGCGCTCGGAACGAACCTGCAATTCTCCGCCGCCGGCACGGTGCTGCAGGTGACCAATTCGTCGTCGTTGAGCTCGACCGTCAACGCGGTCTCGATGACCACGACCGCAACCGCGCTCGCCACCGGCAGCACGCAATTGCCGCTGTTCACCGACGGCAGCACTCCCATCAGCGGGGCGATCACGGCGACCGGCTCGCAGGATGTCGGGCTGGCCGGGCGCATCACCGTCAACAGCGCGGTCCTTGCCGCTCCTTCGTCGCTGGTCGTCTATCAGACCTCGCCCGCGACTCCGGTCGGCGATTCGACCCGCCCGAACTTCCTGCTGAACCAGCTGACCAAGACGCCCTTGACCTTTTCGCCGGCGACCGGCATCGGAACCGTGTCCGCCCCGTTCAGCGGGACGCCGGCGGATTTCATCAGCCAAATCACCAGCCAGCAAAGCCAGGCCGCGGGCGCCGCGATCAATCTTCAGCAAGGCCAGGACGTCGTCGTGAACGCTTTGCAGCAGCGATTCAATACCACTTCGGGCGTCAACATCGATACCGAATTGTCGAATTTGATCACCCTCCAGCACGCCTATGCGGCAAACGCACGGGTGATGTCGACGGTGCAAGCGATGTTCACCACGTTGATGCAGATAGGTGCGTAATGTCCATCACCGGCATCGGATCCAATGCCGCAACCAGCGCACTGTTGCAGCAGAACATGCAGAATCAGCTCGATGTTCTCAGCCGCCAGCTGGGCACCGGGCAGAAGGCGGCGGTCTATTCCGACCTCGCATCGCAGGCCGGCCTCACCGTCGGGCTCGACGCGCAGCTCTCGGCCATCGAGGGCTTCGACAACACCAATTCGACGGTCACCACCACGCTCGGAATCGCGGAGGGGACGCTGACGCAGATCGGCGACATCCAAAACTCGGTCCAGTCGGCGGCCATGCAGTCGAAGGCGTTTGCCCTCAACGCCAGTGGGCAGACGACGTTGCAGACCAACGCGGCCGGGCAGCTCGATGAAATCCTCGGTGCGCTCAACACCCAGGTGGGCGACAATTATCTGTTCTCGGGTAGTGCGCTGAACCAGAAGTCGGTCGAGACCGCTGATCACATCCTCAACGGCAACGGCGTCCTCGCCGGACTCAAGCAGGTGATCTCCGAGCGCAATCAGGCCGACCTCGGCACCGGCCTCGGCCGCCTGGTGATCCCGCCGGTCGTGGGATCGACGGTCTCGATCAATGAAGACGTCGCAGGCTCGCCCTTCGGGTTCAAGCTGGCGAGCGTGAGCTCCACCTTGAGCGGTGCGACCGTCACCCAGCCGGCCGGAGCGCCCAAGACGGCGACAGTGACCGTGGGATCGAATCCGAACAACGGGGATTCGATCCAGTTCAGCCTGACCCTGCCGGATGGGACCAGCCAGAACATTTCGCTGCAGGCCACGTCGGCGGCGACGCCGGGGGCGAGCCAATTCGCCATCGGGGCGACCACGGCGATCACGGCAGCCAATTTGCAGGCCGCGCTGACCACCGCGGTCGGCAATCTGGCGCAGACCACGCTGCCGGCGGCCTCGGCGGTCGCCGCCGCCAACAACTTTTTCAGCTCAAATCCTCCGCAACGGGTGGCCGGGCCACCGTTCAATTCCGCGACCGTGCTGCAAAACGGCACGACGGCCAACACCGTGTTCTGGTACACGGGCGAGTCCGGCGCGACGCCGGCGCGCCAGACCGCGATCGCCCAGGTCGGACCAACGACGACCATCTCCTACGGATTGCGCGCCAACGAGCAGGCCTTCAGCACACTGGTGGCCAATGTCGCCGTTCTGGCCGCGACCAGCTACGCGCCCGCCAATCCGAACGGGGCGGCGAGCTATGCGGCGCTCACCAGCCGGGTCAGCAGCAACTTGAGCATACAACAAGGCGCGCAAAACATCAGCGACGTGGACGCCGACATCGCCAATGCGCAGGTGACCGCCAAGAACGCGCAAACCGTCAACCAGCAGACGAAGAGCACGCTCACCGACTTTCTGCAGAAGATCGAGGGAGTCTCGACCACGCAGATCGGCGCCCAGATACTGTCGCTGCAGACCAACTTGCAGGCTTCGCTGTCGACGACGGCGCGGCTTTCCCAGTTGAGCCTCGTCAACTATCTGGGCGCGGCTTAGCCCTCATCCTGAGGAGCGGCGCGGAGCGCGGCGTCTCGAAGGATGGATGCCAGGCGCAGACTTGCGGCCATCCTTCGAGACACACCGCTGCGCGATGCTCCTCAGGATGAGCTCGATGATTGATTTGCCGCCCCACTGAGCGCGCGCGGCCAGCGTCTATCCGCGAAAACCGGATTCCAGCCTCGCTTCCGCGCGGTCAGGCGTTCTTGTTAAGCTCCAGCCGTCGAGGCGAAGCCGCTGGTCACTTTGTGGGCGTGCCGGCGCTGAGGACCTGGGTCACTTGATTGAGAGCATAGCTTTGGCCGGCGACCGTGAGGGTCGGCGGGCTCTTGCTGATATCGACGCCGGTCACCACGCCTTGCACCCCGGTGGTCACCGGAACGCTCTGGTTGTTGGCACCGACCGCGCTGACCGAGATCGTATAGGGGCCGCTGGGCCACGCGGTTCCGTTCTTGTCCACGCCGTTCCAGCTGAAGGTTTGCGCCCCGGGCTGCACGCTCTGGCTGGTGCTGTAGACCACCTGACCGGACGCGTTCGTGATGTTGATGGTCGCGGTCGACGGCTGGGTGACGGAATAGCTCCAATTGGCGGCGCCGTTGGCGAGCTCGGCGGTCTTGCCCGAGACCGCCACGGTCGCGCCCAGGAACTGGAGCGCCGATGCGGCCTGCTGGGTTTGCTGCAGCGAGATCATGGCGCTCAGCGACGTATTCGTATTGATCTGCTGCTCGACCGAGGCGAATTGCACCAGCTCTTGGGTGAATTGATTGGGATCGAGCGGGGACGTCGGATCCTGGTGCTGCAGCTGGGTGGTGAGCAGCTTCAAGAAGTCGTTGAAATTGCCTGCCAGGGCCGGACCGGCCGAGGATGCGGCAGCCTGTGCCGTGGACGCGCCGGTCGCGGCGCTGGTGGCGGCGGTGGGCGCAGCGTTCGAGGTGAGCATGCGAAACGATCCTTGTTGCGCCCGCGACGGAAGCGATCGAATCGAGTCTGCTGTTTATTGGTTAACAAATCATGACCGAGCATCGTTGGGCGCAATCGCTTTATTGCGCCGCTTGGCGACGCCCATAAATTGCGCCGCTTGGCGAGGCCGAAGGCGCAATAAAGCGATTGCGCCCTACGCAGCCCCGGTCCGCGGATGCTCAGCCGTTGCCGCGCAGTCCGGCGGCAAGCTCGCGGTTGATGTTGATCAGCGGAACAAGCTGCGCGGGCTTCGGATTGGTCATCAAGGAGAAGGTCTCGGTCATCACATAGATGCCGATATTGGCGATGTTCTGTCGAATCGACACCGGCAGCGCGCTGGTCTCGTCGCAGACCGAGTCGAGGAAGACCGTCCACAGACGCCGGTTGTAGAGCACGGCGTCATCGAGACCGTGCGGCTGGTCGGTCCATCCGTCATAGACGGCCTGCAGCTTGAAGGCCGCCTTGAGCAGGAGCAACGATTCCAAATCACGCGGGCTTGCCGTCTCCTTGGCAACCGCCGCGTATGCCTTGATGCCTTGCATGATCGAGGAGTTCCTGTTCGTAGGAGATGAGCTTCTTGACTGCTCTCAGAGCCTTATACAGCTCTCCTGTTAAGATTTGATTATTGATACTTTCAATCAAAGGCCACATGCTCGGCGCAGCGTTCGTGATCTCGCGCACCAGCCTGAAATACAGCTCGTGGTAGCTCGCGGCGTTCTTGGACGTGTACATCAGCTGGACCGCGAGATAGATGCGCTTGGCCGGGGTGTCGGCACGGCTCTCCGACATGATGTCCTTCTCGCGCAGGATCGGCGCGCTGCCCTCCACCAACAGGCGCGTGCGCTGGTCGTGGTTGGTGATGACGCAGTCGCCCAGCATGACCCGCTCGCCCGGCTTGAGCTCGATTTTCAGACCCACCGCAGCCTCCTTCATGTCGCCCGGGCAGATGGTTCCGGATCGGGGTTAACCGATGGTTAAAATGAAAGCGGCGGGGCTTGCGCCCCGCCGCTCTGGTCGAAGCCGTGATCCGAAGGATTACGGGAACAGCTTGAGCACCGCCTGCTGGGCCTGGTTCGAGATCGACAGGGCTGAAATCGACAGCTGCTGGCGAGTCTGCAGGGTGAGCAAGTTGGCGCTTTCCTGGTTCTGGTCGGCCAGCACGAGCTGGTCGGAACCGGACTGCAGGGTGTTGATCAGGTTCTTGGTGAAGTCCTGACGAACCTGAATCGTCGATGCGTTGGTACCGAACGTTTCGGTCTGGGCTTGCACGTTCGACAGCGCGGTGTTGAGGGCCGTGATCGTGCTGTTGATGTTCGAATTCGCCTGGAATCCGGTGCCGCTGACTGACGACAACCCAAGTCCAGTAGAATTGTACGTCACGCCTTGGATCAACAGCGAGCTCGTGTTGTTCTCGTTGAAGTCCACCGTCAGGTTGTCACCCTTGAGCAGGTTGACACCCTTGTACGAGGCATCGCCGGCCAGCTGATCGATCTGCGTCAGCAGGTTGTTGAAGTTGGTCTGCAAGGTCGTGCGGGTCGCGCTGTTTCCGCTGGCGATTGCAGTGCCGGTCGAAGAGCCGGCAGTGAGGCCGAGCTCGTGCAGGATTTCGGTCGAGCCGGTGGAACCGGTCGAGCCGATCGTCAGGGAGTTCGCGACCGTCGTGGAACCGACACCGATGCTGATGCCGGTGCTGGACGCGCTCGTGGAACTGAGCCCGGACAGGCTCGCCAGTGCGGTGTTCAACTGCGCCGCGGTCTGGACTTGGCCGGTAGCGGTGCCGAACGTGATGTTCTGCGCGGCGCCGCCGTTGACCGCGATGGTCAGCGAATCGCCGGACGTAAAGCCGCCGTTGCCGCTCAGAGTCTGGAACAGATCGGTCGAGAGGCCGGTCGCCAAACCGGTGGCAAAGCCAGAGCCGCCGGCCGAGTCGTTGAGCACGATGTTCGACGAGGAATTGGTCGTTTGGAGTGTAATGTGGCCGGTGGCGTCGGAGGAAGCGGTGACAGCGGCGCCCGCGGTTGTAGCAGCGGTGTTGATCTTGCCGATGGCCACAGCGTAGGTGTCGCCGGCGGCGAGTTGCACGCCGAAAGTCGTGCCGGCATCGACAATGTTCAACGAGTCACCCCCGGCGGCGATAGTGCTGCCCGCCAAACTGGAGCCCGCAGTAAGCTTGCCGAAGGTCTCGCCCTGCAAGAACGAGCCGTTGGTCGTGATGGCACCGTAGCTCAGCGTGCTCGGCGCAGCTGCCTGCAAGGCTTGCTGGGCGATGGACAGCCCTTGCTGCAGGAGGCTCGTGATCGAGGTCAGGCCCTGGTTGGCGGCCTGCAGAGTCTGCTGCGCCTGACCGACCTGGTCGAGCAGGGCGGAGAGCGAATTGGCGCGGTTGGTGAGGGACTGCGAGGTGAAGAAGGAGGTCGGATTGTCGAACGCGTTGGTGACCTTCTTGCCGGTGGCCAGGCGATTCTGCGTGGTGGTCAGCAAGGCGGCGGTGCTTTGCAGCGACAGCAGGTTCTGTCGCACACCTGCGCTGAGGGTAATATCAGACATTTGGGCGTACCTTTCTGGTTACGTTCAACGCTTGCACCTGCTGTACTGTTCTTGTACCGGCGCGTGAGCGGTCCGATCGCATTGATCGGCTGCCCAGACGTTTGCCGTATTCGGTTTAAGATCACGTAAATTTCGAGGGCCGCATTCGAGCGATATCCGCTGTGAAATCTGAGACTTTGCTCGTGCGGGACCTACTCGACGGGTGAAGGAAATTCGCGCCGGTCTTGAATCTTTCGGAGCGTCGCCGCAGAAGTCGACCGACCGATTGGCATTTCGTTAACGGTTGTCCTTCGCTCTTTCTTAGTCTTGTTTCGACCGCCAGCCCAAATTCGCTTTCGATCTTCGGTCGCGCCGACCGAAGGGAGGACGCCATGCAACTCGGCTGTGAAAAGCGGGGCTTGCGTCGGCGGCGCTGCGGCCGGGCCGAATGCAGGGGTGGCGTCAGGCCAGGACGTTGACCGAGTTCTTGCTCGAGGAGCTGCTCGTCTGGGTGCTCTTGGGGGAGCTGGAGGCGGCCTTGAGCTGAGCGAGCTGCGCCGGAGTGAGGTTGTTCGCCACGCTGGTCGCCGCGGCCTTGAGCTGAGCGTTGACGCGCTGGAGTGCCCTGTGATTGGAAATTGCGGCAAAACCTGCCGACTGGTTCGTCAGCGCATTGGTCAGCACGGAGTTCACCGCGTCACTGGAGCTGAACGTGTCGCTCCAGCGTTGCTGCTCGATCTGCCAATTTCGGTTCTGGTTGTAGAACGAAATGCTCACGTTATGGGCCTCCGGCCGCGACGCTAGCCTGCGGCGGGTTAATTGTTCGTGAAGCCCGCGGCGCCTTTACTGGTCGTTAACCACGGGGGGGCGATGTTCCGCCGACGCGGTCCCTGGTTCGCCATCTGCGCGGCAGATTGGGTGCAGAGCTTCGTCGGCGGAATGGCTTTGATGCGACGTTCGACAGCAAAAAGGAAAAAACCGCCGGCGGGAGGGCGGGAAGGTGAGGTCCTGGCGGAAGCGATTGCCCATGCGGTCGGCTGCCAGGGCGAGGGGCGGTGGCTCGAGGCTGAAACGCTCTACCAGCGCATTCTCAAGGTGCGGCCGCGGCACTTCGATGCCTTGCACCTGCTCGGGGTGTTGCGGGAGCAGCAGGGCCGCAGCGCCGAGGCGCTCGGCTTGATAGGGTCGGCGCTCGAGGTTGTGCCGGACTCGGCCGATGCCTGGTCGAACCGCGGGGTTACGCTTCGGGCCCTCGAACGTTGGGACGAGGCGCTCGAGAGCAACGACCGGGCGCTGGCGTTCAAACCGGACCACGTCGATGCCTTGATCAACCGTGGTCACGTGCTCCTGAAGCTCAGTCGTTTCGAGGAAGCGCTGGCGAGCTGCGACCAGGCGCTCGCGATCGACCCGAACCATCCGATCGCGCTCAACAACCGGGGTCACGCGCTGATCGAGCTCAAGCGTCCGACCGAGGCCTTGGCCATATTCCAGCGGGCGCAGAGCCTCAGGCCCGACGACACCAATATCATCGCGAGCGTGGGCCGCGCCTGGCAGGAGCTCGGAAAGTTCGAGCAGGCTCTGGCGAGCTACGACGCGGTGCTCGCGCGCGATCCCGATCATGTGGAGGCGCTGACCAATCGCGGCTATGCGCTGGCCCGGCTGGAGCGTTTCGACGAGGCGCTGGTGAGCCTCGACCGGGCGCTCACGCTACGGCCGGGCTTTCCCGAGGGGCTGAGCAATCGCGGCAATGTCCTGCGGGCGCTCGACCGCTACGACGAGGCCATGGCGGACTACGATCAGGCGCTCGCGGTCCGGCCCGGCAATGTCGTGGTCCTCAACAATCAGGGCGTGGCCTTCAACGGGCTCAACCGTTGCGACGAGGCGCTGGTGAAATTCGACCAGGCCCTGGCCCTGCAGCCGAATCATGCCGAGGTGCATTTCAACCGGAGCCTGGTCCAGATGACCGCCGGAGCGCTGCGTGAGGGCTGGCGGGAATACGAATGGCGCTGGAAGCAGGCGGGCTGGTCGGACCGGCGTCGCAACTTCCCGCAGCCGCTCTGGCTCGGCGAACAGCCGCTCGCCGGCAAGACGATCCTGCTGCATGCCGAGCAGGGATTGGGCGATACGCTGCAGTTCGTTCGCTATGCCCCGCTGGTCGCGCGTCGCGGCGCACGCGTGATCCTTGAAGTGCAGTCGCCGCTCAAGGCGCTCATGGCCGGCATCGAGGGAATAGCCGTGGTCGTGGGCCTGGGCGAAGCGTTGCCCGATTTCGACCTGCATTGCCCGTTGATGAGCCTGCCGCACGCCTTCGGCACCGAGCTCGACACGATCCCGGCCGATATTCCCTACTTGCACATTTCGTCCCATCGGCGGGCCAAGTGGCACGAACGCCTGGGCGAGACGCAACGCGTTCGGGTCGGCATTGCTTGGGAGGGGAGCGCGGCACACCGGAACAACCGCAACCGGTCGATCCCTCTCGGGCGCTTCGCTGCGCTGCTGTCGGTACCGGACGTGGAGTTCGTGAGCCTCCAAAAGGATCTGAATTCCGCCGCGAGCGCCGCGCTGCGCGCCCATGCCGATGTGACGACGTTCGGCGAGGAGCTGGTCGATTTTGCCGACACAGCGGCGGTGATCGAGCTCCTCGATCTGGTCGTGTCGGTGGACACATCGGTGCTGCATCTCGCCGGCGCGCTCGGTAAGCCGGTCTGGGCGCTGCTGCCGTTTTCGGCTGATTTCCGCTGGCTGCTCGAGCGCGAGGACACGCCTTGGTATCCGAGCGCGCGGCTGTTCCGCCAGCCGCGGATCGGCGACTGGGAAAGCGTTCTCGGTCGCGCTCGACAGGAGCTCATGAACAAGGTGGGAGATATGAAAGGTTTCAAGGCTCGTCACGCTGCGCGGCCGAAAGCTCAGCGCGCGGCGCCCTTGATCCAGGAGGCGCTGGCTTTGCATCAGCAGGGGCGATTGGCGGAGGCGGAGCGCGTCTACGAAGCCGTCCTGCGGTCCGATCCCCGGCACTTCGACGCGCTGCACCTGGGCGGCGTGCTCAAGCATCAGCAGGGCAATTCGGTCGAAGCGCTGCGCCTGGTCGCGGCCGCGCTGAAGGCCGATCCCAAATCCGCGCCCGCGTTGTCGAACTACGGCGTCATCCTCAACGCACTCAAACGGCACGAGGAAGCGCTGGCGAGCTTCGAGCAGGCGCTGGCGATCAAGGCCGGCGATGTCAGCGCGCTCTACAATAGCGGCCTCGCGCTCAAGGGCCTCGGACGCCACGAGGAAGCCGTCGCCAGCTTCGACGACGTGCTGTCCCGCCAAGGCAACCATGTGGACGCCTTGTCCGATCGCGCCGACGCTCTGGCAGCGCTCGGCCGCAGCGAAGCCGCACTGGAAAGCTATGACCAGGCGTTGGCGCTGCAGCCCCGAAATGTCGGCGCGCTCAACCGACGCGGCAACCTGCTCGGCGCGCTCAAGCGGCACGAGGAGGCGCTGGTCGCCTATGACGCTGCGCTCGCGGTTGCGCCCGACCATGCGGAGGTCTTGAACAACCGCGCGGCGACGCTGCTCGCGCTCAAGCGGCCGGAGGAAGCGCTGGCGAGCTGCGATCGGGCGCTGGCGCTACGCCCCGACTATGCCGACGCCCGCTATAATCGCGGCAATGCGCTTGGCGCGCTCGGGCGGCATCAAGAGGCGATCGAGAGTTACGATGCGGCATTGGAGCTCAAGCCCGATCGACTCGATGCGCTCAATAATCGCGGCTCGGCATTGGCGGCCTGCGATCGCCTCGACGAAGCGCTGGCTTGCTGGGAGCTGGCGATCGCGATCGATCCCGGTCACATCGAAGCGATACAAAATCGTGCCCGGATCCTGATGGGCCTGGAACGCTACGAGGAGTCGCTCGCCGCGTTCAACCGGCTCATCGAAGAGGAACCGCATCGAGTCGATGCGCTCAGCAATCGCGGCCTTGTTCTGGCCAAGCTCGCGCGTCACGAGGAATCGCTGCGCAGCTACGACATGGCGCTGGCCATCAATCCTGACTCGGCCGACGTCTTGGTCAATCGCGCCAACGGCTTGGTGGCGGTCAAGAAATTCGACGAAGCGCTGAGCACGTTCCACAAGGCATTGACCCTCGATCCGAAGCATTTCGTAGCGCACCTCGGTCGCGGCGGCGCCCTGGTTCAGCTCAAACGCTATTCCGAAGCGCTCGACAGTTACGAAAAAGCGGTCGCCCTCGCGCCCGATGAATCGCAGTGCTACAACAATCGCGCCCTCGCGCTGGCCGCACTCGGCCGCTATGACGAGGCCTTCGCCAGCTACGACAAAGCCTTGGAGCTCGCTCCGAACTTTGTCGAAGCCTACGTCAATCGCGGCAACGCATTTGGCGCCTTGGGGCACACCGAACGCGGGCTCGCCGACTATTTGCGCGCGCTCGAGATCAAGCCCGACCGCGTCGAAGCGATCTGGAATATGAGCCTGGCGCAGCTCACCTTGGGAAATTTCCGCGAGGGCTGGAAGAACTACGAAGTTCGCTGGCGCAAGGAGGAGACAGTGCCACATCGGCGCAACTTCACGCAGCCGCTGTGGCTGGGCGAGGAAGATGTGGCCGGGCGGACGATCCTGGTGCACGGGGAGCAGGGGCTCGGCGATACGTTCCAGTTCGTGCGCTACGCCCCGTTGCTGGCCCAGCGCGGCGCCAAGGTCATTCTGGAGGTGCAGCCTTCGCAGAAGACCCTGCTGGCGGATGTCGAGGGACTGGCCGGCATCTACAGCCGCGGAGAAGATCTGCCCGATTTCGATCTGCATTGTCCGATGATGAGCTTGCCGCTCGCCTTCGGCACCGAGCTTGCGACCATCCCGGCCGAGATTCCCTATATCCGGGTTCCGGCGGATCGCCTCCCGAAATGGCGCGCTCGCCTGGGCGAGAGTCGGGCCTTGCGGGTCGGGGTCGCCTGGGCGGGCAGCGCAATCCATACCAACAATCGTAATCGTTCGATTACGTTGAGCCGGTTTGCGGCCCTGTTCGCGGCGTCGAAGGTCGAGTTCGTGACCTTGCAGAAGGAGCTCGGCCCCGGCGATGCCGCCACGCTGCGGCGCCATCCCAACGTGATCCCGCTGGGCGAGGAGCTCTCCGACTTCGCCGACACCGCAGCCGTGATCTCGCTGCTCGATCTGGTCGTGTCGGTCGATACCTCCGTGGTCCATCTCACCGGCGCGATCGGTCGGCCATTCTGGTTGCTGGTGCCGTTTGCGCCCGACTTCCGATGGCTGCTCAAGCGTGAGGACAGCCCCTGGTACCCGACTGCCAGGCTGTTCCGGCAACCGGGGATCGATGATTGGGAGAGCGTATTCAAACGCGCACGCCGGGAGCTCGAACGCAAGGCCGAACACCAAGCGGAACACCGACCCGCATGAGCAAATCCTTGAATTCAAGTCCGCGGAAGAGTGCCGCGCCGGACATCCAGCAGGCGATGGCGCTGCACCGGCAGGGACGCTTGAGCGATGCGGAGCGCATCTATGCGGCGATTCTCGCCGTCGATCCCGCCCGCTCCGACGCCTTGCATTTCTTGGGCCTCGCGAACTACCAGCAAGGGCGCATGCCCGAAGCCTTGCGCTTGATGGCGGCGGCGTTGAAAGCCAATCCACGCTCCGCCGACATCCACTCGAACTACGGGCTGGCGCTCGATGCCGACAAGCAACCTGCGGAGGCCCTTGCAAGCTTCGACCGGGCGCTCGCGCTCGAGCCCGACCATGTGCAGGCGCTCAGCAATCGCGGATTGACCCTGGCGGCGCTCGGCCGCACCGCGGAGGCGCTGGCGAGCTGGGACGCGGCCTTGGCGGCCGATCCCAATCATGTGGAAGCGCTGCACGGCCGCGGCAATGCGCTGCTCAAGCTCAAACGCCCCGATGCGGCGCTCACCGACTATGAGCGTGTCTTGGCGCTGCGACCGAATATCGTCGACGTCCTCAATAATCGTGGCGGCGCGCTCGCGGAGCTCGGTCGCCTCGATGAGGCCTACGAGAGTTACGAGCGGGCATCCGCTATCGATCCGAGCTTGCCGGAAATCCTGATCAACAAGGGACATATTTGCGCCGATCGGCACAGCTTCGCGGAGGCCTTGTCTCATTATGCGATGGCCTCCGCACTCCCGACCCTGCGCCCCGAGGCTGAATTCGCCGCCAGCCTGGTTCGGCTCCGGCTCGGGCAATTCGCGCAAGGCTGGCGCGACTACGAGTGGCGATGGCAGCAGGCGAGCTGGGTGCCGCAGCGGCGCGATTTCGTGGTGCCGCTCTGGCTGGGCCAGGAGCCGCTCCGCGGCAGGACGATCCTGCTGCACGCCGAGCAGGGATTCGGCGACACGCTTCAGTTTGCGCGCTACGCCAAGCTCGTGGCCGGTCTAGGGGCGACGGTGGTGCTCGAGGTCCAAGCCCCGCTCAAGCCCTTGTTGTCAAGCATCGAGGGGATCGCGCAAATCTTCGCGCGCGGCGAATCGCTGCCGCGCTTCGACTTGCATTGTCCGCTCATGAGCTTGCCGCTCGCCTTCGGGACCTCGCTCGACACCATTCCGGCGGACGCTCCCTATGTCCGAGCCCCCGCGGACCGCGTGGCCCAATGGCAGGCGCGGCTGGGCGAGCCACGATCGCTGCGCGTCGGCATCGTCTGGGCCGGCAGCGCGGTGCACAAGAACAATCACAACCGCTCGATCCCGTTCGATCGCTTTGCCTCGCTCCTGTCCGCACCGAACATCGCGTTCGTGAGCCTGCAAAACGAGCTCGGCGCGGCGGACACAGCGACGCTCGGTCGCCATGCCAACGTGATATCGCTGGGCAGCGAATTACGCGATTTTGCCGACACAGCGGCTGTGGTCTCGCTCCTGGATCTCGTGGTGTCGGCGGATACCGCCGTGGTCCATCTCGCCGGTGCGCTGGGCAAGCCGGTCTGGGTGCTGTTGCCGTTCTCGCCCGACTTCCGCTGGCTGCTCGATCGCGAGGATAGCCCTTGGTACCCGACCGCACGCCTATTCCGCCAGCCGCGGTTCGGCGATTGGGACAGCGTGCTCGCCCGTGTGAAGGAGGAGTTGGAGTCGCTCAGTCGGGCACACGGCGGCACATTAAGCAGGCGTTAACCATACTGTACCACTAGTGAAGATACCCGCGAAAAGCTCGACTTTGCGCTTGCCGCGGCTTGTGACACGGAACCACTTGAGACGCGCTCGCATTGGCATGGCTGGCACGGCAGGCCTTGCCGATCGCGCTCGAGCTTCACCACCGGGACGCACAAAATGCCCAAAGAAGGTCCCTACAATTCCTGCCTGATTTGCGGGTCAACCAATCTGCGCGGCGTAACGACCAACCGCAATTTCGGCATCAATATCATTCAGTGCAATGCATGCGGCTTCGTGCAGAGCGAATTTGTTTCCGACCGCGGGCTCGAGACCTACTACCGGAATTTCTACCGCGGACAATTGGACCAGCAAGGACTGGTCGCGCACCGGCAAAAAGGGCTCGCGCAAGCGCGGGGGCAGATCGCCTATCTGCTCGAGCAGCGGCCGGGTTTCAAGATTTCGACGGCGCTGGATTACGGCACGGCCGAAGGCTCGCTCGGCCATGAGTTGCGCGCCATCGCCGAGAAGGTCTGGGTCACCGAGATGGACCCGCAATTCGTCCAGCTCTTGAAGACGGACCCACTGCTCACTCTGGTCGAACACAAGGAATTGGCGTCGGGTTCGTTCGATTCTTTCTTCGACCTGGTTTGCATCTCCCATGTGCTCGAGCATCTCACGGATCCCTACCAGGCGATGGACGTGTTCGCATCCGTGCTCAAGCCGGGCGGCTTGCTGCTGGTCGACATTCCCAATGAAGTGCGGCTGCTCGAACGCGGCTTTGTGGCGAAAGGTCATCTGTCTTTCTTTACCAGGGACTCCTTCAAGCACTTCGTCGACGTCCACGGCTGTTTCGACATGATCGAGATTCGCACGTGCAACCGCGAGGTCGATCTCTTCATCAGCAGCGGGTATACGGCGCCGGAGCAATACGACATCCCGCTCGCGAAGGACGGCACCACGATCCGCGCGCTGCTGCGGAACCGGCCGCCGGAAGCGCGGCAGCAACGGCGCCGCCATGCCTTCGACGAAGCAGCGTTGCTCAACGAATACAGCGCGCGGTTGCTCGCCTTTCACAAGGCGCTCGAAGCCACGAAGGGGCGGGTCGCGCAGCTCGAGCAGGAATTGCTCACGCCGCAGCAGGCCCGCCGGCGCGCGGAAATCACCAACGTGCTCTTCAACGTCCAAAAGGGCAGCGTGTTGAGCGGGCCGTTTGCCGGCATGGCCATGCTGCCGGAAGTTTCATGGGGTGATGGCGATCTTGCCCCGAAGCTGCTCGGCTGTTACGAGGCCGAGCTGCACCCGGCGATCGCGAAGGCCATCAGTCGGGAGCCGAAAAACATCATCAATGTGGGCTGTGCCGAAGGCTACTATGCGGTCGGCATGGCCCGCGCATTGCCGCAATCGCGGATATTCGCGTTCGACACCAGCGAAAAGGCGCAAGCCATATGCGGTCGCGCCGCGGCTGCAAATCAGGTCGGCGCCCGGGCCACGGTCGCAGGAGCCTGCACGCTCGACACTTTGCGCGAAGCCATTTCCAAGGAGGATCGGACTTTGCTGCTGGTCGATTGCGAAGGCGGCGAGCTGCAGCTGCTCGACCCCGAACAAGTGCCGGGAATTCAAGCATGCGACGTGATCGTCGAATGTCACGACTTCCTCGATCCCACGATCACATCCACTTTGAAGCAGCGATTCGCCGCGAGCCACGACATCGAAATCGTATCGGAGGGGCCGCGAAATCCGAATGAATTTCCCTCACTGCAGCGCTGGGGCTCGCTGGACCGCTGGCTTGCCGTCAACGAGAACCGTCCGATGACGATGAACTGGCTGGTTTGTTGGGCGCACGAGAACCGCCCTGGTCGCTCGGTTTCCGGTTGAAGGGCACGGATGCTTGAGGCAGGCGGCCGGCCTGCGGCATCCTGGACAAGGTGAAAACACATGGCCGTACCATCGATTGTCGACATCATTGGCCGTCCTGCCGATCTGTCGCTCATCAACATCGTCGACGTGGGCGCCAATCCGCTGTCCGGGGCCAAGGGGCCCTACCAGATGCTGGTTGACCGCGGCCTGGCGTCGCTGGTCGGGTTCGAGCCTGACCCTGCGGCCTTCGACCGGCTGCAAGCGATCAAAGGACCGGGCGAGAGATATCTTCCGGTCGCCGTCGGCGACGGCAAACGCCACCAGTTTCGCATTTGCGCCATGTCGGGGATGAATTCCCTGCTGCCGCCGAACTTTGATCTCCTCAACTTGGTTCACCTGCACGGACTCTGGGCACAAGTCCGCAGCCTGGTTGATGTCGACACCAAGCGGCTGGACGATCTCGCCGAGATCGAAGCGATGGACTATCTCAAGATCGACATCCAGGGCGGCGAGATGTTGGTGTTCGAGAATGCGGCAGAAAAGTTGAAGGATTGCCTCGTTGTTCACACCGAGGTGATGTGGGTGCCGATGTACGTGGGCCAGCCGCTGTTTTCCGAGCAGGAGCTTTTTCTGCGCAAGTTAGGTTTGCAGGTACATAAGTTCTTCGAGATGCAGGGCCACGTGCTCCAGCCCTTTGCCGTGCGCGGCGACGTGCATGCGCCGCTGAGCCAGGTGTTCTGGGCCGATGTGATTTTCATCAAGGACATCACGCGCCTCGACCGCCTGCGACCGGTGCAACTGCTGAAGCTCGCGATCATCCTTCACGACGTGTACGAGTCGTTCGACGTCGCGCATCTGGTGCTTCAGGCCTATGACCGAGCGTCGAACACGGCCTTGGCGCCCATATACCTCGCCTTCCTGACCGGGGCCGCAAAAGCAGCGTGACGCCGGCGGCGTGTTCTTGAATTCTCAACCAGCCTCGTTACGCGGCATCCCGTGGCGACGGCATTGTCGAGTGTTCGGCGGTTTTCGCGATTTTCGATGACCGCCGTTGCCACGCAGAGCGCGGTTGCAGGCTTGCGTGCCGACGTCGGCTGCGCCCGGCCGGGCACTGGATCATCGCCAAAGCGTTGCCCTGCAACAGCATGGCGCGCGCGGTCAGGCATGTAGGCCGTCTCTGCGGATCTACCAGGCTTTCGACCGCTTCGAAGG
>Ga0209069_10000434_pt1 | contig 18918 bp, 21 predicted proteins | sample Str013_2_FD_187202 | JGI IMG/M metagenome (GOLD analysis project Ga0209069, IMG submission 187202) | Freshwater sediment microbial communities in response to fracking from Pennsylvania, USA - Straight Creek_MetaG_SC_2013 (SPAdes) (version 2) | ecosystem: Environmental > Aquatic > Freshwater >...
TACACGGGCAGACGAACCCCCTCCCCCTCGACGGGGGAGGGCTGGGGTGGGGGTGAAGGGCTGGGAGCGGATGGTTCGTGTCATGCTCGAACCAGAGGTCGGTACATTCGTTGTTTGGTATTCGTCGCCAAAACGGCGGACGGATTGGCCCGCCCGCCGTCCCGGTTTGTGGAGAACCCCATTGGGGATAGGGAACTCCAAGCTCAATCAACCACCAATAGCGGCCTTGCGGGCGGCGATGACGCCGTCATAGAAGCCAGCCGGGATCTCGACCATGCCTTCGTAATCACCGCCCTCGATGGCCTTGAGGCAAGCAGCGTCCGACTGCTTCAGGCCGGCGAGCCAGCCCTTGATCTTGGCCTTCAGGTCAGCCGGCAGAGCCGAACGAACAACGCTCGGGCCGTTCGGGATGATGTCCGACTTCCACAGGATGGTGATGTCCTTCATGTTCAGCGTGCCCTTGGTGACCATCTTGGTCAGCTGGCCCGACGAGAAGCCCTTGGCTTCGTCGCCAACGGCCGACGAGAAGGTGGTGCCGACGTCGAACTTCTTGTCGAGCACGCCCTGCACGACCTGCTCATGGCCGCCAGCAAAACCGGTCGACTTGAAGAAGGTCTTGATGTTGCCGCCAAGGACCTTGGGCAGCTGAGTCAGGGGAACGAGGTAGCCCGAGGTCGAATCCGGGTCTGCGAAAGCGAGCGACTTGCCCTTGGAGTCTTCGATCTTGGCAATGCCGGAGTCCTTGCGGGCGATCATGATCGAGTAGTAGCCGATCGAACCGTCGGTCTGCTTCTGGGTCAGGATCGGCTCGACAGCCTTGGGATCCTTCAGGAACACCTTGACGTAGCCCGAAGCGCCGAGGTCTGCGTAGTCGAGTGTGCCGCCCAGGAGGCCCTGGAGAACGCCATCATAGTCGGCCGACGGGAAGAGCTTGACTTCCATGCCCGTGAGCTTGGACAGTTGGTCCTGGGCGCACTTCCAGTTGCGCAGACGGTCGGCTTCGTTCTCGCCGCCGAGGATGCCGATGCGCAGCACCTTCCTGTCTTCTGCGTAGGCCGGTAACGTGGCGGCCGACATGGCGCTGAGCGCCGCGACGGCGAGTGCGGACAATACGTTCGCAAGTTTCATGATAATTCCCCTACTCAGATTCGATTGCTCGCGATTTCGATCAGCGAACGTCAGTTCGTGACCGCTTCCGCTCCGCCGCCCGTGGACGTCTGTCCTCCGATCGTGCCGGAACGGGAGCCCTTGCGCCTCGCCTCGAGGCTTACCGAGGTCATGGCCTCGGAAAAATCCTTGCCCGCGCCGTAGATCTCGCGCGCGGCGCTTTCCGTCAGTTCGCCCGGCAGGCCGTCGAACACCATGGCGCCGTCGCGCATGCCGATGACGCGGTCGCAGTAGTGGCGCGCGGTATCGAGCGTATGCAGATTGGCGATCACGGTCAGGCCGTCACGGTCGTGGATCTCGCGCAGTGCGTCCATCACGACCTTGGCGTTCATCGGATCGAGCGAGGCGATTGGCTCGTCGGCCAAGATCATTTTGGGCTGCTGCATCAGCGCACGGGCGATGGCGACGCGCTGCTGTTGACCGCCCGACAGCGATTCCGCCCGCTGCAAGGCCACTTCCGCGATGCCGAGGCGCTCCAGCGCCATCAGGGCTTTGCCGCGATCCGTGTTCGAGAACGACTTCGCCAGGCTCGGCAGCAGCCACTGATCGTTCAGTTTACCAAGCAGCACGTTGGTCAGCACATCCAGGCGTGGCACCAGGTTGAACTGCTGGAAGATCATCGCGCAATCGCGCTGCCAGCGGCGGCGCGCGGCGCCGCTTAACTTGAGCACATCCTGACCTTCGATGATGATCTCGCCCGAAGTCGCCGCCGTCAGCCGATTGAGAATACGCAAAAGGGTCGACTTGCCGGCGCCCGAGCGGCCCACGATCCCCAGCATGGTGGGCTTGCCGATGACAAGGCTCACGTCCTGGACGGCGACCTTGCCCGGGAATTCCTTGCGGACTTTGCGGAACTCGATCAAAACGCCACCACGGGTTGCCTCGATGACGCGGTGTCTTGCATGCTTGCGTAACAGGCCTGTGACGATTTCCTCCGTCCCGTTGAGGGGCTCCCATGCAGAACGGTTAGGCGCACCCGTCTGTCACAAATCCATTAGGTTGGGTCCCTAAGGAGACGCAATGACTCGTTCAACCAGTCCCGACACGGGCGGTGCGCAGACCAGCGACCGCCGCTGCGCCATGGCCGTTTGCGCCCACGCCACGCTTGCGGAATTGACGGCCGGCCTTGCCGCCGTGCAGCCGATGCCGGAGCTGTCGGTGGTGCGCGCGCCCGAGCTGGGGTTGGTGATGCTGCGCGGCCGCATGGGCGGCGATGGCGCGCCGTTCAACGCTGGCGAGGCGACGGTGTCGCGCGCGGCGGTGCGGCTGGCATCCGGCGAGATGGGGACGGGCTATGTGCTAGGCCGCTCATTGGAGAAGGCGCGGGCGGCGGCTGTGGTGGATGCGCTGGCGCAGGTGGCGAAGTATCGCGCGGTGCTGGAAACAGCCCTGTTTGCGCCGGTTTGCGAGCGCCGCTTGCGCGAGAAGGCTACGGTCTCCGCCCAAACGGCGGCCACGCGGGTGGACTTTTTCACTGTCGCGCGCGGCGAGGATTGAGCCAATCATGATCAGCGCCGAGACCACCGCCTTCCGCGATCCCGTTCGTCACAGTCAAAATGTCTTCCGCAGCGTCATGAACGCGCTGGCCAAGCCGGCGTTCGCGTTGCCGTTGGCCTGCGATGTGGTTCCGCCGAAGGGGCTGAGCCCTGGCGCTGCTGCCGTTCTGCTCACGCTGGCCGATTTCGAAACCACCTTCTGGCTGGACGAGCCGGCCTGGGAGCGGACCGAAATCGGTGCCTATCTGCGCTTTCACACCGGCGCCAAGCAGGTGGGTTCGGTGCGAGTTGCGAACTTCGCACTGCTCACGGACCTCGGTCGCATGCCGGTATTAGCAAAATTTGCCCAGGGCAATCACGAATATCCGGATCGCTCGACGACACTGATTGTCGACGTTCCGACGTTATTGACCCATGGCTGGACCTGCACCGGTCCCGGGATCGATGGTACGCGGATGTTTGGCGTCGCGGGCCTGCCGCCTGATTTCGTTGCGCAGTGGGCGAACAATGTGGCGGCCTTCCCGCTTGGGCTGGACGTGCTGTTCGTCTGTGGCGGCCAGATCGCCGGCCTGCCGCGCACCACCCGCATCACGGAGGCCTGATATGTATGTGGCCGTGAAGGGCGGCGAGGCCGCCATCGCCAATGCGCATCGCCTGCTCGCCTCCGAGCGCCGCGGCGATCCCGCCGTGCCCGAAATCGGCACCGACCAGATCCGCGAGCAGCTGTCGCTGGCCGTTGATCGCGTCATGAGCGAAGGCTCATTGTATGACCGCGATCTGGCTGCGCTCGCCATCAAGCAGGCGCGCGGCGACATGATCGAGGCAATCTTCCTGCTGCGCGCCTTCCGCACGACGCTGCCGCGTTTTGGCTATTCCGAACCGCTGGATACGTCAGTGATGACGATCCGCCGCCGCATCTCAGCGACGTACAAGGATCTTCCCGGCGGGCAGCTGCTCGGTCCGACGTTCGATTACACGCACCGGCTGCTGGATGGGTCGCTGAGCGGCGCTGGGTCGCAGCCCGTCGAGCCGGTTCGCGCGGCTGCGGGATTGCCTAAAAGCATGCCGCATGTGACGGCCTTGCTCAACAATGAAGGCTTGATCGAGGCCAACACACCAGCCTCCGACGATAAGCCCGTCGGCGACCTGACCCGCGAGGCCATGGAATTCCCCGCCAGCCGCGACCTGCGCCTGCAGAGCCTGGCGCGTGGCGATGAAGGCTTCCTGCTCGGCATGGCCTATTCCACGCAGCGCGGCTTTGGACGCACCCATCCCTTCGCGGGCGAAGTGCGCATGGGCGAGGTGGAGATCGAATTCTTCGCCGAGGAACTGGGCTTTGCCGTGCCGCTCGGCGAGATAACGGTGACCGAGTTCGAGACCGTCAACCAGTTCACCGGCACCGATACGGCGCCGCCGCAATTCACGCGCGGCTACGGTCTCGTCTTCGGCCACTGCGAGCGCAAGGCCATGTCGATGGCGCTGGTGGATCGCGCGTTGCGGGCCGGAGAATTGGGCGAGGAGCAATCTGCCCCCGCACAGGACCAGGAATTCGTGCTCTCCCATTGCGACAATGTCGCCGCCACCGGCTTCGTCGAGCACCTGAAACTGCCGCACTACGTCGACTTCCAGGCCGAGCTGGGATTGATCCGTAAACTGCGCAAGGAGCACGCGGAAGCAGACGGGACTCGGGACTCGGTACTAGGGACTCGGAAGCCAATTCCGGACCAAGCAACAATCGCCGAGTCCCGAGTCCCAAGTCCCGAGTCCCGGCCATGACCGACCTCCCCGCCTACAACTTCGCCTACCTCGACGAGCAGACCAAGCGCATGATCCGGCGCGCGATCCTGAAGGCGATCGCGATTCCGGGCTATCAGGTGCCGTTCGCCTCGCGCGAAATGCCCATGCCCTACGGCTGGGGCACCGGCGGCGTGCAGGTGACAGCCGCCATCCTCGGACCCGACGATGTACTGAAGGTGATCGATCAGGGAGCGGACGACACCACCAATGCCGTCTCGATACGGAGCTTCTTTGCCAAGACGGCTGGCGTCGCCACCACCACGGCGACGTCCGATGCCACCATCATCCAGACCCGCCATCGCATCCCGGAAAAGACGCTCACGGAAGGCCAGGTGCTGGTCTATCAGGTGCCAATCCCCGAGCCGCTGCGTTTCCTGGAACCGCGCGAGACCGAGACGCGCCGCATGCACGCGTTGGAGGACTATGGCCTCATGCATGTAAAACTCTACGAGGACATCGCCAAGCACGGGCATATTGCGACCAGCTATGATTATCCGGTGAAGGTTGCCGGGCGCTACGTGATGGACCCCTCGCCGACGCCGAAATTCGACAATCCCAAGATGGACAATTGCGCCGCGCTGCAGTTGTTCGGCGCCGGACGCGAAAAGCGCATCTATGCCATCCCACCCTATACGCCAGTGGTGAGCCTCGACTTCGAGGACTATCCCTTCGAGCGCAACGCGTTTGAAGATCCGTGTGCTTTGTGCGGTCTCACGGGCGTCTATCTCGATGAGGTGCTCACGGACGACAAGGGTGGCCGCATGTATGTCTGTTCGGACACGGACAATTGCGAGACGCATCGCCCGCTTAACCCGGGAGTGGTGGCATGAGCGCGCCCGAACCGTTGCTGGTCGCCGACAGCATCACGCGGATGTATGGCTCGCGCATGGGCTGCGCGGATGTCTCGTTCGATCTGCAGGAGGGCGAAGTGCTGGCCGTGGTCGGCGAATCCGGTTCGGGCAAGACAACGCTTCTTAATGTCCTCTCCGGTGTGCTGCCGACGACAGCGGGACGGGTGCTTTATCGCATGCGCGATGGCGTGACGCGCAACGTCCTGGAACTGAGCGAGGCGGAGCGCAAGTATCTGCTGCGTACCGATTGGGGTCTCGTGCATCAGGACTCCACGCAAGGTCTCCGGATGCGTGTCTCGGCCGGCGGCAATGTCGGTGAGCGGCTGATGGCCATCGGCGACCGGCATTACGGAAAAATCCGTGCGTCGGCGCTGGATTGGCTGTCCCGCGTGGAAATCGCCGCCGACCGCATCGACGACCTGCCGCTGCAGTTTTCGGGCGGCATGCGGCAGCGGCTGCAGATCGCCAAATGCCTCGTCACGCGTCCGCGCCTGGTCTATATGGATGAACCCACCGGCGGCTTGGACGTTTCGGTGCAGGCGCGGCTGCTCGATCTCATCCGTAGCCTGGTGGAAGATCTGGGCCTGGCCGCCATCATCGTCACGCACGATCTGTCGGTGGCGCGCTTGCTCTCGCATCGGATCATCGTCATGCAGGACGGCCGCATCATCGAAAGCGGGTTGACCGACCAGGTGCTCGACGATCCGCGCACGCCCTACACGCAATTGCTGGTCGCCTCGGTGCTGGCGGCATGAGTGTGATGGTCAACAACGACCCATGGCGTAGGGGCGAGGCGTGCCTCGCCCTCGGGGAGCGAGTCCGGACCTACGAGGGCGAGGCACGCCTCGCCCCTACGCCATCGCGGCCGGTGATTCAATGAAAACGCAAGTCAAACCGCCGATGATCGACATCGACGGCGTCTCCAAGAGCTTCACGCTGCACCTGCGCGGCGGCACCGTGCTCCCCGTGCTGCACAACGTGAAACTGACGGTGGCCGCCGGCGAATGCGCCGTGCTGGGCGGCGCGTCCGGCATGGGCAAGTCGTCGTTGCTGCGCATGATCTTTGGCAATTACGCCGCCGACGCCGGGCGCATCTGTGCGCGTGATGGCGCCGAGATGGTGGATGTGGTGACGGCCTCACCGCGCCGAATCGTCGAGCTGCGCCGGCGGGCCATGGGCTATGTCAGTCAGTTTCTACGCGTCATCCCACGCGTCAGCTCGCAGGATATCGTCACCCGCGCGGCCGTCGAAGGCGGCCTGGACGCGGCCGAGGCCCGGGACAGAGCAGAAATATTGCTCAGCCGCCTGAACATCCCGCGCTCGCTCTGGAGCCTGCCGCCCGCCACCTTTTCGGGCGGCGAGCAGCAGCGCATCAACCTCGCGCGTAGTTTCGTCGTACCGCGCCCGATCATGCTGCTGGACGAGCCGACCGCCTCGCTCGACGCCGCCAACCGCCGCGTCGTCATCGAGTTGATCCGCGACGCCAAAGCAGCGGGCACGGCCATTCTCGGTATTTTTCACGATGAGGACGTGCGCGGCGAAGTGGCCGACCGCATCATCGACATCACGCAATTCAAACCGCATTGAGCCCTCATGACCACCGTCAACGACGAACTCCTGACCAACGCCCGCGTCGTGCTGCCGACCCGCGTCATCGAGCAGGGTTGGGTCGCCATGTCCGGCGGCAAGATTGCCGAAATCGGCGAGGGGGCGGCGCCCGAACGCGGGCTCGATATGGGTGGCGACCTGCTCATCCCCGGATTGGTCGAACTGCATACTGATCATATCGAGCAGCATTTCCTGCCCCGTCCCGGCGTGATCTGGCATCCGCTGGCCGCCGCCCTCTCCTATGATGCGCAGATTGCCGCGTCGGGCATCACCACCGTGTTCGACTGCTTCCGAGTCGGCTCCGACGAGCGCAAGGATGTGTTCTCCGAGCACGTCGTGACGCTCTCGGAGACGGTGCAGAATGCGCAGGCCGAGGGTCTGCTGCGCGCGCGCCATCTCATCCATCTGCGCTGCGAAATCTGCTCACCCGACGTCGTCACCGGCACCGAGGCCATGCTGGCGCGCCGTCCCGCCGACATCATCTCGCTGATGGACCACACCCCGGGCCAGCGCCAGTTCCGCTCCATCGAGAAGCTGAAGGACTACTATCGCCGCGCCTCGAACATGACCGAGGAGCAGATGGAGCGCTTCATGGCCGAGCGCATTGACCTGCATGCCCAATATGCCGGCCCGCACCGCCGTGCGCTGGTTGCGATTGCACAGAAACATGGCATCCGTCTCGCCAGCCACGACGATACCACCACGGAACAGGTGGCCGAAGCGGTTTCCGATGCGGTGTCGATTGCTGAGTTTCCGGTGACGGCGGAAGCTGCCGCCGCCTCGCATGCCGCCGGCATCAGCGTGTTGATGGGCGCGCCGAACGTGGTGCGCGGCGGCTCGCACTCGGGCAATATCGCCGCCATCGAGCTGGCGCATGCCGGCGTGCTGGACATTCTGTCGTCGGATTATGTGCCTGCCAGCCTGCTGTTCGCCGCCTTCCGCCTCGCCCAGGACGTCCCCGGGATCGATCTGCCGGCAGCCATCCGTACCGTGACGGCCACGCCGGCGGCGGCGGCCGGCCTGCATGATCGCGGCACGCTGGAAGCCGGCCGCGCCGCCGACATCGTGCGCGTCAAGGACGGCGCCGACGTCCCGGTGATCCGCGCCGTGTGGTGCGCCGGACGGAGGGTGATGTGACCAGGATACCGCGGCACGGCACCTTGGTGCTGGTGGTCGGGCCATCGGGCGCCGGCAAGGACACGCTGCTTTCGGCCGCGCGCAAGCGCCTGGCTGACGATCCCCGATACGTCTTTGTGCGCCGGATCGTGACGCGCGCGGCGACCGCCTTCGAGGAGCACGATACGGTGACAGCGGAGCAATTCGCCGCCACGGCCGCTGCCGGCGGCTACGCGCTGCATTGGCAGGCACACGGACTATGCTACGGGTTGGGGCGCGAAATTGACGATCGGATCGCAACCGGCCACATCGTCGTCAGCAATGTCTCGCGGGGCGTGATTGCTACGGCCCGCGAGACATACCGGCATGTCCTCGCCATTTACATCGATGCCCGGCCTGAGGTGCGCGCCGTCCGCATTGCCGCGCGTGGCCGCGATGCCGCCGCCGGATCCCGCCTCGATCCGGCCCGCGCGCAAGGTACCCGGAGCGATTGCGATCTCGTCATCGACAATTCCGATGCTCTGGACACGGCGGTCGCCGCCTTCGTCCAGGCGTTGATCATCCTGGGGGATCGCCAATGACCGCAACCCGACTCGGCATCGCGCCGACCATCCACCCCGGCGCGGTCGTGACGGCGAGCACGCTCGGGCGTTACACCGAAATCTCACCGTATACCTCCCTGACCGAAGTGGAACTGGGTGACTATTCCTACGTCACCGGCTATTGCGAGATCATCTATGCGACCATCGGCAAATTCTGCTCGATCGCCGCGCATGCCCGCATCCATCCGGTCAACCACCCGCTGCAGCGTCCGACCACGTCGCATCTGACCTATCGCGCTGCGGACTATTTCGAGGGCGAAAGCCACGAGGCGGGCGTCTTCGACTGGCGGCGCGCCTCGCGCGTGCACATTGGCCACGATGTTTGGATCGGACATGGCGGAATCGTGCTCGCCGGCCGCACAGTCGGCACGGGTGCCGTGGTGGCTGCCGGCGCGGTCGTCACCAAGGATGTAGCACCCTACACGATCGTCGGTGGCAATCCAGCGCGCGTGCTCAAGCGCCGGTTCGACGAGCGCTCGGCCGAGCGGTTACAACAACTCGCTTGGTGGGACTGGAGCCACGAACAACTGCGCAAGGCGCTGCCGGATTTCCGCAACTTGCCGATCGAGAGTTTTCTGGAGAAGTATCAAGTCTGACGGTGCGATTGCGCCTCGGAGTACAACGGTTCGCAAGCTGAAGCGATTTGCCGCCGGTGGAACCCGCAAAGGCGCTTAAATGCCAGTTATACCAGCCTACATTGATATTGATTCTTCTTTGATTTCGAATTGCTGCGTTTGGATACTGTCGGCAGCGGCAGACGGGCGAGACAAGTCTCGCCCGTCTGCCGCGCCGCATCAATCCCGGATCGGCCCGCCGTGGTAGCGGCGCTCCTGCGTGATCTCCTTGCGGCCGCGCACCAGCTCATAGGGGTGCGGGTCGGGCTCGTTCACAGGCAGCAGCCGGCCAAGCCCAAGATAGACCATCAGGCCAGTCAAGAGGCCGACACCGACAATGATGAGGCCCGTGACCGGGCCATCCATGATGCCATGCAGAGGGGCAGAGGCCCTTGCTGGCAGCGGCGCATGGCTGGCCAGGGCCGTCGCCAGATCGAACATCCCTGGAACGCCCTCCAAGAGGGCGGCGCCAAATCCGGCAACGGTCACGATGCCGAGCACGACGCCGACGGCGAGCCAGCGGCGCGATTTTCGCGGTGGGCGCGCGCCTGGGTGCGAGCGACGAAAGGTATCGACGACAGTGGACATGGCGAGGACAGACCTGTTGCTACAACAGTCGCGAGAACAAACGATCCCCAGCAGCATTTGTCGGACTGACCGGGATAATATTTGGGCAATCTGAATAAAGCGTTACGCCCCCGGGGTTGCCGCCGGCATGCGGAACTGAAAGCGGGCTCCCGGTTCCGCGTCGCCCAGCGAGATCGATGCGCCGTGCAATCTGGCGATCGCCGCCACAAGGGCCAGGCCGAGGCCACTGCCGGGCGTCGAGCGGCTTTCATCCAGCCGGTAGAACGGGCGGAAGATGCGCTCGCGCTCCTGTATTGGCACGCCGGGGCCATTGTCGATCACCTCGCCCACCAACTGGCGGGCGTCGCGATGCAGCCGCAGTGTAATCTCGGTACCAGCCGGGGTGTGGCGGATGGCATTTTCGCAAAGATTGGCAAACAGTTGGGTCAGCAGGGATTTGTCGCCGCGAATCACGATGTCGGGCTCGATGTCGGTCACCAGGCTGCGGCCGAAATCTTCCGCCACCGGCCCGTAAGTGTCGGCCAGGCGCTGCATCAGGTCGGACAAGGCAACAGCCGAGAACCCGGCCTTCTGCTCGCCGGAATCGATTTCGGCGATTCGCAACAACGCCGTGAATGTACTCAGAATGTCGTCTGTCTCACCGATCGCATTGTCGATGACCTGTTCGAAGTCGGCTGCAGCCAACGGTTTGGAGCGCGCTTCGTCCAGCTCCTGGCGCAGCCTGGTCAATGGCGTGCGCAAATCATGGGCAATATCGCTCGTCACGCGCTTCTGGTTGCCGATCAAGACCCCGATGCGGTCGAGCATGCCATTGAGATTGGCCGAAAGCCGGTCGAACTCATCGCTTCCGCCGCGGGTTGGCACGCGCTCGCTCATCAACCCGTCCATGATGCGCTGAGAGGCCGTATTGATCTTCTCGATCCGGTAGAGAAACCGCCAGCTGGCGGCCAACCCGGCCAACAGCGCGATACCGACCGTGATACTTCCCCCCCACAAGAAGGTGTTGGAAATCGTGTCGCGCAACTCTTCAAGCGCCTCAGTATCCTGGGCCACATAAAGCTGCCCGCCTGCCGGAAGGTTACTGCCGTAGATGAAATACTGCGCATGGCCGGCCGATTCAGGACCGCTGACGCTGGCTCTCGGCTCCTCCATAATCTGCCAGCCGAGGTCCGGAGGTAAAATGGTAAGATTGCCGATGCGGGTCGCGTCGGGCGCGACCAGAGCATAGCGGAAGAACTGACGCGCCTGGGTTTGCGTGCGAATGGCAATCTCGGCCGCCAAGGTGCTGCCGCCCGTGGTGTTGGTCTCGGCAACCATGGATTCGGCTTCCGCCAGAACCGACTTACGGATCTGCTGCTGCTCGAAGGCAGCCATCGCCACGTAGATCACCGCAAATAGCGTTGCGACGGATATGGCGAACAGCGCGGCGTGGGTCAGCGCCAACCGGAACGTGGCAGAGCGAAAGAGCCTACTCAGGCGCACGAAGCACGTACCCCGCACCGCGAATGGTATGGATCAATTCGCAGTCAAAGCCCTTGTCGACTTTACCGCGCAGCCGGCTGATGTGCGTTTCTACAACCTTCGTCATCGGATCGAAATGGAAATCCCACACCCCTTCCAGGAGCATCGTGCGGGTCACGACGCGCCCGGCATGGCGCATCAGATATTCCAACAGTTTGAACTCTTGGGGCTGAATCGCGATTTGCACTCCGCCTCGGGTCACCGTGCGCTTCAACAGATCCATTTCCAGATCATGCACTTGCAGGCTGGTCTCGACGGCCGAGATCGGCGGCCGCCGGCCAAGCGCGTTGAGCCGGGCATTCAACTCGGCGAACGCGAACGGCTTGACGAGATAATCATCGGCGCCGCTTTCCAGGCCCTCGACGCGGTCGCTGATCTGCGACTTGGTGGTAAGTATTATGACCGGCGTCTGCGATCCCGAGGCCCGGATGGTCTTGACAATGGCCAGTCCGTCCAGGCCCGGCAGCATGCGGTCGATGATCATCGCGTCGTAGCTTTGTGCCGTCGCCAGCATGAGGCCGTCGCGGCCGTCGCCGGACACATCGACCGTGTGGCCGTGTTCGCGCAGCGACCGGGCAATAAAACTCGCCGTCCGGTCGTCGTCCTCGATCAGCAATAGGCGCATCAAAGCTATATATCCGTCACAATCATCTATCGCATTTGGCAGATAGCCGGCCCTCGTGCAAGGTCTCCGCTTCAGCGCGTGCCGAAGCGGAGACTGACGCGTGTCAGCAGCGATCGCTGTCATTGTCGCGGTCGCCGCGGCCGCAGTCGCCGCGCTCGTTGCCGTGGCCAAGCGTCTGTTGCAGAGCGGCTGGCGCAAGACCGGTAACCTGGGCAAGAGCCGCCTGCGTGGCGGCGATGCCGCCGACCAGGGCCAAGGCAACCAGCGCCGTAGTCAGTGTGATCTTCTTCATGACGACATCCTCGCAGGTCATTTTGCACCCCCGCTTGTCGAGGGCCAACGCCGCCTCAAGCTGGCGGCGATCAGGCCATCAAGCGCCACGGCAATGTGGTCCAGGTTGGCCATGCGGATACGTTTTGGTAACGAGCCGCTGGCGTGGGCTGGCAGCGGGTGGACGGCGCTAGCCGAACATGCAAACTACTGCAGCCAAATCACGAGCCAAGGCCACCGGAGCGGATCGATTTCATGGGCGAGACATTTCGTGAGTTGACCTATGCCGCGCCCACCGATCCGCGGCTGAAGCGTTGGATCATCCACACCATCGAGGGCCTGTCGGGTCGGGAAAAATTCCTGCCGCTCTATCGCTATTGGCGCGATCATGTGGTGCCAAAGTCGGCGCATCCCTATGGCGATGTGCTAAATCTGGTCGATGTCAAGATGCAGGTTTCGAACACTGGCGCGCCCTGGCCGCCGCTGGTCGCCCAGGACATGCCGCTGGTGATGATCGCGAACCATCCGTTTGGGATCGGCGATGGCATTGCCATCCTGGCTATGGCCGAGCAGCTCGGTCGTCCGTTCAAGGTGCTGATCAACAATCAACTGCTGCGCATCCCTGAGATCCGGCCCTATTCGCTGCCGATTGATTTTGACGAAACACGGGCAGCGCAGCAAATGAATCTCGCCACCCGCAAGGAGGCGTTGCGGCTGCTTGCGGCCGGCACCACGATTATCGTGTTTCCCGCTGGTGGCGTCGCCACCGCCAAGAGCATGTTCGGGCGCGCCGTCGATCTGCCCTGGAAGCTGTTCGCGGCGCGCATGATCCAGACCTCCAAAGCCTCGGTGCTGCCGATCTGGTTCGAAGGGCAGAACGGTCCGCTGTTTCATCTCGCCAGCCGGTTCAGTCTGACGCTGCGTCTGTCGCTGCTGGTGTCGGAGTTCCGCCGCTTCGCCGGCTCCACCCTGCGCGTCACAATCGGGCCAGTGATCCCGTTCGCAGACCTCAAGTATGGTGCTGACCGCAAGTTGCTGACCGAGGAATTGCACGCCATGGTCCACAATCTGGCCGGCCCCGCGCCCGCAGCCGCTCCAGGGCGCATGCGAAAAGTCCGCGTCATGGGTCGCCTGGCGCGACAGAAGGCGCGCATGGTCGGAAAGCTCGCCTCCACGAAGGCGCGAGGCGTAACGCGATTGGCCCGCCGCAAACTGCGGTTGCGGCGCGGCGGCAACAGTTGACGGCAGTCCCGAGCATGCGGACGCCGCCGCAGATTCAATCCGAAAGGCCCTTTTCGGCGTTATTACGGCGGCGGCTGAATTATATTGGCCACAGCGCAACAAAAATCATCCAGGCCGGTTTGACGGCGGTCGGACCTGTTGTTAACTGTAGCTGGGGCGGCCAGTCTGGTCGCACGCGTGCGCGTTGTGCGCTGACTGTTGTGTAATTCCAAGGGAGGGGTCTTCCGTGAAGAAGTTCCTTAGTGCTAGCGTTTCTGCTCTAGCCGTTGCCGCCGCCGTGCTGTCGTTCGCCGCTGTCGATTCGATGGCCGCCGCCAAAAAGAAATATATTCCACCGAAGAAGCCGGCTGTCGTCACGCCGGTCGCCCCGACCGCTCCCGGCCCCGATATCGTCGTGCTGCCCGACCAAACCGAGCTGACGGTTGGCGGCTGCGGCGTCAATGACGAGCTGATCAGCGGCACCGTCGGTGTGCGCAACCAGGGCAAGGACCGCGCCGAGCGCCTGATCGTTGAGCCGATCGTGTCGGTCTACATCCCGGAAATGCTCGACATGATGGATAATAAGCTGGTGCCGAACTCGTTGGCGCCGAAAGAGATTTTCTCGACCGACGTGCACATCGGCAAGGGCAAGATCAAGACCGGCCGCGGCTTGGTCGGCCTGCGCAAGGTCTATGTTGTGGTCGACCCCTACAACAAAATCGCCGAAAGCAACGAGCAGAACAACCTGCTGGTCCGCGAGCTGAAGTTCGATTGCAAGTAAGTCGGCGGCGGCCTGTGGTCTAGGCAGGGCGCAGCTGATCTTAGGGTGTCTGGAAGAGGCGGTGGTTCGTTTGCGGGCCGCCGCCTTTTTTCTGGCACGCCCAGTTTGGTGTTGATGCCGCCGGTATGAGTGCCCTGCGGGGCCGGATGATGGAAACCGTGCGCCGGAGTCAACGATGGCTCCGCAACGTGACGGTGTGACTGAGTGCGACTGCCGTCCCAACTCCGGAAACCGCCATGCCTTTCACGCTCCTGCCGCATCTGCGTCCCGACACGCCGGCTCCGGCCAGCCGGCACGCACCGTTTCCGCGTTACAACTTCAGCGGCGGCCACAATGATCCCGCCTCCACCCCGGTCGCGGCCCTGCGCGCCGCTGCCGACGCCGTCTTTGCCCGCGAGGGACGCACTCTTGCCACCTATGGCCTCGAATCCGGCCCGCTAGGCTATCGGCCCCTGCGCGATGTGCTGGTCGCCAAGCTGGCGCGCTACGCCGGGATTGAGGCGCAGGCCGACGACATTCTCATCACCTCAGGGTCCCTGCAAGGTCTCGATCTGGTCAATGCCCTTTTCGTTTCCCCTGGCGATACGGTCCTGATCGAGGAGGACTGCTATGGCGGCAGCATCTCGCGCCTGAACCGGCTCGGCGCGACCCTGATCGGCATACCCCAGGATGCGCAGGGCATGCGCATAGAGGCGTTGTCCGAAACCCTCAACCGTCTAAAGACGAACGGCGTCACGCCGAAATATCTCTACACCATTCCCACCATCCAAAACCCGAGCGGAAGCGTGATGCCGCTGGCCCGCCGCCGCGCGTTGCTGGAACTCGCCATGACCGCCGGCTTCCCCGTCGTTGAGGACGATTGCTATGCCGACCTGGTTTTTTCGGGCCAGCGCCCGCCCGCCATCGCCGCTCTTGCCCGCCAAGCCGGTTGGGACGGCGTGATCCATCTCGGCTCGTTTTCCAAGTCGATTGCGCCCGCCTTGCGCGTCGGCTTCCTGGTGGCTGGCTGGGACATCATGAGCCGTCTATTGGCGCTGAAACAGGACGCCGGCTCGGGCGCGCTGGAGCAGATGGTCTTGGCGGAGTTTTGCGCGACGCATTTTGATGCGCATCTCGCGATGCTGCGGGCCGCGCTGCAGGTGAAGGCTGATGCGTTGGTCGCGGCGTTGGCGGAGCAGTTCGGCACGGCCGCCGAATTCGCCGCGCCCGAAGGCGGGATCTTTCTCTGGGTGACGTTGCCGCTTGGGGTGGATACGTCACGTCTGGCCGAGCTGGCAGCTAGGTCCGGCATCGCCCTCAACGCCGGGGCGGAGTGGTCGGTGTCGGCCCCCGAGCGGTCGCGCCGCCGCTTGCGCCTGTGCTTCGCCAATCCGTCCGTGGACGTAATACGGGCCGGGATCACGGAACTGGCGCAGGTCTGCCACCGCGAGTTTGGCGTACCAGTAAGGAGCGGGAATGTGGTGAAAACTTAGGCGCTCCGCCGGTTTTCAACAGCAATGACGACGCCTGCGTCATTGACCCCGTTCAAAGTCCACGAGGACAGGATCGACTGGCCCGAAGGCTCTAATCCCACCATTCGTCAGCCAAAGCGCTTTGTTGCAGAACTTCCTGATTGTCGCATTGGAATGACTGGCCATAACCAGAATTTTCGAGCCGCCAAGCATGCCATTCAGCCGCGCCACGGCTTTGTCGATGAAACCGGCATCGCCCGCCCCGATCATTTCGTCCATCACGATGATCTCTGGATGCACGGAGGTAGCAATTGCAAACGCAAGCCGCATGAACATACCCGACGAATAAGTGCGAAGGGGCAAGTTCATGTAGTCGCCAAGTTCACAGAATTCGGCGATCGACGGCGCCAAGTCGCGCGTCTGTGCGCTGGTGAAGCCCATAAACGCCCCGCGGAAGCGGATGTTGTCCCAGCCAGTCGCCTCGCCATCCATGCCAAGCGTGATGTCCACAAGCGACGACAGGCTGCCGGAAACGTCGACCTTGCCGGACTGTGGTTCGTAGATTCTCGAAATGACTTTTAAGATGGTCGATTTGCCGGCCCCATTGTGTCCAACTATTCCCAATCGGTCGCCATCGGCCAGGTCAAGGTCAATGTTGTGAAGAGCCCTTACGATAACGGTGCGGTCGCGATCGGAAATCGATCCGCCGAGGCGGGTGAACAGCGCCGTCTTGATGGCCTGCGACCGCGGCGTAATGATCGGATATTCAAGCGAGACCTTCTGCAGCCGTACATGCGCCATCGCTACACCCAGTAAAGAATTTTCCGGCAATACCGCCCGATGATCGGCAGCGCGATGAGATATCCGGTGGCTGCGAATAATCCGCACATTGCCCATTCCTGGTAAGGAAACGGATCCCCAAGTATGGAGGAGCGCAGGATCATCATGAAGTCATGGCATGGGTTCAGGATCAAATAGGGGCGATACTGTTCGGACAAGAAGGTCGGCTTCCAGAGAATTGGCGTGACATAGAAAACCAGCTGGGCCGCCGACTGCACTGCGTGGTTCAGATCCCGGTAGCGGGTGCAAACAATCGTCAGCAGGTAACAGAACCAAACGGCCGTGACCGCGAGCAGCAACAGCGCAAACGGCAATAGCAGAAGGGTCGGCGCAAGGCCCACGCCAAACACGATGAGCACGATCGCGATCGTAACGGCATTGTGTGCGAACAACAAAAAATGCTTGAAAAGCATAGCGTAAATGAGGGTGGAGCACGGCAGCCTCTGGCTCAGCAGCAAGTGGCGATTTGAGGCCAGCAGCGAGCCAGCCTCCGTCAACAAGGCCGACATCAGCTGCCATAGGATGATCGACACTGCGATATACGGCAGAAATTGACTCAGCGACACATTCCAAAGCACGGACCAGACGGCGCCGAGAATGAGGGTCGATAGGGCGGTTGACAAGGTCAGCCAGAACTGGCCGATGCGCGATCTCGCATAGCGTTGCCGCAGCTCGGAGGCGCCAATCAGGTACCAGATTCGCCAGTTGACCGCGCCCTCAACCAGGTCGTCCAGCCCGCGAGCTGACAGGTCCGCGATCGGTCTGAGGGGCCAGCGAGCGTTCTGACCCATTCAAAAGGTTCCCTGTGTTTCGTCATCCCCGCGAAGGCGGGGATCCAGACAAGCCCGAGGCGTGCTTAGCGGCCAATGCGGAATCTCACGCCCTGTCAGCACCTTGTGCGGTATCAAAGCTGCGCCGCACACCGGCTTGTCTGGATCCCCGCCGTCGCGGGGATGACGATCAGCGTGGGTGACTTGTGAATGAGTCAGAACGCTAGACGTGTAGAACCCCAAAGTCCGCTCCCGTCGAATTTGCAACAGGCCAGTGTTGGGCAGCACGATGCTGGTTGACGCCCCTTCCAACGAGCTGTGCGCAGTCAAGCCGAACCTGAAAACGGACCTTGTTCCGACTCGCAATAGGCTCTAGATGACCCAAACAACCTTGGTATCAGGCTGGCGCAGGCCGCGACGCAAGAGGTTAACACGCCACACATTGCCGCAGCGAGCAGCGCCTGCACATTATGAGTACCGGTTTCGCGACCCGAGCGGTCCTTATCCACGGGTCTTTGCGTGCCGTCGATAGATGACTTGGTCGAGCGCGCGCTGCGGAGTTTCGACGTTTGCAAGATGACCGTGCGATGACGGATGAACGGCTGACCGGCGGCTTGCGTGTGCTGCTGCTGGCGCGTTACGGCATGACCGGAGCGAGCAGCCGCGTGCGCCATCACGCTTTTGCACCCCCCCTGGCGGCCCGCGGGATAACCCTCGATACGCATCATTTCGTCGACGATGCCAGCTTGGCTCAGTTCTACCGCGGGCAATCACGCAACTGGGTTCGGATCGTCCGGGCCTATGTGGAGCGTATGCGGATGGCGCCTAATCTGCGCGGCTACGATTTGATTTGGATCGAGAAAGAAGTGCTGCCGCGCCTGCCGTTCTGGAGCGAGCGGCGGTTTTATGGTGTGCCCAACGTCCCGACCATCCTCGACTTTGATGACTATTGGATTGACCGCTTCGAGAACGAGGGATTGAAAACAGGCGTAGCCGGCGAAACGGCCAAACTGGCGGCATGCCTTGAGGCCGCCGATGTGGTGACGGCGGCCAATGGAATGCTGGCCGACGCATTGGCCAAGATCGGTGGCCGGCGCGCGCAGGTGGTTGAAAATTGCATTGATAGCGGTCGTTTCCGAACGGCGAATGCCCGGGCTGATGCTCAGCCGCGCCCGGGGCCGGTACGGGTTGGTTGGATCGGGACGCCCTACACGGCGGCGCGGTTTCTGCCGGCGGCCGCCGCCATCTTGAACCGGATGGCTGCAGAAGGCATAAGCCAGACGGTGTTGATCGGAGCCGGAGCGGCGGTTCCCGAGTTGAACGCCGTGCGGATCGAGTGGGACATCGACACTGAAGCGGATTCGGTTGCCGCGCTCGACATCGGCATCATGCCGCTCGGCACGGCTTCCTTTTTTCAGCATAAATCCTGCTGGAAAGTCTACCAATACATGGCGGCAGGGCGGCCCGTGGTGGCGACGCGCATGGCCTTCAGCGAAGTGCTGATCCAGGATGGCCTGACCGGCTTTCTGGTCGACGATCCCGAGACATTCGAGCGGCGCCTGCGCCAACTCGCCGGTGACGCCGCGCTGCGCAAGCGCAT
>Ga0209069_10000435_pt1 | contig 18907 bp, 14 predicted proteins | sample Str013_2_FD_187202 | JGI IMG/M metagenome (GOLD analysis project Ga0209069, IMG submission 187202) | Freshwater sediment microbial communities in response to fracking from Pennsylvania, USA - Straight Creek_MetaG_SC_2013 (SPAdes) (version 2) | ecosystem: Environmental > Aquatic > Freshwater >...
CGATCGATCTTGGCGTTCAACATGTGCTTGAGGAAGAACTCGGGAAAGCGGCCGCGCTTTACAGAACCGAAGCGGCGATGGGTTTGATCCTCGATGTGAATACAGGCGAGGTGATCGCCTCGGCTTCTCTTCCCGATTTCGACCCCAATCATCGCGAAGAGGCGTTCCTGCCGGCACGCCAGAACCGGATTCTTGGCGAGAAATATGAACTGGGCTCCGTGTTCAAGTCGTTTACAATCGCCATGGCGCTCGACCAGGGCCTCGTCACCCGCTCGGATCGCATCGACTCGAATGTGGCTTTGAAGGTGGGCCGTTTCACTTTGCGGGATAAGCATTCCCACGGCGTCCCGTTGTCGGTCGAGGATATCTTCATCCATTCCTCGAATACCGGCGCGGCTCGAATTGCGCTAAGCGCGGGCGTGTCGCGGCAGCGCGAATTTCTCAAAACGATGGGCCTATTCGATCGGGCGGAGACGGAAGCGGGCATTTCGCCGAAGCCCTCCTATCCGCAAATTTGGCGCCCTGCCAACGCTATGACGATTGCGTATGGCCACGGAATAAGCGTTCCGCCGCTCGTCTTTGCAGCCGCCGAAGCCGCGCTCGTAAATGGAGGACGAAAGGTCAGGCCCACCTACCTGGCAGTGGCATCGCCCATGGGCCGCGCGGGCGACCAGCTCATAAAGCCGGAAACGAGCGCTGTCATGCGCGATCTCATGCGGCTGACAGTGATGCGCGGCACGGGCCGCCGCGCGGCTGTCGAGGGGCTTGCGATGGGAGGTAAGACCGGAACGGCGCTTAAGGTCAAAAAAGGCCGCTACACAAATGACGTGATGAATTCCTTCGTGGCCGCCTTTCCGATAAACAACCCGAAATATCTTTTGCTTGTAACGCTCGACGAGCCGAAGACGGAGAAGCCGGGCGTTCCAAACGAGGCGGCTTACAACGCCGCTCCAACGGCTGGCTCGATATTGAAGCGCGTCGCCCCGATGCTCGATATTTTGCCCACAGCCCGATTTGACGAAGCAACCGCGACCTCCTATGACAAGGCGATCAAGGCTCCGGCGAGCCAAATCTCCTATTCGCGGAACAAAAGCCATGAACTTGGCGGATCTGGCCAAAGATATTCCGCTTACCGGCGGCCCGCTGAACCTCGCGGGTATAGAGATTACAGGGCTTACCGAGAATAGCCGCCTCGTTCAGCCGGGTATGTTGTTTGCAGCCCTTCCCGGCACGAAAATCGACGGCATGGCCTTTGCCGAAGATGCAATTTCACGCGGCGCCGTTGCGATCTTGGGCGGATCGGATGCGGCCATTTCTGGCGCCGTCCCAGTGCTCGCCTCGGCAAATCCCCGCCGCGCGCTGGCTCTTATGGCCGCCCGATATTATGTATTTCAGCCGAAAACCATCGCCGCGGTCACGGGCACAAATGGCAAGACTTCGGTCGCCGCGTTTTTGCGGCAGATATGGCACGCGCTCGGGCATCCGGCCGCAAGCCTCGGCACGGTCGGAATTGTAACGGCGGCGGGCGAAACGCCTCTTTCGCATACGACACCGGACCCGATTTCACTCCATAGAGATCTTGCGCGCCTTGCGGAGGAGGGGGTTACCCATCTTGCCCTTGAGGCTTCAAGTCATGGCCTTGCGCAACATCGCCTTGACGGCGTGAAGCTTTCCGCGGGCGCGTTCACCAATATCACCCGCGACCACCTCGATTATCACGAGACGTTCCAAGACTATTTCGACGCGAAACTGCGTCTCTTCACCGAGCTTCTGGAGCCCGGTCAGCCGGCCGTAATCGAAGCCGATGGCGACGGTGCAAGGGAAGCTATTGAAGTTGCGAAATCATGCAAGCTCGACGTCATTACCGTTGGACAGGCAGGCGAACGGATCGCCCTGCGTGAGAGCGTGCGTAAAGGCTTTGCCCAGCGCCTGACGCTCTTCGTGGACGGTTCTGAATATATCGTCGATTTGCCTCTCGCTGGCGGCTTTCAAGTATCGAACGCTCTGGTCGCGGCCGGGCTAGCAATTGCGACAGGCGCAAGTCCGGGGGCCGCTACTAGCGCGCTTGCAAATTTGCGCGGCGCTAAAGGCCGCCTCGAATATGCGGGGGAAACCGTCACGGGCGCGCCGATTTTTATCGATTATGCGCACACGCCGGATGCGCTGGCAAAGGCGCTCGAAGCGTTGCGGCCCTATGTCGAGAGCAAGCTTCTTGTCGTGTTCGGCTGCGGAGGCGACCGAGACCGCGGAAAGCGGCCGGAAATGGGCCGCGCCGCTGCACGCTATGCCGACGCCGTCTACATAACCGACGATAATCCGCGCAGCGAAGATCCCGCCGTAATCCGCCGCGCCATTTTAGATGCCGCTCCAGGAGCGGTCGAGATCGCCAGCCGGGCCGAGGCAGTCGCAACTTCCATAGACGCTGCCTGCAAAGGCGATGTGGTTCTGATCGCCGGCAAAGGACATGAGACCGGGCAGATCGCCGGGAACACCGTTTTGCCCTACTCGGATCATGATGCTGTTGCGGCGGCTCTGCACGGTCGAGCCGCATCCCGGAGGTTAGGGCATGGCTGATCCGCTTTGGACCGGCGAAGAAATCGGCGCCATTCTCGATATGAGCCCGCTGCTGGGGGAAAGCCTAAAAGTCACAGGAGTCTCCATCGACAGCCGCACCCTGCAAAGGGGAGATCTGTTTGTCGCCATTAAGGGCGAGCGAACCGACGGGCACGAATATGTCGAAGCCGCCGCCAGGAACGGGGCCGCGGGCGCTATCGTAAGTTCTAATTATCCAGCCCCTGCTTCCGCGCTAAGCCTTCCACTGCTCCGAGTTCCGGACCCGCTCGCCGCACTGAATATGTTTGGCACAGCTGCCCGTGCGAGAATGGAAGGCCCGGTTATCGCGGTCACCGGCAGCGTAGGAAAAACCGGTACGAAGGAGATGCTGCGGGCCGCTTTGTCCCCGCTCGGAAACACCCATGCCTCCGAGAAGTCTTATAATAATTTGTGGGGTGTGCCGCTTTCGCTGGCCCGGATGCCTCGACCGGCGCGTTTCGGCATCTTCGAAATAGGGATGAATCACGCAGGAGAAATTACGCCCCTGACGAAGATGGTGCGTCCTCACATCGCGATCGTCACCTGGGTTGCGCCGGTGCATATCGAATTTTTTAACTCGGTCGCCGAAATTGCGGATGCGAAAGCTGAGATATTCGAAGGGCTTGAGCCGGATGGTTACGCCGTGCTGCCTCTCGACAACGAGCATTATGACCGTCTGGCTTTACGTGCCCGCTGTCTTGGCAGGAAAATCGTTAGTTTCGGTCAAGACAAGGAAGCTGACGCTAAGTTGCTCTCGGTTACGGCCAGGGAGGATGGCTTAAGCGCCGAGGCCGATATCCTTGGCCAGCGGTTGGTTTTTCAGATTCGCGCCCATGGCGTCCATCTGGCGGCAAATGCGATAGCTGCGCTTGCGGCGGTAAAGCTTGCGGGCGGAGACGTGCTCGCGGCGGCGGAAAATCTAGCCGGATTCGATGTTCCGGAAGGCCGGGGGCGGCGCTTCAGCTTCGATACGCCAACAGGACCCGTGCTGCTGATCGACGAAACCTATAACGCCAACCCCGCATCCATGGCTGCCGCCATCGCGTCATTGGGTGCGCTTTCCAAGTCGCGATATGCGCGCCGCGTGGCGGTGCTCGGCGATATGTTGGAGCTTGGTCACGGCGGCCCTCAATTTCACGCCGGGATTAAAAGCGCCATTGACTCAAATGCGATCGATCTCGTTTTCTGCGCCGGACCGCTCATGGCCAATCTCTATGAGCGTCTTCCAACGGAACAACGCGGAGGCTATGCCGGGACAGCCGAACTCCTAAAGCGCCAGCTGCTCGACGCCGTCAAAGGCGGCGATGCCGTCATGATAAAGGGGTCGCTCGGAAGCAGGATGGGGCCTCTGGCCGATGCTCTGAAATCGCAATTCGCAGCTGCTACTGAAAATAAAGCCGGCCGCGACGCGGCGTAAAGGTCCACTTCCGAATGCTCTATCTCCTCGGCGACTTTCACGATCAAGCGCAGATCCTCAACCTGTTCCGATACATCACGTTCAGAACGGGCGGAGCGATTATGACCGCGATGCTCGTCGTGTTCCTGCTTGGTCCGGTGCTCATCAATTCGCTCCGGCTTCGTCAAGGCAAAGGGCAGCCCATTCGTGAAGACGGTCCGAAAAGTCATCTTCTGACGAAGAAGGGCACGCCCACCATGGGTGGACTCATGATCCTGCTTGGGCTTTGCGTGGCTACGCTTCTTTGGGCGAACCTGTCGAACCCTTATGTCTGGATCGTGCTCTGGGTTACGCTGGCCTATGGCTTCATCGGATTTTATGACGATTTTCTGAAAGTCACGAAGCGGTCGTCGGCGGGCTTTTCAGGCCGCTTCCGGCTTATGCTGGAACTCCTTGTCGCGGGGATGGCGACCTACGCCATTACATCGGTCGGCGCTAAGCCTTTTTCGACGTCGCTGACGGTTCCTTTCTTTAAGGATGTCCTGATTAATCTGGGGCCATTCTTCGTCGTGCTCGGCATCCTCGTGATCGCAGGAGCCGGAAATGCCGTGAATTTGACGGACGGTCTCGACGGCCTCGCCATCGTACCCGTTATGATTGCAGCTTCGGCTTTCGGAATCATATCTTATCTCGTCGGTAACAAGATGTTCTCGGAATATCTTCAGGTGCATTTCGTGCCGGGAGTTGGCGAGTTGTCTGTGATTTGCGGCGCGTTATTGGGGGCGGGCTTGGGATTTTTGTGGTTCAACGCTCCCCCGGCGATGATTTTCATGGGCGATACAGGCTCGCTCGCGCTCGGCGGCGCACTCGGTTCGATTGCAGTTGCAGTGAAACATGAAATCGTGCTTGCAATCGTAGGTGGTCTTTTCGTTCTCGAAACGGCGTCAGTCATTGTGCAAGTTATTTCGTTCAAGATGACGGGAAAGCGTGTGTTCCGAATGGCTCCATTGCATCACCACTTCGAGCAGAAAGGCTGGGCTGAGCCCACCGTCGTGGTGCGGTTCTGGATCATCGCGGTAATCCTGGCGCTCATTGGCCTGTCCACGCTGAAGCTGAGGTAAGGATGATCGCCGCCCATTCATTCGCAGGCAAAACGGTTGCCGTTTTCGGCATGGGAATGTCTGGCCTCGCTGCCGCGAAGTCTTTGCAGGCAGGCGGTGCGGCAGTCGTCGCTTACGACGATAATGCGCGAGGATGCGATCAAGCGAGGGACGCCGGTCTGCCGGTCAAAGACTTGAGAGAGTGCGACTGGAGCGTATTCTCCGCCCTTGTCCTTGCGCCGGGCGTGCCGCTGACCCATCCGGAACCGCATTGGACAGTTCGCCTCGCGCGGGAAAATCGGGTTGAGATTATCGGCGACACGGAGGTCTTCTGCCGCGAACGGCGAATCGCTGGAAAGTCGAGCAAATTGATCGCCATCACCGGGACGAATGGAAAATCGACCACAACAGCCTTGACCCACCATTTGCTCGCGGCGTCGGGGATCGACGCGGTCATGGGTGGCAATATCGGCAAAGCGGTCCTGGACCTTCCTCCCTTTGCGGCCGGCCGCCATTACGTGTTCGAATTGTCGAGTTTTCAGCTCGATCTGACGCCTAGTCTCGATCCGGCTGCCGCTGCGTTGCTCAATATCACGCCCGATCATCTCGACCGCCATGGCGGCATGGAGAACTATGCAGCCGTCAAAGCCAAAATCTTCTCCAATATGGAGCCGGGCGACACGGCGATTATTGGCGCCGATGACAGCTATTGCGATGCGATCGCCGAGGACTTGAAAGCGCGGCCCGTTGCATTGCGCCGGATTTCGGTAAAATCGAAGGTGGAAACCGGCGTGTATTTGGATGGCACGGCGCTGGTCGAAGTTGAATATGGCCGCGTCGTGAACACAGCGCAACTTGCGGGAATCGGTTCGCTTCGGGGGGCGCATAACGCACAAAATGCCGCGGCCGCGCTGTCCATCGGGCGGAGTCTTGGGTTGCCTTGGAGCGTGCTTGTGGCCGCCCTCCAAAGCTTTCCTGGCCTCCATCATCGTATGGAAGAAGTGAGGCGCATCGGGAACGTTCTGTTCATAAACGATTCCAAAGCGACGAACGCCGACGCCGCGGAGCGTGCTCTCGCAAGTTTTTCAAATATTTATTGGATAGCAGGCGGCAAGCCGAAAGAGGGCGGCATAGAGAGTATACGGCCGTTTTTTTCCGCGATCCGGAAGGCGTATCTCATCGGAGAAAGCGCGCCTGTCTTTGCTGAAACGCTCAAGGGCAACGCCGATTTCGTAATCTCCGGAACGCTCGACGCAGCCTTAAATCAGGCCTACGCCGATGCCCTGGCCGACCGCAATCGCGGCGACAAGGTTGTTCTGCTTTCGCCCGCTTGCGCATCCTACGACCAGTTTCAAAATTTCGAAGTGCGTGGCGACGCCTTCCGCACGCTGGTCAATTCGCTTCAATCTCCCTCTCAGGAAGAGGCGGCATGACGCTATCCCGCGCAGAGCGCGCGCTCGTCACAGATTGGTGGCTCACGGTCGACCGCTCATTGCTCGGCCTCATTCTCCTGCTCCCGATTTGCGGCGCGGTAGCAGCGCTCGTAGCGACGCCTCAAGCCGCCATTCATTTTCATCTGGAGCCATTTTATTTCGCAAAACGGCATGTCATAGCCATGGTTGCGGCTGTCGCCGTCGTCTTCGCCGTGTCGTTGCTGAATCCGGTTCAGATTCGGCGCTTGGCGCTCGCCATGTTCCTCGGCGGCCTTCTGCTGATGGCGGCGGCCTTGCTCCAAGGGTTCGAACGCAATGGCGCAACGCGCTGGCTGATATTAGGCGGCGTTTTCTTGCAGCCGTCCGAATTTGCAAAGCCTGGGTTCGTTGTCCTATCCGCGTGGCTTTTTTCGGAAAGCATCAAGCGCCCCGACATGCCTGCCATAGAGCTAAGCCTTTTGGCGCTGGCGATATTCCTGGCTTTGCTCGTCCGCCAGCCCGACATTGGGCAGGCCATAATCATTTCCGGCGTCTGGTGCGGACTCTTCTTCTTGGCCGGTTATTCGATGCTGTTTCTCCCTCTTCTCGGGGGCGCATGTGTGGCGGGATTCTTCGGCGCTTATGCGACGCTTCCCCATTTCGCGAACCGGATCGACCGTTTTTTCGGCACGCTGGGAGATGGGCAGCAAATGACCGTCGCCGCCGCCGTCTTTCGAGACGCAGGCTGGTTCGGTCATGGATTGGGGGAGGGGTTCACGAAGACTCGCCTTCCCGACGCCCACAACGATTATGTGTTCGCCGCGCTTGCGGAAGAACTCGGGATTGCCGCTTGCCTTTTCCTCATACTGATTTATGCCTTGATCGTCTGGAAAGTCTTAAGAAGCGCGTTTCGGGAAGAGAACGCGTTTTTGCGGCTTGCGATTACCGGACTCATTATGATTTTCGGTTTCCAGGCCTTAATTAACGTGGCAGTGAATTTGAATCTGCTGCCAACCAAGGGAGTTACGCTTCCCTTTATATCGTATGGCAGGTCATCCTTGATTTCCTCCGCTGTGACATTGGGGATGATTCTAGGTTTGACGAGGCGATCGCTCTGGCCCGACCCGGCTCCTTCAAGGCAATCCGCCAGCGAGTCCGGAATGGAATATGGGTGGCGTTCGCGCAGTTTAGAGGCTGAGGAAAATTCAATGTTAGCCTCGTCAGGAGAAAGCAGACCATGAGCCGCGGTGCAGTTATGCTCGCAGCCGGAGGAACCGGCGGCCACCTCTTTCCGGCTCAAGCGCTCGGTGAAGAGCTGATACGGCGCGGTTACGACGTCGATCTTATCACGGACACGCGCGGCAATGTTTTTGGGGCCGATTTTCCGGCTCGGAAAGTCTACAAAGTGCCTGCGGCTACGTTTCGCGGACGCTCTCCGCTCGAAGCGACGAAGACGCTCGGCACGCTGGGCAACGGTTTCCAGGCCGCCTACAAGATCATGGGAGAAGCCGCGCCCAAGGCCATTATTGGATTTGGCGGGTATCCGACGCTCGCGCCTGTATTGGCGGCGGTCGGAAGGGGCATCCCATCCGCAATTCATGAGCAAAATTCGGTCATGGGGCAGGCCAACCGCTTCCTCGCTCCGATGGTTAGGGCGATAGCCTGCGGTTTCGACAAGACGAAATATCTAGAAGGAAAGCTCATTGCAAAGGTGCGCGTAACCGGCACGCCGCTGCGGGGCACCGTTCTTAGCTTGCGTAACGCGTCCTATCGCCCGCCTTCAAGCCAAGGTCAGCTCAATCTGCTCGTTTTCGGGGGCAGCCAAGGGGCTCAGTTCTTGTCGGACATCATTCCGCAGGCGCTTCAGATGCTGCCCGAATATTTCCGCGACCGGCTGTTCGTAATGCAGCAATGCCGCGAAGAAGACATAGACCGGGTTTTCGATGCCTATGAAGCGGTCGGAATCGCGGCGGAACTTGCGACATTCTTCGAGGACTTGCCCCAACGTATGTCGAATGCTCATCTTACCATCGCTCGAAGCGGCGCGACGACAATCGCGGAACTCTGCGCTCTGGGACGTCCCGCTATCTTGGTGCCGCTTCCTCATGCGAAGGATAACGACCAGCTTGAAAATGCGACGCGGCTTGAGGCGTCGGGCGGCGGATGGTGTTGTCCGCAGCAGTCGCTGACGGCGGAGCAACTCGCGGGAACGGTGCGAAGGCTTTTTGAAGATCCGGGCGCTCTCATAAAGGCTGCCGCAAACGCGCATGCTCTGGCAAACTATAACGCGCTTGATTCGCTTGGAAATCTTATGGAAGAGCTTGCCGAGGGGCATGGCGCCGGAACTAAAATGGCAGTTTCGGCTTAATCTGAGCGCTTCGGAAATTGGGTTGGATTGCCGGGGGGCAACCAACCTCGGGGGAAGGGAAGACGTGATGAAAGATCCGCTATCTGGCGGCCTGATACACATTATCGGCGCAGGCGGGATTGGAATGAGCGCCATTGCGGAAGTGATGGCGGCGAGGGGCATACCCGTTCAGGGCAGCGACCAAAAGGACGGCGCAAATCTTCGCAGACTTGCCGGCAAAGGGATAAAAGTCTTTATCGGGCAGGACCGCGCCAATCTTGCGGGCGTTGGAAGTGTCGTGATTTCTACTGCGGTCAAAGAAGACAACATCGAACTTCGCGAAGCGCGTGCACGCGGCATTCCGGTTTTGAGCCGGGCGGAGGCTCTGGCTGCTCTGATGCGAGGCTACCGCACGATTTGCATCACCGGCTCGCACGGCAAAACGACGACAACCGCGATGGTCGCGTGGATGCTCGAACGCGCCGGTCTCGATCCGACCGCGATCGTGGGAGGCGTGTTGCGCGCTTGGGGTTCGAACGCGAGAATTGGCAAAAGCGAATGGATGGTGGTCGAGGCCGATGAATCGGACGCAACCTTCATCAAACTTCCGACGGAAATCGGAATCGTTACGAATATCGATCCAGAACATCTCGATTTTTATGGGACTGAGGAAGCTCTCCATGGGGCTTTCGAAACGTTCTTTTCCCAACTGCCTGACATCGGCGTGGCTATTGCCGGGATCGACCATCCCGTTGTGCAGAATCTGTTGACGAAGCTCGAAAACGAAAACCGCTTGCCGCGCATTACGACATTCGGTCAGGCGCTCGGGTCGAATATTCAAATCGGCGATATCCAGTCGAATGGCGGCTCGGTCAAATTCGACATGACGATCAAGGAGGACCCGATCCGGCCGATTTTAGACGTCGCATCGGTAAAGCTGAAAGTGCCCGGCCTGCATAACGCGCTGAACGCAGCGGCGGCGGCGGCGGCGGGGCTTGAGATAGGGCTTTCCGTCGATACGATAGTGGATGCGCTCGGAAGTTTTCAGGGGGTAGACCGCCGCTTCACGCAGACCGGCGATTGGAACGGCGTCTCCATTTATGACGATTACGCCCATCATCCCGCTGAAATCGAAGCGGTCCTTAGCGCGGCGCGCGGGGCGGCCAAAGGGCATGTGATCGCGATCATGCAGCCGCACCGGTTTTCGCGTCTTGCTTCATTGTTCGAAGGCTTTTGTGGATGTTTCCGCGAGGCCGATACGGTACTCGTCGCTCCTGTTTACTCGGCGGGAGAATTGCCGAATGGCTTCGATCGCGACCGCCTCGTCGAAGGGATCCGCCGCTCGGGACATTCTCAGGTCATAGCGATCGATGGCGAAGACGCTCTTGCATCCACGGTCGCTGGCTTGGCGCGGCCGGGAGACCTTGTGATCGGGCTCGGCGCAGGGAGCATCAGCGAATGGGCCCGGGCGCTTCCGACACAGCTCAACGCGTTTCCAATCTTCGCAGGAGCTGCCGAGTGACGGAAGCGGCCATCGGCGATGCGGTTCTTCTGGAAGGAAATCGCGGATCATGTTTCCCGACCTCGTAAGCTCCCTGCAACAGGAAATTCCCGGCTTACGTGGCCGTCTCCTGGCGAATGTGATGCTGAGCGGCCTGACTTGGCTTCGCGCCGGAGGTCCGGCGCAGGTTCTCTTCAGTCCTGCCGACGAGAGCGACCTCTCTTTGTTTTTGTCGCGCCGACCCAAAGATATTCCCCTCACGGTTATTGGAGTTGGCTCGAATCTTCTCGTTCGCGACGGTGGCGTATCCGGAATCGTGATAAGGCTTGGGCGAGGCTTCAGCGAAATCTCTGCGATTGACGGGAGGCGGCTACGCGCCGGCGCCGCCGTCCCGGATATGCGCCTCGCGCAAGCGGCAGCCACGGCCGGCATCTCCGGGCTGGCATTCTATCGCGGCATTCCCGGCACGGTTGGAGGCGCTCTTCGCATGAATGCGGGCGCGCATGGGCGCGAAACGCGGGAGACCGTCGTTCAAGTCCGCGCGCTCGATCCCAATGGAAATTCTCACATCCTCAGCAACGCGGACATGGGTTTTCGCTACCGGCACTCGGCCATTCCCTCCGGCTTTATTTTTACCGAAGCGGTGTTCGAAGGCGAACCGCAAGATCCCGCCGCGATCGAGCAAGAGATGAAATCCGTCGCCGATTATCGTGAAGCTAATCAGCCGATTAAAAGCAGGACTGGTGGCTCGACGTTCAAAAATCCCGCCGGACATAGCGCTTGGAAGCTCATAGAGGCAGCCGGATGCCGCGGCCTTCGGGTAGGCGGAGCGCATATGTCGGAAATGCACTGCAATTTCATCATCAACGATGCGGATGCTACAGCAACCGATATCGAAAATCTCGGAGAACTCGTCCGCAAACGCGTGCGCGAAACGAGCGGCGTCGAACTTGAATGGGAAATTAAGCATATCGGCGATAGGCCGCCCTCCACACCAATGCAAGCGGCGGCAGCGGAATGACACAGAAATATCGGCACGTCGCGGTTTTGATGGGAGGCTGGTCGGCGGAGCGGGAGGTTTCGCTGAACTCCGGCGCGGCGTGCGCCGCCGCCCTCGAATCGACGGGCTATCGTGTGACGCGCATCGACGCCGACCGTTCTCTGGCCGGCCGTTTGTCCGATCTTAAGCCCGACGTTTGCTTTAACGCTCTCCATGGAAAATGGGGCGAGGATGGCTGCATCCAGGGCATTCTCGAAGTGCTCGCCATTCCCTACACTCATTCGGGCGTTCTAGCGTCCGCGCTTGCGATGCATAAAGAACGCGCGAAAACGGCTTTCAAGGCGGCTGGCGTCCCTGTTGCGGAAGGTATTGTGGTTCGGCGCGAAGACGCGGCGAAGTCGCATCTCATGGAACCGCCTTATGTCATCAAGCCCGTCACCGAGGGGTCTAGCGTCGGCGTGTACATTGTGCGCGAGGATCGTCAACATCCGCCGCAGGAGCTCTTGCGCGCCGATTGGACTTTCGGCGAGGACGTGATGATCGAGCGCTATATCGGCGGCCGCGAATTAACATGCGCCGTGATGGGCGCGCAGGCCCTTGGCGTGATCGACATCGTCCCTGCTGCCGGGCTCAATTTCTACGACTATGAAGCAAAATACGCGAAAGGCGGTTCACACCACGTTCTTCCGGCACAAATTTCACCGAATATTTACGAATTTATCCAGAAACTAACTCTCGAGGCGCATAACGCCTTGGGCTGCAGAGGTGTAAGCCGAGCCGATTTTCGTTTCGACGATAGGCCCGGCGGTACGGGTGAGCTTGTCTGTCTTGAAGTGAATACACAACCAGGCATGACGGCGACTTCTCTCGTTCCCGAACTAGCGCTGCATGCTGGGTGGAGCTTTGGTGATCTTGTCCGGTGGATTGTGGAGGACGCTTCTTGCAATCGTTAAAGCCCCACTCGCTTCCGTTTACAGATGACCTTCCGGGCAGTCTTGCAGCGCCAGAGATAGCTAGCGGCGAGCCGGCGCCGTCCGGTTTCGAATGGCCGGCGGACTATGCGGACTTCGCCGCGCGTCTCGGTTTCGTTTTGAGCATGCTCTTTCTGGCAGGCGCCGCGATTTTCGGCCTCACACTTTCGGCGCGCGAGACATCGCTCTACGCAACGGTGACGAATCTTGCCGATCAGGCGTTTTACAAGGCGGGGTTCCGTATAGGCGACGCCGCGCTGCTGGGCGTAAAAAACACACCCTCGCGCGCAGTTTTCGAAGCGCTCAACCTGCCATATAGCGGCTCCATTTTATCCTACGATACGTCGCGGGCGCGAGATCGCTTGCTGAACCTCGGATGGGTGGAAAGCGCGGAAGTCCGGCGGGTTTTTCCGGCACGGCTTGAGGCGGCGATAGTTGAACGCAAGCCATTTGCGCTTTTTGAAGATCGAGGAAAACGGTTCGTAATCGACCGCGACGGGCACATTCTTGGAGAAGCCGGTGAAGGCGCGTTCGCGAGCCTTCTTCTCACGTCCGGGGACGGAGCGCCGCTGCAGGCGCCGTCGCTTAGCGATGCGCTAGCCGGGCACGACAGGCTCAGGGCGAAGATCGAACGCGCCGAATTGGTGGCGGAGCGGTTTTGGCAAATTAAGCTGACATCCGGCCTCGCCGTAAAACTTCCGCGCAAGGTTGACGGGGCAACACTCGATAGGCTCGAAACACTACTTGCCAGCAACAAGCTGGCAGATTTGGATTTGGCCGCGCTCGATTTGCGGTTGCCTTATCGGACCGTGCTTCAGCTTCGCGAGGCGACGATCGCAAATCGGGATAAGGCCATAGCAACGCTGATCGGAGTTCCACAAGGCGCCGTGCCATTTCAGGCGCCTTCCGCGCCCGTTGCGCGTAAAGGCAAGTCCCTTTGAGGGGCGGCAAAACCCGTGAATAGAATGCGGATTTCTTCCAAGCTTTGGCCATTCGGGACACGCGAAGAAATAGTAACGATCCTCGATATCGGCGCGCATAAGATCGCCTGCGCTATCCTCATTATGAACGTTAAGAACACGCACGCCTCTTATGGAGGCGCTCAGCCCAAAATCGTCGGCAGCGCCATTGTCCGGGCGTCCGGAATTGCGAATGGCAAAATCTCGAACTTGGTTGCCGCCGAGACCTGTATTCGCAGGGCGGTAGCCAAGGCCGAATCGGAAGCAGGAGTCACTGCCGAGGATGTCGTCGTTACAGGAAGCTTCGCCGGGTTAAGCGCGGAGATATTTGAGGCCAGGATCGACTCGAACAGGGCAATCTCCGGCCGGGATTTCGACATCGTCGCCTCGGCGGCGGCGGAGCATTGCGGTTCTATGCAGAGGAAGCTGCTGCACGTCTTCGTTAACCCTCCAGAGGGTGAGGGCCACGCAGGCGATCCGGCGAAACAGCGCTTGCCTTCCGGAATGGAAATCACGGCAATCTCGATGCCCCTGCGGCTCAGCCGCCAGATTTCGGCCTGCCTGAAGCGGAGTTTGCTGAACTCGAAGGGCTTCGTCGCGGGGCCGATCGCATCGGCCCTAGCTACGACTGCGCCCGAGGAAAGACGGCGCGGCGTTTTAGCGGTCGATTTTGGCGCGCAGTCGACCGGCTGCGGTCTGTTCTTGGGAGGGGTGCCGGTTTTCGTTGAGGTTCTCCCGTGGGGCGGCCAGGCGATCACCGAAGAAATCGGGCAAACCTTCGCTCTAAGGAAGTTCGAAGCCGAAAGATTGAAGATCAAGCAAAGCAGCGTCTTCGACGGGCTGCAGGCCGACATCGATCTTCCATTCGCCCACGGGCAAACGGGAGAGCCGATCTCTAAATTTGCTCTTAATCATCTGGTGCGATCCAAACAATCATATTTGCTGAAATCCCTTTACGAACGGTTAAGCAATGCCGGGTACTCTCTAAAGAATTTGGACGTGGTGTTGACGGGCGGCGGTAGTCTTTTGCCAGGAATGCAGGATCTGGCCTGTTATATATTTGGAACGGACGTTAGGCTCGCGGCTCCAGCAAGTTTTGGCGGAATGAATGGCGGCGGCACGATGAGTGCTCTTCTTGGCGCAAGCATATATGTTTGCAGGCACCAGCCACGGCAAGAAATGGACCGCTCGCCCGAACCCGCGTCTTTAGGTAGTGGATATGCGTCTCGAATCAGCCAATGGCTTCGAGCTAGCTTTTAACTCTTGCCGCGATCTCTAAGCACGGCAAGTGCGCCAAGAGGAACGATAGATCGGTGCCCGATCGGGAAGCAGACGAGGCCGGATATGGGAATTGACCTGCAACTTCCAGGGCTGACTGAACTTCGCCCGAGGATAACCGTGATCGGCGTCGGCGGCGCGGGCGGCAACGCCGTCAACAATATGATTGAAAGTGGCCTTGAGGGCGTGGAGTTCATTGCCGCCAATACGGATGCGCAGGCTCTTTCGATGTCGAGCGCCGGCTGCCGCATTCAAATGGGGATCGGCATCACCGAGGGGCTCGGTGCAGGCTCCAAGCCTGAGATCGGCGCCGCCGCCGCTGAAGAAGCGATCGACGAAATCCGGTCGCATCTCGACGGCGTCCATATGCTGTTCATTACGGCGGGTATGGGTGGAGGAACCGGCACGGGCGCCGCGCCCGTAATCGCGAGGACAGCGAAAGAACTTGGAATTCTGACCGTCGGCGTCGTTACGAAGCCCTTCGAATTCGAAGGCCAGCGCCGCACCCGCCTCGCTCAAGAGGGCGTCATCGCGCTCGCCGAACACGTCGACACGATCATCGTCATCCCGAACCAGAACTTATTTCGCATCGCGAGCGAGAAGACGACCTTCGCCGACGCCTTCATGCGCGCCGACGAGGTGCTGAAGTCGGGCGTATCCTGCATCACCGACTTGATGATTAAGGAAGGTCTTATCAATCTCGATTTCGCCGATGTGCGGACGGTCATGCAAAACATGGGCACCGCGCTCATGGGCACGGGCGAAGCGGACGGCGAAAAGCGTTCGCTTAAAGCTGCCGAAGCGGCGATTTCAAATCCGCTTTTGGGCGAGATTTCGATGCGCGGGGCGAAAGGGCTCCTGGTCAGCATCACGGGCAGCTTCGACATGACGCTCTACGAGGTCGAAGAAGCCGCTTCACGCATCCGGAGAGAAGTCGATCCCGATGAAAATCCGGATGTGAATATCATCGTCGGCGCGACATTCGACACGTCGCTTCAAAACCGCATCAGAGTTTCGGTCGTTGCGACTGGCATTCGTAATGGGGTGGATATTCTCCAGCGTCCGCAAATGACCCAGCCCGCCGCCTCGAAGACAAAGGATGGCCGCCTCTCCGACCGCCTCTCTTCCGCCAATGGTGGACGCCAGCATCAAAATGGGCACCACCAAGACGGCGATTGGAATGGGAAAAACGGCGCGAGCCACGACGCGGGAGGAAAGCGGGTCGTACTTGAGCCGAAGCAGAGGAAAGCCGTCGATGGCGGTCACGATCCGCGTGGAGCGAGCTTTGCTCAGGACGCCACGCGCGGATTCGAACCGACCCCGCCTGCCAAGGGGCTTCGCCCGCCGCGCCGTCCTCTGACCTTTCAAGATTTTCCAGAGCTGAGTCAAGGGGAGGCCGGAGGCAATGGTTCGAGCCGGCCGGCAGCCAAGCCTCGGGGCTTCTTCGATTGGATGTCCGGGAGAGGCCGCGGTTCAGACAAAAACGAATCACAGGGCAATTCTGGTGGTGGAAAAGTGACCTTTCAGCCACGCACAGGCAGAGAAAGAGATGGGTTTTCTGACGGTTCTTCCGGTTCCACACCGGGAAGGCCGGGGCGAGGCGGCGATGGAAGCAATCCGCTGGGCCGCGGCGACGGAGCTGGGGTGCATTTGGAAGGTGGCCGCAACCCATCGGAAGCTATTGATATTCCAGAGTTTTTTAAGAAGACTAATGTTTAGCGCTTTCGCCTTGGTGGAATAGACCACCCAAGGTGGCAGTGTGAGAAATCGCACGCATTTGCCCATTGATAAAAGCCAAAGGCGTTCCGTAACACACTGTTAAAAAGCGTGATTTGTCCCGCGCCGTTCGAGGCGGCTAGGTTGCCCTTGTTGAATGTCAGCATCGTTAGCGTAGAGAGCCGGCACAGTCCGGACCGTGAAGAGTAGCGTGAGCTACCAGGCGCTTATCGAAGCTTAGCTGGCATCTCGCGTTGGGGACGCTCTCCCGGGCAGGAGAAGCGTTGGGGACAATTAGGCGGCGCGCACATATGAGCTTTAATAGCTTTTCGGCGAAACAATCGACGGTCGAACGTGAGATCGTTATGACGGGGATAGGGGTCCATAGCGGATCGCCGGTTTCTCTCATAATCCACCCGGCCGAAGCAAATACCGGTTATAATTTCTACGTCCAGGGTAATGGAAATACGGGTCACGTGCCCGGAGATTTCCGCGCGGTAAGCAACGTCATGCTTTGCACGGTTCTAAGCGGTGCGAGTGGCGCGGCGGTCGCTACGGTCGAGCATCTGCTCGCGGCTCTTCGCGGGCTTGGTGTGGACAACGCGGACATCGAAATCGATAGCCCTGAAATCCCGATCATGGACGGCAGCGCCGAACCCTTCGTCGATGCGATCGAAGAAGCAGGGCTTCGCGAGTTGGACGATCCACGCCGGTTCATCAAAGTCCTTCGGCCTGTGAAGGTCCAGGATGGCGACGCTTACGGCGAAATCTTCCCCTACAACGGCTTCCGTCTCGATATCGAGATCGACTTCAAATCGCCGTTGATTGGGCGTCAGCGTTTCGACGTTGAAGTAACGCCACGGTCATTCAAATCGAAGCTTTGCCGCGCCCGCACATTCGGTTTCATGAAGGATGTGAAGCAATTGTGGGCTGCGGGACGCGCGCTCGGTTCCTCGCTCGAAAACACCGTCGCGCTCGGCGACGACCATATTCTCAATCCGGAAGGTCTTCGCTTTTCGGACGAATTCGTCCGGCACAAGACGCTCGACGCGGTCGGCGATCTCGCTCTCGCGGGCGCGCCAATCCTTGGATATTATCGCTCCTCGAAAGGTGGCCATCGCCTCAATTCAGCGATGCTCCACGCCCTTTACGCGAATAAAGACGCGTGGACGATCGTCGAGCATAACGAACGTCCGCATGTTCACGACATCTCACCACGCGCGGATTTTGGGATGGCCTTCGCCACGCCGAATTTCGCTCCGGAAGTCGCGTGAGACTGTTCCCTAAACGCTGCAAAATCTCCACAATGGGCAGGTAAACGCTTTTTCCCTTGGATTGTCCGCGATTGACCATCATTTCGCGGCTTTCTATGGTGAATTTGTAAACGTGCGTTGGCGTCGAGTCGGGTGGGACTGAGGCGCGGGTCGATCATTGACCTGGAACAGGGTGGACATGAAATTGAGATCCTTCGTCCGGTATGCAGCTCTGCTGCTTGTGGCTGGAACTCTTTCTGGTTGCGGAGGCTCGCTCTTTTCGGCTGAAGAAAAGAAGGTGGATAGCCGCCCGCCAGACGTACTTTACAAGGAAGCCGACGATCTGATGTCGAAGGGAAGCTATAACAAGGCTTCCGAATTGTTCGAACTGATCGACCAGCAATATCCGTATTCGGAAGAAGCCAAGAAGGCCACTTTGATGGCGGCTTATGCCTATAAGCGCGCCGGGAAATCGCCCGAGGCTGTGGCCGCCGCGCGCCGTTATCTGGCGCTCCATCCCGGCACCAAGGAAGCGGCGCTTGCGCAGGAAATCATCGCCACATCCTATTATGACCGTATCAACTCCCCGAGTCGGGATCAGAGCGAAACGAAAAAGGCGACCGCCGAGCTTGAAACGCTAATCCGCAAATTTCCGGACAGCCGGTATTCGGACGCGGCAAAGCGCGAGCTTAAGCTGAGCCGGGATATGCTCGCGGCTTCCGAGATGAATGTCGGGCGCTATTATCAGAAGCATGCGAACTACCTTGCCGCGGTCAATCGGTACAAAGTTGTCGTTAGCGATTACCAGCAAACGACGCATGTCGAGGAAGCGCTGATGCGGCTGACCGAATGCTACATGGCGCTCGGCATCGTCAATGAAGCTCAAACGGCTGCGGCCGTTCTTGGCCATAACTTCCCGGACAGCCCCTGGTACAAAGACGCTTACGCACTCCTTAAGTCTGGCGGCACCGAGCCGCGCGAGGATAGCGGTTCGTGGATCAGCAGAAAATGGAAATCCACTGTCGCAAGCGTTACCGGATAATGATGGACCCATCGCCGTGGCGGCTGGCTGAACGGCGGATGCGAATCGGTTATTGAGGGCGCCATGCTGGTGTCCCTCTCGATTCGCAATATTGTTCTTATCGATAGACTCGACCTGAGTTTTGGACCCGGTCTTACGATTCTGACCGGAGAGACAGGTGCGGGAAAGTCCATCATCCTCGACAGTCTGAGCCTCGCGCTTGGCGCCCGCGGCGATGCGGGTCTCGTAAAAGGCGGCGCTGTGTCAGGCAGCGTCACGGCTTCATTCGACCTTCCCGCCGCGCACCCGCTTTTCTCGATAGTCGACGAGCATCAGCTTCTGGACGGCGACAGCCTGATAT
>Ga0209069_10000436_pt1 | contig 18877 bp, 19 predicted proteins | sample Str013_2_FD_187202 | JGI IMG/M metagenome (GOLD analysis project Ga0209069, IMG submission 187202) | Freshwater sediment microbial communities in response to fracking from Pennsylvania, USA - Straight Creek_MetaG_SC_2013 (SPAdes) (version 2) | ecosystem: Environmental > Aquatic > Freshwater >...
CCTTGTCACGGGACGCCTTGATCGGGACGGAACCTTCGAAATGCATGGGTCCTCCGGGCCTTCGAGTCAGTCGTGCATCGGTGACGGCTGGCTGGCCGTCAGGTATGTCACCGGCTCCCTGATGAACCGGGTCCGGCAGCCGATCGAGCAGAACGCGTAGATGACGCCGTCGTGGTCGGCGAGGTGCCTGGCCTGCGCCCGATCCACGGTCATGCCGCAGACCGGATCGACCAGCACGATGTCATCGACCACAGGTTCGAACGAGATCGATTCCGGGATGACCCCGGCAACGGTCGCCGGTCCGGGTGACGCGACGAAGTCGGCGCGACCGCGTCGGACCTGGACGAGCTCAGCGAGGATCGACAGAGCGATCTCCTCGGCCGACTCGGCGCCGATATCGATGCCGGCCGGGGCGCGCAGAGCCGCGATGCGGTCGTCGCCGATCGTCGTCTCCTCGCGCAGCCACTCGCGGACGACACCGGCACGGGTCGGCGAGGCGACGAGGCCCACATACGACGCGTCCCGGGTCAGTGCGAGGCCAACCGCCTCCTCGTCCCAGATCCCCTGGCTCGCGACGACGACATACGGCGACGCGTGGGGGTCAAGGCCGCGGATGTCGGCCGAGGCGTGGACGCGTTCGGCGCCCGGGAAGGCATCCGGTTCGGCGATCGGATCGACAACGGTCACCCGCCAGCCGGCTGCCGCGCCGAGGGACGCGAGCGCGCCGGCGATGGGCGTCGTGCCGATGACCCACAGGAGCGGGGCGGGCAGATGCGGTTCCACGTAGATCTCCAGGGTCCCGCCGGAATGGCAGGTCATCACGAGTTCGATGACGCCGTCCGCGCGGCGTCCCTCGCCCGGGCCGTCCTTCGACAGCCGTAACAATCGCGGCTGTCCATCCGAGATCGCGCGGAGGGCTTCACGGACGACGACCGGCTGGGCGCAGCTGCCGCCGACCCAGCCCTCGATCGTGCCGTCCGGATGGACGATGCCCGACGCGCCGGGACGGGCCGAGGTCGGCCGTCGGACCGCGACCACGGTGGCGACCGCGAACGACCGCCCCGCCGCCTCGAGCTCGGCTGCCCGGACGAAGAGTGAACGCGAGGTCATGACGCCTAGGCCAGACCCTTCTCGTGGAGGATCGCCCAGACCTTCTGGGGCGTGATCGGGATGTCGATGTTGCGGACACCGAGGTGCCACAGGGCATCGACCACCGCGTTGGCGATGGCCGGCGGGGCGCCGACGGTCGCCGACTCCCCCACTCCCTTGGCACCGATCGGATGATGCGGCGACGGGGTGGTCGTCTTGCCTGTCTCCCAGGCCGGGCTTTCGACCGCGGTCGGAAGGAGGTAATCCATGAACGTGCCGGCCATGTTGTTGCCGAGCTCGTCGTAGGTGATCTCTTCATATAGCGCCGGGGCGAGGCCCATGTTCAGGCCGCCGTGGATCTGGCCGTCGACGATCATCGGGTTGATGATATTGCCGCAGTCGTCGATGGCGACGAAGCGACGGATGTTGACGCGCCCAGTCCCCTTGTCGATGTCGACGACGCAGATGTAGCTGCCGAACGGGAAGGTCAGGTTGGGCGGATCGTAGTAGTCGACCGCTTCGAGCCCCATCTCCATCCCCTGCGGGAAGTTGGTGTACGCAGCGAAGGCGATCTCCTGGATCGTCTTGAACCGGTCGGGCGAGCCCTTGACGCTGAACTTGCCGGGCTCCCACTCGAGGTCGTCCTCGGACGCCTCGAGCAGATGCGCGGCCAGCGTGCGGGACTTGGCCAGGATCTTGCGCGACGCCATCGACGCGGCTGCGCCCGACGTCGGCGTGGACCGCGACCCGTAGGTGCCGAGGCCGTACGGTGCCGTATCGGTGTCGCCATATTCGATCTTGATGTCCTGGACCGGGAAGCCGAGCTCCTCGGCGATGATCTGGGCGTAGGTCGTCTCATGGCCCTGGCCCTGCGTCTGCGACGAGATATAGGCGTGGACCTTGCCGGTCGGATGGACGCGGATCGAGACGCCGTCGTTCATCTTGAGGCCGATGATGTCGAAATCGTGCGACGGCCCGGCGCCGACGATCTCGGTGAAGCTGCAGATGCCGATGCCCATCAGCTCGCCGCGTTCGCGCTTCTCCGCCTGCTCACGGCGGAGTCCAGCGTAGTCGATGGTGTCCATCGCGAGCTGGAGCGCTCGGCCATAGTTGCCCGAATCGTACGACCAGCCGGTCGGGGTCTTGTACGGGAACTGCTCGGGCTGGATGAAGTTCTCCATCCGGAGCTGGGCCGGGTCCTTGCCGATGTCGTGGGCGAGGATGTCGACCATCCGCTCGATGGCGTGGACGGCCTCGGTCACTCGGAACGAACAGCGATAGGCGACGCCACCGGGCGGCTTGTTGGTGTAGACCCCGTCGACCTCGACGAACGCGTCGGGGAAGTCGTAGGAGCCCGTGATGACGTTGAACAGGCCGGCCGGGAACTTGGACGGGTCGGCCGCGGCGTCCGTGTAGCCGTGGTCGGCAAGCGTCTTGACCTTGAGGCCGGTGATCTTGCCCTCCTTGGTCGCGGAGAGTTCGGCATGGATGTGGTAGTCGCGGGCGAACGAATCGGCCTGCAGGTTCTCCGAGCGATCCTCGATCCACTTGACCGGCTTGCCGACGGTGAGACTCGCGACGACCGCGAGGACGTAACCCGGGTAGACCGGGACCTTGCCACCGAACCCACCGCCGATGTCGTGGGTGATGACCCGGATGTTCTGCTCAGGGAGCCCCGCGACGAGCGCGAGGACCGTTCGGATGGCATGGGGTGCCTGGCTGGTCATGTGGAGGGTCAACTGGCCGCGCACAGCATTCCAGTCCGCCACGCAGCCGCAGGTCTCGATCGAGGCGACGTGGATGCGCGGGATGTAGATGTCCTCGCTGACGGTCACCTCGGCGGCGGCGATGGCCGCGTCGGCGGCAGCCCGATCACCGGATTCCCAGTGCCAGATGTGGTTGGTCTGCTTGTCCGGCCCACGGTCGGGTCGCAGGACGAACGCGTCCGCCTCCATCGCCTTGTGCGGGTCGACAATGACCGGCAACGGTTCGTAATCGACGGTCACTGCGGCGACGCCGTCGGCCGCGATGTACTTGGTGGTGGCGATGACCGCGGCCACTTCCTGGGCCTGGTACATGACGGTGTCGGTCGGAAGCACCATCTGCTTGTCGCCGGCGAGGGTCGGCATCCAGTGCAGGCCGGCCTTCTCAAGGTCGGCGCCCGTGATGACCGCCAGCACGCCCGGGATCTTGAGCGCCTCGGTGGCGTCGATGCCCTTGATCGTGGCATGGGCGTAAGGGCTGCGGACGATGTCGAGCCAGAGCTGGCCCGGCAGGTTGAAGTCGTCGATGTACTCGCCCTTGCCGCGAATGAAGCGGGGGTCTTCCTTGCGCTTGACCGAGTGGCCCATGCCACCGATCGCGGCGCTGGTGCGCGGCTCTGCCTCTGTTGTCATCTCGTCACTCCCCGCTCAGCCAGCCGCGACCGGCGCGGTGCCGGCCGTCTGGGTCTCAGCGGCGGCGGCCATCTCGCCGGCCGCCTGCTGGATCGCCTTGACGATGTTCACGTAGCCGGTGCAGCGACACAGGTTGCCGCTGATGCCCTCGCGGATCTCGGCTTCGCTCGGGGCCGGGTTGTCGTCGAGCAGCCAGGCGGCCTGCATGATCATGCCTGGAGTGCAGAACCCGCACTGGAGGCCGTGCTGGTCCCAGAACGCCTGCTGGAGGGGGTGGAGAGTCGGCTCGGTGGCCATCCCTTCGATGGTCTTGAGCTCCCGGCCATCCGCCTGGACCGCGAGCATCGTGCACGACTTGGCGCTTTCGCCATTCACGTGGATGGTGCACGCGCCACAGTTGCTCGTGTCGCAACCGACATGTGTGCCGGTCAGCCCGAGGTTGTCGCGCAGGAAATGGACGAGGAGGAGGCGAGGTTCCACATCGGCTTCATGGGCCTCGCCGTTGACGGTGACCGAGATGTGCTGGGTGCTCATCGTGGCGGGCCTCCTACGCGTACGCAAGGGCGCGTTCGGTGGCGCGACGGAGAGCCCTGAGGGTCAACTCCGCGGCCATCGCCCGCTTGTATTCGATGGGACCGCGAACGTCGCCGACCGGGCTGGACTGAGCGGCCGCCGCAGCACCGGCATGCCGGAACAGCGCATCGGACGGGGCGTTCCCGCTCAGAACCTCTTCGGCGTCGGTGGCGGCGAACGGTGCGTACGCCAGTCCCGTGACCCCGATGCCGGCGCTCGTGATGTGGCCGTCCGTGCCGAGGCGGACGATCGCCGCAACGCCGGCGGTGGCGAAGTCACCGACCTTGCGTTCGAGCTTCTCGTACGCGCCGCCGGTCCCCTTGGGCCGACGCGGCATGCGGATCTCGGTCAGGACCTCTGTCGGCTCGATGGCGGTCTGGAAGGTGTCGAGGAAGAAGTCGCGAGCCGGGATCGACCGATCGCCGGTCTGGCTGCGGCAGACGATGGTCGCGCCGGCTGCGATGAGGACGGCCGGCCAGTCCGACGCCGGATCAGCGTGAGCCACGGAGCCGCCGATCGTGCCCCAGTTGCGGACCTGCGGATCGCCGATGGTCGCGGTCACATCGTGGAGCAGCAGGTAGGTGTCGCGGACGATCGGCGCTTCGTGGATCTGCCGATGGGTCGCGCGGGCGCCGATCGACAGGTAATCGTCGGTCATGGTGATACCGTCGAGACCGCCGACATCGCGCAGGTCCACGAGCAGGGCGGGCTGGGCGAGGCGGAGCTTGATCAACGGGATGAGGCTGTAACCGCCGGAGAGGAGTTTCGCCTCCCCTTCTCTGTCCTTGAGGATCCGCAGGGTCTCGTCCAGGTTTCCCGGACGGACGTAGTCGAACTGGCCGGGAATCATCGCTCTGGGACCCTCCTCCTCCGCTCGCGCGGGGGTGCAATCGGCCCATCCGGCCCCGGACGGGCACTGAGCGGTTGGCGACGATCATGGGTCCCGGTCGAGCCGCATCCTCAGGCAGCGACCGGACTCCGGATATCGGGAAGCGTTGCCGTGAAGTATCGGTCCGGGGTCGTTCGCGCGTCAAACGTCTTTCGCGGCCATCCACCCGTCCTTGCGCCACCGGCAACCCGTGTACCCCGGGCACACAAAGGAAGTGGAACCCCGCTTCGACCCGGTTCTTGCGCGAGGAGAGACGGGAGGGCAGGAGTGGCGGGGTTTGACCATGGATGCGGCCGAGCTGTCGCCCGATGCAACGATCCCGCGGGATCCAACGTCTCGCGAGCGAGTCCGCACGGCCGCATGCGCTCGGCGCAAAGAGTGCAGCGCGGGACAGAGAAGACAGCGTTCGCTAGAGCGCCCCGGACTCCATCATCCGCTTGAGGTTCGCGAGGCCGCGCGCCCACGCTCGACCGTAGCCGAAGGCGACGAACGGCCCGAAGATCCTCCCCGGACCGTGCAGATCGAGATCGGAGACGACCTCGACGTGCGTGTCCGCCCCGTCGCGGGTGAACGTGAGAGTGACCAGGAATGGGGCATTCGGTGAGGTGCTACGCATCGCGGCCCGGGCGGGTGGCTCGTGGACGGTCGTCACGGCGTCGTTCTCACTGCGTCGACCCATCATCTTCACGACCGCGTGCCGCGTCGAGCCGACCCCGTGCGGCGGCGCCGAGGTCCAGTGTTCCTCGACGTTTCCCGGGAACCAGGCGCCGTCTTCTCGACGTCGGTCATGACGGCGAAAACGTCCTCCACCGGTCGTCCGATCGCTATCCGGTTGGTCACGCTGGCCATCTGTCCTCCCGACTCGTCGCAGGTGTCTGCATCAGTTCCCCGCGAGCTTCGCCTCGACCCGGTCGAGCAATGTGTTGATCGCGGCATCCTGGGCCTGCAGGTGGGCCTGGATCTGCTCTGCCTCCTGGAGGATCGCCTCCGCGTCCTTGTAGGTCATGTCGGCTCGCTTGTCGGCGGCTTTGCCGAGGATGTTCTGACCGACCATGATCACCGAGAGCATGACGAGCTGGATGAAAGTCTGGCTCACCCACTGGATGAGCGGCAGGAGCCCGCCTCCGAGCGCTGACGGCAAGGCGACGAGGGCGAGGACCGCGAATGCATACGCGCACCACATCGACCCGACGACCGTGGTCAAGAGGAGGGCGATGCGCCCGTTCGTGCCGACATGCTCATCCGCCGTCTTGGGCGGCCCCTGCTTCTTCCGCGCCGTGACATGCGGGATCGACACTCGCTGGTAGGCGATGCTCATCGTTCGGCTTCCTTTCTGCTGGTTCCCTGTCATTCGCGGTCAAGGATGAGCGCCAAGCGCCCCTCCCGTGACAGTCTGGCGACACGTGCAGCCTCGCGTGTCAGGTCCACCATGGCCGCCTCCGGGATCGCGTCGCCGGGCTCGAACGTGGTGAAGCGGACCTTCTTGAGCCGAAGATGGGCACCCTCGAGCCGTCGGTTCGCGTCGGCCATGTAGATGCCGTGCTCGAAGCCGAGGTGGACATGGATCGGTTCGGGGGCGACGAACGCGAAATAGACGGTGCGCCTCCCGACCGACATGTCGTAGCCGATCAGTCGCCAGCCTGGACGAACGCGCTCGATGGCGTCGGGGACGGCGCGCCGAACGACGGAGCAGAGCGTCTCGGCGAGCGCCTGGATCTCGTCGGAGAAGCCGGCCAGGAACGCCTCGGGCGGGAGGCCATCCCCTATCGCGGGGCCCACGTCACGATCCCGACCGTGCTCGTCCCGCGATCCTTGAGCGCCCAGCCATCGCCGTCCGACACCGCCAACGCATCGAGGGCCGCCTGGAGCCGGGCTTCCTTGGGCCCGTCCGGGTCGATCCACAGCTGGCGTCTGACGAACCCAGCGAGCTGATCGCGGTTGTCGAATCGTCGCGGTTCGACCTCGACGCGGATGACCGCGGGGCGCCGGCCACGAGCCTCCAGGATCTCGACGACCTCGGGCATCGCCGGCAGAGAGACTCGCGTTTCGCCATGAACGGGCGGCCAGAACGGATCGGCCGCCGAGGCCGGGACGCGTTCCATGAGAACGGCGATGCACAGCCAGTCCGCCGCGTCCTCGAGCGCCCCGAGGAACGGCCCGATGGCCTCGATGTCGTAGCCCACGTGCGCGATCAACGCGACATCCGCGCCGAACGCGCCGGTGCGACCGGGGTCGTCGGGTGGCCAGCGCGCCTCGATCGCCCGGACATTCTCGATCGCGTAGTCGTCGGCGATCTCGCGCAGCCCCTCGAGCATCGAACGCGACGTGTCGAGCGCGACGACCGACCCTCCGGACGGATCGAGCGTCCGGGCCAAGGGCAGGGCGAACCGGCCGGCTCCCGCTCCGACGTCCAGCCACGTGTCGCCCGACCGGACGAAGCCGAGCAGGACGTCGAGAACGGGGTCGTCCCGTCGCGTCGGATCGGCCCGGAAGAGCGAACTGACCGGAGCGTAGAAGTCCGTCCCGTCGGGGACTTCACGGAAGCGGTCGACCTGCTGGCGGTTGGCGCGGACACGCGTCGCCCACGCGGTCTCGAGCACGGCGACGAGGTCGTCAGTGGTATCCACATCGGGATTGTCCCCCGTCGCGGCGATCTCGGTCACGAGGTCCGGGTGCGCGTCGATGATCGGGCCCAGGCCGCGGTCACCGGTCGTCTCGGCGACGAGACCGAATGCAGGCCGGTGAAGCATGACGGGGTTGCGCGCGTGGCCGTCCGCGAAGACCGGCACGGCGATCGGTCGGTCGGGCCGGCATGGAGCGGCGATCAGCGCGCGGATCACGTCCACCGGGACCAGCGGTTGGTCGCCGAGCGCAACGAGGACGGCGTCCGCATCGGCCGGGACCACGGCGAAGCCGACCTGGAGCGAGCTCGACAGCCCGCGCTCCGGAGCTGGATTCACGACCCGCGTCTCGCTGTGCCACGTGATGGCCGCCTCGACCGCCGACGCGTCGGCCCCGAGAACCACGACCACATCGCTGATCCCGGCTTCGGCCAGCGCGTCGAGGACGTACTGGAGGACCGGTCGACCACCGACCCGGGCCAGCAGCTTGCCGCCCCCGAACCGAGAACCCGCGCCAGCCGCGAGGACGAGTCCGAACGTTCGCGCCTCCACCTGGGTCAGGCCAGGGCTCGCTTGCGCATCGGCGCGCCCGATCCGCCGTAGCGCTCGGCGACGATCTCAGCCAGGATCGCGAGCGCCGTTTCGGCCGGGGCACGTCCGCCCAGGTCCAGCCCGACTGGTCCGCGCAGGCGCGCAAGGTCCACCTTGCTCACACCGGCATCGAGGAGTCGGGCGTTGCGGTCCGACTGCGTCTTCTTCGACCCGACCGCGCCGACGTAGCGGCAGCCGCGGCGGAGTGACTCGACGATAGCCGGCTCGTCGAACTTGACGTCGTGGCTCAGGACGGCGACGGCATCGTTCGGTCCAAGCCCGATCTCCTCGGCGACCTCGTCCGGCCATCCGACCAAGAGGCGGTCGACGTCAGGAAAGCGCTCCCGGGTCGCGAAGGCGGCGCGTCCGTCCACGACGACGGTTTCGAAGCCGAGTTCGCGTGCGAGCCGCACCAGCGACCGGGCGACCTCGACGCCGCCGACAACGACCAGTCGAGGTCGAACCGGGAAGACCTCGACGAACACCGAGCGCCCGCCGAGCTCGACGGTGCGTGACATGCCACGCTTGAGGGCAGTCGAGGCCGCGGCGACCAACTCGGCATCCAACTCGGGCGTGCCGAGCGTCCCGGTCAGCGTGCCGTCGTCGGAGACGACCAATCCGGCCGCCTGGGGCGCACCGTCGCCCGGCTGATGCGGCCCGAACTCGCTCGGCGGCGAGTCCGCGGGCAGTGGCGTGATGACGGCGGAGCCATGCCCGCCGGCCCCCATGGAACCACGCGCTGCCGCGATCACTGCGGCCGGCGCCACGGGCTCGACGAGAACGTCGATCGTGCCGCCGCAGGCCAACCCGACGTCCCATGCCTCCTCGTCGCTGATCCCGTAGCGGATGACGCGGGCGTGGCCGGTGACACGGGCGCGGTCGATCTCCTCTGCCGCTGCGCCTTCCACGCAGCCGCCGCTGACCGACCCGGCGATCCGGCCGTCGGTCGCATAGAGGAGCACCGCACCCTCGGGTCGCGGTGCGGACCCGAATGTCCGGATGACCACGGCCCGACCGATCGCGTCGCCGTCGGTGCCGTCAGCCTGCCAGGTCGCGAGCGTGTCGAGCAGTTCCTTCATCGCAGTGGCCTCGGAGCGGATGGATCGATGGTCTCACCGCCGACGACAGACGGCGGCGCGGTGACGACCGGACCGGCTGATTCGGGGAGGGCGGCATGCGCCGCTGCCTCGCTCCCTCGCCGCGTGTCGCCGGCGCGAACGCCGCCGAGGATCTCGCCGAGTCGCTCGAGCGACGCGACCGTCCCGGCCGGCAGGAAGTCGTCGATGTAGGGATAGGCGGCGCGCATCCCGCCCGCCAGGGGCTGATAACCAGGCGTGCCGGCCAGCGGATTGAGCCAGACCAGTCGGTGGCAGTTGCGCCGGAGACGGGCGGTCTCGGCCGCGACCAGCGCCGGGTCGCCGCGGTCCCAGCCGTCCGACACGACGATGACGACGCCGGACGTCCGGAGCGATCGCCTGGCCCACTTCTGGTTGAACGTCCGGAACGATTCGCCGATCCGCGTCCCGCCCGCCCAGTCGTTGACCGAATCGGCTACGCGCGCGAGCGCCCTGTCGCGGTCGCGATCGCGGAGCAGCCGCGTCACACGCGTCAGGCGCGTCCCGAACACGAAGGATTCCGTCCGCACCTCCGACGCGGCCGATAGCGCCTGGATGAACCGGAGCAACAGCCGGGAATGGCGCTCCATCGAGCCCGAGATGTCGCACAGCACGACCAGCGACCGCGGTTCGCGAATCTGGCGGCGCCAGACCCATGTCAGGAGCTGGCCGCCCGTTCCGAGGTTGCGCCGGAACATGGCCCGTGGAGCCAGCCGCCGGCCGTGCGAATGGAGCTCGTATCGACGGGTCCTGCGCCGTTCCAGTCGCGGGACCAGCAGGTCCACCAGCCGCTCCGCCTCGCGCAGCTCTGCCGGCGTCATCCGGTCGAATTCGCGGTGTCGGAGGACCTCGCCCTGCGAGTACGCATCGGGCGAGATGACCACGCCTTCGATCGGCGCCTCATCGTCGCCGTCGCTCTCATCGGACGGGATCGGCACGCCTCGCTCGTCGGGGGCCATCTCGGTCCGGTTCTCACCAGCTTCCGGTGGCGCGGCCCCGGGCGCCTCTTCCTCGAGCAGCGCGTCATCGTCCTGCTTCGGCATGGTCGAGGGCATGAACTCGTCCGAGAAGCGCGAGCCGCGGCGGCGCCACCAGCGGTCGAACGCCGCGTCGTAGACCGCGCGGTCGTCGCGACGGCGGACGAAGACGGCGGCACCCGCCGCACGGACCTGCTCCCGATCGGCGAGATCGACGAGCGTCAGCGCCCGAGCGAAATCCACAGCGGCGCCCAGGTCGATCGAGAGATGGGCGGCCCGCAGCGAGCGCCCGAAACCGACTGCCTCGCCGAGCAGACGACGACCATCGACCTCGGGTCCCCACGGGACCTTGACGACAGCAGGATCGCCAGTGACCGGCATATGTGGACTGTGCCACGACTCGGATCCTCGCGCCGGCCGCGTCAGTCGGGAAGGACCCGAAAGCCGAGCAGGTTGCCAGTCGCGCGAATTCGGTCGTCGAAGGTCAACAGTTCGATGTCGCCCAGGTCGGCGCGAGCCGTCAGCGCGCTCGCCAGGTGGATCGCGTCAAGGGTCCGGATCCGATCGTCAGGGAACGATGCCCGAGCTCGACCCACGACCTCCGCGGAGATCGGCGTCACGCCCCATGCCGAGACGATGCCTGACAGCTCGGCCCGAAGGTGCTCAGCCGTCGACGCCTCGATCCGACCGACCGATGCGTAGCGGTGGAGGGCGCGGTCGCATTCGATCAACGTCAGCTCGGACGTCACCACGAGATCCGCGTTTCGGAGATCGTCGAATGCCGGCCATCCGCCAGGCTGGTCGAGGAGCCAGGCAAGCACCGCACTTGACTCCGCGTAGAGAGTCACTTGTCCTCGCGGAGGTAGTCGATGATGTCCCGGACGGTCTCCCCGCCAAGGTCGACGTATGGCATTCGGTGGTAGAGCGACGGGTCGTTGGATCGGGTTGCGAGCCTGATGTGTCCCTTGCGTTCCATCTCCAGCAGGCCGGGGTGGATACCCGCACGTTCGGCACGCCCCGGTGGTCCGAGTTCCGCCACTGCACGTCCACGATCGGTCACGACCACGATCTCGCCGGCCTCGGCCCGTCGGACGTAGTGGCTGAGTCTGCTCTTGAACTCTCGGATGCCGATGGTTTCCACAGCACGAATGTAGTCTCTTGTGACTACATCGGTCAACCTTGGCCGGTCAGCCCGCGGCGCCGGCCTCGGCAAGATAGCGACGCGTGCCGTCGCCGCGGACCTGGCGGATGTCCTCCTCGTATTTGAGGACGACGCCGAGCGTGTCATCCACGAGGTCGGGGGCGAGCTCGCGGGCCCCCAGCGACAACAGCGCGGCGGCCCAGTCGAGCGTCTCGGCGATCCCCGGGACCTTGGTCAGGTCGGCCTCGCGGAGGCGATGGACGAACGCGACGACCTCGCGGGCCAGCCGTTCCGGCGCGGCGGGGACGCGGGCGAGGACGATCTCGTATTCCTTCTGGGCCGTCGGATAGTCGATCCAGTGGTAGAGACAGCGACGCTTCAGCGCGTCGTGGACCTCGCGCGTCCGGTTCGAGGTCAGGATGACCCGCGGCGGCGTCTCGGCCGTGATCGTGCCGATCTCGGGGACGGTGACCTGGAAGTCGGACAGGATCTCGAGCAGGTACGCCTCGAACTCCTCGTCCGCCCGGTCGATCTCGTCGATGAGCAGGACCGGCGCGATACCGCCGTTCGATTCGAGTGCCTGGAGAAGCGGCCGCCGGATGAGGAAGTCTGCCCCGAAGATGTCGTGCGCGGTCGCCTGCTCAGCCTCGCCGCGCGCTTCGAGCAGCCGGATCTCGAGCATCTGGCGCGGGTAGTTCCACTCGTAGACGGCGGTGTTGACGTCGAGGCCCTCGTAGCACTGGAGGCGGATCAACTTCGTGCCGAGGGACGCCGCAAGGACCTTTGCCAGTTCGGTCTTGCCGACCCCGGCCTCGCCCTCGAGCAGCAGCGGGCGGCCGAGTTCCAGGGCGAGGAAGACCGCGGTCGCGAGCGAGCGGTCGGCGATGTAGTCACGCGATCGGAAGTCGTCCTGGATCGCCTCGATGGAGCGGGTGCCGGCGGGGCGGGTATCGCGGTCGGTCATCGACGGAATCTACACGCGTTCGCCAGTATCGTCGGGTCCTCGCGGTGCTGACCCTGCTCCGGGCCTAACCGTCCGGCGCGTCCAACTCACGTGCGTAGGCCGGGAATCGGAAACGCTGGCTGCGAGTGAGGATCCCGCCGTGGCCGAGCTTCGCCACTGTCCGTTCCGTCGGGCCTTCACCGGACAGGAGACGCGGCAGGAGCAGGTCCGCGGCGGTCGCCTTCGAATAGGCACCGCAGGTCGGCAGTCCGAGGATGGCAGTGCTGCCGATGCGCGCGAGCCAGAGCATCGAACCCGGGTGGGCGGGGACGCCGCGCCGCACGACGCGTCCACCGAGGGCGGCGATCGCCACGTAGCAGGCGTCGAGCGGGTCGGTGCTGGCGGCGCCGGCGGTCAGGATGAGGTCGACCGGATCGGACCGTCGCACGAAGCCGGCCATCGCAGCTTCGACGACGTCCGGGTCGTCCACGACGTACTCGATGGCGACGATCTCCGAGCCGAGACCTTCGATCTTGGCGTGGACGCTCGCCTCGAACCGTTCGCGGGCGATGCCGCGGACGGATTCCTTGACGATGACGCCGACCCGCCGTGGAAGGAACGGTGCGACCCAGACCAGCGGGTGGCTCCCGAACCCTGCCAGCCGCGCGCCCGCGTCGACGGTCGCCGCATCCACGAGGTGCGGAGCGACCTTGACGCTCGCGACGAGGTCGCCGCGCGTCACGACCTGGCCGTCGAACGCGGTGAAGACCTCGAGTGGATCGATCCGGTTCAGGCGCTCCAGGTCCGCGACGCGGACAGTCAGGACGCCGTCGGCCGCGGCCAGCAGGTCGACCCGGCTCTCGGCGGGGCCGCGCATCGTGAGCCCGGGCCCGGCGACCGCAGTCGCCAGCTTGACCGCCGCGTCGTCCTCATGGAGTTCGCCCGGCTCCGGAACGAGGACGCTGATCGGATCGCCGACATCGGCCGCGGCCAGTGCCGCCAGATCGTCCGACGTGAGACGCCGGCCCTTCGACCAGCGCTGGCCCGACACCGTAAGGTCACGGGCCAGGATGGCCCCGACCAGGCGCGCAGGCACGCGTCGACCCGGGGTGACGCGTCGGACCTGCACGCTTGGTGGCTGGAGATCGGTCCCGGCGGACCTAGCGCCCCAGCGCGGCCTCGATCGCTCGGCGGGTGTAGACCACGGCCGTGTGGGTGCGGTAGTCGCGGTCGGCGTGGATATCGCTGTTGACCGTGTGCCCGTCCGTCGCGTGCTCGGCGGCGGCGGCGACCGCAGCCGGCGACCCGTCGCTGCCCAGCAGCGCGGCCTCGACAGCCTTCGCCCTGTAGGGATGATCGCCGACTCCGGTCAAGGCGACCCGGGCGTGGCCGACCACACCGCCGTCCATCGCGACGACGGCCGCCACGCCGACGATGGAATAGCCGGATGCCGGCTGGGCGAGCTTGCGGTAAGCACCACTGGCGCCCGCCGGCAGCGGTCCGCGCCGGAGGCCGACGATCAGTTCGTCCGAGGTCATGCCGGTCTGGAATGGGCCCTCGAAGAACCCATCGGTCGGCACGACCCGCTCGCCGCGCTGCGAGCGGAGCACGACCGAGTAGTCGAGCGCGAGGCAGACCGCCGGCGCGTCGGATGCCGGATCACAGTGGGCCAGCGAGCCTGCGACGGTGCCCCGGTTGCGGACCTGGACGTCGCCGATCTGCTCGATCGCATCGGCGACCCACCCAAGGCCGGTCGCCCCGATCATGTCGGCATACGTCGCCAGCGCACCGATCTCGTACCCGCCGTCTGCCGTCGGTCCGAACGACTTCAGATCCGTCAGCCGGCCGATGTCGACGAGCGTGTCGGCCGATGCGAGTCGCATCTTGAGCAGCGGGAGGAGACTCTGCCCGCCGGCAAGGACCTTCGCGCCGCCGCCGGCGCTGGCCAGGATCCGGAGCGCCTCGTCCACCGAGGCCGGTCGCTGGTAGTCGAATGCTGCCGGGATCACGCCTGGCCTCCCTTCGCGGACTGCATCGCCCGCCACACGGTCTGCGGCGTGTAGGGCATGTCCAGATGCTTGATGCCGAGTGGACCGAGCGCATCGATGACGGCGTTGGCCACGGCGGCGGTGCTGGCGATGGCGCCGGCTTCGCCGACGCCCTTGACGCCGATCGGGTTGACCGGTGACGGCGTCACGGTCTCGTCCAATTCGAGATTCGGGAAGAACGACGCCCGGGGCATCGCGTAGTCGAGCATCGACCCGGTCAGCAGCTGCCCGTCGTCGCTGTAGATCGCGCCCTCCCAGAGGGCCTGGCCAACGCCCTGGGCGATGCCACCGTGGAGCTGGCCGTCGACGATCATCGGATTGATCTTCTTGCCGACGTCATCGACCGCCACGTACTTCACGAGGTCGACGTGCCCGGTGTCCTCATCGATCTCGACGATCGCGATGTGCGTCCCGAACGGCCAGGTGCAGTTCGGCGTGTCGTGGTAGGCCGTCTCGTCGAGGTACGGCTCCATGCCCTCCGGCGGGTCGAAGGCGAGGTCGAGCGCGAAGGCGATCTCCTGGATCGTCTTGACCCGGTCCGGGCTGCCCTTGACGAAGTAGTTCGCTCCGTCGATCTCGATGTCATCGACCGACGCCTCGAGCATGTGCGCCGCGAACTTGCGGGCCTTCTCGCGGATCTTGCCCGACGCCTTGATCGCCGCCGTCATCCCGACCGACGAGGTCCGGCTGCCGTACGAGCCATAGCCGAACGGGGTGCCCTGAGTATCCGAATGCTGGACGACGATGTCCTCCATCGGGATGCCCAGCTCGTGGGACACGACCTGCGAGTAGGTCGTCTCGTGACCCTGGCCCTGCGGCTGGGTGCCCATCGTGACGACCGTCTTGCCGGTCAGGTGCATCTTGATATTGGACGATTCCCACATCGCGGCCCCCCAGCCCTCGCCGACCGCGCCGATCCATTTCGAGGGTGCGACCCCGCACACCTCGATGTACGTCGACAGGCCGACGCCGAGCAGCTTGCCGCGCGACTTGGCGTCGGCCTTGGCCTTGGCCATCCCGGTGTAGCCAGCCATCGCGAGCGCCTTGTCCATCGCCGGCTCGTAGTTGCCCGAGTCGATGTAGATCTTGGCACCGCCGGATGCGGTCCCGAGCCCGGACGGGTTCTCGTACGGGAACTTGTCCGGAGCGATGAAGTTTCTTCGCCGGAGTTCCGCGCGGTCCATGCCGATCTCGCCCGCGAACAGGTCCATCGCCCGTTCGATCACGTAGGTCGCTTCCGGCCGGCCGGCACCGCGATAAGCGTCGACGAAGGTCGTGTTCGTGTAGACGCCGGTCACCTCGGCGTACACATTCGGGATCTTGTAGCAGCCCGACAGGACGCGCGCATACAGCGTGGTCGGGATGCCCGGACCGATCGTCGACAGGCGGCCACCGAGGTTGGCGAAGGTCTTGACCCGCAGGCCGGTGACCTCGCCGTCGCGCGTGCCGGCGATCTCGAGATAGGTGATGTGGTCGCGGCCGTGGATCGTGCTCTGGTAGTTCTCGCGCCGGCTCTCGATCCACTTGACCGGCCGGCCACCGAGCGCCTTGCTGGCGTACAGCACCAGGGCGTAATCCGGGTAGCAGAAGATCTTCGTCCCGAAGGCACCGCCGACGTCCGGGCTGATGCACCGGATCTTGTGCTCGGGGATGCCCATGACGAACGCCGCGAGCAGGAGCCGCTGGATGTGCGGCGTCTGGCTCGACATCCAGATCGTGTACTCGTCCGTGCCCGGGTTGTACCACCCGATGTTGCCACGGACCTCCATCGGGTTCGGGATCAGGCGCTGGTTGACGATCCGCTGGCGGACGACCACCTCGGCAGCGTCGATCGCGGCGTCCGTGCCGGACTTGTCGCCGACGCTCCATTCGAACACGACGTTGTTGGGGGCGTTCTCGTGGAGTTGCGGAGCGCCGGGCGCCATCGCCTTCTCGGCATCGACCACCGCCGGCAGCGGCTCCCAATCCACGACGATCGCATCGAGAGCGTCGAACGCCTGGGCCTCCGTCTCGGCGACGACAGCCGCGACCCCTTCGCCGGTCCACTTGACGCTGTCCGTCGCAAGGGCCCGCGGCGTGCTGATGTTGTTCTGGAGGCCTGCGCTGCCACCGGCCGGCCAGGCCATCGGCATCGGGTTGTACGGGATATCGGCGCCGACGTAGACCCCAACGACCCCCGGCATCGCCTTTGCCGCCGAGATGTCGACGGATCGGATGTTGGCGTGTGCGTAGGGGCTGCGAAGGATGGCCATGTGGGCCATCGAGGCGAGCTTGATGTCGTCGACGTAGTTGCCGGCACCGGTGATGAAGCGCGGGTCCTCGACTCGCTTGACGGATTCGCCCAGGACGTCGGTGGCCATCTCGTACCTCCTCGGCCTATGCGCTGACGGCCGCGCCGGACCGCATGGTCTCGGCGGCGTGGCGGATCGCGGCGACGATGTTCTGGTAGCCGGTGCACCGACAGAAGTTGCCTTCGATGGCGTGTCGGATCTCGTCGTCAGTCGGGTCGGGGTTGCGCGACACGAGGTCGACCGCGGTCATGATCATCCCCGGGGTGCAGAAGCCGCACTGGAGACCATGCTTCTCCCAGAAGGCGTTCTGCATCGGATGGAGCTGCGTGCCGTCGGCGAGGCCCTCGATGGTCATGATGTCGGCGCCGTCGGCCTGGACGGCGAGCATCGTGCACGACTTGATGGCGCGCCCGTCGACATGGACCGTGCACGCTCCGCATTGGCTGGTATCGCAGCCGACGTGCGTGCCGGTCAGGTCGAGATCCTCACGCAGCGCCTGGACGAGGAGCCGTCTGGGCTCGACATCGAGCTCGTGGGGCGTCCCATTGACGACGAACGCGATGTGTTCGCTCACGATCCTGGACCTCCTGCGGCGCGCGTCGGTTGGAATCGACCGGGTCGATGTCGCTGTCCTGGAGCCCTCCGGGCCGCGTCGCCACTCGGTGTCGGGTGGTGGTGACGCGGTCGAGCGATGGTGGCACCGAAGCGCCAGCGAATCAAGTCGGATCCTGCCCTCGACGTGGCGGATGCGACGGCGGCGGCGCGTACCGGCCGAGGGCGGCACTTCGGCTGTCGACCGCGCGAGGATCGAGGGCGGCCAAACGCTCCTCGGCTGGCAGTCCCGCGATCCGCACAGCGTCACCGAGGAGTGCCATCTTGCCGACCGCGACCGCCCAGGGCAGACGCTCCAGTGACGACGCGGTCGCCAGCCCGACGCGGTTCGGTCCGCGTCCATTCGTCGAGGCGGCGTAAGCGGCCGCCCAGAGCAGTGTCTCGGGTCCGTCCGTCGAATCCGCCGCCGCCGGAAGGGCGCCGCAGACGATCCCTCGATCGCCGGGAGTGGCGACCACGAGATACCAGTTGTCGGGTCCGGCGACGAGGTCCACCGCCAGGCTGTCGTAGGGCGCCGTGAGGAGCGTCTCGATCCCCGTCGAGTGCGCGTTGCCGCCGGTGATCGCGAGCGAAAGGTGCATGCCCGACACGCCATCGAGCAGCCGCAGGTGCACGTCGCGGAAGCGCTCCCGCTCGTCGGCGTCGCCCCCGATGTGGATCGCGGCCGGCTCGCGGACCTCGACCAGCGGACAGCCTGCCTCTGCGAGATCGCGGAGAACGGTGTTGAGGCGCGCCACCCGGTCCATTGGCGCGGCCCGGTCTCCCTCGATACGGGCCTGGCTATACGGCCCGATGAGAACGTGCTTGACCGAGCGATCGGTCAGCCGAGCGGTCGCCTCCCACGCTCGGACGGCATCGCCCTCGGGACGGAACCCCCCATCGGTGACGGGATCGAGACCCGCGGCCTCCTGGGCGCGGACGGCCGCCTCGACCAGCGCATCGGTCGATGCGTCGGCCGCCAGCGGCGGTCGCGGCAGCGCGCCGAGGAGCGTGGCGAACATGTCGTGCGCGCCTCGGCCGCCGTGACTGAAACGCGTTGACGCTACGGGCGGACGCTCTCCATCCCGAACGCCGCCTTGATGTCCGGCTGGTTGAGGTACCAGAGGACGACAAACGGGAAGATCGCCACCGCGAGCCCGTCGGTGAAGCTGTTGTTGGCGATCCACACGAAGAACGCATTCAGCAATCCGAAGATCGCGAGGAAATGAGCAAACAGCCAGCCCCACGGCTGGGTGGCCCACAGTGCGAACGCCGCAAGCCAGAACATGACGCCGGCTATGAGGGTCAGCAGACCCCAGAAGACAAGGCCGCTGCCGATCGATCCGGGTCCGAAGACCACGACCCCCATATACCGGAATCCCATGATGGTGAATGCGAAACCCGCCATAAGGCAGACGAACCCAAGCAGGGCGACCCCCACGGGCGGACGTAGCATGCGAGACCTCCGTCGATCGTTTCGGGCCGAGGCGACCCGGGCCAGTGTGACATACGGGAATCCGCTTCGGAACGATATCCGCGGTTGCTACGATGGCGGCCTGGATGTTTTTGATCTCACCACCATGCATGCGCGTGATGTGAGAGTTTGGCCGCA
>Ga0209069_10000438_pt1 | contig 18827 bp, 17 predicted proteins | sample Str013_2_FD_187202 | JGI IMG/M metagenome (GOLD analysis project Ga0209069, IMG submission 187202) | Freshwater sediment microbial communities in response to fracking from Pennsylvania, USA - Straight Creek_MetaG_SC_2013 (SPAdes) (version 2) | ecosystem: Environmental > Aquatic > Freshwater >...
GTCCCGACGCCGGCGAGACCGAGGACGTGCGGCCGCGGTGACACGATGGTGAGAGGTGGGTAGGCAATAAGCAGTCGTGAAAAAGCGCGGGCCTAGTCTAGACGCCGCTGCGCAGCCTCGCGGGTGTTGCCGGCTTCTGCGCGAGGCTCTCCGTCAGCCAGCCGGCGAACGCGGCGGAGCGGTGCACGACGAGGTCGCGCTGCCGGTCCAGCGTGACGACGTGATAGCTGTTGTTGAGCACGCAGGTATCAACCACGCCGGCCAGGTGCTGCTGCAGGTAGGTGGCATTGCCGAGGCTGGCGCGGTCGTCCTCGCGCGGATGCACGATCAGCGCCGGCTGCGCGATGGCGCCGAGTTGCCGCTTCACCCGGTTGATCAGCCAGCGCATCTCCAGCATGACGCCGCCGGGGTTGGTCAGCTGGCCGGCCACGGAGCTGTCGCCCGACTGGATGGCGCTCGTCACCAGCGCGCGGATGCGCGGATCCTTGATGCCGTAAGGCTCGCGCTCGGAGAACTGGAACAGGTTGGCGCACCATTTCTGCGTCACCAGATGAAACAGCGACGCGTGCCAGGGCACGCCCCAGCCGTCGAGCTTCAGGGTCGGCGCGAACAGCGCGAGGCCGTGCACGTCGTCGGGCCGCTCGTGGGCGAGGTGCAGGGCCAAAATCGCGCCCATCGACAGGCCGCCGACGATGACCACGTCGCAATGCCGGCGCAGCTCCTCGTGCGCGGCCTCCACCGAGGCGTACCAGTGGCGCCAGCCGGTCGCCTTCAGATCGTCATAGCTGCCGCAGTGGCCGGCCAGCTGTGGCGCGTGCACCCGGTAGCCCCGGCGCGACAGGCCGATGCCGACGAAGCGGTGCTCGATCGGCGTGCCGCCGAGGCCATGGATCAACAGGAAACCGGTGCGGCCGCCCTCGAACTTCAAACTGTGATCGGTGGTGCTCATCGGTCGGCGCGCGGTCCGGTGTCCTGGGGTTGGGGGAGATACAGCGGCAGGCGCTTCAGCTGGCTGAGGCTCGGATTTTGCCGGCGCCCGCCGATCCGCTCACGCACCGCGAACCAAAATCCGAGGAACTGCGTCGCGTCGGCAAAATCGCGGATCGCGACGTGCGGCGATGCCTCGCGGCGGCAATGCTCGGCAAGGCGGCCCTTGGCGAGCACCAGATGGGATCGCTCGGAGAGGCAGAAATCGGACCGCCCGTCGCCGACCAGGACCTGCAGCCGCCCGTGATCGGAGGAGAGATGGCCGCACTTGCAGTTGCCCATGCGCGAGCGGCAGTCGCCGCGCGCGTGCGGAAATTTCAAGGCCCAGCGATCGCCGCCCTGCCATTCCAGCCGGTTGGCGACGAACGGCAGATCAAGACCCGCCCGCGCGAGGACGGTCGAGACCACCCGGTCGAGCCCGTCCGACACTACCAAGACGTTGCAGCCGCGCGCCGCGCATAACCGCACGAAGTCTGGGAATTCCGGATCGATGCGAACCCCGGCGAGGAAGGCATCCAGTGCCTCGGGAGTTGCCCGCAACAACGCCACCTGGCGCTGCATGCAGTCGCGGGAGGTCTGTCCGCCGGCCTGCCACTCCGCCTCGATCACCCGCCAGTAGGGATCCGCGAACCTGTCGAACAATCGATCGGTCGGATCGCAAGGCGCGATCGTCCCGTCGAAATCGACATACACATCACACGTCATCGCCGCCTCGTAACGCAAATACGGACCCACTCCCAAGCCGCAGTGGCCGGGCAGCGCGTCAAGACTCAACGCAGCTAATGGCCGTTTCGCACAAGCGCAAGTAAAACTTCCTGTGAAAACCGTGCACTAGATGTTTGGATTAATTGTTAATACGAGGCTCACGCCGGGGTGGACCATCCCTGCGTGAGGCCGCCTGCCGCGCGCCGGTGTCGTGGAGTCGGGGGCACACCCTACGAAGCTTTATCAATGAGTTCAGTCGTTTAGTCTTCATTGCCGCGGCGGATTGCCGTGATCCGTTGTGAGCCGGGGCATCGGCAGCCAGACCCCGATACGACATGGCGACCCTTCCGCCAAGCGGTGCGAGCCGGCGTTTTTGCAATGCAGCAATGCCATATTGCAGGCCGCATGCGGCCCCGCCGGCCGGTCCGGGGGCGATGCCGGCCGGCCCGCCTCAATAGCGGTTGGCGATCGGCAGCTCCTCCGCCGGGAAGTGGGTGATCACCCGGCAGCCCTTGTCGGTCACCACCACCTCCTCCTCGATGCGCGCCGCCGAGAAGCCGTCCTTGGCCGGGCAATAGGTCTCCAGCGCGAACACCATGCCGGTCTTCAATTCCATCGGCGCATCCAGCGAGACGAGGCGCGAGATGATCGGCCGCTCGTGCAGGGCGAGGCCGAGGCCGTGACCGAACTGCAGCCCGAACGCCGCCATCTCGTCGGGGAAGCCGAAGGCGTCCGCCTTCGGCCAGACCTTGGCGATGGTGTCGGTCGACTGGCCCGGCTTGATGAGGGTGATGGCGTGGTCGAGCCAGTCGCGGCATTGCTTGTAGGCGTCGCGCTGCACCGGCGTCGCCCGCCCGACATTGAAGGTGCGGTAATAGCAGGTGCGGTAGCCCATATAGGATTGCAGGATGTCGAAGAACGCCTGATCGCCCGGCCGGATCAGCCGGTCGGTGAAGTTGTGCGGGTGCGGATTGCAGCGCTCGCCCGAGATGGCGTTGATCGCCTCGACGTCGTCGGAGCCCATCTCGTACAGCATCTTGTTGGCCTTGGCGACAATGTCGTTCTCGCGCACGCCGGGTTTCAGCTCCTCCCAGATCATGTGATAGACGCCGTCGACCATGGCCGCGGCCTGGTTGAGCAGCGTGATCTCGTCGATGTTCTTGATCTCGCGCGCATCCAGCATCACCTGCTGGCCGTCGACGAGCTTCAGGCCGGCCTCCTGCAGGGCGAGCCACATGCCGGGCTCGACCAGGTCGATGCCGACCGATTGGCCGGCGACGCCGGCGTCCTTGATCAGCCCGGCGATCTCGTTGGCATGCCGTTTCATCAGGCCGGCCGATGGCGGCACGGTGCCGCGCATGCCGAGCATGCCGGCGCGGAAATTCTCCGGCGGCAGCCAGTCGCAATAAAGGCGGTGATGCACCGCCGCCGAGCCGAAGTCCCATTCGATCGGATCGTTGTCGCCGGCGAGCAGGGCGAAGCGGCACAGCTTGTCGCGCTCCCACTCGCCGATCTTGGTGCCGGTGAGGTAGCGGATGTTGTTGACGTCGAACACCAGGAGCGCGCCGAGACCCGAGTTCTTCAGGGCCTGTTTGGCGCGGCCGAGGCGGTAGCGGTGCAGGCGGCGGAAATCGACCCGCGTCTCGAAATCGACGTTGGTGTGGCCGGGCGCCGGCAGCGCGCGGTTCCACTGATAATGCGGGTCGAGGTCGTCGCCGCGGATGATCTTCGGCTCGGTCTTCGGTTTGGGCATGGGGCGTCCTCAGCTGGCGGGGATGACCCCGATCCTGGCCACATCGGAGCCGTTGCGCAAGGGCGTCGGGTGTGGGGGGAGATACGTGGGCCACACGCAATTGATCGTCACTGCCGGCTGCGACAGCCCCCTCATCCGCCCCTCCGGGCACCCGGATCGCGTCCTGGGCAGGACCAGGAAGAAGAAAGGTGCAGTGTCGCACTGGCAGATCGACGGGTGAGGGGTTTTGGGCTCGTGATCCGATGCGACCTCGGCACGTTCGAGCGTGATCTCAATTTTCTGTTCGTTCGAGGACAGAGAAGCGTCCCAAGTGCATCGGCTCAAACTCGCTACGCAGGAGGTCCAAAATAATCTCGTCATAGCGACGATCGTTGAGGAGGTTGGCCCCTCGCAGCCGGCCAACGATCTTGAAGCCTAGACGCTGATAAATCCGTTTGGCCGACGCGTTATAGTCGTGCACTTCCAACTTGATGCTGTGGAGATTGCGAAAGAAGAAGCCGTACTCGCAAATGAGGCGTGTGGCTTCCGTGCCATAGCCCTTCCGCCGCACCGACACCTCTCCGATACCGACAAACAACGTGCCCACCAGCGCTCGACTGATGTCATGGAGGCCGCCGAAGCCGACCAGACGGCCGCTCGCCAGCTCGATCACTGCGAACTCGGCGCCATCCGGCCTGAACTTCGCGTTGCGGTTGAAGGCCTCTTGCCGCATTTGCAGCGTATGCGCTTCACCCGGAGTCCCGATACGCGCTGTGAATTCCAGGTCCTGGTTCCATCGCGCGATGATCGGCACATCGTCCTCGATCATCACGGCCAGTCCGACACTGTTGCCCGTCACAAGCAAAGGACGGGAATTGGCTTGCGCATCCGGCATACGTGTCTCCATGGGCCGCAAGGGCGCGATGCAGCACTATGACTGATCTTCCGCCCAACGTCCCGTAGGTCGGGTCGAGCGTAGGCGCGACCCGACAGAAAAGCGTGCGAAGCTCCGTGGACCTTCAATCGATCGAGGAGCTTGCTGGTGCAATGAAACGAGGTGCGCTGCGCGCGCTCTTTTCTGTCGTGTCTCGCCGCTCCGCGCTTGCTCGACGCCGACCTACGGCCGTTCGCCCGATTCGGCTCCGGGTCACACGCGACGCATGCACCGTGGTGTGGTCGTGCGCCGTTCCAACAATGCATCGCGGCTATCATTTCCATGCCGAAACAACATGATCGGGCTTCTAGGATTGGCGGTATGGTCCGACACCGAATTCGGAGTTGGTCCGACACCACAAAGCATCGGATAGCCCATCACATGGAAATTCACGAGATCCGCTATTTCCTGGCGCTGTGTGCCAGCTTGAATTTCACGAGGGCCGCGGAAGCCTGCAATGTTTCGCAACCTGCGCTGACACGCGGCATCCAGAGCCTCGAAGACAAGCTCGGCGCAGGACCGCTGATCAGCCGGGAGCGAGGCAATATCCATCTCACCGAGCTCGGCCGGATCATGCAGCCCTTTTTCGAGCAGGCGTTGTCGGGGGTCGAGCTGGCGCGAACCACGGCACTCAGCTACAAGCTGTCCTCCGAAATGTCCTTGTCGCTCGGCCTGATGTGCACGATCGGCCCGGCCCGCATGGTCGATTTCTTTGCATCGTTCCATCAGAAGCATCCCGGCATTCAGTTGTATCTGAAAGACGCCCCGGCGGAGCAACTGGAGTCCTTGCTGACGGGCGGCGATCTCAATCTGGCGATTTATTGCAAGCCCCAGCAGCTTGCCGACAGGTTCCATCTCCTGCCGCTGTATCGCGAGCGGTTCGTCATTGCCGTCGCCCCCAGCCATCCCTTTGCGCAACGGGGCAGGATCCGTTTCGCCGACCTGCATCAGCAGCGCTACCTGCACCGGGCCAACTGCGAATACAATGAGGCCCTGGATCGCATCCTGTCGGAGCAGAGCATCGAGCCGATGTATCCCTACGAAAGCGAGCGTGACGACTGGATCCAGTCCATGGTGCTGGCAGGCCTCGGATGCACGGCCATCCCGGAGTTTGCCGCAACGGTACGAGGCCTTGTGCTGCTGCCGCTGGTGGAGCCGGAGGTCACGCGCACGATCCAACTCGTCAGCGTTCGCGGCAGGCCACATACCGCGACCGTTGGCGCTTTCGTGATGGCTGCAAAGCAGCACCGGTGGCCGGACCAGGGCCCGGACGTCGGGGAGCTGTGCCAGGCCACGTAGGCGGGCGCTTCGCGGTGCGTCGCTCATCGGAAGTGCGCAATGCGCGGCGCCGCATCGCGGACCACCTTGGCGTTGTCGTAAACGTCGGTCTTGCCCGCGGGCTCGCCGTCGATCACAACACTCGGATTTGAGAATAGAGGCATGCGCGGGCAGCCTCCGCACGCGCTGCCGTAGCTCATGATGGTGCGCCACTTGTTGCCGTTGACAAAGCCGTGCGCGTAGGCCGGCGGCGTCGATGTCGCATCGATGGCGGGGTCGTGACGCGCGCCGAACAGATGCCCGATCTCGTGTGCGAGCGACAGGTTCGCGGCAGCACAGGCATGGTGGAGAACGGTATAGGCCTGATACTCCTCGGCGCCGATGGCGGCGGACAAGCCGCAGCTCGACGGATCGTCGACGAGCAGCACGGCGATCGCGGCACGATGCTGATCGCGCAGCGCATGCATTTCATCCATCACGCCATCGCCGGGCTCGGCGAAGCGGATGAGATGATCGAGATGGGTGCCGCTCTCGACGTAGTCGGTGAGATAGCTGTGAGCGAGCGTAAAGCGGATATGGCCGAGCAGGCTTCTGCGGAACACCTCGTTGGTCTCCTCGACCGCGAGGTGAATGGCATCGCGCGTGATGTCGGCGTAGTGGCTCGCGGCGTGCGGCGTGTACGCAAACAGCAGACGAATGACGATCGGCGGGGGTGCTTTTTCGGGCGAGGCTCGAGCCGGCACGGGGGAGCCGTTGGCGGCCGGCCGCGAGGGGCGGCCCATCGGCGCATCGAGGCTCTGTCCCGGCGGCATCGTCATGTGGTGCGCCGGCATGGCGGCGGTACTCTCCTCCAGCACGGCATGCAGATCCGCCCCCATGGGCCGGATGACATAGACCCGCTCGGCGCGCCGGATGGTGCCAGAAATCGTGGTGCCGTTGCCGATCAGCAGCACGGGATCCTTGGTGCCGGCGACGGTTCCGCGCCAGATGAATCCGGTCGCGGTGCTCTCAAATGCCCGTTTTTGGACCGCCACGGACTCGGTCACAGAGAAGCGCACGAGCAGCGAGGCACGAGCAGCGATGCTGGTCAGGATCGCCGGGTCGATCTGCATCATCGACATGCGCATCATCGCGCTCTCGCCGGCCATCCTCGACATCATCTGTTGTTGTGCCGCAGTCATCTCCGGTTTGCCGGCACCCGACAGGAACAGCGCGCTCGCGCTTGGCACGGGGTTCTGCAGGCGAATCCACGACCACGCCAAAACTGCGATGGCACCGCTCGCCAGCGCCAATCGCCCTGCCGTGACGAGCCGTCTCATTCGGGCATGCTCCATCCGCGCACTTGCGCCTGCGCCATCAAGGCTCGCAGCGGCGGGCAGTGCTGGCGAACACAAGTCTGGCCTCTCCGGATTTTTGCCAAAGAGGCCAGCTCGTGGGCCGGACCGCAACGCAGCTGCGGATTGGCAATGAACTCAGTTCTTGACCATCATCTGCCAGAATTTGTCGGCATTGAACTCGTCTCCGGCCATGCACAAGTCGTAGGCATGGATCGAAAGACGTGCCATCGCGACCATCTTCTCCGTCGTCGGTGCCTTCATGACCATGGGCTCGACCTTCTTGAACATGGCCCCGCAATCCATGGCGGCGTGCGCCGGGGCTGCAGAGAGTGCGGCTGCCGCGACGGCGCCAATCAGAAGTTTCCTCATTCGAAGTCTCCTTGAGCGGTTTCAGCTGTTCACACCGAGCCACTGATGGTCGGCACGAGCGGGAGGCTAGAACCGCGTTCGTGGCGAGGGAAATGCCGAGTCGGCATCGAATCGATGCCTTGGCGCTATCGACCGGACAGGCATCGCGCCTCCTCGTGTGAGAGTGTCAGACCCTGAGGGTCTGACACTGTCTGACACCCTCACATCGTGCGCGCGTTACAGCTCGATCTCACGGGCGGCAGTTGGCCTGCCGAAGCCATCGGACACACGGCATCGCCGCGCGCCCCCGCGACAGATTCGACCGAATCACGTAGTTTACCGAATCGTTACACTTTGCGAGTTTGGCTGTGACTTTGGGACGCATCATGTCTATTGCAATCGGGAATCCAGCGGCACTCTTCAATTCGTTCGCGAGGGGAAAAACCATCTGGCGCGGGACGCGGGTCCCGCCTGCGGCCGTTCCGGCAGAGGCGCGGCCGACGGCCGTCCAGCCGGGAGCTGCCGCACGTCCTTGGCGCGAATTGCAATCGATTCCGAGCCTGCCACCCGAGCAAGAACGACCACTGCTGGAAGCGGGCATGCCGCCCGACGGGTCCCTGATCTACGCCGGCCGCAAGCGCCCGGCCGACACGCCCGACGACGCCGCACGCAAGTTCGTGGTCTGGGCACGTGCGGTCGGCGTGACCGGTGCGCACTCCGCCCGCACCATCTGCGCGCTGTATTGGGAATGCGCGGAGGCCGATCACCGCCGCCCGGTTTCCGACGCACGTCTGCTGGCCGAATTGGAGGTAACGCCGGGCATTCGCGTCGGGCCATCCGAAGTCGACAGACGCAAACGGGTCTGGACCATCGAGCCGGCGGACGCGCAGCTCGCCTTGCCGCTCGCGGCATCGGAGCCGGAGGAAGCCGCGGCGGAGCCGGCCCGACGCCGCAGCCGGCCGGTGGCACGGTTCCAATCGGAGCGGGAGTTCGAGTCCCAGCAGCTGCTGCAAGCCAACGCGCACTTCGCGCGCAGGCAGGGCAGAGCGCGCAAGCAACGCGGCTCGCGCGACATGCGCTGGGCCGCCGCCTGAGCGTAGGCGTGGGAAATTGAAACCGTTCGTTGTCACGAAAAGCATGGAGAGTTTGCGATGTCCGACAAGACAGTTCTGGTGCTGCCTGGCAAGCGGGTGGCGGTTCACAAGAGCATCAAGCGATCGCTGCAGGCGACCGTGGGCGTGGTGTTGACCGGCCTCGTCATTCTGGCGGTGATCGTCGGCAACAGCTACCTGGTCGGCCGCGGCGGCTCGCTGCAGGGCCTCAATGCCTGGCTCAGCTTCATCAAGCGCGGCGATATCCAGGCCACCATGATCCTCACCGCGGTTGTGACCGTGCTGTCGGTATACTGGCAGCGCGATCTGGAGAAGAAATAGAGGCGGCCGAGACCTGCCGGCACCATCGCGTCCTTGGTCGTTGACCGACGGCCAAGGACGCGCCTGAATGCTCGGCTCACTGCGGCGCTACGACTCGCCCCAGCGGCTTCACCCGCACGGCATAGACCCGCGCCGCCGGCACCTGGACGATCTCCCGCTCGGGCCACCTCAGTGCCGACAGCATGTTGCCGTAAACGCAGCCGGTATCCAGGCACAGCGTATTGTTGCACCAGACGGCGGCCTCGACCGGCGTGTGACCATACAACACCGCGATCTCGCCACGATAATCCGCCGCCCAGTCGCGACGTACCGGCAGGCCGAACGCGTCGCGCTCGCCGGTGGTGTCGCCATAGAGGCAGAAGCTGCGGATGGCATGCGAGGTCCTGCCGATCATCTCCGCCTTGAGCCCGGCATGGGAGACCACCAGCCGCCCGCCGTCGAGCCAGAGATAGTCCGGCAGCGACGCCAGGAAGCTCCGCACCCTGTCGCGGAAAGCCAGCGACTCGTGTTCCAATTGCCGAACGGTCTGCGCGAGCCCGCCGGAGACCGTGATCGCCCTTCCGCCGAGCCAGCGCAACAACTTCTCGTCATGGTTGCCGGGCAAGCACAGTGCCTGACCTCGGGCGACCATGGCCATCACCAGCCGTAACGCATCGACAGAGCGCGGCCCCCGGTCGACGAGATCACCGACGAACACCGCCCGCCGCCCCGCGGGCGATGAGACGACTACCTCAGGGTCGGCGCCGCTGCCTTGGAAACACACGCGATAGCCGAGCCGGTCGAGCAATTGCTCCAGCTCGTCGGCGCAACCGTGCACATCGCCGATGATGTCGAACGGGCCGTGCTGGCCGCGCGCGTCGAACGAGCCGGGTTGGATCGGTTCCGCCATGACCATCAGTTGAGCAGCCGCGAGCTCGCCGCCCAATTGCGCGCATCCCCGACCGCGGCAGTGGGCTCGCCGATCCGCGGCCGATAGCCCTCCACGGTCCGCATCAGCACGGCCTGGATTGCCTCGATGTCGCCGAGCGCCATCGCCGATTTCAGCGAGTCGAGCTCCCGCGTCAGCTCATCGTGCGGCAGATACGGCTCGCGATTGCGCATGATGCGGGCATGCTCGGTGCGGGAGGTCGTCTCGCCGATCAGCAGCTCCTCGTAGAGCTTCTCCCCCGGTCGCAAGCCGACGTAGGAGATGGCGATGTCCCCGTCCGGATTGGCCGCGTCCTGCACATCGAGCCCCATCAGGCGGATCATGGAGCGCGCCAGATCGTCGATCTTGACGGGCTCGCCCATGTCGAGCACGAACACATCGCCCCCCGAGGCCATGGCGCCCGCCTGCAGGACGAGCTCGGCCGCCTCGGGGATCGACATGAAATAGCGGATGATCTCGGGGTGCGTCACGGTCACCGGCCCGCCGGCCTCGATCTGCTTGCGGAAGCGATGCACCACCGAGCCCGAGCTGTCGAGCACGTTGCCGAAACGCACCATGGTGAACACGGTGCCGCCCGGCTCCTCCGCCGCCAGGGCCTGCAGCACGAGCTCGGCCAGCCGCTTGGACGCGCCCATGATGTTGGTCGGCCGCACCGCCTTGTCGGTCGAGATCAGCACCAGCCGCTCCACCCCGGCGAGCCTGGCCGCGCGCGCCAGCACCTCGGTGCCGTAGGTGTTGTTCTTGAGGCCGACGATCGGGTTGTGCTCGACGATCGGGACGTGCTTGTAGGCGGCGGCATGATAGATCGTCTCGATCTCGTGACGGGCGAGCGTCTCGCGCACCAGTGCCGGATCGAGCACCGAGCCGAGCACGGCGGCGATGCGCGGGCGGCTCGCCAGCTTGCCCGCCAGCTCGTTGATCTCCATCTCGATGCCGTACAGCGCCAGCTCGGACTGCTCGAGCAGCACCAGCTGGCGCGGCAGCTGGCGGACCACCTGGCGCGCCAGCTCCGAGCCGATCGAGCCGCCGGCGCCGGTCACCAGCACCGCCTTGTCCCTGATATTGCGCGACAACAGCGCGGGATCGGGAGGCACCGCGTCGCGGCCCAGCAGATCCCGCGCATCCACCGGCCGCAGGTCCGTGACCTTGACCCGGCCCGAGGCGAGGTCCTCGAGCGCCGGCAACGTCTTGACCTGCACCGCGAGCGGCTCGAGCCGCCGGATCACGTCGCGGCGCTCGCGGCGGCGTGATTCGGGCATCGCCAGCAGCACCACCTCGACGCCGTTGCGATCGATCAGCTTGGGCAGCTTGTGGGGGGCATAGACCTTGAGGCCGTTGACGTACTGGCCCCACAGCGAACGGTCGTCGTCGACGAAGCCGATCGGACCATACAGCGGCGAGCGGCGCAGCGTCTGCAGCAGCTGCACGCCGGTGCCGCCGGCGCCATAGATCACCGCGATCTGCCGCCGCCGGTCCTCATCGAACGTGGCCGGCACCACATGCGGCAGGCCCTTCAGCACCCAGCCGGCGAGCTGGCGGCTGGCCCAGATCAGCGCCGAAGCCAGGAAGCCGTACATGATCACCACAGAGCGCGGCATGAACACCGCGCCGGTCATCAGCAGCAGCAGCGCCCAGATCAGCACCGCCAGCCCCACGGCGATGAAGATGCGCACCGTACCCCGTGCGCTGATGAACCGCGTCACCAGCCGGTAGAGCCCGAACGCGGCAAACGTCGCAATGCCGATGAGGGGAGCGGCGAGCATCAGCAGCGCGAAGCGGCGGTCGGGCGGCACGAACAGCGTCGACAGCCGCAGCGCCAGCGACAGCCACAGCGCCAGCGCGAGCAGCAGGAAGTCATTGGCGATCAGCACCGCGCGCTTGACGAGGCGCGGCAGCACGATGAGCCCCATGCGCCAGCCGCCGTCGGCATCCGGTTGTGGTGAAACGTCCGTCAAGCGGATCCCCGCGCGCCCGTTGCGGTTGAACGATTGCTCCCGATCTGGCGGCGAGGCGCAACTCCGCTGCTCATGAGAACACGCTATATATAGCACTTCATATATAGCACTTCCCTGAGGCTCGATCACATCCCCTGCTGCCGCCCTTACGAAGGACGGCAATGGGGAGGCGAAACAGCCTCAATGCTGCAGCTGTAACGATGCGCTGGCCGAGCGCCGCACCGGCACCATAGCCAAATTAGGTTCGCCGCGGAAGCAAGCATGCGTCCGTGATCGGGTCAGGTCGAGGGCAAGTCCAGTCCCGACCCCCGGTCAGGAAAGCCGGCATTCTCGGGCTCAAGCGAGGCCCGTCGTCATGGCGGAGCCATGCTATGAACGGACGACCTCACTCCCGATGCAGCGTGCCACGGGCTCGTAGTGGCGACGTCGAGGTCAACAGCGCGGCATGGAACCAGCCGAGGACTGAATCCTCTGCTCAAAGCAGCTCAAAGCCGAGGACGAGTGCGTCCGTGACGTTGCTGTGTCAGGGTGGCGCAAGTCCAGCCCAAAGGAGGTCACGACCTATGCAGCTGAAGGTAACTGGGGCGCCGTGAGGGGGGCGGGAGGCAACCAGAAGCGAAAGTCACGATGCTGTGATCCTCGATCTCAACCGGACGCCGTGCGGCCGGTTCGGCTGCTTCAAACAGACCCATCATCGCACCCTCGCAATGCGACCAATTCAGTTGTGTGCGTCAAGTTCTGCAAATTGGCTCTGGCGGATCTTTCTTCGGTCCATATGGCTTGGTTCGGCCCCTTGCAGAGCCATTTCTTCGTCCCGGCCACGCATCGGAAGGGCTGGCGCGCGCAGGGGCGGTCAAGCCGGGCGCAAGTCAGGACGCCCATTAATGCTGGCCGACTACCTACTTCGCGAATGCCGGGCCGGTCGCCTTTCACACGGCCCGGCAAACTGCGAGACCGTCCCGATGAGGGAAACCGCCCGCAAGGCTCGGAGGGCGGGGTGGCGACGAGCCATCCCGACCCGATCAGCTTCACAGTTGATGAATGGATAACGCTGGCGAAGTCTCGTCCGCTTCAACCGTGGCACGCCCGCCATGGTACCGGAAAGTCGGCTCAACGGACCTGACCCCGGTACCGAGGCCGTCGACACCGGTCTGCATCGGAAACAGGCCGAGGCGGCTGCCGGCGCCGCGCGGAAAGCCGGGCACCGGCACCGAAGGGTGGCGCGCCCTCTGCCGCTTGACCATGGTGCGGGTCGGCTCGATCACCCAACGCTCGAGCTCGGTCTCGGCGGCGGTTTCAGTCGATATTTCGGTGGACCCAAAGATTTCTCATCCCGCGTCGATATCGGGGTTCACAAGGCGGCCGCAATGCGATATAGGGTTCGGTTCCACCGCGTGAGGCGATCCGCCAATCGCGCGATGGGTGGCGTGACGGAAGACCGAAGCATTTCGGCCTTCCGCGTGTGCGTCTTTTGGTGACGCGGGGTGGAGCAGCCCGGTAGCTCGTCAGGCTCATAACCTGAAGGTCGTTGGTTCAAATCCAGCCCCCGCAACCAACCTACTGAAAACTTTCTATATTTTTCAATTGCGAATGCCATCTGCGGCGGTGCGATCCAGCCGCTGACCCAGCAAAATCAACAACTTGGTCGTTGATTCAAATCGGGTGCCGCGCAGTCCCGCAACCAACTCACGGTTCATCGCTGAAGCGCCGCGAGGTCGGCGAGGTCTTGTTTGCGTTGTGCGACGCGACGCGCGTAGCTCGCCTGGTTCTTTACCCCGATCAAGCTGTGGGGGGAGCCGCGGCGCTCGGTGCGGGTGTTTACGTCGGAACGGGCGCGGCTGATCTCGTTCTCGACATGTGTGCGGATGTTCTGGGCGGCGCGCAGCGTCCAGGTCTGGCTTCCTGCGTCGGCGAGGAAGCGGGACAGGTCTCTGCAATGCTGGCATTGGCAGCCAATCGCGCTCGGCCGGGTCCAATCCCGTGGTGGCTCCAGCGTTTGTGCGATGCGCGCTTCGAGGTGCGCGACTGCGGCGGCGTGCAGGGCGTCGAAGGCGACCCCACTGCGCCCCCGCTTCTTGACGAGCACCATTGCCGCCGGAACCAGAACGCGGTCGAGATCGAAGTGGCTCGGCCACGCGCAAACGTGAGCCGCGACCCGCCTGGCAAGCCCGGCATCGACCCCATCGACCACAGTCGTGAGGTCGACGACAAAGGCAGCATCGGCTTTCGCTCCTCTCGGCCGGCCCCATTGATCCTTCGGAGCGGAAGTGGGATCGCCCGGGAGCTGGTCCAACAGTGATTGCACCGCGCCCGACAGCTGCGCCGGCGTCTTCGCGAAGCGGCCTTTGAGGGCGCCGGTCAGCAGCGCGCCACAGGAGCCGAGCGCGTCCACCCCGTTTGCAGCGATGATCTTCTTGAGCCATCCGGCAGCCCCTGCGGGCTTGAACTGCGCCAGGGCTTTGAGAATGGCTGGATTGTCAGCCTTGTCATGCCCCTGCCGGTTGATCAGCTTGTCGAGCATCCGCTCGATCAGCGTTGGCGTGCCGAGACCGGCCAGCAAGCTCAGCATGCGCCCGAGATCGCTCGGCTCGGAGCGGTCCCGCTGGTGCCACGTGATCACCGGCCACGTCGCGATCATGTGGCCGGCGAGTTCCTCGGCCTGCCGCTTGTGCGGCAAGCCTTTCTTCGCGCCAGCGGCTTGCCATTTGTCGACCAGCTCGCCCAGAAATGGCAGCGTCGCTTCGAGACCGCCTTGGTTCACAACGGCCAGGATACGGCTGCTCGGCCAAATGACCAGAGCCGCCCGCGCGTAGGTGCGGTCGAACGAGGCGCCCTCGTTGCCGGTCGCCTCGTGAAAATGCTCCTCGTCCGGCTCCATGTCGTCGAGCGCATCGGGCGGCGATACTTCGTGTTTCTCGATCGGCAGCTTGCCGAGCGTCGTTGCTGCCCCGTCCGGCCGGCGCCAGTCCGACAGTGTTTCGCTGCTGTCATGAACCTCCACGACCTCGAACTCGTCGGCATCCTCCTCCACGCCCGAGTCGCGCCGACCACGGCGATAGTGCCAATTTTCACGGCCCCTGTATTCTGCGGAACCGCTCTCACAGACGGTCAGACGTGCCAGGTGCAGATCGCAGCCAGCTTGCGGCGCGGTCGTGGCGAGCAGACGCGCGACTGCGGCATCCGTGCCCTTCAGCGTGTCGAATGCCAGCTCGGCCGGTGTGTAGGCGTGCTCCAGCGGAATGATCAGCTTCTCCGGAGCGGCGTTTTCAGCGCCGTCGGCGTCTGCGGTATCGACCCTGACGGAGGCCATTTCATCCACCCAGCCGCGCAGCAGCCGTGTGACCTTGTCCGCCTCGGCCTCGTAGCTCGGCGGCTGCGGCGCTTTTCCTTTCGCCTTGCGCACGAGGTTGAACACGAGCGTCGCCCTGCAGCCGGACGTCACCGGCAGCACCTCGTGTACGCAGTCCGCATAGAACGCCGCGAACGCGATCTCGGACGGCTCCTTGCAGGCAAGATCCAGCCGGGCTTCGCGGTCCTGGTGCCGCACGACCAGCTCGCCGCCCTTCGACTGTGACGGCAAAGCCAGAACCAGCGTCGCGAACATGCCCGGCGCCTTCTCGGTGTCGCGATGGCTGATGAAAAAGCTGCCCTTGTCGTACACGAGCAGCTTGTAGAGCTCGGCGGTCACCGGCCCGGCGACGCCGAGCCCCTCGGCGGCGCGCTCGACAATGCCGTCGAGCGTCTTTGACCAGTGCTTGCCGCTGATGCCGACGCGGCCGGCTTCGATCTGCCAGGTGCGGCGGACCTTCGTATCGACGACCGTATCGGCGCCGCGCCCGTAGGGTGCGCGCGTTGCAGCCTTGATCAATTGCTTGGCCTGCGCTGACAACAACGGCAGCGCGATCGGCCCGACACCCTCGACTTCCAGGCGCGGCGCCAGAAATTCGGCGTAACCCGAGGCAAAGAAGTCTCCGGGCCGGTCGACCTCGCCCAGGATCTCGGCCAGTTTTCGTGTGATCGTCATTTTGCGCTCCCCTGCCCCCTCGACATGCTGCAATCGCGATCACTTTGCCGCCACTTACCGCTTCAGCGCCATGCGCGCCAGCATAGAACGCTTGAACCGACGTAGTCGTAGACGACGACCTCGAGGAACTTGTCGGCTATTGCTGTGCACTGGTCAACGAGAGCGGCGGCAGCATTGTGCTGGGCGTGACCGACCAGCTCCCGCGCCGGATTGTGGGCACGGCCGCATTCGACACACCGGATCGGACCAAAATCGGTCTGCTCGAACGGCTGCATCTGCGGATCAAGCTCATCGAAATCGTGACGTCGGCAGGCCGCGTCTTGTCTGTCGTGGTCCCGTCACGCCCACCCGGTCGACTGAAGACCGGTGAGGAGCACGCGGCGGGCAACAATGCTGCACAGAGAAAGGCCCGCTCCTCAGGCTTGCTCATCTGCTTGATTGTCGCCCGTGAAGTCATTAAGACGTACGAAACCCGTTCAGATCTGTTGGCCGGCCCGGTCACGGAGCCAAGGTTTCCGGGGATTTATTGAATGCTCACCCTAGACGGCTCGATCGGCGAGGGCGGCGGGCAGATCCTGCGCACGTGCCTGACGCTGTCGATGCTCACAAGCGAGCCGTTCCGGATCGACAGGATCCGCGCCGGCCGCGCCAAGCCCGGCCTGCTGCGCCAGCACCTGACCGCTGTGATAGCCGCGGCGCAGATCAGCGGCGCGAAAGTGGACGGGGCGGAGCTGGGCTCCAAATCGCTGACGTTCATCCCCGGCGAAATTCGCGCGGGTGATTACCAGTTCGCGATCGGCTCGGCCGGCTCCACGACGCTGGTTCTGCAAACGGTGCTGCCGGCGCTGGCGATGGCGACCGCGGCGTCGCGCGTCACCGTGCGCGGCGGCACGCACAACAAGGGCGCCCCGCCGTTCGAGTTTCTCGATCGGGCCTATCTGCCGCTGCTGCGGCGAATCGGTTTCAAAATCGATGCGCGGCTGATCCGCCCCGGTTATTTCCCCGCCGGCGGCGGCGAGATCATGGTCGAGATTGCGCCAGCGACTGCGCTCGCATCGCTCGATCTGGAGGACGCGGGTGAGCCCAAGGCGCGCCGTATCGATGCCGTTGTCTCGGCGCTGCCCTTCGATATAGCCGAGCGCGAGGCGGCGCTGGCCGGCCGGCTGCTCGGCTGGCCGGTCGAAGCACTGCGGGCGCATGAGGAGACGCGCGCGGATGGTCACGGCAACGTGGTCATGGCTACCCTCGAATACGACCAGCTGACCGAGGTGTTTACCGCCTTCGGCGAGCGTGGCGTGTCCGCGGAGGATGTGGCCGGGCGGCTGGTCGACGAGGTGCGGGCCTATCTGGCGGCCCGCGCGCCGGTCGGGCCTCACCTCGCCGATCAGCTGCTGTTGCCGATGGCGCTGGCCGGCGGCGGGCGGCTCATCACCTCGGCGCCGACCCAGCATACGCAAACCAACAGCCAGGTGATCGCCAAGTTTCTTCCGGTCGACATCGACTCGCACGATCTGGGCAACGGCCGCTGGTGCATTGCCATCGATAAATGAACCCGGCCCGCCGGACGGGCAGTTTGGGAAGCGTTACTGATGCGTGAAAAAAGCAGTTCCGGTTTGAATCCCAGGCTTGCAGGCTATCGTCAACGGCCGCTTCCCGAAAACACCGCCGAAATGATGATGAAGAAGCAGGGTTATCGTCGGTTCGCCGTCGATCTTGATGGCGCATTTCAGGCCGAACGATGCGTCGACGCATTGAGTGTCGGCCTTGCAGGCGCCAATCACTATTTCCGTACCGACAACGCGCCGTACCATCAGCGCATCGATGGCAGCATCGAGCAATTGTATCTGCGCACCACCGTCGCGCAAAAGCTCATCGCCATCAACGAGCGGATCGGAGAATTTGGACTGCAATTGTGGATGTTTGACGCATGGCGTCCCGTTGCCGTGCAAAACTACTTCCACGACGTCTGGATGCCGAATTTTCTCAAGCAGCAAGATCCCGCCCTGAACGGTGAGGAGCTGTGGCGCAGGGTGGAAATGTACTGGGCGAAGGGGGCTCCCAACGGGTTGATTGATCCCAGATCCCCCCCGCCGCATGCGACCGGCGGTGCCGTCGATCTCACGATCTGCAACAGGTCTGGCGAGCACCTGTTTATGGGCACGATATTCGATGATGTGACGCAAAGCGCTCATACGAGCTACTTTGAGACAGCCAGCAGCGACTTATCCTTCTCAAACCGGGAAGCGCGTGCGAACCGGCGGTTGCTCTACTGGATCATGCAAGAGGAGGGATTCTGCAACAACCCCACCGAATGGTGGCACTATTCCTGGGGTGATCAGATGTGGGCCAAGCTTACCGATCAGGCCGCCGCGGTGTATGGGGCTGTCGATCCGTCGAGCTCCTGAATTGGAGCATGGCGGCCGCCATGCCGGATCGGGAGCACATTCACAGTCGTCGTGATCCCCGGGGGACCGAAGGCGTCGTGCGCAAGCTAAACTATGGGGTCGGATCGAAATGGATCGCCAACACGCGGGCGGTCCTCCCGGTCAGGTTTTTCACATTGTGCATCTGGCGTGCGCCCCTCCAATACACCTGACCTGCCTGCAACGTGCTTTGGCCGCCGGCTGTCTCCTCGATCAGCTCTCCCTCGATAACGACCAAGATGGCAGGGCCGGGATGATCGTGCATGCTGGTTTCCGCGCCAGGGTCCCAGCGATCGTCGTGAACCCGCAGATGTGTCGGCTGAGGGATCTCGCTCACGACCCGCTGCAGGAGCGTTTCGATGCGCAACCGGGGCGCGGTCTGAGAGAGAGCGAGCCCGAACGGGATGCCGGCCGCACCGCCTGCCAGGAATAGCATCGCTGCGAAGTTGATGCGCCGCATGGTGTGTCTCCTCGGATGCTCCGCTAATTGCACGTCCGAGGCTTCAGACAGCGGAGCTTGCTGATGACTCTTCAAACTGGCAATGCGCGTTGCGCCGATTACAGCCCGCTGAACCAATTGTATCCCTGATCTTCCCAATACCCGCCCGTGTAGGTGTTCAGCACGGCAAGGCCGATGACGTGCTTTGGGTTCTTGAAGCCGAGCTTTGTGGGCATGCGGATGCGCATGGGGAACCCGAACTTCGTCGGCAGGATCTGGTCGTCGAACTTGAAGGTCATCTGTG
>Ga0209069_10000439_pt1 | contig 18814 bp, 16 predicted proteins | sample Str013_2_FD_187202 | JGI IMG/M metagenome (GOLD analysis project Ga0209069, IMG submission 187202) | Freshwater sediment microbial communities in response to fracking from Pennsylvania, USA - Straight Creek_MetaG_SC_2013 (SPAdes) (version 2) | ecosystem: Environmental > Aquatic > Freshwater >...
GCAAGGTGCCAGCCACTGCGACTTTCGGTACAAGCGATTGAGCGAGACGGATTGAACACTGGAGTATTGGCCTTCAGATTCCACCGAGCGTTGGGCGCCCGGCAGAAAGCCGAGATCGCGAAGTCGTGGCCGATCATCAAGGTAGCCAACGTCATAGGGCATTCACGCCGCCCGCGGCTTCGGTACCAGCCGCACGCCGAGTGCGACGAAGTCTGCGCAAACCGGACGCCAGGCGCTCCATCCTGATCAATGGCCCCATCGTAGCGCAAGCGGTTCGACGGCGCGCGCAAGCTCGATCAGGCCGGCGCGCGTACCCGGGTGGATCTGGTCGAGCGGATGGCGCACGACATCCGATTTGATCACGCGCCCCTCCATCATCACGCTTTTCGTGGCACGCAATCCACATTGGCGGTTCTCATAATTCACCAGTGGCAGGACGCGCGCGTAGGCGGCCACGGCTTCCGCGCGCCGTCCCGCCGCGTGGTTATCGATGACGGGGCGCAGGAGGTCGGGCAACAGCGCACTGGGCATCGTTCCGGTGGCGCCGGCGTCGAGATCGGCCATCATCGTGATGGCTTCCTCGCCGTCGAATGGACCGACGATCGCCGCACCGCCGACCTCGATCAGAGACCGCAGCTTCGCCGCGGCGAACGGCACCTCGATCTTGAAATAGCGCACCAATGGTACCTCGCGCGCCAGACGGGCGAGAAACGGCACCGACAACGTGACCCCGCTGAGCGGAGCGTCCTGCACCATGATTGGAATACGCGCGGCCTCGGCGACGCGGCTGAAATGCTCCAGCATTCCATTCTCGTCGGCCTTCAGGCCGGTGCCATGATAAGGCGGCATCAGCATCAGAAGACGCGCGCCGCGTTCCGCCGCCCTTTTGGCGCGGTCGACCGCGATCCGCGTGCTGAAATGGCTGCAGGTGACCATGACCGGCTTACGGCCTGCAACGTGGGACAGACAGAGATCGACGAGCGTGTTCCGCTCGTCATCGGACAACAGAAATTGCTCCGAATAGTTGGCGAGCACGCAGATCCCGTCGACGCTCTGGTCGATCATGCAATCCAGCACGCGCCGTTGTCCCTCGAGATCGAGGTCGCCGGATTCGGTAAACGGCGTCGGTGCCACCGGAAACAGGCCGCGATAGATATCGTCCGCTGCTGGCGCCATGAAAAATTCTCCGGCTCAGAATACACGGGTGGTTTCGCGATTGCCAGATCGTTCGACGAGCCTTTCAAGACGCGCCGTGAGCGTTCCCAGATGGACAGTCGCGGGAAGTCACGAGCGCTGGGCCTTCATATGTCTCTCAAAGAGTTACACAGGCATTCGGCGTATTGCGAGCCGTTCGCGGCTTGATCCTAAGTAGGATTCTGCGCGAACGGTGACTCTATTTCCGCGGCCCCGAACGTTTTGGGTTCGTGGGGCCGATGGGATTCGCAGCCCACCGCATTGTTGCGGAGGTCTGTCCTGAAATCCTCGTGCTTAACGCAGGAGCAACGCCGCGAATGGGTTCGTTGGATCGGATGAACTGGGCGGATTTCACCGCGACCTGGGAGACCGACGTCAAGGCCGGTTTCCATTGGTTGCAGGCGGCGCTCAACCTTCCGCTCTAGCCCGCAAGCCGGGTCGTGGTGGGATCGAGCGGCGCGGCCGAGCACGGATCGCCACTGTCTGGCGGCTATGCCGGCGCCAAGCGCATGCTCTGGTTGATGGCCAGATACGCCAACGGAGTTAGGGTCTTGGCATCCGCTTTCAGACGATCCTGCCCCGGCAGACGATTGGGGTACCGGCGTAGGCGATCATCCTAAAACTATGCTCGCCAAGGTTGTATGCGACATAGACCTCTTCGCGCCAGCTCTTAAAGAATGGTTGCCTGATGGCCACGATTGTTGCTGGAACGCAACACTCGATGAACATTTGACCCACTTTGAAGCCGGCTATTGATTGCGCCGCTTTTTAGCCACACCCCTGAATAAATCATTAACCCGTCAGGCTGATGGCCTCGGCGCTCGCGAAGGCGAAGGGGAATATCGGATTCCCCTAGGGTCGACAACGAGATGGCCGGGGAAGCGGATTTGCGATGGACGCCAAGAGCAACATGAAGACGAGATTGCCGAGCCGTCATGTCACGGAAGGGCCCGAACGCGCTCCGCATCGGTCGTATCTCTATGCGATGGGGCTCACCACCAATCAGATACACCAACCGTTTGTCGGCGTGGCGTCGTGCTGGAACGAGGCGGCCCCCTGCAATATCGCGCTGATGCGCCAGGCCCAGGCGGTCAAGAAGGGCGTCGCGTCGGCCGGCGGCACCCCCCGCGAATTCTGCACCATTACAGTCACCGACGGCATCGCGATGGGCCATGACGGCATGCGTTCGTCGCTGCCGTCGCGCGAGTGCATCGCCGATTCCGTCGAATTGACAGTCCGCGGACATGCTTATGACGCCCTGGTCGGGCTGGCTGGCTGCGACAAGTCGCTGCCGGGCATGATGATGGCGATGGTGCGGCTCAACGTGCCTTCGATCTTTATCTACGGCGGCTCGATCCTGCCCGGCACCTTCCGCGGCCAGCAGGTTACGGTGCAGGACATGTTCGAAGCGGTCGGCAAGCATTCGGTCGGCGAGATGTCCGACGACGATCTCGACGAAATCGAAAAGGTGGCCTGTCCCTCGGCTGGCGCCTGCGGCGCGCAATTCACCGCCAACACCATGGCGACGGTGTCGGAAGCGATCGGGCTGGCGCTGCCTTACTCGGCGGGCGCGCCTGCGCCTTACGAAATCCGCGACGCGTTTTGCTCCGCCGCCGGCGAGAAGGTGATGGAGCTGATCGCAGCCAATATCCGTCCGCGCGACATTGTCACCCGCCGCGCGCTGGAGAACGCCGCCGCGGTGGTTGCCGCCTCCGGGGGGTCGACTAATGCAGCGTTGCATCTACCAGCGATCGCCAATGAATGCGGGATCAAGTTCGATTTGTTCGACGTCGCCGAAATCTTCAAAAAGACACCGTATGTCGCGGATTTGAAGCCGGGTGGCCGTTATGTTGCCAAAGACATGTTCGAGGTTGGTGGCATACCGCTTCTGATGAAAACGCTGCTCGATCATGGCCACCTGCACGGGGATTGCTTGACCGTGACCGGCCGGACGATCGCTGAAAACCTCAAAAGCGTGAAATGGAATCCGCACCAGGACGTGGTGCGGTCCGCCGACAAGCCGATCACCGTCACCGGCGGTGTCGTCGGCCTGAAGGGCAATCTGGCGCCAGAAGGGGCGATCGTGAAAGTCGCGGGCATCTCGAAGCTGAAATTTACCGGGCCCGCGCGCTGCTTTGACCGGGAAGAAGACGCCTTCGAGTCGGTCCAGAAGAAAACCTACAAAGAGGGCGAGGTCATCGTGATCCGCTACGAGGGACCGCGCGGCGGACCCGGCATGCGGGAAATGCTTTCCACCACGGCGGCGCTGACCGGACAGGGGATGGGCGGCAAGATCGCCCTGATCACCGACGGCCGGTTCTCGGGCGCGACCCGCGGCTTCTGCATCGGCCATGTCGGGCCGGAAGCGGCGGTCGGAGGCCCGATCGCGCTGCTTAGGGACGGCGATATCATCGAGATCGACGCTGACGTTGGGACGCTTAACGTAAAATTAACTGACGCGGAATTGGCCGAACGCAAGACAAAATGGGTGCCCCGAGCGACTAATCACACGTCGGGTGCGCTGTGGAAATATGCCCAACAGGTTGGGCCGGCAGTGGATGGGGCTGTTACCCATCCGGGCGGCGCACACGAGAAGCAGTGTTATGCGGACATCTAGGGGGATCATCTTTGCGTTGATGTTGGGGGCCGCGCCGGTGGCGGGTCCCGGATTCGCGTTTGATGGTGCGCCGGCCAAGCCGCAAGATACTGTAATTCCGGGGGTTCCCGGTCAGCCTGCCGCGTCGGCCTTGAAAAAGGTGGTTGTGCCCGCAGCGCCGCCGGCCAATTCATTGTCGTCGCTGCAATATGCCGCCGAGGGCGGGCATCCCGTTGCCCAATGGAAACTGGGCCGGATGTATGCCGACGGCGACGGCGTCACCCAGGACGACCTCCGGGCCTTCGAATATTTCAGCCGCATCGCTAACGCCCATGCGGAAGACAGCCCGTCGGCGCCGCAAGCGGCGATCGTCGCCAACGCTTTCGTGGCGTTGGGGCGCTATTACCTCAACGGTATCCCGAATTCGAAGATCAAGTCCGATCCGGACCGGGCGCGGGAGATGTTCTCCTATGCTGCGTCTTATTTCGGCAATGCGGACGCGCAATACGATCTGGCCCGGCTCTATCTGAAGACGCCGGATGCCTCGCGGGACGATTTTCGCTACGGCGCGCGCTGGCTCGGCTTGGCCGCCCAAAAGGGGCAGCACCAGGCCCAGGCTTTGCTCGGTCAGATGCTGTTCAATGGCGACCGGCTGCCGCCGCAGCGCGCCCGCGGGCTGATGTGGCTGACCCTGGCGCGGGACAGCGCCACTCCGGACGAGGCATGGATCAAGGAAAGCTACAACCGGGCGATCGCCAAGGCATCCGACAACGACCGCGCCATGGCGCTGGAGATGCTTGAGCACTGGGTGCAGGGCCGCAAGGACTGAGCGCGTCGTGCCGTTCCGCGTAGTGAACCGGCGCTAAGCCGTTTCCAGATCGAGATCCGCCCAGACCGGGACGTGGTCGGACGGCTTTTCCCAAGCGCGGACATAGCTGTCGATCCCGACATCGATCAACCGGTCGCTGGCTTGTGGCGACAGCAGCAGATGGTCGATTCGCAGGCCCCAGTTCTTCTGCCAGGCGCCGGCCTGATAGTCCCAGAAAGTGTATTGCCCGGGGTCATCGCTGACGGCACGCAGCGCATCGGTCAGCCCGAGCCCGAGCAGCGACTGGAAGGCTTCGCGGGTAGCCGGGCGGAACAGGGCGTCGTCCGCCCAGGCCGAGGGATTATACACGTCTTGAGCCGCCGGAATGACGTTGAAGTCGCCTGCGAGCACCAACGGTTCTTCGGTCTTGAGTCGCTCCCTGGAATATTCAAGAAGTCGCGACATCCATTTGAGCTTATAGGGGTATTTTTCGGTATTGGGCGGGTTTCCATTGGGCAGATACAGACACGCAACGCGCAGCACGCCGTGTCTCAGGCTGACGATGCCTTCCAGGAATCGCGCATGGGCGTCCTCGTCGTCGCCGGCGAGGCCCGATTTGGTCTCTTCAAACGGCAGCTTGGACAGCAGTGCGACCCCATTGAAGGTCTTCTGACCGTGCGTGACGATGTTGTAGCCGAGCGCCTCGATCGCCTCTCTCGGAAAAGCTTCATCGACGCATTTGATTTCCTGCAGGCAGACGATATCTGGCGAGCAATCCCGCAGCCAGGTGACGAGATGGTCGAGCCTTTGGCGAACCGAATTGACGTTCCAGGTGGCTATACGCATGAAAGAGACCCGACTCCGGCGTTAAACATTTTGCCGCTGTGGCATACCACGAGCCGCGAGGCTGTGGTAACCTTCTCGGAACCAAGGCGTAAACTCGCCGCGAACAGGGCAGGATACCGACCGTCCCGGCTGACCGACCGAGGACTTTAATAAATATGAAAAAACGCAACCTGATGTTTGTCGCGGGCGTCATCGGCATTGCCGGGGTCGCCGCTTTCCTGACCCGTAGCTCGTGGATGGGCGGCGGGGCCAGTGCCCAGGGACCGCAGCGGCCGCGGACGGTTTCGGTCGAATTGGCCAAGGCGGAACGGAAGCCGATACCGGTCGATGTCGATGCCATCGGGACGGTGACGCCGATTTCCAGCGTGGCGCTGAAATCGCGGCTGGAGACGACGATCGTTTCGGTTCATTTCGAGGACGGCGCCAAGGTCAACGAGGGTGACCTGTTGTTCACACTCGACTCCCGTCAGATCGAAGCGCAGATCGAACAGGCGGAAGGGGTGCTGGCCAAGGACCAGGCGCAGCTCGAAGGCGCGCAGCGCGATCTGAGGCGCTATGGCGAACTGATCGGCAAGGGGGCCACCACCCAGGTCACCCTCGATAACGCCAGGACCGCGGCCGATATACTCGCGGGCACCATCAAGGCCGATCAGTCCGCGCTGGATAATCTGAAGGTCCAGAAGAGCTTCACCGCGATCCGCGCGCCGTTTGCCGGGCGGATCAGCGCGGCCAATGTGAAGGTTGGCAATTTCGTGCGCCCGGCAGATACCGCGCCGCTTGCGGTTATCAACCAGATGGTGCCGGTGTATGTGACCTTCGCCATCCCGCAACGGGTGCTGGTCGATCTGCGCGACGCCATGGCGGTCGGTCCGTCCAAGGTGATCGCGACGATCCCCGGCCATCGGCGCTCCGAGGAAGGTAAGATCGCCATGGTCGAAAATACCGTGGATTCCACCACCGGCATGGTCACCGTTCGCGGCATCATGGACAATGCGAATGAAACGCTGTGGCCGGGCATTCTGGTCGCCACTAAACTCATCATCCGCACCGAGGACAGCGTCGTAGTGCCAACCGTCGCGGTTCAACGCAGCCAGAGCGGCAACTTCGTTTTTGTCGTCAAGGACGGCGTGTCGAAGGTTCGGCCGGTCCAGGTGAGCCGCACGTTCCAGGGCGTCTCGGTGATCTCGGATGGCTTGTCCGGCGACGAGGACGTCGTCGTCGATGGCCAGTTGCTGCTGTCGGATGGATCGCGCGTCGAGCCGCGCGCCCGCAAGGCCGGAGCGTAAGCGCACAGGGTACCCGCAATGACACTCTCCGAACTCTGTATCCGCCGGCCCGTGATGACCACGCTGATTACGGCGTCGATCATCGCGTTTGGCGTGTTCGGTTTCCGCCTGCTGCCGGTTTCCGCGCTGCCGCGGGTCGATTTTCCGACCATCGCCGTGACGGCAACCCTGCCGGGCGCGAGCGCCGATACCATGGCGGCGTCTGTGGCCGGGGTCATCGAGCGACAGCTATCGACGATAGCCGGCATTTCGTCGATGTCGTCGAACTCTTCGCAAGGTACCAGCGTCATCACGATCCAGTTCGACCTCAATCGCAGCATCGATGCGGCCGCGCTCGACGTGCAGACCGCGCTGACCATCGCGCAGCGCCGCTTGCCGATCGAGATGACGATTCCGCCGAGCTTTCGAAAGGTAAACCCGGCGGAATTTCCGGTGCTCTTTGTCGTGCTGGGTTCGGCGACCCTGCCGCTGTCGGCGGTCAATGAATATGGCGACATCACCATCGGCCAGGCCGTGTCGCAAATTCCTGGCGTGGCCCAGGTCAGTGTCTATGGCGCGCAGAAATTCGCGATTCGGGTCCAAGCCGATCCGGAAGCCGCCGCGGCGCGCGGACTGTCCCTCGAGGACATCCGGATCGCCGTTGCGCGTGCGAATTCCTCGACCCCGGTCGGCACGCTCAATGGACCCAAGCAGGACGTCGCATTGCAGGCCTCCGGCCAGATGGACAAGGCGATGGATTACCGTCAGGTGGTGGTAGCCTGGCGCAACGGTTCGCCGGTCAAGCTCGATGAAGTCGCGCGGATCTATGACAGCGTCGAAAACGACAAGATCGCGAGTTGGCTGAACGGCGATCGCTCGATCGTGCTCGGCATCCAGAAGCAGCCGGACGCCAATACGGTAGCGGTGGTCGATTCCGTCCTGGCCAAATTGCCAACGTTGCGCGCGCAGATTCCGCCGTCGGTCTCGATCAACGTGTTGATGGACCGTTCGATCTCGGTTCGTCAGGCCGTCGCTGACGTCGAGGAGACCCTGGCGATCGCGGTGACACTGGTCATTCTGGTGATCTTCCTGTTCCTGCGGTCGGTCTCCGCCACCTTCATTCCCGCGCTTGCGGTGCCGATCTCGCTGTTCGGCACCTGTGCCGTGATGTACGCGCTGGATTATTCCATCAACAACATGACGCTGCTGGCGCTGACGCTGTCCGTTGGCTTCGTGGTCGACGATGCCATCGTCATGCTTGAAAATATCGTCCGCCACATCGAGCACGGCATGCGGCCGTACGAGGCGGCGTTGAAAGGCGCGCGTGAGATCGGCTTTACCATCATCTCGATCACGTTCTCGCTGATCGCCGTGTTCATTCCGGTGCTGCTGATGGGCGGCATCGTCGGCCGCGTGTTCCGCGAATTCGCGGTGACGATTTCGGTGGCGATCGTGGTGTCCGGCTTTGTGTCGCTGACGCTGACGCCGATGTTGTGCGCGCGCGTATTAAGGGCGCATGATGCGACCAGAAAACCCAACATCGTGCTTCGTCTGTTCGAGCGCATGTTCGATTCCTGGCTTCGCGCCTACGAATGGGCGCTGGACCGGGTGCTCGCGCGAAAGGCGCTGATGCTGGTCGTCACGCTGGCGACGCTGGGTGGCACCGTCTATCTCTACATGGTCGTGCCCAAGGGCTTCTTCCCGCAGGAGGACACCGGTTTCCTGATCGGCGTGACCGAAGCTGCCACCGACACGTCCTTCGAGGCGATGCGGGTGCGGCAGCAGGCGCTGGTCGACGTCCTCAAATCTGATCCGGCGATCGATTACATCAACAGCACCGTGGGGGCGGGTGGTCCCAATACGACCGCCAACTATGGCCGGCTGTTTATCGCTCTCAAGCCGCAGAAGGCGCGCGACCCCGTCAACGCCGTGGTCGGACGTTTGCGCCTGACAGCACGGCAAATTCCGGGCATCCAGGCGTTCTTCCAGAGCATTCAGAATCTCAATATCGGCGGCCGTATCTCGAAGAGCCAGTATCAGTACGTGATGCAGAGCGGCGATACCGAGTCGCTTTACCGGCTGGCCCCCGAAATCCGCGACAGAATCGAAAAGGTGCCGGGCCTGCTCGACGTCACCACCGACCTCTACATCAAGAATCCGCAGATGACGGTCGATATCGACCGCGAAAAGGCAGCGGTTTACGGCATCACCGTCGATCAGGTTCGCAACCAGCTCTACAATGCCTACGGTTCGCGTCAGGTCGGTACCATCTACATGCCTTCCAACGACTACCAGATCATTCTGGAAGTGCAGCCGCAGTTCCGTGTCGATCCGTCCGATCTCTCCAAGCTCTACATGAAGACGGCGAACAACCAGACCATTCCGCTGGACGCGGTGGCCAAACTGGTGCCGTCGGTCGGGCCGCTGCAGATCAATCACCAGGGGCAACAGCCGGCGGTAACGATCTCGTTCAACCTCGCGCAGGGCTATTCGCTGGGTTATGCGGTCGATCAGATCACGGCGATCGAGCAGAACTCCAACCTGCCGGCGACGATCGCCACCGGCTTCTCCGGAACCGCGCAGGTGTTCCAGGATTCCTTGCGCGGGCAGGGCGTGCTGATCCTCGCCGCGGTATTCGCCGCATTCGTCATTCTCGGCATTCTCTACGAAAGCTTCATCCATCCCATCACCATCATTTCCGGCCTGCCGTCGGCGGGCATCGGCGCGATCCTGACGTTGATGCTGTTCAACATGGAAATGTCGGTCATCGCGATGATCGGCATCGTGATGCTGGTCGGGATCGTCAAGAAGAACGCCATCATGATGGTCGACTTCGCGCTTGAGCGCCGACGTGTCGGCCTGAGCGCCGAACATGCCATTCGCGAAGCCGCCTTGCTGCGTTTCCGGCCGATCATGATGACGACGTTCGCGGCGATCTTCGGGACGCTGCCGATTGCGATTGGGGCCGGTGCGGGAGCGGAACTGCGTCAGCCGCTCGGCATTGCCGTCGTCGGTGGTCTCTGCGTGTCGCAACTGCTAACGCTGTTCATCACGCCGGTGATCTATATCTATCTCGACCGGATCGACCGTCGCCTGAAGCGCCGTCTCGAGCCGCAGCTCGAGGAGGGTGACGAACTCGAGCGACCCCACGTGGTCGCGGCCGAGTAATGACGCAGGCCGCCGCCGGCAAATCGGCTTGCTGCCTGCTCGCCGTACTGATGGCGGCGGCGGGGCTTGCCGGAGCCCGCGATCAGGCCGTCGCAGCCGAGCCCATCGAAATCTTCGACGCGCATTTGCATTACAATTGGGAACCCCGGCCGTTTTATCAACTCGACGAAGTGCTCGCGCTGTTCAAGAAACATCGCGTGACCGGCATCCTCGCAACCAGTCGGCCCAATACCGGAACGCATGCGCTGATGGATGTGAAGTCCGAGGGCCTGCAAGTCGTGCCGTTCATCCGGCCTTACCGCGTCCGCGCCGATATCGGCACCTGGTTCAACGATCCCGTCATCTTCGATCTCGTGCAGGACGAATTCAAACGCGGCTATTACCGCGGGATCGGCGAGTTTCATCTCTCGGGCAAGGCGGCGGAAAATGAATGGGTGAAAAAGACCGTCGATTTCGCCGTGACCAACGATCTCTATTTGCATGCGCATGCCGACGACGAGGCCGTTGAAATCCTGATGCGGCACAATCCGCGCGCGCGGATTATCTGGGCTCACACCGGTTTTGGCCTGCCGACGGATCGCGTCGCGGCCATGTTGTCGAAATATCCGGCATTGTGGGGAGAGTTGTCGTACCGCGGCGGCATCGTCGACGGGGCCGGCAAGCTCACGCCGGAATGGCGAAGCCTGTTCGAGCGGTATCCGCGCCGCTTTTTGCTGGGATCGGATACCTGGATTCCCGAACGCTGGGCGGCCTATGGCGAGATCATGGCTGGCTATCGCGCCTGGCTGGATCAACTGTCCCCGGAAATCGCCGCGCAGATCGCGAACGGTAACGCCAGAGCGCTGTTTGCGGCCAACCGTTGAGCGGTCGGCCGATGGGGGATATCAGATCGAAAAGCTGGTGCCGCAGCCGCAGGAAGCGGTCGCGTTGGGATTGACCACCCGGAACGAGGCGCCGATCAGATCGTCGACGAAATCGACCTCCGAGCCCGCCAGGAACGGTACCGACGCCGGATCGACCACCACCACGGCGTGTTCCCGGGCGATCACCAAATCATCCTCGGCTCTGGCATGTTCGACGTCGAATTTGTACTGAAACCCCGAACAGCCGCCGCCCTCCACGCTGATCCGCAGCATGGCGCCGTCGCCCTCGGTCTTGAGGATTTCTCCAATGCGGCGGGCGGCCCGCTCGCTCACGGTGATGGCTGTGGTCATGGCTCGGTCTCCGGACGCAGCCGTCATACCCATTTCATTTGGTATCGCGCGCTCGACATAGTTAAGTGCGCAAGCCCGTGGAATCAAATGGATAAGGATTAATTCGTCGTGTCGGTCGGAATGGCTGCCCCTCGTGCGCTTTATGCCTGCGACCCCGACCGGAGCCGGGGCAGGCTTTTCGCGGAACCGCCGAGCCGGACCCGCAGTCCGTTCCGGCGCGATTGCGACCGGGTGATCCATTCCACCGCCTTTCGGCGGCTGAAACACAAGACCCAGGTATTCGTGTTTCACGAGGGCGATCATTATCGGACCCGGCTGACCCATTCGCTCGAGGTGGCGCAGATTGCCCGCGCGCTGGCGCGGCAGCTTGGGCTCGACGAGGATCTGACGGAGACGCTGGCGCTGGCGCATGACCTCGGCCATCCCCCGTTCGGCCATGCCGGCGAGCGCGCGCTGGACGCCTGCCTGAAGGCCCATGGCGGCTTCGACCATAATGCGCAGACGCTGCGGGTAGTGACCTCGCTGGAGCACCGCTATCCCGATTTCAACGGCCTCAACCTGACCTGGGAAGCGCTGGAGGGCATCGTCAAGCACAATGGCCCGCTGACGGAACGAAGCGGTACGCCGGTCGGCCGCTATCGCGATCAAGGCATTCCCGTCGGAGTGTCCGACTGCAATAAGCAGTATGACCTCGAACTATGGAGCTTTGCCTCGCTGGAAGCTCAGGTGGCCGCCATCGCCGACGATATCGCCTATGATGCCCATGACATCGATGATGGCTTGCGCGCTGGTCTGTTCGCGGTGGACGACCTCAAGGCAATGCCGCTCACCGCCGCCATCATCGCGGATATCGCCAGCGATTATCCCGCGCTCGACGATGGCAGGCGCGGGGCCGAACTGGTGCGCGAATTGATTTCCCATCTGATCGGGGCAGTCGTTTCGGAAGCCAACCGGCGCCTGGAAGCCGCCAAGCCGCAATCGGCCCATGATGTGCGCCATCACCATCGGGCCCTGATCGTCTTTCCGCCCGAAATGGCCGCGGAGGAGGCCGCGATCAAGGCGTTTCTGAAGCAGCGGATGTATCGACATGCGCGGGTGATGCGCGTCATGACCGATGCAGGCTCGGTCCTGTCGGACCTGTTCGGGCGCTACCAGGTGACGCCGGGCGAACTGCCGCCCGAATGGCAGAATGGCATCAGCGGTGAAACCGAAACCGAACGGGCACGCCGTATCGGCAATTTCATCGCCGGCATGACCGATCGCTTCGCGCTCACCGAACACCAGCGGCTTTTTGACTCGACCCCGGATTTGCGTTAGGCGGCGGCCCATGGCCGATCATTCCTCTTCGCCGCATCTTTTCGCCGCCGTGCTAACGCGGGTTCACGCGGTTTGCGCCGCGCTCGCCGCCGAAAGCGGCTGGCCCACCGGCATCGATTTTTCCCGCGTCGTGGTCGAGCCGCCGCGCGATGCCACGCATGGCGACATGGCTACCAACGCCGCCATGGTTCTGGCCAAGGAGGCCAAGACCAAGCCGCGGGATCTTGCCGAAAAGATCGCCGAAAAGCTGCGCGCGGACGAATTGGTCGCCGCCGTCGATGTCGCGGGTCCCGGCTTCATCAATCTCACCCTGAAGCCCCAGATCTGGGCGGATGCGCTGCGAGCGGTGCTGCGCGGGAATGTCCGTTACGGTCGCAGCGCGATCGGCGCGGCCGAAAAGGTCAACGTGGAATATGTCTCGGCCAACCCGACCGGGCCGATGCATGTCGGCCATTGCCGCGGCGCCGTTTTCGGCGACGCGCTGTGCAGCCTGCTGCAGTTCGCGGGCTTCGATGTCACCCGTGAATACTATATCAACGATGCCGGCGCGCAGGTCGACGTACTCGCGCGCTCGGCGTTCCTGCGATACCGCGAGGCACTCGGCGAGACCTTCGGCGCGATTCCGGAAGGCCTTTATCCCGGCGACTATCTGAAGCCAGTCGGGCAGGCGCTTGCCGCCGAGCATGGCGACAAGCTGAAGGCGATGATGGAAAACGTCTGGCTGCCGGTGGTGCGCGACAAGGCCATCTCGATGATGATGGACGAGATCAAGGGCGATCTCGCCGCGCTCAACATCAAGCACGACGTGTTTTTCTCGGAGCGCTCGCTGATCGAGACCGGCAACAACAAGGTCGCTCAGACCATCGATTTCCTGCGTTCGAAGGGTGACGTTTACGAAGGCCGCCTACCGCCCCCGAAGGGCGGGCCAGTCGAGGATTATGAGGACCGCGAGCAGACGCTGTTTCGCGCCACCGCCTTTGGCGATGACGTCGATCGGCCGCTCATTAAGTCCGACGGGTCCTACACCTACTTTGCGTCCGATATTGCTAATCACAAGAACAAGTTCGATCGCGGTTTCAACAACCTCATCGACGTGTTCGGCGCCGATCACGGCGGTTACATCAAGCGCATGCAGGCGGCAGTGAAGGCCGTCACATCGGGCAAGGCCTCTCTCGATGTGAAAGTCGTGCAACTCGTGCGGCTGCTGCGCAACGGTGAGCCGGTGAAGATGTCAAAACGCTCGGGCGAGTTTGTCACCCTGCGGGAAGTCGTCGACGAGGTTGGCTCCGACGCGGTCCGGTTCATGATGCTGTTCCGCAAGAACGATGCGGTGCTGGATTTCGACCTCGCCAGGGTGATTGAGCAGTCCAAGGACAATGCGGTGTTCTATGTCCAGTACGGACATGCCCGTGGCCACTCGATCTTCAAGAACGGGCGGGAAGTCGTGCCGGATCTGCCGGCAGAGGACCGGGCCCGGGCGGCCTATTTGCAGACGGCGGCGATGGAGCGCCTGACCGATCCGGCGGAACTTGCCCTCCTCAAGCTGCTCGCGCTTTACCCCCGTACCATCGAGGCGGCCGCTGCGGCACATGAGCCCCACCGAATTGCTTTTTACCTCTATGATCTCGCGAGCGAATTTCATGCGCTTTGGACAAGGGGGCGGGACCTGCCCTATTTACGCTTCATTATCAATAATGATGCAGAACTGACCAAGGCCCGCTTGGCAATGGTACAAGGCGTGGTCTCGGTTTTGGCGTCGGGCTTGGGCGTACTCGGCGTCCACGCTCCGACCGAGATGCGTTAGGCTGGGGCGAAGGCTCTCACGAATGGGGATTTGTGGGGGTATCGGGCAGGGATCAATTCGTTGATTGTGGCGGGTTGGCGCTTTCCCGGAAGGGATGCATCATCACGATGGCTGATCGATACCAGAACCGACCTGTTCCCGCCAACGGCCCCTATGACCGCGGCGACAATCGGCGCTCGCTCGGGCGCGGCGAGAGCGATCCGCTAGCCGAACTTGCGCGCTTGATCGATCAGACCGATCCGGTTGTCGGCGCGGCCAGGACGGGTACCCCGATCCCGCGGGCCAATCCGAGACCGAACTTTCAGCCGCCCGACGAGTCCGACAGCCATCCAGCGGGACCGCCATCCTGGATGCAGCGGACGCAACGTCAGGAAACGCCGCAACAGGAGCATGACGAGCCGGAATACCAGCCGAACCCTTCGCATCCCTTGCATCGCCATGCCGCCCCACAGCATGTAGCGACGGCTCCTGTCGACTACGACGCACAGCGGTACGCGGAGCCGGAACAGGAGCCCAATCCGTCGCGCTATGACGATGCGCTTTTTGGCCAGATCGAACCTGGCGAACAGGACTATCAGCGCGATCCGGCTTATCCGGACGACCCCTACGCTTACCAGGACGACTACGAAGAAGAGCCGGAGCTCCCCAAGCGAAAGAGAGGCCTGGTAACCGTTGCCGCAGTGCTCGCGCTGGCCGTGGTAGGGACGGGGGCTGCCTTCGGCTACCGGACCTACATCGGATCGCCAAGCAGCGGCGAGCCGCCAATCATCAAGGCCGATAACAGCCCCACCAAGGTGGTGCCGACACCGGCTGATGGCATCGTCAAGACCCCAGATCGCCTGCCCTCGGGCGACGGTAGCGAAAAGTTGGTGTCGCGTGAGGAAACGCCGGTCGATTTGAGTGCCAGGTCTGGTGCGCCTCGCGTCGTCTTTCCGCCGCCGAACCAGAATGCCAGTCAGCCGCCGGCATCGCCATTCCCGCCGCCGGCGGCGGCTGGGGGCACCCTGCCCAGCAACGAACCGCGCAAGATCAGGACACTCTCGGTCAAGGGCGATGCTGTCGAAAACGGCGTGGTTCCGGTGGCGCCTCCCGGTTCGGCCGCGAAACCCACCACCGCCACGCGAGTAGCGGCTCCCGCTCCAACGGCTTCGCCTCCGCGGAATCCGCCTGCTGCGGCCAATGCAAACGGCAGTGCGCCGCTCTCCCTGACGCCTCAGCCGTCGCAGCCCGAGCCCGCTCCAACCCAAGTCGCCGCCGCCAATCCGAGCCAGGCCGCCGCCGCCTCAACGTCCGGTGGCTATGTGGTCCAGGTGTCGTCGCAGAAGAACGAGGCCGATGCCCAGGCCTCATACCGGACGCTACAATCCAAGTTCCCGAACGTGCTGGGTTCTCGGACGCCTCTGATCAAGCGCGCCGATCTCGGCGAAAAGGGCGTGTACTACCGCGCCATGGTGGGGCCGTTCGGGTCGCAGGATGAAGCCAACCAATTGTGCGGCAATTTGAAAACCGCCGGCGGCCAGTGCGTCGTCCAAAGGAATTAACCGCCGTTTCCTTGACCCCTGGCCGGAGCGCGGGCTAATCGGCCCCATGAGCAGCCGCGCATTCATCACGGGCGTATCGGGACTGAAACTGAGCGACGCCGAGCGCGGGTTTATCGGTGCGGAGCGGCCGTGGGGCTTGATCCTGTTCAAGCGCAACGTCGAAACTCCGGACCAAGTATCTAAAATTGTTAGTGAATTCCGAGAATTGGTCGGCCGCGACGATGCCCCGGTCCTGATCGATCAGGAAGGTGGCCGCGTTCAGCGGCTGGGTCCACCACATTGGCCGGTTTATCCGCCCGGGGCTCTTTTTGGTGCGCTTTACGATCTGCAGCCATCGTTGGGCCTCAACGCGGCGCGTCTGAGCGCAAGGCTGATCGCCGCCGATCTGGCCGAACTCGGGATTACCGTCGATTGCCTGCCGCTGGCCGATGTACCGATCGCCGGCGCCGATGCCGTCATTGGCAACCGTGCCTATGGAACTGAACCGGCCAAAGTGGCGGCCATCGCGCGCGCGGTCACGGACGGGCTAGAGCAGGGTGGCGTGCTGCCGGTGCTCAAGCACATTCCCGGCCACGGAAGGGCCAACGCGGATAGCCATTTCGGGCTGCCGATGGTCGATACCGACACGCACGAACTGGAACGGACCGATTTTGCCGCCTTCCGGCCGCTGGCAGACCTGCCGATGGCCATGACCGCGCATGTTGTGTTTAGCGCGCTTGACCCCGCCCAACCGGCGACGACTTCTGCGACAATCATACGGCAGGTGATTCGCGGGGTGATCGGGTTCCAAGGTTTGCTGATGAGTGATGATGTTTCGATGAACGCGCTGGCGGGATCGCTCGCCGAGCGGACCCGGGCCATCGTCAGCGCCGGCTGCGACATGGTGCTGCATTGTAACGGCAATCTCGACGAAATGCGCGAGGTCGCGCGCGAGACGCCGGAGTTGATGGGGCAGGCGCTTGAACGCGCCAATCGGGCGTTGGCTTCGCGAAAGGCGCCGCAGCCGCTGGATCGGCAGGCGGCACGGGCTGAACTGGAGGCGTTGGTGGATCGGGCAGGGACGGCATGACGGCGGAGATTCTATCGTTTGAAACCGGACGGCCGGCCGAGCAGCTCGGCGACGGCGAGCCCTCGCTGGTGGTCGATGTCGAGGGCTATGAGGGGCCGCTTGATCTGCTGCTGACGCTGGCGCGCCAGCAAAAGGTCGATCTGTCCAGGATTTCCATCCTGGCGCTGGCCGACCAGTATCTGACCTTCATCGAAGCCGCCCGGAAAATCCGCCTTGAGCTCGCCGCCGACTATCTGGTGATGGCGGCGTGGCTGGCGTACCTGAAATCGCGCCTGTTGCTGCCGGAGCCCGCGACGGCCGACGGTCCGAGCGCCGAGGAGATGGCGACCGCGCTGGCCAACCGGCTCCGCCGGCTCGAAGCGATCAGGGAGGCTGCTAACCGGCTGATGAACCGACCGCAGTTCCAGCGCGACATTTTTCCGCGCGGCAATCCGGAATCGATCGCCGAAATCCGCCACCCCAGATTCACCGCGACCCTGTTCGACCTCCTGACCGCCTACGCCGCGCAGCGCCAGCAGCGTGTGCTGGCAACCGTGCATATGGCCAAACGCACGGTGTGGTCGCTCTCGGAGGCGCGCGCCTCGCTGGAGCGGCTGATCGGCATTGCCGAGGACTGGAGTTGTCTCGACGAATACTTGCTCGACTACGTCGTCGACCCCTCGCAAAAGGCGACCGTGTTTGCGTCGAGCTTTGCCGCTGCGCTGGAAATGGTGCGGGAAGGCGCGATGGAACTGAACCAGAAAGAGGCGTTCGCGCCGCTGTATTTTCGAAAGCGTCCGCCGCAAATGTCAGGCGCGATGTCCGCGCCCGATCTGTCGGCCGAGTAGGTGGAAGAAGGAGACCGAACCATGGCGAGCCTCGCGGAAAAACGCATCGAAGATGCGGAATCTGCCGTCGATCCCGAGATCGATACGGAAGCGCGGCCGGAGGAATTGCGGCTGCTGGAGGCGTTGTTGTTTGCCTCGGCGGAGCCGATCGACCAGGCCGTACTGGCCAGGCGCATGCCCGATGGCGTCGACATCAAGGTGGCGCTGGCGCAACTGCAGGCGGAATACGCCACGCGTGGCGTCAATCTGGTTCGCGTCGCCAACAAGTGGACCTTCCGTACCGCCGGCGATCTGGCATGGCTGATGACGCGGGAAAGCACCGAGACGCGTCGGCTATCGCGTGCAGCGATCGAGGTCTTGGCGATCATCGCCTATCACCAGCCGGTGACGCGCGCCGAGATCGAGGAAATCCGTGGCGTAATCACCTCCAAGGGGACGCTGGATGTGCTGCTGGAGACCGGATGGATTCGTCCGCGAGGCCGCCGCAAGACGCCGGGTCGTCCGCTGACCTTCGGTACCACCGAAGCGTTCCTGTCGCAGTTCAGCCTGGAACTGCTCGGCGACCTGCCGGGGCTCGAAGAGCTGAAGGGTACGGGATTGCTGGATTCGCGGTTGCCGACCGGCTTCAGCGTTCCGACGCCGTCCGATGATCCCGCGTTGCGCGATGACGAGGATCCGCTCGAGGTCGGCGATCTGGAACTGGCGCTGGCGCCGGCGGCGGAGCCGGAAAGCGACGTCGAGAGCTAGTTTTCTGCCTGATCTGAGAGCGACCGTCGCGGTTAACGGTAGCCGCAATACGTGCTTTCCGCACCGATTTGCCGCGGCCTAGGTCCTTGTTTTTGACACCTCCCGGGCCTACCTTCCTGCAAAGCGTGGGCCGGGACTTCGGCCATCGGTTTGGAGGATTGCGGGATGGGTTCGCTTAGCATTTGGCACTGGATCGTGGTGATCGCGGTGGTCCTGCTGTTGTTCGGGCGCGGCAAGATTTCGGACCTGATGGGCGATGTCGCGCAGGGCATCAAGGCCTTCAAGAAGGGCATGCAGGACGACGACAAGACCGCGGAAAAGCCCGAGCCCGTGAAGACCCTCGACCACAACGCCGCGCCATCCGCGGCGCGGTCGGATGTCGGCAGCAAGGCCGTCTGAACCGAACGCCGGTCCTGTG